>MDTD01117047.1_pt1 | contig 41653 bp, 38 predicted proteins | sample 811221 | NCBI WGS metagenome assembly MDTD01 (sample SAMN05326646, study PRJNA326480) | marine metagenome | isolation source: seawater | place: Pacific Ocean: South West | collected 2011
CGTCCGCTTCACCCGTGAACATGGCATCGCCATCGGAGGCGAGTTCCAGATGCTCGGGTCGGATTCCCAGCGTGACCTGTTGACCAACCGACAACGATGGCCAACGATCCTTCGGAAGCTGGATGCGCACATCACCGTCAGCCTTGAACATCGAACCATCCTCGATCACGCCTTCGATGAAGTTCATCTCGGGCGTGCCGATGAATGAAGCCACGAATCGGTTGGCCGGATGTTCATACAACCGGGCCGGTGGCCCACACTGCTGCACGACGCCATCCTTCATGACCAGCAGACGATCACCCAAAGTCATCGCCTCCTCCTGATCATGCGTGACATGCACCATCGTCGCACCAAGCTGCCTATGGAGGCGACGCAGTTCAGTACGCATCTCGCCACGCAACTTGGCGTCCAAGTTGGACAACGGTTCATCCAGGAGGAAGACGCTCGGGTCGCGAACGATCGCACGCCCAAGCGCTACACGCTGCCGCTGGCCACCCGAGAGTTCGCGAGGATGTCGATTCAGAAGATCCTTGAGACCAAGCACATCGGCCGATCTTCGGATTCGATCATGGATGTCCTGCTGCTCGGCAGCCCGGTTCTTCCTGTACACCCCGGAGAAGATCGAACGCAGACGGCTCGGATAGCGGCGTCGACGCATGAGGCCGAAGGACAGATTCTTCTCGACGTTCATGTGCGGATACAGGGCATAGTCCTGGAAGACCATCGCGATGTCGCGATCTCTTGCCGCCAGCGAGTTCACCTTCCGATCGTCGATGAAGAGATCCCCGGACGTGATGGACTCGAGCCCCGCGATCATCCTGAGCGTGGTGCTCTTGCCGCAACCCGATGGGCCGACCAGAACGATGAACTCGCCATCGGTGATCTCCAGACTGACGTCGTTCACGGCGTGGACATCGCCGGGATAGATCTTGGAAATGGAACTCAGTCGTACGTTTGCCATGACTATCCCTTGACCGCTCCCGATCCGATTCCCTCCACGAAGGCACGCTGCGCGGCGAAGAACAGCACCACGCATGGAATCATCGTAACAACGCTCACCGCCATGAGCAGGTGCACGTTCTCCAGTCCACCGTACTGGTTCCGGAAGGAATTCAGGGCCAGTGCCAGCGTGGACTGGTCATCGGAGTGCAGATAGATCAACGGACCGAGGAAGTCGTTCCACACGAAGATGAACGTGAAGATGGCCGTGATCGCCGTCACCGGCTTGCACATCGGAAGAATGATCCGCCACCAGATCCCGAACATGCCGTAGCCGTCGATGCGAGCCGCCTCGATCAGCGATTCGGAGATCTGCGAGATGAACTGGCGGTACATGAAGATGAAGAAGGCGCTTCCGAAGAAGGCCGGGGCGACAAGCGGCAGGATCGTGTCGATCCAGCCCATCGTCCTGAAGACGAGGAAGAGCGGGATCATCGTGACCTGGGCCGGCAGCATCATGGTCGCCAGCATGAGAATGAACAAAGGCCCACGCCCCCGGAAGTTGATGCGAGCAAACGCGAACCCGACCAGACTCGAGGACAGCACGGTGCCGATCACCACCAGAACCGTGATCACGATCGAGTTCGACAAGGCGTCGAGGAAACCCTGCCAGGGTTCGGTGCCGATCTGCCGTAGCGCCTCCGAGTAGTTCGACCAATGGACCTCCTCCGGCCAGATGGCGATGGAACCACCACCCTCGGCGGCGGCCCCCGCTCTCTGCGGGGATTCCAGTGAGATCACGAACATCCACCACAACGGGAACAGCATCGCCAGTGAGCCGGCGCTCAGGGCGACGATCGCGATGAATCTACCGAGCCATCTCGACATCATCGCAACCCCTCGTAGTGGACCATCCTGGAACTGCCGCGCATCGTCAGCATGGTCAACGCCAGAATGATCAGGAGCAGCAACCAGGCCATCGCGGACGCATAGCCCATCTCGTAGTAGTCGAATGCCTGGTTGTACAGATACAGGACATAGAAGCGGGTGTGATCGCCCGGCCCCCCGCCGGTCATCACGAACGCCTGCGTGAAGACCTGGAAGGAACCGATCAGCGACATGATCACGTTGAAGAGGATCACCGGCGAGATCATCGGGATGGTCACGCTGACGAATCGCCGAACAGGACCCGCCCGATCGATCTCCGCCGCTTCGTAGAGCGAACGCGGAACATTCTGCAGACCGGCCAGATAGATCATCATGCTTCCGCCGACCAGCCAGAGGCTCATGATCGCGAACGCCGGTGCACCGAAGATCTCCGCATCCTGCACGAACCAGTCGGGAGGTTCCAATCCCAATGGCGAGAGCACCGGATCGAGCATCACGTTCAACAAGCCGTTCTCCGCATTGAACACCCAGCGGAAGAGCACCGCCATGCCGACACCCGCCAGGATGCTCGGCAGGTACCAGGCCGCCCTGAAGAAGGACACACCACGGATCTTGATGTTCATCAGGACGGCGCCCAGCAATGCCAACGCCTGTCCGATGGGAACCGCCAGCAACGCATAGACGGCCGTCACCTTCAGACTCTGCCAGAACACGTCGTCCTCGCCCAGCAACTTGGAGTAGTTGGCGGTTCCGACGAAGTCGGCTTCGCCGAGCGTCGTGATCCCACTCCATCGTGTCAGCGACAGACAGAGTGACAGAAGAATCGGAACGGCCATGAACAGCAGGAATCCGATGACCCATGGCGAGATCAACAACCAGCCGGTGCGCTCCTCGGTAGCGGTCGTCGGATCGGGTCTCATTCGGCGAAGCAGCCACGCGCCCAGTCCGATGGCCACCACGACTCCGATCAGAAACACGCTGACGATCCACACCCACGGCATGGATGGATGGTCGGCGCGCGCCAACGGACTGCTCCGTTCCGCTTCCCACCATTCATGCATCTGCTGCAGGGCTTCAGGCACTTCAAGATCACCGGTTCGAATCGCCTGATCCAGTCGCTTGGCGACCGTTCCCTCGAGTGCCGGATTCGGCGGCCATGGAACGACGCTCGAAGCAGCGACCGGTGTCAGGAAATCGACATCACGTGATGGTGGTGTCTCCGGATCGATGAAGGCGTCGCCTTCGGCCACATGCCGGTTCGTCGGTATGGCCAATCCAAGACGCGCCTGTTCGGACTGCGTGTCGGCACCCGTCAACCATGAAACCAGCTTCCAGGATTCCTCGGGATGTCTGGTATTGCCGGATATCCCCCACGCAACCGTCGCGATCATGTTCGCGGAGGCTTTTCCCCTGGGAAGCGGTGCATAATCCCATTCGAAATCGGTGATGGTTCGATAGGTCGGCACCACCCAGCGACCAAATGGTCCAGCAAATCCGAGTTTGCCACCCAGAAAGCGTGACGCCGGATTGGCTGTCTCGGATCGACCACTCGTCAGCGTGTTCGTCTCGTCATGTCGCCAGGATCGAATTCGTTCGAGCACCTCGACGACCTTCGGATCGTCGAAGCGTATCGACGTGTCGTCATCGAGCAGGTCGACATTCTCCGTCCAAAGCACCGCACGAATCATCGAGGGCCAGTTCACGAACTCCGCACCGGTGCAATCGGGCAACTGCCCTACCGCTCTCGCCGACTCGATGAAATCATCCCACGTCCAGTCCGATGCCGGCTCGGGCATGCCGGCTTGCTCGAGCAAGTCGCGGTTGTAGTAGAAACCGACGGTGGTGAAATCCTTCGGTATGCCCCACAGTCGGCCCTGCCCCACCTTTCCATCCTCAAAACGGAAGGCATCGACGGTCGCCGGATAGAACGCCTCCAGTTCGAAGTCTTCGGAGGTGCCCTCGACACCTACCCACTCGTCGAGTGGAAGCAGCAGACCGGCATCCGCGTACGAGGCGAGTCGTTCAGCCCCGACATAGAAGACGTCCGGCGGCGTACCGGCCGCCATCATGGTCTGGAGTTTCGTGTAGAAGCTGCCGGCATCTCCGGGGTTCAGACGAGTGACCCGGATACCCGGATTGGCTTCTTCGAATCTCTTCAACGCCCGTTCGACGATCGCGTCCTCGGCCGGACCACCATCACCCGACCAGTGCATGACGACGAGTTCCGTATCCGAACCGGTGCCGGTGAATCTGGAAGCTTCCCGGATACCGACCCTGGCAAAGGCCCAGAGCACCAGCAGGATGGAGATCACCAGCAGGCAACATCGTGCCAACCGTCCCAGAGCCTGAGACACGGACCCTTTGATTTGACTGGATGGATACGACATCTGTTATTGAATCGTATAGGGTGTTCACCCGATGTTGAAATCCATCCTCATTCTGAGCTTGTTCTCCGTGATGCCCCTCGAGGATTCATGGTTGACCGATGCCCCCATCGCCAGCTCCAGTCAGCAGGCTCGCCAGGTCCTCCCCGATTCCATTCGTGCCATTGCAAACGGGGATGGCGAGTGGGAAGTGATGTTCAACTACCGTCCGAAGACGCCTCTGGAGCCCGATGACAGGATCTCCCTGATGGGCAGCTTCAACCACTGGAATCGACGTGCCCATCCGATGACGCTTCAAGGTGACGGAACGTGGATGGCCACAACGAAGTTGCCCGAAGGCACCTACTGGTACAAGTTCCTGATCCACGACGACCAGTGGCTCCCCGATCCGTTGAATCAGGATCGATCGCCCGATGGACATGGCGGCCAGAACACCGTTCTCAGACTTGGTGCCGAAGCCAATCTGGATCCCTCACTCGCCCGGATCGGTGATGGAAGGATCGAAGGTCTGGGGCTTGGACACGATCCGACGAGAGCCTTGTACCGCCAGAGCCAAGCCGACGGTTCCTGGCGCATCCGGTTCCGCACACTTCGGGATGATGTCCAGAATGTCAGCCTGATACGCCCCGATTCGAAACCCGTGGAACTGCATCCGCTTCTTGCCGACGAGCACTTCCAGTGGTGGGAAGCCGTTGTCGCGAGTTCGGATTCCACCATCCCCTATACCTTCATCGTGCAGGACGCCACGACCAGGGAACGCTACCCTGACATCCATACCATGACTGATTCAGAGCAATCTCCGTTTGTCACGCCCGATTGGGCTCGCGATGCGATCTGGTACCAGATCATGGTCGACCGTTTCCGGAACGGAACCGTCCAGAACGATCCCGATCCGACACGTCCATGGAATTCGGCCTGGTATGAACCAAGCCCATGGGAAGGTGTCGATGGTCAGACCTTCTACGAGTTCTACGTATTCGACAGACGGTACGGCGGTGATCTCCAGGGTCTCATCGAGAAGCTGGATTACCTGAAGGATCTGGGTGTCAACGCCCTGTATCTGAATCCGGTCTTCGAAGCGGACAGTCATCACAAGTACAACGCGACCAGCTACATCCACATCGACGAGCAGTTCGGTGCCGGAAACGACTATCGGGCGACCGAGCAGAAGGAGGATCTGCTCGATCCCTCGACATGGACATGGAATGAAAGCGATCGCCTCTTCCTTGAATTCCTCAAGGAAGCCAAGGCTCGTGGGTTCCGCGTGATCATCGACGGCGTCTTCAATCACGTCGGCATCAAGCATCCCGCGTTCCAGGATGTCATCGAGAACGGCCCCGACTCCCGATTCGCCGAATGGTTCAACGTCACCTCATGGGATCCGCTCGAGTACGACTGCTGGGGCGGCTTCACGAGTCTTCCGGTCTTCCGCAAGGATGACGAGCACGGCATCGCCTCCAAGGAAGTCCGGGACCACATCATGGCCATCACCACCAGATGGATGGATCCGGATGGAGATGGAGATCCATCCGACGGCATCGACGGATGGAGACTCGACGTCCCCAACGAAGTGCCGCTTCCCTTCTGGATCGAATGGAGAAAGCACGTCAAATCGATCAATCCGGACGCGTACATCTCGGGAGAGATCTGGGATCGCGCGGACCAGTGGCTCGATGGACGCTCCTTCGATGCCGTCATGAACTATCCGTTCGCGGAAGCCACGCTCGAATGGATCGGCAATCGCGAGAAGAAGATCACGCCGACAGAGGTCGATAGACGACTGGCCGAACTTCGAATGGCCTACCCCGATGCCGCCACGCAGGTGATGCAGAATCTCCTGGACAGCCATGACACCGATCGGCTGGTATCCAAGATCCACAATCCGGACAGACCCTTCGACGAAGGTAATCGTGAGCAGCAGGACGACACCTACGACGGTTCGAAGCCGAACGAGGACGACTACCGACGGGCTCGACTGTCGGCGTTCGTGCAAATGACCTATCTGGGCAGCCCGATGATCTACTACGGCGACGAGGTAGGCGTCTGGGGTTCGGACGATCCCAACAACCGGAAGCCGTTCCCGTGGGCTGATCAGAGCCCCTATGAGGATGACGGCTTCATGATCATGCCGGCGCATCTGGACTTCTACAAGCGTGCCATTGCATTGCGCAATGACCACGTTGCGCTGCGGCGCGGGGAATTCCAGACAATTCAGGTTCATGACGACAACGACACGTGGGCATTCACCCGGACCCATGGTGATGAGCGTGTGTTAGTCGCCATCAACGCATCGGAAAAGGATGCGGAGATAGATCTGTCTGACATCGAGGGCAACTGGGTGCTTGTCTTCAGCGAGCCGGCGGACTCGAACGTCTCCGGACCGCCGACGATCACACTGCCTCCATTGGGTGCCGCTGTCTGGCGCCATCAACCATGACCCGACTTCATCCCATGTTCACGCAGAGGGCTGCGGGCGTGCTTCTTCATGCCACGTCGCTTCCGGGCGGACATGGCATCGGTGACCTTGGGCCGGGCGCCAGAACATTCATCGACTGGATGCGGTCCTCGGGACTTTCCCTGTGGCAGATGCTGCCGATCGGTCCTGTGGGACGAGGCAATTCACCCTACAGCGGCCGATCCGCCTTCGCAGGCGAACCACTTCTGATCAGCATTCACGAGCTGATCAAGGATGGTCTGCTGCCAGCCTCCGCAGCTCGTTGCCCCGCCGAGCTGAATGGTGCCAGAACACGATACGCCGCCGCTCGTCGATTCAAGCTTCCTCGTTTCAGAACCGCTTTCGAGAACTTCCATCGAAGTTCCAGACCGCGATCGAAGGCCTACCAATCGTTCCTCTCCAGCAATCGTTCCTGGCTGCATGGATGGTGCGATGCGGCCGGAGGCGAACCGGACGAACAGATCTTCCTTCAGTACATCTTCGATCGGCAATGGCAGTCGCTTCGTCGGTATGCCAATCGTCGCGACGTCAGACTGGTGGGTGATCTTCCCATCTTCGTCGATGTCGATTGCGCCGACATGCAACAGCATCCGGAACTGTTCCTCCTCGATCGGGAAGGTCGACCCAAGTCATTGACCGGCGCTCCGCCCGACGACTTCAGTCGTGATGGGCAACTCTGGGGACATCCCCACTACAGGTGGTCGGCTCATCGGGATGAGAACTGGAAATGGTGGACATCGAGATTCCGTCAGGCCTTTCAGAGATTCGACTCCGTTCGCCTCGATCACTTCCTTGGGTTCGTCCGACTCTGGCATATTCCGCTCGGAGAACGAACCGCCCGAAACGGGCGATGGCGATCGACTCCAGGTCGGGAACTTCTCGAAGTCCTCGAGAAGCGACTTGGCAGGCTGCCGATCATCGCGGAGGACCTGGGGGTCAAGACCTCGGCCGTCGATCGACTTCGGGATGATTTCGGATTCCCCGGTATGCGGATTCTCCAATGGGCGTTCGGCTCCACGACCAGTGGTGATCTCCCTCACAACCATCCGATCCAGTCCGTCGTCTATCCAGGCACCCATGACAACGAGACGGCCACAGGCTGGTTTCGACATCTGGACAGGAAGGAAAGGGAGCGATTCAAGGCCTATGCTGGGCCCATGAACAGTCCTGCCGAGGGCATGACTCGCCTTGCCTTCACATCGCCAGCGGTGTGGGCCATCTGCCAGATGCAGGATCTGCTGGAACTTTCGCCGGGGACCAGAATGAATCGGCCGGGAGTTCCCACCGGGAACTGGACGTGGAGACTTTCCCCGGGCAAACTGTCGAGCCCCCAAGCCAGAAAACTCCATCAGCTCGTGGAGTCATCTGGCCGCTTACCTGGAGCTACTTCGTGACCGAACAAAATGCCGCTGGTGATTCAGCTCGACAGAAACTCATCGACGATCCGCGTGCGATCCGGCATCGTCTGAAATCACTCTCAAAGGATCTCTGGTGGTCATGGAACGAGATCGGTCGACGCCCCTTCGCCATGCTCGACCCGGAACTCTGGGAAGCGGTTCGCTACAGTCCGTTCCGACTGCTTCAGAAGGTGGATCCAAACGTCTACAACAGTCGACTGTCGGAACCATCCTTCCGCGAAGTGGCCGCACGGGCGATCACGGCTCATCAGGACTACCACAGCCGGCGAACCTGGTACGAAGCCAATACCGAACCAGGCGCAGATCCGCTGCGGATCGCCTACTTCTGTTCCGAGTATGCCATTCATGAAAGTCTTCCGCAGTATGCGGGTGGACTTGGTGTGCTTGCGGGAGATCACCTGAAATCAGCATCCGATCTGGGACTTCCCCTGGTCGCCGTCGGACTCCTGTATCAGCACGGCTACTACAAGCAGGAATTCCGTGATGATGGAACAACGAGGGTGATCTATCCATCCTTCGACTTCGATTCCATGCCGCTTGATGACACGGGCGTGAGACTCGATTGCCCCATAGGCGACCGAACTGTTCGAGTTCGGGTCTGGGCCATGTCGATGGGTCGTGTTCCGCTGTATCTCCTCGATGCGAATCTTCCGGGCAACCGTGTCGAGGATCGGGCACTCACCGCCAGCCTGTATCAGGGGGATGATGACATCCGGCTGCAGAGACAGGTGCTTCTGGGCGTCGGTGGATTCCGCGCACTGAGGCTTCTCGAGGAAGTCCCGACCGTCATCCACCTGAACGAAGGCCACGCCGCGTTCGCCGCCGTCGCCAAGATGGCCGAACTGGTTCGAGGCGGTCTCTCGATGGATGACGCCAGAGAAAGGGTCCGAGCGAGCACGGTGTTCACCACGCACACGCCAGTCCCTGCCGGTAATCAGCGATACGACGCCGGCAAGATAGAAGCCGCCCTTGCACAGGTGACGGAACCGGCTGGCATGCACAACGGGTATGTCGCCAATCTTGGTCGTGAGGAACCCGGCAATGAGAAGGAAGCCCCATGCATGACGGTGCTGGCACTCAATCTGGCCGAACGAGTCAATGGTGTCTCCAAGCTGCATGGTGATGTCTCCCGCAACATGTGGAAGAAGGTCTACGGGACTGAGGATGTCGATCAGGTCCCCATCAAGCACATCACTAATGGCGTCCATACCGGCACTTGGATGGCCCCCGTTGCCGAACGTTTCTGGTCCGAGCAGATCGGCTACGACAGTCTCGGTGGTCCGGACAATCCATGCTGGGCGAAGATCCCAACCGTGGATCCAGAGGCATTCTGGCAACTCCGGAATGCGCTTAGGCGGCGACTGCTGTCGTTCGTACGAAGGCGGCTGGCGATTCAATCGAGAAGAAGAGGCGAATCGCCGGATCGAGTTGTTCGAAGCAGGCGCATGTTGCGTGACGATGCCCTCACCATCGGTTTCGCCAGACGGTTCGCGACCTACAAGCGAGCCACCCTGCTCTTCCACGATCTTGATCGACTGGCATCCATCGTCGGAAACGATGATCTGCCGGTCCAGGTCATCTTCGCAGGGAAGGCGCATCCGGCAGACGAGGGCGGGCAGGCGGTCGCCCAGGAAATCCATGATCTCTGTCGTGACCCCCGATTCGATGGGCGAATCGTCCTGCTGGAGAACTACGACATAGAGATCGGTAGGCGATTGACCTCTGGGTGCGACCTCTGGCTGAATACGCCTCGCAGACCCTTCGAGGCCAGTGGCACCAGTGGCATGAAGCCGCCGCTTCATGGCGGCATCAACTGTTCGATCTCCGACGGCTGGTGGGTCGAAGCCGAGAACAACCAGAACGGATGGACCATAGGAAGCGATCGAGCGGCCGACAACGAGGATGAACAGGATCACCTCGACGCCGCCTCGATGTACGACCTTCTGGAGCACAAGATCATTCCTTCCTTCTGGGATCGCAACGACGACGATCTACCGGAGGAATGGATCAAGACAGCCCTGCAGTCAGCCGCCTCGGTACCCGCCTGGTTCAATACGGACCGTATGGTGGCTGAGTACCTTGAATGGGGCTATCGGCCAGCCTCCCTGATTCAGGCCTGAGACGCCTTCCTATTGGCCTCTACAGCCCTGTAGCCGTCAAAAAGATGGCCAAATGCCGTTTCTTCGCTGTAACACCTTGAATCATATGGACCTAGTTCTAGTATTAAATGGCTAGGGAGAGTGCATTCACAGGCACTCCATGCGTGAGTTGCATGGCTAATGTGAACCGAAGAGAGAGAAAAGACATGTCTATCTGGACCCGAACTGCGTCACTGTCAATCGTTGCGTCACTTCCATCAATCTGCATGGCCGGTGTTGGATTTCAGGTCGATGGAGCCCTTGATAGCGGGTATTCCCCACCAGTAGCCCTGCAAGGCACCGCCACGAACTTCGGCAACAACGACTTCGGTCAGCCTGGCTTCGGTAATGGATCCGAGATGAACGCGATGCACATCGAATACACCGATGGTGCGATCGTCATTTTCGTGGCCGGCAACCTCGAGTCCAACTACAACAAGGCGGAGTTCTTCATCGACGCCCGTCCAGGTGGACAGAACCAGTTGTTGAGCAACAACCCAGATGTCGATTTCGAGGGTCTTCTTCGAATGGGCAACTCCAACGAGAACGCCACCGACGGACTCATTTTCGATGCGGGATTCGAACCAGATCTCTGGATCACGGTCACCTGCGGAGATGATGGAACCGGCGGATTCGTGACCTATGCCAATTACGCCGAACTTCGAACCGAAGGAGAGGGATCCGGCGCCTTCCTGGGTCAGGGTTCATCGGGAGCAGAAGGCATCATCAACGGTGAAAATGGAATCCAAGTAGCCATTGACAATTCGAATATCGGTGGCGTCGGCAGTGGAACAGGAGCCGATTGCGGCCTCGGAGTCACAACCGGTATCGAGATCGTGATCCCCAACTTCGTGGTCGACTGGGATTTCGAAGGTCTGCCATTCGACGACATCAAGGTCTGTGCCTTCATAAATGGCGGTGGCCATGACTTCATTTCCAATCAGGTGCTGGGAAGCATCCCTCCAGGAGACAATCTTGGTGAACCAAGAGGGCTCAATTTCAACCTGATCACAGGCAACCAGTACGGCACAATGGGTGACAATCCAGGTGAATGCCCGGAATTCGCCATCGGCGCCTGCTGCATCGGCACAAATTGCTTCATTGCCTCCGGTGAGAGCTGTGAAGCAGGCGGCGGCACCTACAACGGTGATGGCTCCAGCTGTGACGATGACCCATGTGCGATCCCTGAATGCCCGACGGACATCAATGAGGATGGCGTCACGAATGTCGATGACCTTCTGGAGCTGCTGAGCAAGTTTGGTGAAATCTGCGTCTGAGACTCGGAATCATCGATATATGGTGCATGTGGTACCCTGTGGGAGGGCTGCTTTATGGCCTCTCAAGGCAATGTGGGGGATAGAATGATCTCATGAGGGTTATCCCTGTGCACATACTGAACAAATCAATGTCGGTCATCGCCGCTCTTGTGATGATCTTGCCGACTGCTTTGCATGCCGCGCCTTCCGAGAGGCCGGGGATGGGCGCCATCCCCTATTCCGATTCGGATGGAAGTGGCGTGACATTCAGAGTCTGGGCACCGAACGCACAAGGTGTTGGTATCGCGGGCACCTTCAACAACTGGCAACCATTCAGCACTTTGCTCTCCGTCGAAGGTGATGGCGTCTTCTCGCTCGATGTCCCCTATGCCAGTGCCGGTGATGGCTACAAGATCGTCATCATCACCCCAACGGACACGATCTGGAGAAATGATCCCAGAGCCATGGCGCTGACCAATTCAGTAGGTCATTCGATCATCGTGGATCACAACGCCTATGAGTGGACGAACTCTGGTTATGTCCCCCCAAGCTGGAACGAGATGGTCATATACGAGATGCACGTGGGTACATTCGGATTGGACACCGGGGAGTCCGTACCCGGGAACCTCGCCGGCGCCATCGAGCATCTCGATCACCTTGAAGCACTTGGTGTGAACGTGATCGAGTTGATGCCCATGTCGGAGTTCGCCGGTGACGTCTCATGGGGCTACAACCCGGCCTACCCGTTCTCAGTCGAGAGTGCCTATGGAAGCCCCGAGTCATTGAAACAATTCGTCGATGCCTGCCATCAAAGGGACATCGCCGTCTTCGGAGATCTCGTCTACAACCATCTCGGCCCCACCGACATGGATCTCTGGCAGTTCGATGGATGGTCACAAGAGGGTTTCGGCGGCATCTACTTCTACAACGACTATCGCTGCTATACCCCGTGGGGAAACACCCGACCCGATTTCGGGCGACCTCAGGTACGGTCATATCTCAAGGACAACCTGAAGATGTGGCTCAACGACTACCGCTTCGATGGAGTGAGAATCGACGGCACGCGATGGATCAGATCGCTTGGAACCACTGGCGAGGAGATCCCCGATGGCTGGTCGCTGCTCGTCGAGTTCAACAATGAAATCGACGCGACGACACCATGGAAGCTCATGGTCTCCGAGGACATGGATTCCAATCCATGGATCACCAAGACCACGGGCGAAGGTGGCGCTGGATTCGACTCGCAGTGGGATCCCTGGTTCATCCACCCCATGCGCGATGTCATGGTCGCCAGTTCGGACAATGACCGAAGCATGGCGGCTGTCAAGAACGCCATTTCGTACAGCTACAACGGACAACCGTTCGACCGGATCATCTACACCGAATCGCATGACGAGGTCGCCAACGGCCGAAGTCGCGTTCCCGAGGAGATCTGGCCAGGCAATGCGGACAGCTGGTTCTCCAAGAAGCGGTCAACACTGGGCGCCGCCGTCCTGATGGCGACTCCAGGCATACCCATGCTCTTTCAGGGCCAGGAGCTCCTAGAGGATGGGTATTTCGACGACTGGGATCCACTGGACTGGACCAAGGCTGAGACCAATCAAGGCATTGTCCAACTGTATTCGGATCTCATCTCGCTACGTACCAACCAGAATGGCGTCTCCAAGGGCCTCACTGGACCGAACCTGAACGTGTTCCATCTCAATGAAACCGATAAGGTCATCGCATGGCATCGCTGGGATCAGGGCGGCGTCGGCGACGATGTGGTCATATTGTCCAACTTTCGAAACCAGACGTGGGACAACTACCGGATCGGGCTTCCCCGCGAAGGGCTCTGGAAGGTCCGTTTCAACAGCGATGCCAGCATCTACGATGACGAATTCGACCAGCATCCCTCCTGGAATGTGCAGGCGGAACCGATCCCCTATGACGGCCTGAACTGGAGTGCCTCACTCTCATTCGGCGCCTATACGTCAATCTTCCTCTCACAGTCGCCGCCATGTGCTGGCGATCTGGACAACAGTGGCGGCATTGATGTCAATGACATCCTGCAGGTCATCTCCGGTTGGGGCACCGCCGACGGCGATGTCAATGGAGACGGGTTTACGGGCGTACTCGACCTCCTCCTGCTTCTGGACCGCTACGGAGACTGCCCATGAATGCCGCTCGTGCTGCCCGAAAAGGCTTCACGCTCGTCGAGTTGATGGTGGTCATCGTTATTCTGGCACTGCTCATCTCAATGTTCCTCGTGGCTTCCGGAACGATCTCGAATTCAGCCTTGTCCACCGAGGACACCGCGAAGCTCCGGTCGCTGACTATGGCCAACGCCGCCTATGCGGTCGATCACAAGCAGCGACTGCTGTCTCCTCGCACCGAACCCAATGGTCAGGAATCGACGGAAGCCCAGATCAAACGGTTCTGGGTCAAGTCGTATGACGACAATGTCGAGAACGTCGGTGATGCCAGAGTCGACCTCAGCACGGCATTGACGGAAGGTGCCGCCTGGGAATACATCGGGGACGAGGCCGCCTACAAGTCGCCACTGGACACAACCGACAGACTGAGGAGCTATTCACTGAACTCCTTTGTCGGAGTCGATCGCTGTGCCGACGAGTACCCTGAAATGTCTGGTGTATTCGTCCCCGCCTTCAATACCCGTTATCGCGTTCCATGCCAGACGGTCGCCGACATACCCCAGCCAGCCGGCACGCTCTGTGCCATTGGAGAGGTCGATCAGGGCTTCGCGGGTTTCGCCGAGACCGCCAACGCCAATGGCTGGTGCGTCTCCCCGAATCCGAACATGGCCCTCTGGAAAGACACCCCCGCCCTGTGGAACCGCAATAGAGTCAACATCTCTCTGATGGACGGTTCCACGGAGACGATAGTGCTACAACAGGACGATGCGCTACGGGACAAGATCAACCAATCCGGATCCAGCCACAACATCACAATCGGCTTCAACGATCAGGACAAGGTCGACTTCCAGCAATTCAGCAAGAGACTTCTGCCCGGCGTTCTCGAGTACCGGACCGCAAGCGATCAGGAATAGGTCGTTCAAACTGTCGCGGTGCTGGATGCTGCTGATTCAACTGCATTGAGAAGATGGTCCGCTTCCTCGATCGTCATGATCAGTGGGAGGCGGAATCTCATGGATCGATCGCCGCACGGGAGCGTGATGACCTTGTGCTCGAACAGATTGCGGACAAGACTGTCACGGGCCTCGGCCGTATCGAAGGTGCAGGCGATCAAGCTGCCGATGCCGCGGATATTGGAGAAGGCTCCAGTGGAAGCCGCGATTCTTCTCATGCCCGAGATGACATGTTCCCCCAACGTCAGGACATGATCGCAGAGGTTGTCCTCGACGATGATCTCCATGTACCGCCTGCTTCTGACCATGTCGACCAGATTGCCTCCCCAGGTGGAGTTGATCCGGCTCGATCGGCGGAATACGTTGTGCTCGACCTCGTCCATCCTGGCGCCGGCGTAGATGCCGCATACCTGGGCCTTCTTACCGAAGGAAACGACATCCGGCTGAACGCCCTGATGTTCCCAGAACCACGGTTTGCCGGATCCGAAGAATCCCGTCTGCACCTCGTCGTAGAGAAGGAGGGCATCCCCCTCGTCCGCGTAGGCGCGAAGCTTGGCCATGAATTCAGGACGGAAATGGTTGTCCCCGCCCTCGCCCTGCATGGGCTCGATCAGAATGCCCGCGATATCGTTCTTGCCTGATCCGAACGCGGCCTCGATCTGCTCGCATGCCTTAGCCTCTTCGGCCTCGACGTCATTGCAGATGTTTCCATCCAGATCGAACTGGCAGGCTGGATTGTGGATCCGCGGCCATGGGAACTTTGGAAAGAGCCCGACCTTGTCCGGAATGGTGTTGGTCACACTCATGGTGTATCCGGTGCGGCCATGGAATGCCTGTCGGAAATGCATGATCTTCAGATCATCGCAGTTGTCCTCGAAATCGGTTCTACCAAGTCTGCGAGCCTTCCAGTCGAAAGCGGCCTTCATGGCGTTCTCGACGGCCAAGCCACCACCAGCAATCCAGAAATGGTGGTTGAATCCCTCAGGCGATGCGTAAGTGGCGAAGGTGTCGACGAAATCCGCCATCTCACATGAATAGATGTCGGCGTTGGAGACATTGCACAGGGCAGCCCGTCGCAGCGTATCCAGGAAGCCGGAGTCATTCATGCCCGGATGATTGAATCCCAATGGCATCGAGGCGAAACAGGTGAAGGCGTCCATGTATCGATTGCCGCTGGCGGCATCGTGGATCCACACACCTTCGGATCGCTCAAGATCGACCACCATCGGGTAGCCATCTACTAGTTGATGCCTCGCGAGTTCCTCAAGGACCCTGTTGGGATTCATACCAATCTCCATCAAGAGCTTCAGCAGGTCCTCATCTGTAGAGGACGAACCTTTGAGCGTAGGGCCCCAGAACCGCTTCGGCAACCCCAGGCACCCGGGTTCATTCAAAGAGAGCGTGATCTGAGAATCCCGCCATCGGCTTCCGAATTAGGCGAACAACACGCCATGACGATCTGGCCGCTCAAAGAGGCCCCGGGATCGCCCGTGATGGGGCCTGAAAGCCCTTCTAACCTCATTGAGATGTGCGAAATGGCCGTGATCTTGACGATCCGCCTTCAGGGAGGGAAACTTCACTATTCAGCCATGCCCCCGTACGTCTGGGGAAGCTGATTGGTCCCCAAAGTCTTGCGACGGAGTCACCCCCTATGGCCATTCGATCAACGACGGGAACAGGCGTCGTTGTAGCGTTGGTGGTGTTCATCATCATCAGCGCCGCCCTGCTCGCCACGACAATCATCTTCTACAGCCAGCTCGGCAAGGCGAAGGAAGAAAAGAAAGACGCTGAAGCCACGCTGAACGATGTGGCGAATGCCAATGAGAGAAACAGCGATCAATATCGGGCCATCTCGGGAGATTCGGGGCGAGAGAGCATCTTTGGGTATCTGAACCAGCAACACCAAGGTCTCAAGGACTATGTCGGTCGCGACATGAAACTCGAGGATCTCAAGAACTCATTCCAGAGTTCATTGGACGTCGATCCCAGCAGCACGCTCTGGTCACATCTGAGCACAGTCGAACGACAGCTTCGCGAAGAGCAGGACACGGTCAAGGCGTTGAATGACAGGGTCCAGTCCCTTCAGACCGAGAAGGAAGATATGGCCGGCAAGCTGCAGGCCGCAGAACGGGAACGTGATGAATCCCTTCAGGCTGCCGTCGATCGTCAACTGGATCAGATCCGAAAGGCCGACTCGACCTACGAACAGCAGGTCGCCAGTGCACTGGACGGACTTGAGAAGGCCAAGGAACGCAATCGTGGACGATATGTCGATCAGATTCGTGAACTTGAAGATGAGGTCGATCGTCTGAGTGATGAGAATGTCCGTGGTGAAAGCCGCATTCAGGAGCTTCAGGAACTGGTCAACCGTAGTCGGATCCAGCCGAAGGACCCTGCGAATCTCGTCGACGGGGAAATCATCGAAGTCGCTGGACGAGGCGATCAGGTCTACATCGATCGCGGGAAGTCCGACCAGATCGTTCTCGGAATGACCTTCGAAGTCTACGACGACGCCGCACAGATCAGGCCCGACGATGAAGGCAATTTCCCGAGAGGAAAGGCCAGCATTCAGGTCGTCAAGGTCGGTGAGACCACCTCGACCGCCAAGGTCACCAGAGGCACCAAGGGCCGACCAATCGTCAGTAATGACGTCGTCGCGAACGCAATCTACGATCCAACGTACAAGTTCAAATTCTTGGTTCATGGACGATTCGATGTGGATGGCGATGAGATCGCTACGCTCGAGGAAACCGACTATCTCCGCAGGCAGATCGAGGCCTGGGGTGGTGAAGTTGTCTCTGGTGATCAGATCACCGGCGATCTGGACTTTCTGGTACTTGGCATTGAACCCGTCAATCCAGCCAATCCGACCGATTCTGCAACCGCAACCCAGATGCAGCAGACGCTTGAACAGCGGCTGAAGTACCAGCAGTATCAGGACCTTTTCCAGGCAGCCCAGAAATCAGATATTCCCGTTCTGAATTCCAACAGGCTCTACATCCTGACCGGGCAGACTGGAATGTGATTCCCCCTCGGGGGATTTGCGGGATTGCGCTTTCAGGGGGCCCCATTCATGGCACGCCATAGGTCTCCCTTGAGAAACTGGATGGAATATCTCCCTGCCAGAGCCGCTGCGGCGGTTCTGCAATGTTTTCCCGTGGAACAGAATCTGGAAACCGCCGCCTGGGGAGGAAGGCTCTACTTCCAACTCAGTGCGAAGCGTCGCAGACGGGCCATTGCGAACATCCAGAGTGCATTCCCAGAATGGGACATCGATCTATGTCGCCTGATAGCCCAGAGATCCGTGGAGAACATGTTCCAACTCGCATCGGTTGATGCCATGGTCATGACAAGACTGCTGACGCCGGACAAGTGGCCTGAATTCCTCGACTTTAGCAAAGCTGCCACTCATATCAGAAGAATGATGGACGATCGTTCGATGCTGTTCATCACGGGGCACTGTGGGAATTGGGAATTGCTTGGCTACGGAATGTCAGTGATCGGCTACCCGTTGGCGGCATTGGCTCGACCGCTAGACAACCCCCTTCTCAATAACTGGCTCATGGGGCTCAGAGAGGCGCATGGCCTGAAGATCCTGACCAAGTGGGGCGCCACCCCGGAAATGCAGAAGATCATCGAAAACAATGAACATATTGGTTTCATAGCCGACCAGAACGCGGGAGACAGCGGCATCTTCGTACCATTCTTCGGTCGGCTTGCTTCAACATACAAGTCAATCGGTCTACTGGCCATGCGATACAACCTGCCGCTGCTCATTTCGATGGCTGAACGAATCGATGGCCGATTCCGCTATCGAGTCCATGTGCAGGACGTCATCGAGCCGGAGGACTGGGCCGGACAGGAAGACCCCCTCTACTACATAACCGCCAGATACATACACGGCATCGAACAGATGATCCGCAGATCGCCCGAGCAGTACCTGTGGATGCATCGCAGGTGGAAGAGCAGGCCGCGTCATGAAAGACGGGGCGAACGGGTGCCTCCCTCGCTGGAGGCCCAGATTCGTTCACTTCCTTGGTTGGATACAGACCAGCAGGATCTCATCATCGAACGATCGAACCGCGACAGCCGGGACATGGCCGCTGCCGGGGAATCATCATGAGCAGACGAAAGCTCGCAGAAATCGACATCCTGATCGTCGATGATGACGAGGACATCCTCGGCAGCATGGAACTGGCTCTTCGATCTGAAGGTGCTAGCACCTTCGCGGCAATCGACGGCCATGATGCCATCTCGCAATGGCGTGAACATTCCCCTCGCGTGATCGTTCTGGACATGATGCTCCCGAAGAGCTCTGGTTTTCTCGTGCTCGAAGAACTGATGGGATCGGACGACCCCCCGATCGTGGTAATGGTCACCGCCAACGAGGGGCGTCGACACATGGCCTATGCCAAAGAACTGGGTGTCGCCGCCTATCTGACCAAGCCCATCCCTCTTCAGCTCCTGATCGACACCATCCACGATCTCCTTGGCGGACATGCCAAGGACAACGACGGTACGATGGAATCCAACGCGTGATCGCAGGAGACAATCCGTTGCCACACCACTTTGCCATATTGTCCCCCGATCCACCCTCCGAAAAGGGCAGCTCTACACTTGGTTCGAGAGCGGAGATCGTCAAGTCCCTCGGAACGATGAACACGCTTCCTCAGACTCCCGGCGAGAACATTCTCTGGGGGCCTGGTGTAAAACTCGAGATGGTCGAGGGCGAGGATCCACTGAAGCAGATCCTTCTGACCATTACCGAGGAGGAAATCGCGTGGCTTGTGATTGCGAGGCTCATGCAGGCCTTCGGGTGGCGGGTAGTCGACCTTGAAACCGGTGAAGATGTTGAACTCGTGGAGGAAGAGGAATGACCGAGACATCCCAACACAAGCAGGGATTCACTTCCGATCGAAGCGATGAAAATGAATTTTCAGCAGCCTTGGCGGCTGCTGTCGACTATCGAGGTGATGTGACCATCATGCAGGAGAATGGCACGGAGGAGATGGGATATCTCTTCGATCTGACTGGTGACATCGCGGATGGAAACGTCGGCTTCATGACCAAGGAAGACACGAGCCCTCGCAGACTCGCAACAAGCACCATCAAGTCAATTACCTTCTCCGGCCGGGACACGGCTGAAGGCAAATCATTTGATACCTGGATCAAGAAGTACGTCGAGAAGAAACTAGCCGGGCAGAAGGCTAGCATCGAATGCGAAGATCTCGACGAGGAATGATCTCGTTCGATTCCGGTCAGGCCACCGAACGAACGGCGTCGACCGGTGCCGTCACCTGCCCGATGGGTGTGAAGAAGGCGAATGGTCCATCATTGAAGATCGCTCCCGCGATGCCTCTGGCCGCCAGAGTTCGGAACCACCATGTCGCCTGACTCGGAGACAAGGCAATGAGGCGACTGCCTTCGGCATGGCATGTCGGATCGATCATCTCGGCGTAGCGCCTTGCCCGAACAGGATCCGTGAACACCAGCGCACAAGGTTGATCGCGACAGATGCCGACCATTGGATCCGTCGACGTGGCGGGATCCGAAATGAAGTACCACTGCGGAAGATTCATCACTGTTGACCATAGCTGTTCCGGATTGGCCTGCTCACTTACTTCTCGAGCTCTGGCCACTACCGTATCGATATCGGGCAGCGACTCGGGCCGGTTGGTCCATGTGGCGATGATGAGATCATCCAATCTGCACTCGAATGGAAAAGGTCCGGGGTTAAAGACCGCAGTCTGAACGCCCCACGACCGGATCCCGGTAAGAAACTCCGGCGCTTCGTGAGTGAGCATTGAAATGACTCGAGCCGATTCGGGAAGTTCGGAACTCTGCTTCAGCATGCCCATCGCAGCTTCACCGGATGTGAAGACGCAGACACTGGGCTGGTCACGTTCCTCGAGCACCATGGGGAGCACTCGATCGCGAGCACCCAGATCAATCACGAACAATCGCTGCATCGAGGCGAGCCTTGACATGGCCAGTCGCCTGTTTTCATCCGTCGGCAATTGACTGGCCTGTTCGAGAAGCTGTTCAATCGCGACTCTTGGCGTGCTGTGTGCCATGCTTGAACCTCCCTGGCGAATCCGCAGAAAGCGGCCTCCCCCTGACAATCAACTACGCAGGAGATCCATTCAAAGGTTCGGAGGAATAAATCAAACCGCCAGAAAGTGGTCCTGGCCAACTTGGACAAGTCGATGGCTGACATCGTCTTGCATGCCTTCAACGGGCCTCCAGGGGCTCAGGAGGCCTTCAGCAGTCGATTGCGGCTCCCAGATGCCTTCCTCCCCCATCAATGCCTCGAGGTCGCCCAGAGGCTCCAGCCGCCTGTCGAGCGGTAGCCTGCAGCCCAAAAGGCCCCTTGTGTAGGGATGCCTTGGAGAACCGAGGATCTGTTCGGCATTTCCGGATTCACAGACATGCCCGGAATGAAGAACCACCAACAAGCTCGCTCTTTGAATCACAAGGCCCAGATCATGAGTGACCAGCAGGATCCCGAGACCTCTGCTTCTGCAGAGGTCCTCGAACAACTGCATGATGGCCTGGGTCGTAACGGCATCCAAGGCAGTCGTGGGCTCATCCGCAAGCAGGATGGATGGTGCACGAGCCAATGCAAGAGCGATCACAACGCGCTGCCTCATTCCTCCGCTGAGCTCGTGGGGTACGCATCGTAGACACCGGCCCGGCCTCGGCACTCTCACTTCCTCAAGAAGCGATTGAGCATGTTGTCGACGGCTGCGCCGACTGATGCCATCTAGAGAGAGCACCTCATCGAAGAGCTCCCCGATGCTGCATACGGGATCAAGCGCCGTCATTGGTTCCTGAAAGATCATGGCGATCTGCTTGCCACGAATCTTTCGCCACTGTGATGACGACAGACCGGCACATTCCTCCCCCTTGATTTGAATGCTCCCATCCAAAAGTGAAACCGCCGGCGGCAGCAGACCGATGGAAGCCAGTGCCGTCATGGTCTTCCCGCTTCCGGACTCGCCCACCAGTGCGGTGATCTCGCCGGCATTGACCTGGAGACCTGCACCACAGACGATCGCCTGATTCTGGGAGACCGACTTGATCTCGATTGATTCGAGTTGGAGAAGCGTTTCACTCATGACGCCTGTTCCACCTGCCGTGGATCCAACCTGACTCGCAGCCATTCTCCAAGGCAATTGAGAGAAAGAAGAGTCAGGGCGATGAGGAGGCAGGGCCAGACAAGCAACCACCAATGGGAGCGAACTCCATTGATCTCGGACAAACCGGCCGCGGCCAGATTGCCCCAACTCGGCAGCGGTTCACGAATGCCGATTCCGAGAAAACTCAGGAAGGCCTCGCTGAGCATCGCCATCGGTACAGTCAGCGTTGCATAGACGGCAATAGGACCAATGACGTTGGGCAGAAGATGTCTCCATACCTGTCGTTTCCAGGGAACCCCGATGGCCCGACACGCCTCCATGAATGGTTGTGATCGAAGACTGAGGACCTGACCCCTGATGACTCTGGCCATTGTCAGCCAACTCACGGCGCCAATGGCTATCCACAGAGTGAGGACATTGACCCACTGGGCTTCAGCGGACCCGAGGACGACACCCGTACGCTCGAGCAAACCCTCTACAGCAACGACGAGAAGCACCACGATGAGTATGTACGGAAGTCCATAGAGCACATCCACGATCCGCATCATGAAACCATCGACCCGAGGACTCGATGTGGCGGCCACCATCCCCCAAAGACCGCCTAGCAGTACCGCCGTGGATGCCGCCGCCAGACCCACGATCAGACTGATGCCCCCACCAGCAAGAACCCGCGACAGAAGATCGCGGCCCAGATGATCGCTCCCAAGCAGATAGGGCGATTCACCTGCGAACGATGGAGGCTGCAAGGCAAGTTCAGGATTGGTCGCCTCGAACCGACGAGCCGTCGATGTCTGGCCTTCGATAACTTCATGTCCGAAGGTCCAGGGCAGGGAAACCAGAGTCACCACGACGACCGCTATCAGGAAGATTGCGGAAAGGATTCCCAGACGTCGAATCGAGTCGGGGGTGGCACCTGATCGGGAACGTTTTTCAGTAGTCACGGAACGCAGGATACGGCATCGCTTGAATCAAGACCGAAACCCGGAGGCTGCTCAGCGGCCCTGTGCGGCCTGCACGGCATCCAGTTCACCGAGCGCCTGAGCCATCTGTCGGGCTAGCTCCTGCTCGAAGTTCTCTTCGTCGTACTCGACGCGTTCCTGAAGCTGCTCGACGCGTTCATTCAGCCGCATGATCGAACGTTCTCGATTCTCAATCGACAACTCGAGTCGGGCACGCATCACCGCCTGCAAGTGCTGACGCATGAATATCACTTCAGGGCTATCTGGCCCCGTGGTGTCCACGGCCTGCTTCAATTTGATCGACAGCTGGATGACTTCAGCATCGAGGCTCAGCTCCGCGATCTTGCTCTCGTACAGCTCCGGATCCGTCTTCTGGAGCTCCGCCAATGCAACAAGACCGTGACCATAGCGACGAATCATCTTCTCGAGCTCCACGGGATCCTGTCCCTGATCGGAGCAGCTCTTCTGCAGCAGCTGACCAAGTCGTGGGTCGATTCTGGATGCCACATCGATGTAGCGATCGATGTTGCTTCGAGCCGAGTCAACCGTTCCAGGTGTGGCGGCCTTAATTTGCGTCTGAGCCTGCGAATTCATCTGCTCGATCAACTTGCTGCCTGACTGACCGGCGACCATGTTGGCCATCGTGAGAATGGACTTGAGGTCATCAGATGAAGATGCTCGTGAGACCGATGTTCCAGAATTGAGTGCGAAAACGACACAAGCCAGAACAAGCAGCCAACTCATCGCCATGGTGTAGCGTGTCTGCATCATCGAATCTCCAATGCGAGATAACCCCATGAATCCGAATCCTGCTCGGCCTCAAGGATGTTCAGAAGTTCATCGTGAGCAGCTGTCCATTTGAGATCATGTGAAGCCAACAGGCCCGAATCATCAACGTAGGACAGATACATGTCGGAGTTGACCAGCGGCTGGTCAAGCGAGGCATAGGTAGTCGAAGTGGTTGGTGAAAGCCCTGGACCACTCCACCACAAGGCGCCCAGAAACGCCAAGCCAACACAGGCTGCCAGAGCCAACCGCTTGATCGCCACGGCAGACTTCGCAGGGGCAAGCCGCATTCGAGCCTGCTGACGATGCGATTCGAGAGACGCCTGAGCAACTCTGGACGCAAGTCCTTCAGGAACAGGCAATTGACGCAAAGACTCGCCGATGACCATGTCGAGATCGCGGTCAGCCGAGCTGTACTCCGAGCCCAGTGGATCTGGCCCATCAGGCCGAATATCAGGTTGGTTTCGTGAAGAAAACATCATTGCGTCACTCCTAGAACGGCCTCGAGGCAAACTAATTGCATTATTTCCATCATTTTTGGACGAAAAATCATTCCTCCAGATCCTCCGCTCCAGATGGGCCCAGTCGCTCCCTCAACCGCTTGATAGCCCGAAAATGCCTTGCCAGAACAGTCCCCATCGGTTCATCGAGGACCTCGGCGATGGTCTTGAAACTCATTTCAGCCACATGCCTCAGATGTAGCACCTGCTGCTCGGCCTCGGGGAGTTCGGACATGGCCAGCTGTAGCCCCTGAAGGGCCTCCTCCCCCTCGGAAGCCGATACATCCAGATCCTGAGCTGGCGCCACGGCCCTCAGGGTGTCATCAGCCATGGAGAGGGCCTGACGGGATCTTCGCCTCATCTCGTCACGCAGGCGATTCAGGGCAATCCGAAAGAGCCATGACTCGAATTTACCTAGTTCGGTGTAACCGGAAAGCTTCGTTACGACAGTGCAGAAGGTCGACTGGGTCACTTCCTCTGCCAGCTCGGGATCTCGACATTGCGCCAGAACAACCCTGAAGACCTGTGGAGAAAAGTCGGTGACAATCCTTGACCAAGCGGCCTCATCACCACCGATAGCAGCTTGGAGCACGATGCTCAGGCGTTCTCTGTCCAGAGGGGCAGTCATCTCTTGGCTGAATCACTCCACTTGTTCTGTACTATCGGGACAGAAGACGGTTCGAGGTCTCTACACAATCCGTCCCTTAGAATCGGCCAAATCACATGATTGCGCTTCTGGATACTTCCGACGATTCGATAATCTCCTGGCAACTGGCCTCGCTTCTGGTCGCTCTGGGGGTTCTTGGACTCGTCATCGGGGGCCATCTTCTGGTCAGTGGAGCCGTCTCCGTCGCCAAGCGACTGGGCATGTCCACGTTGATGATAGGCCTGACGATCGTCGCTCTGGGCACCAGCGCTCCGGAGCTTGCCCTGAATGTAGTGGCCGCCGCTGGCGGTGAAACCGGGCTCGCTTTCGGGAATGTCGTTGGATCCAACATCGCCAACATCGCGCTGGTGCTCGGCCTGACCGCCCTCGTCGCACCGATTCCGATTCCACGAGCAACACTGAGACTCGGTGGTATCCCCTGGTTGATCTATCTGACGCTGTTGGCGATCGCCTTGCCTTGGTTTGGCGGCATTTCGGGCGATGTCCCGGGCTACGCACGCTGGGCGGGCATCGTACTTCTGTGCTGCGTGCCGTTGACCATCCTCCTGTGGCATAGAGACCACCGACTCGAAGAAGCCCATGGCGATGTTGACGATATGCCCGAGAGGTCCCTTCTTCCGAGTTCGCTTCTGGTACTGGCTGGTCTCGTGCTCCTCATCGCTGGTGGACGTTCCACGGAAGTCGGTGCGGTGACGCTCGCGAAATGGATGGGACTGTCGGAAGCGGTGATCGGCCTTTCGATCGTCGCCTTGGCGACCAGTCTCCCTGAGATCGTCACCTCAATGGTCGCTGCTCGCAAAGGGGTTCCCAATCTGGCGATTGGAACGGTGATCGGATCGAATGTATTCAACCTTTCGCTTGTGCTCGGCACCACGAGTATCGTGTCGCCGGTAGCCCTGCCCGAAGCCGGTGGAATGATCGACCTGTTCGTCATGGGTGGACTCACGCTGGCACTACTTCCCATGGCCCTGACCGGAAGAAGAATCGCCAAGTCCGAAGGTGTGGTGCTGCTCATCATCTGGGCGGCCGCGATAACGCTGAGCATTCTTCGATAACGAATTCAGTGTGTGATCAGATCGGAAGATCTGAACCGATATCGGACATCGAAGGAGGCGGCGGCCTGTAGGAATAGTCCCGGAATCTGGTCGTGGCATCGTTCCAGGAGAGTTTGACGGTGCCGGTCGGGCCGTTACGCTGCTTGGCGAGTATCAGTTCGGCGAGCCCCTTCTTGTCGGGATTGGCCTCGATCCACTCCTCATCTCGATGAAAATATTCCTCGCGATGCAGCATCATGACCACATCGGCGTCCTGCTCGATGGACCCTGACTCGCGGAGATCGCTCATACGGGGACGATGGCCTTCCCGCTGCTCGGCTGCACGATTCAACTGACTCAAGGCCACGATTGGAACATTGAGTTCCCTCGCTAGCGCCTTGACGCCGCGGCTCAACTCGGAAACCTCCTGTTGTCGCGACTCGGATCGATTTCCACTTGTCATGAGCTGGAGGTAGTCGATGAACAACGCCCGAATGTCGTGCTTCTGCTTCATGCGCCTCGCCTTGGCTCGCAGCTGCATGAGCGTCAGTCCCGGCGTGTCGTCGATGAAGATGGGGGCGTTGCGGAGTTCGTCGCAGGCCGCGAACAAGGCCTGGAAATCACTGTCCTTGAGCGCATTGCGTCGAAGGTTGCGACCACTGACACCGCTTCGAGCAGAAAGAAGACGCTGGACGATCTGGTTGGAGGACATCTCGAGGCTGAACATGCCAACGGGTTCCCCTCGAATCGCGATGTTCTCCGCAATGTTCAAGGCCAGCGCCGTCTTACCCATCGAAGGTCGCGCGGCCAGAATCAGAAGCTCGCCCGGCTGCATGCCGCCGGTCATCTCATCCAGATCGCTGTATCCGGATGGTGTTCCGGTCAAAGCCTGACCTTCCTGCTGTTCGATGAGCTGGATGGCTTCGGTGATGAGATCCGCCAGACCGAGTATCTGGCGGCTTTCGGACTGTTCTGCGATTCTGAAGATCTTGCGTTCTGCATCATCCAGTAGCGCCGACGCCGATTCGGGTCGGTCGTGGGCATCACGAAGGATCTCGCCCGCTGCACCGATCAACTGCCTGATCATCGCTTTCTCACGAACAAGACGGGCATAGTGAATGGCACTGGCCGCATCCGGCACACACTCGGCAAGCTCGACCAGGAAATCCACGCCACCGATGGGTTTGAGTGAGTCCCGATCCTTCAGAAGCTGCTGCAACTGAACGATGTCAAGCGTATTGTGGCGATCGTAGAGTTCGCAGATGACACGATAGACCTCGCCATGCTGCTGACGAAAGAAATCCTCGGGCGAACGGACGATCTGGAGAACCTCTCCACAGACTTCCGGGTCAATGAGGATGGAACCGAGCAGACTTGCCTCGGCTTCAATGGCCACAGGCGGCCCTTTGTCCAGCAATGTGCCGAACGACTGGCGTTCCGTGCCTCCCACCTTGTGTTCTTGAATCCTGCTCACTCGATTGACCATTGCTCCACTACGGGAGCTTTCTCCACAATACACACCCTGCCGAACAATACGAGAACTCAGTTGTGGTTTTCGTCCGGATGATGCGGATGAAGTGATGGAGGATATACCCGGCCCGCCAGATCCACCATGCTCGGATCCAACCTTGGCGAGTTGTGGACAGAATCACAGCTGCCCGATGAAATCAGGGCTGGCTTTCAATGTGCATTTGGATCGGGAACTAGGATTCCAGTTCGACGGTATCAAGGGCCTCACGCATCAGACGGCCGATCTTGAACTTCACCGTCTTTTTGGCAGGCACCGGAACACGCTCAAGAGTTCGAGGGTTCTGGGCGACTCTCGCAGCTCGTTCTCGAATCTCGAAGACCCCGAAATCACGAAACTCGAGCCGACGGCCGTCACCCAGTTCCTTGATGACATTGTCGAGAAAACTCTGAACGGTCATCTTCACGACGGTCCGCTTCTGGTTCGTCTCCTCGGCAATGCGGTCGATGAGGTCTTTCTTGGTAGTGGTTGTCTTCGTAGTCTCTGTCATGACCAAGCCTCTCCCAAGATTGAACAGTCGCCGATAGGCAACCGGTATTCCCCTTAAAACGGATCGAATCATGCAACCTGATGTCAGGGATGAAAACCGGTCCGTCGCCACAGTGAAACACCCAAGGGAATGATCTTGGCCGAGAAGGCCCCCATCTGATTCCGCTCCCCCTGGAATCTCACAGTTCCAGTATGGAGATCTGAGAGCAGATCGTCAAGACCACTTCTGACGTGAAATATGGCTGCTATGGCGAAAAATGGGCCTGAAACGGGCTATCTGCTTTTCAGCTGTAGCGACCTGGTCGTCTGGAGGTAGTTTTCCCAAGGGCGGCCATTCAGGATCCACTGCTGGTCCCGGATGTAGACCTGGGACAAATTGACCGGAACAGCGACCGGAGGCAGGTCCGCGCCCAGCAGCACGTCCTTTCGCAGATTCATTGCATGCATCTCATTGGAGATCAGCCCTTCCGGCCCGAGAACCTCCAGAGTCTGGGCTGACGGCATCACAAGCGGTGCGGCCACCTGCGATGCGATCGGCTCGGAGACATGGGAACTGGACTTGTGACCACTGTGGCAACCCGCCATACCGCAGACCAAAAGCCCCAGACCGCAGATGTTCAATGTTCTGAAATGTCGAATCAGCTTGCCGTTCATTCCCCAGCTCCCTTCAATGCTGGTATTCACTCTACAAACTCCGCGCCACGGCCTTCTAGGCACTTTCAGAGGTCGCATGGCCCGAAACAGCGATGCCTGGAATGAACACTGTTGATTTCAGGCAACATGAGTCTCCGGCACGACGGACGGAGCCATGTCGTGATTTGAGTAGACTGGGGCCTCATCAGGGACGATCTTTCTGATAGATCACAGAGAGGCAGACACCTCCATGGACATCATTATCTGCGGCGGAGGCGAGATCGGTTCGGAGGCTGCCGAAGTCCTCGCCAGACGCGGTGACAACGTGACGGTCATCGATACGGACGCCAAGCGGCTGAGCTATCTCGAGGAACACCTCGATATCAGGACACTCAATGGAGTCGCCAGCTCGGCACAATCACTGCGGGCGGCCGGTGCCGCACAGGCGGATGCCGTCATTGCCGTCACCGGTATCGATGAAGTCAATCTGGTCTGCGCCACAGTCGCCGCCTCGCTGGGAGCGGGGCGTACGCTTGCCCGCGTCGATCACTCGCTCTATCTCGGTCATGAATCGATGGACTACGCCACGTTGTTCTCGGTTGATCGCCTCTTCTCTCCTGATCGTGCGACCGCACGAGCCATGGCTGCTCGACTCGCCAATCCCGCGGCGCTGGCCGTTTCTCGTGTTGCCAGAGGCACCGTCGAGATACAGGCGTTTCCGGTGGATGCGAAGGGCTCGGCCACAGGAAAGAAGCTACGCGACATCTCGATGCCCAAGGCCTCGCGGGCCGTGGCGGTATGCCGCGATGGCAAATGGCGTTTGCCGACAGCCGATACCCGATTCAAGATCGGAGATCGCGTAACCGTCGTTGTCGATGTGGATCATTTCGATGATCTGGACGGCGTCTTCACCGCCCATCACTCGAGACAACTCAGGATCGCGGTATTCGGTGGATCGGCAGCTTCCGTATGGTTGTGCCGCGCCTTGAAGAATCGCGGCTCGATCATCCATCTGTTCGAAGCAGATTCGGAGCGATCGAATGAACTCGCCGAAAAGCTCGACTGGGTCACGGTGATCAATGCGGATCTGACGGCACCGTCGATCTTCGAGGATCAGGGACTCGACAAGATGGATGCCTTCCTAGCAATGGGTGACGATGACGAGAACATGCTGGGCAGCGCCATTGCGAGAAAGGCGGGCATTCCGATGATTCTCACCATGACCCATAGGGGACAGCTGGAACCGCTGCTTGAGCAGCTGGGTGTGACCAAGGCATTCAATCCGTGGACCTCCGCGATGGAGGACATCATCCACTTCATCTCGAATTCCGCATTCGAGACGGTCGGAACACTTGGCGAAGAACAGTCCGACCTCGAACTGGTACGTATACGAATCGGCAACAAATCGCCATTGGCCGGCCAGACTCTCAGGCACATCAAGCCAGACATGAACCTGATTGTCGCCGTCGTCGAGGACGAATCGGAACAAGGGCATGTTCCCGTGGCCGATGATGTACTGACCGCTGGCAGACATATTCTTGTGGCATGTGAAAAAGGTCAGGAAAAACAACTCCGCAAGCTCTTCGACGCGAGATGATCGAATCATGAATTCAAGAGTAGTCCTGGGACAACTCAGCAAGGTCATCACACTGATGGGCCTCATCCTCCTCGCGATCGGAGGATGGGCACTGGTCGTCCCCTTCGAGGAAGGACTGGATGAGGATCACGCCGAGAAAGCACTGCTTCTGAGCAGTGGATGCGCCTTGTTCATCGGTCTTTTCATCTGGATGCTGACACTCGGACCCAGAGACATACGGCGGACTCTGTTCCGGGGGGAAATCGAAGGGGTCGAGTCCGGCCAGCGACTTGGAAGGCGCGATGCCCTGCTGCTCGTGTCCGCGTCATGGATCGTGGGCGCCGTGTTCGTGGCGCTTCCCTACCTCTTCTGGGCGCACATCGATGATGCCGCACCCGCCAATCATCCATTCCGCTCCTTCATCGACTGCTACTTCGAATCGATGAGTGGCCTGAGCACGACCGGTGCGACCGTACTGCTCGACATCGAGGCGCTTCCGTCGACACTTCTGTTCTGGCGATCGCTTTCCCAATGGCTGGGAGGTCTTGGCATTCTCGTCCTGCTGGTGGCGCTGCTTCCCAATGCGGGCGTGGCCGCGAAACGGATGTATCGGTTTGAAGCGCCCGGCCCCGATACTGACGGCGTGAGACCCACCATGCGTGATACCGCCAGAAGACTCTGGACGATGTATCTGGCACTCACGGGCCTCCAAGTGGTCTGCCTGTTGTTCGCAGGCATGGGTGTATTCGATGCGTTCTGCCATACCTTCACGACGATGGCGACCGGTGGCTTCTCAACCAGAGGTCGAAGCATCGCTGGACCCGAAACTGTCGGGATACAGATCATCGTGATCGTCTTCATGGTGCTTGCCGGCACGAACTTCGGCGTTCTCCACATGGTGATGCGACGTCAATGGAAGAAACTCTGGGCAGATACCGAGCTACGCATCTATCTCTCGATACTTCTGATCGGATGTGGAATCGTCATCGGAAGTCTGCTCATCAACGGCGGCAAGATGTACTACATCGACGGGACCCAGTCAGCGGTCACCGCCGGAAACGCCGCACTTGAAGGCGTCTTCACGGTCGTGTCCCAGCAAACCACCACGGGGTTCACCACCGTCGACTACAACGCGTGGCCCTTCGTCGCCAAGTCCGTGATCATCGCGGTGATGTTCATCGGTGGTTGCGCAGGCTCGACAGCCGGCGGCATCAAGGTGGTCCGTATCTGGATAACACTGAGAGTGCTCTGGCATCAGCTCACACGTGTGACGAATCCCTCGGTCGTTCGACCGATCCGAATCTCCAAGCAGGCGCTCGATCAGGATCAGATGCTGGGCGCCGTGACGTACACGGTGACGATCATCCTCCTGTTCGCGATTGGTGCGATCGTGATCCAGATGCTCGAGCAGGACCAGTGCGGATTCGTCACATCGGCAACCGCCAGTCTGGCGACGCTCTGCACAGTCGGACCGGGACTCAATCAGGTCGGCGCGATCGAGGACTACGCATGGTTCTCCGACGGCAGCAAGATATTCATGTGTTTTCTGATGCTTGTGGGCAGGCTGGAGTTGTTTGCGGTATTCGCGCTCTTCCAACCACGCTTCTGGACGGGCCGATAGCTCTCGGATCACATTGGCTTCTCATCGATCGTCTGATCATAGACCTCGAGAAGCTTAGCCTTGTCGAAAACCATCTCGTTCCGAGTGAGGCCGACCACCTCGTATCTCGGCGTCAATTCAATCGCATCGACGGGGCACGCCTCTTCGCACATGCCGCAGAAGATGCATCTGAGTTCATCGATGTCGAACTGCTTGGGATACTTCTCGCGATCCTCCCAGGGGGATTCCTCGCCCACGATGTGGATGCAGTTGGCCGGACAAGCAGTCGCGCACATGAAACAGGCCACGCATCGGACACGCCCATCCTCATCGCGATTCAATCTGTGAACCCCTCGGAAGGTCTGCTTGTACTGCCCACCTTCGAGGACATCCCTATCGTCGCGTTTCTCCTCGGGATACTGCACGACATGAATGTTCTTCTTGTTCTTGCCATCCCGGCCCATGTTCCCCAGACAATGGCGGAGGGTCGTCCCCAGCCCCTTGAAGACTGCCGGCAGAAACAGGCGTTCAGCTGAATTGATCGCCTTGGGGGTGACATCTACGAATGTATGGTCGGAAGAGGCCATGTGATCTCCCTATAGTAGCCCCTGAAACGCCTTGTGCGAATATTTCGCGTCAATCTTGCCCCCCCGTTAGGCTGTGAATGGATCAAAAACGACGGAGCCAGACACCACATGCCCTCATCCAGCCCAATGCCGCCGGGGACCCGACCCGATATCGGCCAATCAATGCAAGCCGCCAGTCTGATCTGGCAGTCCATCAGCGAGGTGGCGGCTGCGGCGTTGATCGGATGGGGTCTGGACTGGTTTTTCGACACAGACAAGGTTTTTCTGCTCATCGGTGCCCTTGTGGGGATCGCCGTCGGGATCACGAGCTTCGTCAGAAGTGCCCTGAAGGAGAGTCGTAGGCTCTCCAGCCAGCAGCGGTCCTCCACCACTAGGAAGCCCTGACGCCTGGAAAACAGCCATGAATCCACCCACAGGCCCCCATAAACAGCCAATAACCCCCCTGCCAACCAGATCGATCATCCTCGCACAGATCCTTGCCGGAGCCATCGCCTGTGGCCTGTGGATTCTGGGGACCCTGATTGGTGGATTTGGGGCCGATCTGATCCTCCCCGGACTTCTCGAAATTGGCCTGGTCATCTTCGTGACGGTCATCTGCACACTGGTGATCACCCCATGGACCCCCCGGCCTGTCGCCACCTGGGCGATGATCCTGATTGGATCTTCCCTGGTGCGGCTAATACTCATCACCGGACTGTCGCTATTGCTATACTCCGCGGCTCTGATGGCCCCGAAAGCTCTGGTGATTTCAGCTTTCCTCCCCATCGCAACGATCCTGGCACTTGAGACCGTCGTTATCGCCCGTTTCCTAACCAGTCTGTCCCCCGTTAACACGACCGTGACAGACGACTAGCCTCCCCGGAATTACACCGAACATGCTTCCGTTTCTGGCTGCTTCAAACCCGACGCATCACGTGCTTGATAGACCCATCACAGGTCTTGAAGAGACATTCATCTTTGGCACGGAAACGCTCACGATCCACTTGGTGACGCTCACCGTGGCCGCAATCGTCGCGTTCCTCGTTCTCCTTCGTGCCGCCAAGTCGATCTCCACAGGCGATGAAGGCGAAGGCATGTATCGCTACCTCACTAGAGGTCGAGTTGCCCAGTTGATCGAGGTTTTCACGCTTTTTCTCGTGGAGAACACGATTCGTCCAACGCTCAAGGAAGAAACTCGCAAGTTCGTACCGTTCCTGCTCTCCCTTTTCTTCTTCATCCTCACATGCAACCTGATGGGCCTGATTCCTTTTCTGGATGTCCAGCATGCAGTCGGCCCAGCCGTTGAAGGACAGAAGGTCTGGGCAGTCTTCGGTGGAACAGCGACCGCCAACCTCGGTGTCACGTTTGGATTGGCATGTGTCGCCTTCGTCGCCATGCAGTATCAAGGCTTCCGTTCGCTGGGCGTGAAGGGATACCTGTCCCATCTGACCGGCGGCGCGCCAATGGCACTCCTCCCCATGATGGTGCCTCTCGAGATTGCCGGCATGCTCATCAAGCCTGCCGCTCTGGCTGTTCGTCTCTTCGCCAACATGTTCGCAGGCCACACGATGATGGCGGTTCTGGCCATGTTCGGCATGATGACCTGGATAGGCACTGAAGACTATCTGGTGACCGGAGCGATCTCACTTGTATCGATCATCGCCTCCATCGCGATCACCTTCCTCGAACTATTCGTGGCCTTCCTGCAGGCCTTCATCTTCATGTTCCTGACAACGGTGTTCATCGGACAGATGACCCATCATCACGAACATGACGATCATCATGAAGATGCACATGGAGCTGCTCAACCAGCTGGTGCACATTGATATTGGATTACAAGTCGTTGCGGAGTGGGCCGGAACGATTCAAAAATGACCACGCTCTGGATGCGACCCACGGCATCCAACATGAACAGCTCATTACGAGCAAAGCTTTAAGGAAAGCGACGAGAACAATGAAGCAACTCCTCGCCCTGACCGGAACCGCGTTGGCCGCTCTCTTCTTCTTTGGTGGCGATGTCGCCATGGCTGCTGATGGTGCTGAAGCTGCAGCTGCAGCTGCAGGCGCCTCCACCGGCGTTGGCATCAAGGCTATCGGTGGCGGTCTCGCCGCTGGTGCTGCTGCAATCGGTGCCGGTATCGGCATCGGCAACATCGGCAGCAACGGTGTGCAGTCAATCGCCCGTCAGCCTGAAATGGCCGGCACCATCTCCACTCAGATGATTATCTTCGCGGCACTCATCGAGGGCGTTGCTCTCTTTGCAGTCGTCGTCGGTCTGCTTGCCATCCTCTGATTCGGACGGCAGGCTTTGGGCCCGGTGGTGCGTTGTAAGGACCACCCCGGGTCGATGATCCCAGGAGGCGACTCATGGCCTTTATCGTGCTCGCAGAGCAGTCACCAGTCAATGTTCAGTTGATTTCACTGATCACGACGATTGTCGTGTTCCTACTCTTCTTCTTCGCTGCCGCGTATCTGGTCTGGCCAAAGATCATGTCCGGTCTGGATGAGCGGGAGTTGAAGATCAGACGTGAGATCGAATCGGCTGAAGCCGCCCGTGCTGAAGCAGCGGAATCACTCAAGCGTCAGGAAGCAGAGCTTCTCGAAGCCCAGCGACAGGCCACCGCCATGGTCGCCCAGGCCAAGGCTGATGCCGAAAGACATGCCGCTGAACTTCGCGTCAAGGCAGAGACCGATCTGCACATGATGCGAGAACAGGCATCCAAGGAAATCAAGGCTGCCAAGGAAGCCGCCATCAGCGAATTGAACTCCCAGGCAGGCAGTCTGGCGACGTCGATCGCCGGTCGCATCCTGCAGCGTGAGATCTCCGCCGATGACCAGCGGGACCTGATTGATGATTCGCTCAAGTCATTCGCCTCCTCGAACAAGAACTGAAGCAGTCTGAGATGCCTACTCATACCGACACGCTTGCCAACATCTATGCACGAAGCCTCTTCGAACTATGTGAAGAGGCCGGCGGTCGTGACAAGATCCATGAGGTGGCCGAGGAGCTCGAGCAGGTCTGTGAACTGGCTCGTTCAGATCCAAAGTTCCGCATGTTCCTGAATTCCCCTCTCCTCGAGCCTGCGGCAAGAGGCGAGAGTCTTAAGGTCATTCTCTCGAATCGAATCACGGACCTGCTACTAAGGTTCATGCTCGTATTGAATGACAACAAGCGGCTGTCCCACCTTCAGATGATCGAAGCGGCCTTCCTGCAGCTCGTCCATGAGCACTGGGGCCGAGTCGAAGTGGATGTCACCACTGCCCAGCCGATGGACTCCGCGACCAAGGAAGCCGTCACCAAGCAGCTGCATGATGTCCTGGGCAAGGAACCCGTGGTGCACGCCCATGTCGATGCCGATCTGATCGGCGGCGTGACCCTTCGAATTGGCGATCAGTTGATCGATGGTTCCGTCGCAACCCAGCTTCGCAAGCTTGAGCAGGAACTGCAGCACAGTGGCAGCCATGAAATCCGTGAACATCCGGAACGCTTCCTTGGGGAGAGCGCCTGATGATCGCACGTGGTCTGATGCACATCGTGCTCAGTTTGTCCATGGCGGGAGCCGCCGTGGCCGATGGCAATCAGCCGCTTCCGAAGCTGTCAGTCACTGGCGTGGGCACCGCCATGGTTCCCGCAGACCAGTTCCGGGTCAATCTGGGTGTCACAAGTTCATCAGGTGAACTCCAGCAGGCGCAGAAGGATGTAACGAAGTCCATGACGACTGTTCTCGCCGCCCTGAGGGGATTGGGACTCGAAGCACCCGCGGACTTCCAGACATCCAGATTCGACATCTCCCCACAGTGGCCCCGAAACAACCCACGGAATCAGGGGGCAAACCAGGCCCCCCGAGAGATCATCGGATACCAGGTATCGGCCAACATCCTTGTGCGAACCACGCAGATGGACAAGGCCGCCAAGATCATCGAGTCGGCGGTCTCCGCTGGCGCCAATGACGTGGGGCAGATCGTCTTCACCTCCTCCGACCCCAGAAGCGGTCGAAGCGAGGCCATCAAGAAAGCCGCCTTGAATGCGATGGATGACGCCAGAACACTGGCTTCGACCACGCAGTCCAGGCTTGTTCGCATTCTCGATCTGAGCATCGACAATGCCGGCGCACAACCCAAGTCCATGAACACCATGCGACTCGCCAGTGCTGCCGAATCCATTGAAATGAACCCCGGAGACGTCGCGGTCACGGCTCGCGTGACCATCGTCTACGAGATTGATTCCGCTGAACAGCAACAAGCTGCTGCTCGGCGACAAGAGACAGGAAGGAACGCGTCGTGAAGATCAGGACCGATGAAATCACGTCAGTCATCAAGCAGGAAATCGAGCAGTACTCAAGTCAGCTTGAGATCTCCGAGGTCGGCCAGGTGGTCGAGGTTGGTGACGGCATTGCCAGGATCTATGGCCTCTCAAACGTGATGGCCAGTGAGCTTCTCGAATTCGAGACCAGTCGCGGCACCGTCATGGGCCAGGCGATGAACCTCGAGGAAGACACCGTCGGCGCCGTCATCTACGGCGACTACCTCGCTGTCCGAGAAGGCGACACCGTACGTTCCACGAATCGCCTGCTTGAAGTCCCCGTCGGCGAGTGCATGCTCGGCCGAATGGTCGACCCGCTTGGTCAGCCACTGGACGGCAAGGGTCCCATCGACAGTTCGGAGACCATGAAGCTCGACATCGTCGCGCCCGGCATCTCCGCTCGTCAGCCAGTGAAGGAACCACTGCAGACCGGCATCAAGGCCATCGACTCGATGATCCCCGTCGGCCGCGGCCAGCGAGAGTTGATCATCGGCGACCGGAAGACCGGCAAGACCGCCGTCGCCATCGATGCGATCATCAACCAGAAGGAATACTGGGGCACGGATGATGCGGTCGTCTGCATCTACGTCGCCGTGGGCCAGAAGGACTCCACCGTCGCCGGTGTCGTCGACACGCTTCGCAGCAACGGCGCGATGGACTACACGATCGTCGTCAACGCCGGTTCCTCCAGTGCAGCCCCTCTGCAGTACATCGCACCGTACGCGGGCACGGCGATGGGTGAATACTTCATGTGGCAGGGCAAGGAAGGCAAGACGCCAAAGCATGTCCTCTGCATCTATGACGATCTCTCCAAACAGGCGACCGCATACAGGCAGTTGTCCCTGCTCCTTCGTCGTCCACCCGGACGCGAAGCGTACCCAGGCGACGTGTTCTACCTCCACAGCCGTCTGCTGGAACGTTCCACCAAACTCTCCGACGAGAATGGCGGCGGTTCATTGACCGCACTGCCGATCATCGAGACCCAGGAAGGCGACGTATCCGCCTACATCCCAACCAATGTGATCTCGATCACCGATGGTCAGATCTACCTTCAGCCCGAGCTGTTTGCTTCGGGTGTGCGACCCGCCGTGAACGTCGGTATCTCCGTCAGCCGTGTAGGCGGCAATGCACAGATCAAGGCCATGAAGGAAGTCTCCGGTTCACTGCGACTCGACCTTGCAGCCTTCCGTGAGCTCGAGGCATTCGCTCAGCTTGGAACGGAGCTGGACAAGGCCTCCCAGCAGCAACTTGAACGCGGCAGCCGGATGGTCGAACTCCTCAAGCAGGGCCAATACCATCCGTACAACGTCATCGATCAGAGCATCTCGATCTTCGCCGGAACCAAGGGGATTCTCGATGATCTCCCGATCAATTCCGTGCATGCCTTCGAGGAAGCCATGTTGGACCACTTCAAGGGCAGCAAGTCCGATCTGCGAAACAAGCTGGTTGAATCCAAGAGCTTCAAGGGTCTCGAGGACGAGTTCATGGCGGCATTGATGGAATTCAAGGCAGGCTGGCAGGGCTGATGACCTCGGCGTCCATTGCCCTCAACAGCCTCCTTGCTGGAACGCTCCTGCTGATGCTCGGCTGCCAGAAGACCGACGCGTGGTCTGCCACAATGGCCTCAAGCCAAACAACGACCAGCCGTCAGGTGGAGCCGGCATGGCCGGTTCAGATGCTGGCTGGGGAGTGGGAAGGCGATGCCTGGCGAATCAATTCGCGAGGCACCAGCCGTTTCAGAGACCACATCAGCATGTCAGTCGACGTCAATGGACTGATCACAGCCGAGCGTTCCTGGGAGACTCTGGACGGGGCTGGTGGACATCGTGGGCGAACGCCCGTGAAGAAGGATGTCGAGGAGCTCATAGGAGTGTTCAACCCCTATACGGGTGAATTCAGGCTCGTCGAGATGGAAGAGCCGGGCACGATCTCAGGCCAGGTTGTGGACGCGAACACGATCGTCTTCTACAGCACCCAGCCGGGTCGACAGCCATCCACCTCCTCGGAACGGCTCTCACGCGTGCCCGCTCCCTGAGTCCGGACAGTCGGTGCATCGGTAAATTTTTCAAATGCTCCCTCCCAGACTCCCTGCTATTGCCGATCCGCGGTCTCATGAGCCGATGAAGAGACCCATATGAGCATCTCCAACGAAAACACCCTACGCATCGCAATTGAAGCTGTAGCCGCCGCGTGCTCCGTCACCCGAGCCGCCCAACAGGCCCGAGAGGCATTCGGCAGCCTGACCAAGGATGATCGAAGCCCTGTGACCGTGGCTGATTACGCCGCACAGGCCATTGTCGCCATGACACTGCAGGAACGTCTTCCAGATCCCCGAGAGCACGCTCTCATCGGCGAGGAGGACTCCGGCGACCTCTCGTCTGAGGAGGCTAGCCTGACGAGAGAAGGCGTTCTGAGACTTGTGAAGACTTACCGCCCCTCCGCTGATGAGAACGCCGTTCTGGCGGCCATCGATTCCGGAGGGCACGATGGCAGTGGCGACAGCTACTGGACACTCGATCCCGTGGATGGGACCAAGGGCTTCCTGCGAGGGCAGCAATTCGCGATCGCCTTGGCGAAGATCGAGAATGGCGAAGTCCAGCTTGGTGTGATGGGCTGCCCAGGCCTTCCTGTGGATCAGGCCACCGCACTTGATGTGCCTGATCCGGGAGGTGTCATCTATGCCGCGATGAAGGGGCGGGGCGCCTGGGAATTTGCCGGGTGCGATCCCGATGCAGAACCCATGCGGATCAGTTGCGACACATGGAATGCCAGCCGACCGCTTCGATATTGCGGCTCGGTGGAAAAGGCGCACGGCAGCGTTTCCGATGCGGCACGACTGATCGAATCACTTGGTGGCGGCGAACGGGTCGCAGTCGACAGTCAATGCAAATATGCCATCGTGGCCCGTGGACAATCCGATGCGTACCTGCGAATGCCCAAGAACGCGGAGTATGTCGAGAAGATCTGGGATCATGGTGCTGGATCGATCATCGCAGCCGAAGCCGGGGCGGTCGTCTCGGATATCCATGGCAAGTCGCTTGATTTCGGTCATGGCGGCTTGCTCAAGGCGAATTCCGGCGTCATTGTTGCTGTTCCGGGATTGCATGAGCAACTGATCTCCGGCATTCGCGAACTTGGACTTGGCCCCGCCTCGGAAGGCGACAACTGACAGGAATCTCATGGGATTCGATGCTTGGTTCACTCTGGGAACGATCGCCCTTGTCATGGCCGCGTTGGTAAGCAACCGCATGCAGGTGGATACCGCCATGTTGGGCGGATTGGTGATCCTCATGGTTGTGGAGGTAGTGGATTTCACACAGGCCGTCTCGGGGTTCGCCTCGACCGCAGTGCTGATGATCGCCGGGTTGTTCGTCATCGCCTCCGGGCTTGAAGAGACCGGCGCACTTTCCCTATTTTCCGATCGGCTTCTCGGCCGCCCCAGAACAATCGGCCGAGCCCAGATGCGTCTGCTTCCGCCGGTCGCCTTGTGTTCCGGCTTCCTAAACAACACGCCCATCGTTGCGATGAGTATTCCCGTTGTGAGGGACTGGGCAAGGCGTCAACGACTTTCCGAGAGCCACCTCCTGATGCCATTGAGCTTCGCCGCGATTCTGGGTGGAAAGCTGACCTTGATCGGCACCGCTTCCAATGTCGTGGTCATGGAGGAGTTCACGACGTGGCTGAGCACGCAACCAGAATGGCTCAAGGACGTCGGCTACGAGGCGCTTCCACCATGGCTCGAGTTCTTCGGAATTGGCGCCATCGGGCTTCCCACGGCGATTCTGAGTATCGCCTTGATGGTTCTGATCACGAAGAAGGTGCTCCCGATACGTAAACCGGTCGACGTCCAAACACTTGACGCACGTGAGTACCAGGTAGAACTCATCGTCCAGCCAAGCTCCCCCGTCGTCGGTCAGACCATCGAGGCTGCGGGGCTGCGACATCTTCCCGATCTGTTTCTGAGCCACATAGAACGTAAGAACACCCTGTTGCCGGCCGTATCACCGGAAGAGGTGCTCGAAGCCGGCGATAGGCTCGCTTTCGTCGGCGCACTCGAATCGGTACTCGATCTGCGACGTCGAATCCGTGGGCTTGAAACTCCCGACAAGCAATCCAGCAAGCTCGATGTGGGCAGGACAACGAGAAGACTCGTTGAAGCGGTCGTTTCATCGACATCTCCTCTGGTCGGGTTGTCCATCCGTGAAGCCAGATTCCGCAGCGCCTATGAAGGAGTCGTGATCGCCGTACATCGCCAGGGACAGCAGATCGAGGGGAAGATCGGAGACATCGTTCTCAAGACTGGCGACGTTCTTCTCATCGAGACACATCACAACTTCGCCAAGAACTGGGGGAACAAGCAGGACTTCTATCTCGTTTCGGATGTGGACGACAGTCGCCCGGTGCGACATGAGCGAGCTTGGATCTCCATCGCGATACTCATGCTTCTGGTAGGCCTGCTGATCTTCAAGCCCTTCAACATGGGTGCCGTACCGTCCGTATGGCTCTGTGCACTGCTGATGGTCCTAACGAGATGCGTGACCGGAACGATCGCCCGGCGATCCATCAACTGGCAGGTGGTTCTTGCGATCGCAGCTGCCATCGGCATCGGCAAGGCCATGGAGAGCAGTGGTGCGGCGACCGGCATCACCCAGTTCCTGATATCGACAGCCATGAGCATGGGGTTCGAGCTCACCGGCATGCTGATCGTACTCTTCATCGTCGCCTCCATAGTCGCCCAACTGGTAACTCCGTTCGGTGCCGGGGTCCTGATGTTCCCCATCGCCATAGGCATGGCGGAACACTTCGCCGTCAATCCACTGCCCTTCATCTTCACGCTGATGATGAGCGTGGGCACGAGCTTCATGACGCCAGTGGGCTACACCACCAACCTGATGGTCTATGGACCTGGGAGTTACCGTTTCATGGACTACATGCGACTGGGGCTTCCGCTGGTCATACTTGCGGGAATCGTCACCATACTGCTGACACCGCTCTTCTTCCCCTTCTGATCACGTCCAATGACTGCACGTCGTTTCTTCCGAATCACACTCAGGTCAATCGGGCTGCTCCTCGCTGCAGCCTCCCTTCTGATTGTTCTGGGATGGGCCATCGGGTGGATTGCCAGTGATCGATGGATCTGGACCCAATGGCTTTCCTGGATGCCGTCCCTCGTCCTTGTAGCGGCCGGCATTCTGCTCGTTGTCGCGTGGCCTCTGGCATTCGGAAGACGTGGATGGCCAGGCGGACTGGCCTTGATTCTGATCGGGCCGATGATCTTCCTTGGCCAGAACTGGAGACCCGCTCGAG
>MDTD01146313.1_pt1 | contig 41651 bp, 30 predicted proteins | sample 811221 | NCBI WGS metagenome assembly MDTD01 (sample SAMN05326646, study PRJNA326480) | marine metagenome | isolation source: seawater | place: Pacific Ocean: South West | collected 2011
AAAGACGGTGGTGAGCGACTCATCGGCGTGACCGCCAAGCGACAAGCGGTTACCAACGCCGACCGAACCATGATTTCCGTGAAGCGGCACATGGGAACGAAGTGGTCCACCGACGTGGACGACACCACCTACACCCCGCAGGAGGTCTCGGCCTTCATTCTCCAGAAGTTGAAAGCGGACGCAGAAGCCTACCTCGGCCACGAAGTGAAGCAAGCGGTCATTACCTGCCCTGCTTACTTCACCGATGCTCAGCGTAAAGCGACCAAAGACGCCGGCCGCATCGCCGGACTCGAAGTTTTGCGCATCATCAACGAACCCACGGCCGCCGCTTTGGCGTACGGCGTGGACAAAACGCAGGACCAGACCATTTTGGTCTACGATTTGGGCGGTGGAACCTTTGACGTCTCCGTGCTCGAAATTTACGAAGTGGACGGTCAACCTCAGATTGAGGTCAAAGCCACGGCAGGAAACAACAAGCTCGGTGGTGACGACTTTGATGAGAAAATCATTGACTGGATGGTCGCTGAATTCAAGAAGGAAACTGGCATTGATTTGTCCAAGGACAAGCAGGCGATGTCTCGCTTGAAGGAAGCCGCTGAAAAGGCCAAAATTGAACTCTCAGGCACCCAGCAAACGCAGGTCAACCTGCCGTTCATCTCCATGGCCGACGGCCAACCCGTTCACATGGACCTCTCGCTCTCCCGAGCCAAGTTTGAGGACCTCATCGCCAAGCTCATCGAGAAGACGATGGTGCCAACCCGTCAAGCCATGAAGGACGCCGGCCTGAAGAAGGGCGATGTCGATAAAGTCATTTTGGTCGGCGGCTCCACACGTGTTCCTGCCGTTCAAGACGCCGTTGAGAAGGAAGCCGGCAAACCGCCCTACAAGGGCATCAACCCCGACGAAGCGGTGGCCATGGGCGCTGCACTCCAAGCGGGCATCATCGCTGGCGACGAAGGCGTTTCGGACGTCTTGCTCCTCGACGTCACGCCCCTCACCTTGGGCATTGAGACCCTCGGTGGCGTGATGACCACGATGATCGAGCGAAACACCACCATTCCCGCACGACGTTCCGAAGTCTACTCCACGGCCTCGGACAACCAACCGGCGGTGGAAATCCACGTCTTGCAAGGCGAGCGCGAATTTGCCAAGGACAATGTCACGCTGGGTCAATTCCAACTCGTTGGTATTCCACCCGCACCTCGTGGCGTGCCTCAAATCGAGGTCACCTTCGACATTGACGCCAACGGCATCGTGAACGTGAGCGCCAAGGACATGGGCACCGGCAAAGAGCAATCCATCAAGATTGAATCCGCCACCTCCCTGACCGAGGACGAAATCCAGGACAAAATCGCTGAAGCCGAAAAGTTCGCTGAGGAAGACCAGCGCCGCAAGGCCAAGGTCGAGCTTCGCAACATGGCTGACCAAGTGGTCTACCAAACCCGCCGGACCCTCGAGGAATCGGCCGACAAACTGGACGATGGCGACGTTGACCCGGTGAAGGCTCACCTGGACGACCTCGAAAAGATGGTGCAAGATGAGGACGGAAAGCCCGTTGACATCGACGCGATGGACGACGCCGCCATTCAGGCCAAAGTCAAGGAAATCGAAGAGGCCATGCACGCCGTTTCCACCAAACTCTACGAGGCTGCTGCTGCCGAAATGGCGCAACAAGAGAGCGGCGAAGACGGCGACATCAGCGTTGACGATGGTGTGGTCGATGCCGACTTCGAAGTGGTCGAAGACGAGGACTGATGAAAGCCGCAACAACCCTAAGCGCTTGGCTTATGGGGAAGCGGTCGGTGGATGAGCCATGAGCGAAGTCCCCATTCTCAAGGAGACGACGCGCTCTACGGGCCGGGAAGCCCTGCGAAACAACATCACGGCCGCCATGGCGCTGGCTGGTGCGGTCCGCAGCACGCTTGGTCCCCTGGGTCAAGATAAACTCCTCATCGATGATGAAGGCCGGACCATGGTCACCAACGATGGGGTCACTGTCCTTGAATCAGCCAAGGTCGAACACCCCGTTGCCAACATGCTGATCAACGCCTCCACCACCCAGGACCGCATTGCTCGAGACGGCACCACCAGCGCCGTTCTGCTCTCCGCCGAATTGCTGCAAAACGCATGGGAATTGGTGCTTCAGGGCGTCCACCCCTCAGCGATTGCACGTGGCTACCGACACGCGGAAGAAGCCTGCCGCAACCACTTCGAACACCTCGTCATCAAGGCCACGGACGACCACATGCTGGCCGCGGCCACCACCTCGCTCTCAGGCAAAATTCACCAGGCCATGCAACACCATTTGGCGGCGTTGGCCGTCCAAGCGGCCAAGGCCGTGGTTGAACAGCGCCCGTCTGGACCGCTTGCCGACCCCACTCGGGTGAAAATTTTGACCCAAACGGGCGGTAGCATGACCGATTCGGCCCTAGTCACTGGATTGGTGCTTGCCAAGAAGCGAGTTTCCGACCGAATGCCAAAGCAACTTCCTTCCGGCAAAATCGCTCTGGTCGACGGTGGACTGGAGCGAAAGGAACTGATGAGCAACGTCAAACTGAATGTCTCCAGTACTGGCGTTCTCGAGAGTTTCCGGCAAAAGGAAAAAACCGTCTTGCTTGAACAAATCAACCACCTCGTTGACCTCGGCGTGACCCTTTTGGCGTGCAAAGAGGGCATTGATGACGACCTCCATGCTGCCTTGACCGAAGCCGGCATCCAAGCCTACCGACGGGTTTCCCGAGCGGACCTTGACCTGCTCGCCCGAGGTACAAACGCGACCCTCAACAACGATGTGAAGGGCCTGACCGCCGCTGATGTGGGCGTCTTCATCAAGAGCAGCAATGAACGCTGGAACGGAGTTATGCACTGGATTGTCGAAACCGAAGAAGGTGGAGCGACTTTCATCGCTAAAGGTTCAACCAACGAAGCCGTGGGTGAAGTGGAACGTTGCTTTGCCGACGCCTTGGGCGTCGCCTGTCAGCTGCTTGAGGAACCCGCGCTCTTGCCGGGTGGCGGGGCCACCCAAATCGCGCTCGCTCGTCATCTACGACGATTTGCTGAAGGCTTTGCTGGCCGAGAACAATTGGCCGTTGAGGCCTTTGCCGATGCGCTTGAAATCATCCCCAGAACCCTGGCCCAAAACGCTGGCTTGGACCCACTTGACACCTTGCTGCAAACGGTGGCCAAGCAAACCACAGACGGGAGTCCCAACGCCCACTTCGTCGGGCTGAACGTTGAGAAGAAACAACCGGCGAACATGGTCGAAGACGGCGTGGTTGAACCTTTACGAATCACCCGCCAAGTGCTTGCCGGTGCGACCGAAGCCGCCCTATCCGTTCTGCGAATTGACGATGTGTTGTGGGCAAAGCAAGACCCAACGGTTCCCGAACTTCCCGAGGAAGATTGAACCAAGTGCCTCGACTGAAACCAGTTCTTCAAATAGCCGACGCCCGACGACGGGGGGTGTCCGGTGCTCCAGAGACCCCTGTCGGCATAGACGACATCGCCATTCATTTCCCCCGTCTCTACATGGACATGAAGGACTTCGCCGACCTTCGGGGGGCCGATTACGGCAAACTCAGCAAGGGGCTTGGACTTGAAGCCATGGCCATTCCAGACGTCCATGAAGACACGGCGACCATGGGTGCCATGGCCGTTATGCAATTGATCGACCGAAACGGGTTGGACCCGAGAACCATCGGGCGCATGTATCTTGGAACCGAGTCCGCCCTCGACGGCGCCAAACCAACGGCGACCTACATCGTTGACATGCTCACCCAACGCTATGCAGAGCGGTTTGGCGAGGATTGCTTCCGAACATGCGATGTCGTTGACATGACCTTCGCCTGCATCGGGGCGGTTGACGCCCTGCACACCACGCTTGACTGGGTTGCTCGCTCCAATGAAAACGATGAGCGCTTAGGCATCGTCATCTTCTCGGACAACGCCAAATACGCCCTGGAGTCGTCGGGTGAATACACCCAAGGTGCTGGAGGTGGCGCTCTTCTTATTCGCCGAAATCCACGCCTGTTGGAGATCCCAGACTGCATTGGCGTCTCAACCACGCCGGTTCACGATTTCTTCAAGCCCCGCCGAGAGGTTTCCATCCGCTCGGTCATCTCCAACGTGATGCAGTTGGCTCAGGAAGCCGGTCAAACGGTCAAAAAAGGCATCATCGACCGTATGATTCGCCACCTTCCAAAATCAACCGTTCGGAAACTCGGCATCTTTGCCCACGGTGAAGAAAAGGTCAGTGTACACCGAGACGACCCTGTTTTTGACGGCCAATTTTCCAACCTTTGCTACCAAAACGCCGTGCGACAAGCCTTCTTCGATTTCAGTCAAAAAGCAGAGCGCGGTGGTCGAATCAACCCTGAAACCGATGAACCGTTCACCCAACAATGGTCTCGCATCATCATGCACCTGCCCTACGCCTACCAGGCCAAGCGCATGTTCCCCGACGTGTTCCGACATGACCGCGAAAACACACCCATGTGGGACGACGTCATCGCCGCCATCGGGCCCATGCCCGAGCAGCCGAAATCAAAGAGCAAGGACGCCCTTGAGGCTTGGGAAAAAGAGAAGGATGCGTACCGCCGACAAATCTCCAAGACACCGCAATACGCCGAGTTCCATGCTGGCCGCATAGAAAAAGGTCAACGGGCGAGCAGCCTGATTGGAAACCAATACACCGGTTCCATCTTCCTCGCGTTGATGTCGACCTTTGAATCCGACCTTGAGGACAACAGCAACCTCGACAACGCCCTCTTTGGTATGTGCGGCTACGGCTCCGGTGCCAAAGCCAAGGTGTTTGAAGGGAAGGTCAACCCTCGATGGCGAGAAGTGGTCGCCACTTGGCGGTTATTTGAGCGCCTCGCCGGACGTATGGCCATTGACCATGTGACCTATGAGAACCTCCACAAGGGCACCCAAGACAGCAGCGTCATCGAACCAAGAGGCGAATTTGCTCTGGTTGACATCGGCGAGGAAGGCGTGGACGAAGGTGCTCGACGCTACCGCTGGATCAAGGCCTGAGGGTCAAAAGTCGAGAACGACCTTTCCACAATCACCCGTCAGCGCCAACTGCACGGCGTCCTCAAAAGCCTCAATGCTCATGCGATGGGTCACGACCTTGTCCACGTCGATGGCGCCGCGAGCGAGTAAATCGTGCATCGTGTCCCACGTGGACCACATCTTGCGCCCGTTGATGCCCTTGAGGTGAAGGTAGCGGAACACGACTTCATTCATCGGAACCTCGGGCATGGATTGCCCGTAGACGGAGAGGATGTTGACGTAGCCACCCATTCGGGTTGAGTGGATGGCGTTCGAGAGGGCCGAAGCGGCGCCTGAAAATTCGCAGCTGTTGTCCACACCCCTTCCTTCCGTCGCCTCGAGAATGGAGGCGACCACATCATCGTCTTTCCCCAGCACCATATCAGCACCCAGTTCCTTGGCCAGGTTCATGCGATAGGTGTTGTCCCAATCCACCGCAATAACGGTGCGTGCGCCCATGGCTTTAGCGGCGTTAACGGCGAAGAGACCGATGGGGCCCAAGCCGTGTATGGCCACAGTGGCCCCGTCGATGGGGCCGCCGGTGAGCGTGTGAATGGCGTTGCCAAGTGGGTCCTGGACGGAGGCGTGGCCGGGGTCAAGACCCTCGGGGACGTGTCGGGCATTGATGGCTGGAATGACAAAATAAGGCGCAAACGCCCCGTGGCCATGAACGCCAAAGATGGACCCGTTTTCACAGATGTGAGCGTTTCCCTCGTCACAACGGGGGCATGCCCAACATGCCAAATGGCACTCGATGGCGACATGGTCGCCGATGGCATGGCTTGAGACGCCTTCGCCCAACGCCACGATACGGCCGCTGGTTTCGTGGCCGGTCACGGTTCCAAGGGGGACGTTCTCTCGGCTCCATTCGTCCCACTTCCAAATGTGAAGGTCGGTGCCACACACCGAGGTGGATTGTGTTTGAACGAGGACTTCGCCCGGGCCAGGATTTGGAACAGCGTGCTCTTCAAGCGTGAATCCACCAACCTCCGGACGTGTTTTTGTCCACGCCATCATGGTCGCTGGAACGCTGCTCATCCTTCGCCCTCGGCTTGTTCTTGGTTGGGCACCTTTTCATCCTTCGGTCAACGCGACTTGGCGGTGATGAGGCGAGGTTGTTCGGTATGTTGATTAGGGAGGCGCGACGGCCTCAAATCCCGTTGATGGTGCAATGAAGTACGTCGTGGTCAGCGGGGGAGTCCTCTCAGGACTCGGAAAAGGAGTCACTGCGAGTAGCATTGGCGTCTTGCTCAAAAGCGCTGGCCTGCGAGTGACGTCCATCAAGATCGACCCCTACCTCAACAGCGATGCTGGCACCATGTCGCCGTTTGAACACGGAGAAGTGTTCGTGCTCGACGACGGGGGAGAAGTTGACCTTGACTTGGGGAACTACGAACGCTTCCTCGACATCAACCTGTCCAAAGACAACAACTTGACAACTGGAAAAATCTACTCCAAAGTCATTGAAGCCGAGCGTCGCGGCGACTACCTCGGCAAAACCGTCCAAGTCATTCCCCACATCACGGATGCGATTCAGGACTGGATTGAAGATGTGGCGAAGCGGCCTGCCGACGGCAGCGAAGAAGTGCCCGACGCCTGCATTATCGAGTTGGGTGGCACGGTGGGCGACATTGAATCATCGCCCTATGTTGAGGCGCTTCGTCAGTTCCAATTCCGTGTCGGTCGTGAAAACGTGACCTTTGTCCATGTCTCGCTCGTGCCTGTGCTTGGACCGGTTGGAGAGCAGAAGACCAAACCAACCCAGCACACCGTGAAAGAATTGCGCGGCTTGGGTATTTCTCCCGATATCCTCGTTTGCAGGTCCTCGGCACCGCTCAACGAAGAGACGAGGAATAAATTGGCAGCGTTTTGCCACGTCAAACCCGAAGCGGTCATGTCCACGCACGATGTACCGAACATCTACCACGTACCACTGATGCTCCAAGAACAAGGTCTGTGCGATATTTTGAACGTTGATTGCTCGGCCACCTCCCTGCTTCGTGACTGGAAGGAGATGGCCCATCACCTCGATACCCTCACCGAAGAGGTCCACATCGCCATGGTTGGCAAGTACACCGACCTTTCCGATGCGTACCTCTCGGTCATCAAAAGCTTGCAGCATGCGGCCATGGCGGTTGACCGTAAACTCGTCATCGACTGGATTGAAGCCAGCCATCTTGAGGAAGGCTGGGAGAAGAAACAGCACGATGACGCTTGGAAGCATCTGCGAGATGCAGACGGCGTCTTGGTTCCCGGCGGCTTTGGCGACCGAGGCATTGAGGGTAAAATTCTCGCCGCTCATTACGCCCGCACCAACAACGTCCCCTACCTGGGTATTTGCCTTGGTCTGCAAATCGCCACCATCGAATTCTGTCGCAACGTACTGGGCATGACCGGGGCAAACTCCACTGAATTTGAGGACAACCCCGAGCATGCAGCGGTCGTCTTCATGCCTGAAATTTCCAAAACACATCTCGGCGGCACCATGCGACTTGGAAGCAGGCCAACCCTGTGGCAGCACGAAGGCTCAACCATTCGCGCCCTGTACGGGCCCGGCGAATCGGTGGACGAGCGCCATCGCCACCGATACGAAGTCAACCCCGACCTCATTGAACGCATCGAAGAGGCTGGCTTGGTGTTTGTCGGCAAAGACGAATCCGGTCAGCGCTGTGAAATCTTTGAACTCAACGACCATCCATACTACGTCGGTGTCCAGTTCCATCCTGAATTCAAGTCTCGCCCCGGAAGGCCGAGCCCCCCCTTCCTCGGTCTGCTCAAGGCGGCCTCGGGTCAGATGAACTGATCGTTTCGTTCACGGTGTGCTCGGCGAATCAATCAAAGGTTCACGGGCAGCATACCACATCATCTATTGGTTCTGCTCCGTGCTTAAGGGACGTCCTTTCATCCACCTGTCCCTCATAACGGGTCAATGTTGAAAAGTTGAACCAAGAATGTGCAAGCATGCTACGGCGAATGGGCGGGATGAGTGGCTTATTTGTCATCATCGCCTTCCTTTGGTACCTCGTGTTTCCATCCATGACAGCCTGCACCGACATGGCCACGGGTGTGGAGAATGAGGAATGCCGAGAGTTCATCACGCCCATTATGTCGTTTTTCTGTGCGCTACCTCCACTCATCATCGCTGTTCTGGTCTTCGTTTCAAATCACGGCGCCAAACCCAAGGTGCTGCTTCAGAGCCCCCTCGTGGATGTGGAAGGAAAAATGCACCTTCAGGCAGGCGTCCAAGAATTTGAGGAGAGCAGCAAGCAGACGCAACTCGCACAGTCGGGTATGAAAATCGGTGCCGTGTTGGTGGTTGGCTCCTACGGTCTGAACCTGGTGGCGGGTATGCTCGTCCTTCTTCTGGCCATCCTTTGCGGTATGTCCATGGGCAACAATTGCGGCGACGACGGTATTGAGACGTTTTTGTCATGGATTTCGCTTGGAAACTTCGGCATCAACCTCGGTTTGGTCGTGTTTTTGGTCTCTGCCATTGGTAAATTGGTGATTGAATATCAACTCGAAACAACGGGCATGTCCGCCCAAACGAAACCGGCAGTGGCGGCCGACACCAAGGTGAAATCACCCTGCCCGGCGTGCGGCGCAACATTACGATTCCCAGTCGAATATCAAGGCCAGGTGCAATGCCCGAAGTGTGACCACGTCTTCATGGTCGGCATGAAGTGAACACCGGTCAATCGCTCTCGCTGAGCCAGGCCTCGACCAGGCCGGGCATCAATTCGCCGGCTTTGCCCAAGTGAACTTCATCAAAGGCTCCGATGTTCATCGGTGCCTCAGCGTTGACCAAAACGGTGCGCGCCCCTTTGGCGCGTGCGATGTGGACCAAGTCGGCTGCGGGATAGACATGGCCGGAACTGCCGATGACGATGAAAACATCACAGACGTCCACGGCGGCGTAAATCTCCTGCATGAACATGGGTTGTTCGCCGAACCACACGATGTCGGGGCGCAGACGCTGAGGTTCTGCACAGCAGTTGCACGTCAGAAATTCATCGGTCAAATCAGCGGCGTCCATCCGATGTTCGCTCCGTCCGCTGGTCTCGCAACGCAAGGTCACCAGTTGACCGTGCATGTGGACAACATCCTTGCTGCCGCCCCGCTCGTGTAAATCGTCCACGTTTTGTGTGATGAGCAGCATGTGTTCCAGGCCCTCCTCAAGGGATGCGAGGGCAGCATGAGCCGGGTTCGGCTCAACCTCGTTGAGTTGGCGACGCCTGGCTTGGTAGAAGCCCCAAACCAAGGCAGGGTTCGCACGCCATCCTTGGGGTGTGGCGACGTCTTCGATGCGATGCTCTTCCCAAAGACCATCGTTATCCCTGAACGTTCGAATCCCGGATTCTGCTGAAATGCCTGCGCCCGTTAACACCACGACTCGTTGACCTTGCATGTTATCACGAGGCCTTGAGATTATATGAATCAAACATGAGCGGATCTTGTCACCGTTTTTTCACAAAATCGGTTGAGTGGTTGACGCTTTCGCCATCAAACATCAGCGACTCGGATGAGCCTGGTTGTTCGGAAACCCTGAAGAATTTTGATGAAGCGCTTGGCTTGGAATTCAGCATCCAGGTCGTCATCCCCTGTGTCGATGCGCACCGCCTCAAGTCCGATGAGTTTCGACGGCGTGGCAACGCCGAGAATATTGCCGTGCCCAATCAGCCGAAGGACGGCTGGTGAGAGCTGCAAGTTACCGCGCCCAATGAGGAAGCCCTGTCCCCCCATGGGAGAGAGAAGAAGGAGAACAGGACGCTGCCCGTTTTCGTCGACGTGAGCGCTGATGACCTCCAAGAGGCCGTGTTCGTTGAGGTCGTTGTGAACGGTGTCGCCGTGTTGGACGTCAATGCCCAGAAGGGTCAATTCTTGATTCAAATGTTCACCCATGCGACGCAGTGTGCCGCCGCTTCCCCACACCACCATGAGGTCGGGCTCGTCGGCAAGTAGTGTGGCGACGTGATGGGCCAAGCCCTCAATCGTGTCTTCTTCGCTGACCCGCTCGACCTGTTCCTTCGCCCCTTGCATGAAACGAGGAGAGGACGGTGTCCATGCTTCGCCGTACATCCGAACTTTCCATTCACCTTTGGCGTACACCGTTTCATCCAAGTCCATGACCTCCGTGATGGCGGTGCGCAAATCACCCAGCGCAAAGGAGAGGACGACTTCTGCAGCGGCTTTTGGCGTGGTTGCAAAACAGCCAGAGTGCATTTTCACACCGCCCGGAACGCCGATGAGCGCCGTTTTTTGTGCATCATCACCCATCGCCTCCAAGGCCTTGACGATGTCCCGGGTGGTTCCGTCACCACCTGCATAAACCAGCGCCTCAGCACCGGCCTTGACAAGTTCTTGAACGAGTTTGGTGGTGTCTTCTGGGGACGTTGGGTCGGGCGTGGTACCAAGCACCTCCACCGTGAACGGTGCGTCAGTCTCGAGCGAAGGGAGCCATGTTGAACCCATACGACCTTCCCAAACGAGCAAGTCCAAGGTCACGCCGCTTCGATTGAGGGAAGAGGTGGCCAAAGCGAGGAGATGGCTCAAGCATTGATGCATACGAGGCCCTGCTCGGTCTTCGGCGCCCGCCGCACGGGCCTCTTCAGCACGGCCATCGCTGCCCTTGAAGCCCAATTTACCGCCCAAGCCAGCGTCGGGGTTGACCACGATGCCCAGGCGCATGGGTGGGCGTGGTATCGCTCCCTCAAATAGACCTGCATCCGAGAAGTTCACGATTTAGGTGGTCAAACCACCCGAGCCTTCTTGTGGTGGAGGTGGAATGGAACACCATGAAAAGGGCCCCCACGGACAAGCCGAACCTCGACGACGTGCTCGCTCGAGATTTTGCAGAACTCAAGGTCGGCGAGACGAACCTCAAGCCAGCCCCTGAGGCTTCAGCACCTGAAACACCAACAGATGATGCAGCGACCTCTGAACGAGAGCAAACAACTCCGGCCGTGCCAAAGGTCTACAACCAACGCATCAACGCTGTAGAAGACAGAGAAGCGTTCTCGGTTAAGGCTCCCAAAGCGACGGCAATTGAGGAAGCACAACCGACAGAAAAGCCTGCGCCGACCGTGCTCAAAGCCCCGTCCTCTCAACCCGGTGACGACTTTGATGTCGACTGGTAGAACGGCCTGTTGGCCTGAGGACGAAGCGCGGGATTCATAGCGAGGGGTCAACCCCGTAGGGGTTGGGGAGACTTGAGACCATGAGCATGATTCACATCACGCTGCCTGACGGGACCGTTAACGAATACGCCTCGGGCATCACCTGCGGCGAGGTTATCACCGATGCCATGGGCAAGAAGCACGGTTGCCTGGCCGCCAAGGTGGACGGTGCCGAATGCGATTTGTCCAAGGTGCTTGACATCAACTGTTCCGTTAAGGGCATCCCTGCCGATTCGGAAGAAGGCATCCATATCCTGCGCCATTCCGCCGCTCACCTGCTGGCGCAAGCCGTCATGGAACTCTATCCCGGCGCCCTTCCGACCATAGGCCCTGCCATTGACCGTGGTTTCTACTATGATTTTGCCATGGAACCCATCACCCAAGGCGACCTCAAGGCGATTGAGAAGAAGATGCATGAACTCGCTCGTCGTAACCTGAATGTTGAGCGGGTTGAACTTGACCAGTCATCGCTTCGGGAGCACTTTGAGAGCAACCCGTACAAGTTGGAAATCATCGACGATAAACTCGAAGCGGGCGATGGGTCCACCATCTACAAACAGGGCGAGTGGTACGACCTCTGTCTGGGCCCACACGTTCCCAGCACCTCAAAACTCATGTTCGTTCGCTTGACGTCGGTGTCCACGGCCTACTGGCGAGGCGACCAAGACAGGGAACAACTGGTTCGTATCTACGGCTTGGTCGAGCCTTCAAAAGAGGCACTGAAGGCCACGCTAACGCGAATTGAGGAGGCCAAAAAGCGAGATCACCGCAAACTCGGCAAAGACCTGCAACTGTTTCACATCGATGAAGAGGTGGGCCAAGGGCTCATTCTCTGGACCCCCCGTGGCGCCATTGTAAGACAGGAATTGCAAGATTTCATCTCGCACCACCTCCGTCGCCAAGGCTACTCACAGGTGTTCACGCCCCACATCGGAAAATTAGATTTGTACAGAACCTCTGGCCATTTCCCGTACTACCAAGAATCACAATACCCACCGTTGGTCGAGCGCGAATTGATGAAAAAACTCGCCGATGAAGGCTGCACCTGCGGCGACCTATCGAACATGATGAAGTCCGGGGAAATCGACGGCTACATGCTCAAGCCGATGAACTGCCCTCACCACGTGAAAATCTACGCCAGCCAACCGCGTTCCTACCGCAACCTCCCCCTGCGACTGGCCGAATTTGGAACCGTCTACCGGTGGGAACAATCCGGTGAAATCTCAGGGATGACCCGTGTTCGAGGCTTCACCCAAGACGATGCTCACCTGTTCGTGACCGAAGAGCAACTCGCTGAAGAGGTGCTGGGCTGCATTGAACTCGTTCAGATTATTTTCGACAAACTCGGCATGGAGGATTACCGTGTCCGAGTCGGTTTGCGCGACCCCGATTCCGGCAAGTACGTCGGCGACCCACAACGCTGGGACAAGGCAGAGGAAGCCTGTCGAGCGGCAGCAGAATCACTTGGCGTCCCGTGGTCGGAAGAGGAAGGCGAAGCGGCCTTTTACGGGCCGAAAATTGACTTCGTTGTCAAGGACGTCATCGGCCGAGAATGGCAGCTTGGAACCGTTCAGGTCGACTATAACCTCCCCGAACGCTTTGATTTGACCTACAAAGGCAGCGACGGCGAACTTCACCGGCCCGTCATGATTCACCGCGCCCCGTTTGGCTCAATGGAACGGTTCTGTGGTGTGCTTATCGAGCACTTTGCTGGACGTTTCCCCACCTGGCTCACGCCGACCCAATGCCATGTCATCACGATTCGCGAAGAACACACCGCTTACGCTGCCAAAGTCGCCGATGCTCTGCGAGCGGAAGGCGTGCGTGTTGAAGTGGACGACTCCGGCAATAACATCATGAAGAAAATTCGCAACCACCGCAAACTTCAGCCCGCCTACCTCGTCATCCTTGGCGATGATGAGATGAGCAACGAAACCGTGAGTTTGCGAGCCCGCAACGGCGACCAAATCGCCGGGATTCCCCTCAACACCTTTGTAGCCGACCTCAAGAATGAAATCACCGAAAAGGTCAGCCAACCTTCCCTTGTTCCACCTTCAACCGAGTGATCCACGATGAGTTCGCCCGCCATCATCCAAGGGTTCTCTTTGGACATGGCCGGCCCGCTTGTGCTGGCGTTTTTGACGGCATGGTTCTTCTGGAGAAACGTGGTTCCACGCCAACTCAAAGGGTTGCAGGTCGCCTTTCCCACGGCCGAGAAGACCTACGAGGTCCACAAGGTCACCTCCACGGTAGAGGACGTGCGCTTGCTGCTTGCCCGGAGAGGTACACGGCTGGGCGTCGTCTCCTACCTGATGGCGCTGATGGGAAGTTTGGTTCTGCTCTTTGAGTTCTTCAACTACCGCGGCGGAGGTTCAAACGGCTATCACGCACCCTCCGTGGCCTTTGCGCTCATCCTCATCGTCGCCCCGGCCATCGTCTCGAGTGGCACCTCCCTGGGCGCCCAAGTCATCAAACCGCTCGGGGTGAGCCGCGCAACACTGCAAAGCAACTCAAACACACGAAACGCGTCCTATATCGCCCTCACCGTGGCCTGGTTGGTCTTGGCGTTGGCTGTTGGTGAAGTCCTCAAAGGCATGGGTGTTTCCAAAACCACGCACTACAGCATGATGGCGATGGTGGCGTTCAGCCCCGCCGTTCTTGCCTATGGCCGCATATTGGGTTCTTCATGGCACGCTCTCAAGCAGTCCTCTCAACAAATCGCTCAGGGCGGCGCTTCCCCTTTCCACAATCACAAACCCAACGCTCGACAGCAATTCATCGCCCAAGTGGTCCACCTGAACTTGGTCGCCATGCCATTCGTCGCTGTAAACACCTTCATTTCACTTATTTTGCTGCTCTACAACCCCGATATGTTCGTCCATTCGGACCGCGTGTTGGAACTGCCCGAGTACCGAATACAATCCACCTACATGGAAGAAGGGGGGTTGCTCGGCTTTGGTCTCATCGAGTTGTTCTCCCACATTCCACAAGCCGGCATTCGGGTGCCCATCGTCACCACACTCCTGCTCTTCCTGCTGTTGAACGTCGCCGCCATCGGCTTCTTGTTCGTTTACGAAGTTGCTCGGATTCTCTTCCTCGATATTCAAGACGTTTCCGGATGGGGAGGTATTCGCCTCGCAGACAGCCGCTTATTGCGTGCTGAACCCATTCAACAAGCCAATGTGCTGAACTTTTGCTTCACGGGATTTGCCGGCCAGTCCATGCTGCTTCTGGCCCTTGCCATGGTGACCTTTTGGGATTCCACGTTCCTCCCGCAAGGCGAGGCCTGTGGAGCATGGGAAGGAAGCGTCTGTGCCGTGTTGGAAAAGGACATGCTCGAACAATTGACGTGGATGCTGGCATCGGGCGGTCAAGTGGCGTTTTTGGTGGTTTGGACGGTGTCGTGGCGACGCTCCACAGAGCTCAGTGAAATCATCTTTGATTCTTCCATGGACGAAGACCGCACCCGGCTTCGAGGCATGAGCGACATGATTTACCTCAAACAACGCTCAACCAGCGAACTGTTGGGCAAGGACGATTGGAACACCGCCATTGAACGCTTTGACGACGCCACGATGAATCGGGAAGCGACCTTGGTAGGCTTGGACATGATTCGCCATACGCAAGCGAAAATGCTGCTCTATTGTGGCCTTGGCCGCTGGGATGAAGCCGAAGAATTGGCGGTTGACCTCCTTGCCCTTCAGGGCGGCAGAGACGCCCAAATCCCCCGGCTGGTCCTGTGCGCCACAAGCCTTGCTCAACGCGACTACAAAGAAGCGATACCTCGCCTTGAACTGCTTGATAACAACGATGTGGAAGCGGTGCGAATTCGTTGGGCAGCAAGCCTGCTGAGCGGCCAGCGACATCTGAGTAAACAAGGCGCCTCTATGCTGAGTGTCGACCCGCTTCGAAAGGACAACATCCGCATGTTGCAAGCCTTCGAGCAAGGCGAGGTGGCCTTGCGCACCACACCACCTCGCCAACCGGCGCAACGAGCGATGTACCTTTCCGAACTTGCTCGGCTGCGTATGAACGGGGAAAGCGAACGCGCCCTCAACCACCTCGAACGAACCCTCGCCACGATGGAGGGCGAGACATGGGCGCATGGAGAATTGGTGGCGGCACTGCTCAACCACGACAGTGGACGGAATCTCTCAGCGGTCAACGCCATCAAAAAACTCGCTCAACAGCACCCACGCCACCCCCATATTCGCGCCGTTATGCATCAATTTGCCCAACTCGGTCGTACCCAGCGCCCTCCTTCCGAGCCCACAAAAATCCAGTGGGTCCTCGAAAACGAAGCGGATTGGAAAAGGTCATGGAAACTCCACAACGTGGCCATCCCGCCCATCATGGATAACATTGAGCTCAAGCGGCATGCAGTGCAAGCCAACGCCTGGTCCTTGATGCTGGGGGGCGATGTATCCGAGCACGCCAAAAAGAACGTTCACAAATCGCTCCAAGATGATGTACTGCTGGGCCTTTTCACCCACCTTCAGGGCATCACCATCACCATCGGCGGTATGCCGATTGACCTTGGTCTTCCCGCAGGAATCAACCTCAAAGCCGCCCAGAAGAACGGCCTGCTCGATACGTGATCAAATCCTTCGACGCAGGCGCTCCATGGCCGCGTCGGCTTCTCCGAGCGCCCCCAAAGCGGCCTCGATGCGCCCACCTTCGAGAGCAGTTTCAGCCTCTGCCACCGCTTCTTCACAGGCACGACGGTCCTCATCCACGGCCTTGATGCTCGCTGCCTCGCATTGATTTCTGAGGACCTTCCACTGCTCAATCACGAAATCGAAGAGTTCTCTCGCTTCATCGGCAGCGTGACCTTCGTTGTCCAGGGCCGTCGTCATGCGCTCCAGCAACATGCCTGCGTGCGACCACAGACGTTGGTCAGCAGCATCGATGACCTCCTGAAGCATGCCGTCCCATGTCGCTCGGTCGTCCCGGTTCTGGTAGCGTTTGGTGAGTTGCTTCTTTTGCTTGAGTGCTCGGAGGACGTCGTCCATCGCTGCTCGCTCCCGCTCAACCGTGCGAACAACGCCGTCCGCCAAACCGATGGCTTGGCTGGCGTTTCCGGCTTCAAGGGCCTGCTCGGCTTGCCCCAGGCGTTCTTCAAATTCTTCTGTATCCAAGCCATCGCTTTGGTCAACGGTTCGCCTCGCTTCGACAAGCGATGTTTTTGCCCTTTCAAGCGCACCTTCATCCGCTTCCAATTGAGGAAGGATGGCGCTGGCAAATTCGTAGGCTTCCATGGGCTGTTCTTGCGCCAACTTTGCTTTGGCATCCCCCAACATATCCCGAAGGTGAGCCACACCAGCGCCCTGTTTTCCGTCAAGGGCACGGGTGGCCTCGAGGATGGTCGCTTCGGCTTTCGACCACCAAGCGATGATGTCGGTGGCTCGCTTCTTCGCTTGACGGTAGAGTTGCTCACCTTCTCTGAGCGAGCCGAGTTTCACCTCTCGCTCCCCCATATCGTAGGCTTTTCGAGGACGCTTGGCGGTGGGTGCAATGTCCTCTGCTGCGATCACGGCCTCAAGAGCATCCTTGCGGATGATTTCCACATCATCGGCCAAAGAAAGGGCACGTTCCATGTCCTCCTCGCTCTCGTCCAGCAAGCGCATGCCGTACTCCGGATCCAAATGACCTTCTTCCTTCGCCGTGGTCAGCAAACTTGCGGCCTGGGCGACAGCCGCACCTTGGGCTTTGAGTTCCAAGAGACGCGTTTCCAATCCGTCAAGTCGCTTCTTGAAGTGCTTGCGTTCGGCCTTTTGGTCGTCGCCCACCGTCCACGTGTAAACGGTGTCGACCACGGCAAAGAGGGAAACAAGGCCGGCGGCTCCTCCCGAAAGAGACGCAAGGCTTTCGCTTTGGGTCAGGGTCAAAGCCACAGCCGAAGCAGAGCCGATACCGGTCAACACGGCACGGTAGCGAAGCACGCCAAAATTTCCACGCATCGTTCGAATGGAAAGGTGACGGCACATGAGGCCGGCAAACAAAATCAAGGCGCTGCCAGCCACTTGGTACCGATTGCCTTCAAGGCCCAACGCACCCAAACAGAGCAGAATCGGCCACGCAATGCTGGTGGCCGAAGCAACGCGAGACCTTGCTGCAGCGTCGTCAAGGGTCAAATCCTGAACGAAGATGCCCCAAATCAGAAGCACCAGGGGTGGCCCAAAACTGGTGAGGACCACGCCGTCACCTCCCATCAACCCCTTGATGGAGGGCCATGCGAGCCAAAGAGCGCAGACCAAGAGGGAAAGGGCCGTGAGCAAGGTGGCGTTTTCAACCCGCTTCACCCGTTGGGCACGCTCGGCTTCAACGGCGGCGTCAGCATCCGCCCAAGTGACCATGGCAGGGCCTCGCCGCTGTTCCCCATAATCACTCCGATGATTTGGACCAGAGCGTCCAGTCAGAACGAACCAATTCAGCGGCAATGTTCAAGGGTGTTATCGGGGTGTGAAGGCTTACGAGGGAACACCATGCCGGGACTCATCACCATGGATGATTTATCCAACGAAGAAATACTGAGTATCTTGGACGATGCCCAACGACTGCTCCCCGTCGCTGAAGGCAGGACATACCTTCCGCTCCTCCAAGGGAAAATTTTGGGAAACCTCTTCTTTGAACCGAGCACACGAACTCGGATGTCGTTTGAAACCGCCATGAAACGACTCGGTGGCGACGTGGTCAACCTCGGCGACGTCAAGACCTCCTCCGTGGTCAAAGGCGAGACATTGTTTGACACCATCCAAATGGTGGACGGCTACACCGATATCATCGCCATGCGACACCCTCGCCAAGGAGCGGCGCAATACGCCCAAGATGCTGCAAGGGTGCCCATCCTGAACGGAGGCGATGGAGCAGGACACCACCCCACGCAAACCATGCTCGACCTCTTCACCATTCAGCAAGCCCACGGCCGACTGGACGGCCTGAAAGTCATCCTTGCGGGCGACCTTCGCTACGGCCGTACCGTTCACTCGCTCAGCCATGCACTCACCCGCTTTGGATGTGAACTCATCTTGGCCAGCCCCAGTCTGTTGAAGATGCCTCCCGAAATCGTTGCCGACCTCAACGCTCACGGAGCGAAGGTCACCGAAACTGAAGACCTGCTTGGCTCAATTGAAACCGCCGACGTCGTCTACATGACCCGAATTCAAAAGGAACGCTTTGCCGACGAAGACGAATATGCCAAAGTCGCCGGCGCCTACAAGTTGCACGCCTCAAATCTTGACGGAGCCAAAGAGGACATGATCATCATGCACCCACTGCCCCGTGTGGACGAAATTCACCCCTCGGTTGACCAAACTCGCCACGCTCGTTATTTTGAGCAAGCCTTCAACGGCGTTGTTGCTCGCATGGCGTTGCTTTGCCGTCTGCTGGATGTTGAGGTTCCTGCAGATATCGGAGGTGGTGCTTGATGTCGCAAGAGCACAACATGCGAAGAGTCACGGCCATTCGAAACGGGACCGTCATTGACCACATTCCCGCAGGCCACGGCATGCGTGTCCTGGAGATGCTGGGCATCAACAAGCGTTCATCGGTACCTGTTTCGATGGTCATGAACGTACCCTCCAAGAAAATGGGCACCAAGGACATCATCAAAGTGGAAGACCGTGAATTGACCCAAGACGAGTTGAATCGCCTTGCGCTGGTCGCTCCCGATGCCCACGTAGCCATCATTCGAGCCTACAGCGTCGCTGAAAAATTGACCATTGAACTCGGTGATGAAATCGTGAACGTCGTACGATGCACATTCTCAAACTGCATCACGACCAACCCACGGGAACCCCTCGCACACCGCCTGAAAATTGTGGCAAGGGTGCCCCTTGAATTGAGGTGCCATTATTGTGGACGTCCCCAGGACCTTGACGAACTGGTCAACAACGTGATCTAATCCTGCTCAACACCGAGCAGATCACGCATGTCACAGGCTTTGCACTGCGCCCCCGAGCTTGGGCTTCCGCAACGTGGGCACGGTGTAGGCGGCGCCGGTCGCTGGCCTTGACCACCAAGCGCGACCACTTGGTCACGAAGGCCCTTGATTTGGTCAGCCATACGAACAAGACCGTGGCGTGTTCCAGGAACATCGGCTTCCATTTGAGCCACCATTTCCCGATGGCGCCACCGCAACGCTCCACGAGCATTCGGGCATTCTTCATGATGGAGCGGCAAATTTCGGTGCAGTGCGTAGAGGTGGACTTCCTGCTCGGGCACCCAACGCAACGGCACGATACGAGGCGAAAGACCGTCAACGGGTGTGGCCGTATGGGGAGCCAAGCGCAGCGTGCGTTCAATGTCGGCGTTGGCCATGTTCATCAACACCGTTTGCGCCATGTCGTCGAGATTGTGTCCAAGGGCGATGACGTCCGCACCGAGGCGCTCCGCCAAGTGGTTGATGCCTTGGCGTCGGAACACCCCGCAGTACGAGCATGCCATGCGTGGGGCATCGTTGTCCTTCTCAATCACCATGGGTAAGCGCTGAACCACCTCGTCCATTTCGATAAAGGAGAGTTCTGGGTAAGAGACGACGTGATGCTCCACGCCCAAACGTTCGCATAACGAGGCAGCGCATTCAATGGACGGGGGCCGATAACCCTCGATACCTTCGTCAACGGTTCCAGCCACGATGGTGACATCTTGTCGCTTGCCGATGAGGTCGACCAACGCATCGAGAAGAACAGCCGAGTCCTTGCCACCGGAGACAGCGACCAAGACCGTGGTGTGTTCGCCTTTTTTGAGCGGTAATTGCTGACGTAACTCCTTGCTGATCTTTTTGCGAACCGACTTTGCAAGGTGTTTTCCACAGAGGATACGTCCGGAATAAGCCTGTTCGACCACAGCGGGTTTGTCGCAAGCGTCACACGAGGGAACGGTGAACAACCCCTCCGAGGATGCGCCTGCCATGGTGGGGGCTCAACGCGCGTATGGTTTCAAATCAACGGCAACTGAGCGGCCGTCTTTTTGGGGGTTTGCGACTTGAATTTCTTAATTGGAAAATCAAATATCCAATTGAAATATTTCATCTTCTTTTTGGCCTCGACTTTGCTTGAGAAAGGCCAGGATTCACTTCATTTCAGCGGACTGAAAACGATTCAAGCTTCATTCAGTGACCCTCTGGAAACTTATTTTCCAGTTGGAAAAAAGCGAAAGGTGTCCAAACCGCCATATTTGCTCGCTTGAGCGCAAAACTTCTTGAAGGCTACAGCGCTGTCAATCAGGTTGAGCAGGCATGTTGCAACGTCTTCTAGGGGAGTTTCTCAAGATTGACGGCGTTGAGCAAGCAATGATGATGGACGACCGCGGAAAACTGCTTTCCAGTGTCGGCCCTGAAGGTCAACTCCCGCCCGTTGAGCGAGCGGTGGAGTTGGCTGTCGCTGCCTTGGATGCGGTTCAGCATCACGACCAAGGTGACTTGCATGAACTCTGGGTCGAAGGCGATGACCAAGTCCTCATCGATGTAATAACGCCGTACAGAATCGTGATGTTGAACGGTTCGAACGGCAACATCGCGAGGTGGAGGCACTCCGTTGACCACCTCCGCCCTCAACTGGCAACAACCCAAGAAATGTAGGTGAACAAAGATGTTTGAACTACCAGCAGGAAGACCCGTCAATCAAACCATCTCCCTTGAGGAAGGGGTGTTGCAACCCTTTGCTCACGGCGCCATTTCCACCTACCTCGGCCGCAGGAAAACGCCGGTAGGTCATCGACTCGTCCGTGGCGGACGGGTGGTCGGTTATTTGGTCGATGCCGAAGAGAAAAACACCTTGCTGGGTGGCGTGGAAGCCAAACAACGACTTGAACAACTCGAAACGGAGCAGAAGTCCCGGCTCCTCGGCTCGTCCTACACCATCGCAGAACTTGGAAGCCTTGCAGAACTCGTCCCTGAAGCCTTTGTCCATCAAGCCGACCGGCAAGGCCTGAAGTCCTCAAGCAATGCCGTGGAGCGTCTACTTTCTCGTGACCTCTCAACCGTCATTCGCACCCTCGAAGCCAACGCTACGGTTCGTGGAGCGATGGCCATCGACAGCGGGATGCTCATCGACCACGTTGGCGATCTTCCCGGATTGGGTGAAGAAGAGCGCCTGGCCAGCGAACTACATGAGATGATGGCGTCCATGGGTGGGCAGAAACTTCACAGTCAATGGGGCATGAAAGGGCAAAGCCACTGGACGTTGCACACAGAGAACGGGGCGTTGCTCTTGGCTCAGAGCGGCGAAATTTCACTGGCGGTCTGGACTGAAAAAGACGCCAACCATGCTCGTCTTCTCTCCTCGGCTTCCATCGCTTTGGACGGGGACGTCGTAGCGGCGGGCGCTCATGGCTCAAAGATGCCCGAAGGGTTCGCACTGCGAGACGGACGAGGTGGCCCCGATGCGATCATTTCCATGCTGAAAGCCGGTGTGGAAGAGGAAGTGACCGGGCACATTCAGTCCGGCTCTTCCAGCAAAGCCGTGTCGTTGGTGCTTTCGAGAGGTGTACCCGTTGCTTTGTGGGCGCCCGCCTTTGACGGTCAGGAAGAAGCGATGATGGCACTGACCGAGTCCAAAAGAAAAGTCCAACTCATTCGTTTCCCGTCGGGGACCATCGTCTCCTCGTCCTCCGGAACCGTGGATACGTTCACGCTGTCCGGGTTCATTGAATCACTCGCCACCGTTCGAACCCGTTCTGAAGCACGGCAAGCCTCTCTCAAGAGCCTCCTTGACGACATGCTGGGATTCCATGCCGGGCTTGAGTCCCTGCAGAAGCAACGTGCGAAGATGGCGTTCAAATCCGATGGTGCTGATGTCGCAGAGCCACTGCCCGTCATGCGGGATGAAGCGGTATCGGCGGTGGATGCGGGTCTCCGACGAAAACTGGAGAAAGCCGAACAGACCATCGACGAGCTCAACCGAGGCAAAGCGGTCTTGGAAGGCCAGTTGAAGGCGCTCGAGAAGAAGAAGGACGCCGCACAAATCGTCGCCAGAGAAGCGACGGAATCTCGACAAGAAAACAGCACGGCCTTGGAAGAAGCGCATGCACAACTCAACACCATGCAGGTTGACCTCGCACAAGCACGAGGACAATCCGAGGAGGCGGAATCACGCGCCGAGCGGTTGGTTCGTCGAGTCAACGAACTGGAACATCAAGTCAGCGAACGTGCGGCTGAACTCGCCAAGGCGATTGGTGATGCAGAGAGCAGTGCTGAGTTGAAAGAAGCCATTGAGAGTCTGTCGCTCAAAGAGGCAGAAATGCAAGCCAGTCTTGCAGAGGGCAGTGAACGCCTCAACACGATTCGAAAACAAAGCGAAGATGAGGAACGCCGGCTGCGGGTCCTGAGCGAGCAGGTCAACACCAGCCGAGAGCGCCATGCACGGGTCCAATCGGACCTTCTTACCGCACAGGAACAAGTGCATGTGAGCAACCTTGAACTCGAGGCCATTCGAACCGAAGAAAAGCACGCTCGCCAACGAACTGAGGACGACCGTGTTCGGCGAGCAGAAGAAGAATCTCGCCGCTCAAACATTCAAGCAGAACTCCGAGAACTCATGGACGAACGCCGGCAAGTGCTCCGAGAACTGGGTGATTTAGGTGCACGCCGCGGCCACGCAGAAGCCGAACTCGCCTCCCTCGTGGACAAAGCCACCTCACTGGCTGAAGCGCACGAAGAAGCCCTCGCCGACATCCAAGAAGCCGAACGCCTGCGGGCACGGCTTGCAGAAGAACCGCTCGCACAAGCCTTGCTGGACGATAACAACACCTTCCAAGGCCTTGGCCCTGTTTTGGAACGCCTTGAGCACGCACGAGGCCTCGGGTATTCGGTCACCATGCTCGACCGAGCCGTTGAACGTGCGCTCCAGGTCATTCAAGGCACGGTTGACCACGTCGCAGCGACCCCTCGACACCTTTTGTCCTCAGAGGTGATGACACTCCTTGAGCGTCAAGTGCCGCAAACAGCGGGTGCTGTTCGAGGCCTGGCTCGCTGGTCGGTACAGCAACGCCTCGAGCAACAATTGGGTGAAACCGTCAACCATGTGGTGGTTGATTTGGAGCACTTGCTGGAAGATTTCGACCGTTCCATCACGATGCTACGACGAATTCGCAACGTTCTCGAGCAGGTGGAACGGCTTGGCGCCCCCTCCCACGAGGTGCACGCCCTGCTCGCCAATTGCCAGCGACCCGAAGCACTCCCAAGCCTTGCCCAAGGCACGAGAAAACTCATCCAGGTGGCCCTTGATGACATCTACCTTGAGGCCGACCAGCGCGATGCAGGCGAGGCCATCGGCTTGGAAGAAACGGCTCGGGTGCTCGAAGAACTCATCACCCAACTTGACGCTTCGGGATTGACCGACGGTCGCCCCCGTGGTATGATGTGGGATTTCCAGCGCGATGGCTTGCTGCCGTTTGAGCGCGAGTCCATCCCGGCCGAGCACCGGATACCGGTGAATGAAGCCATGCTCAACGACCTTGAACCGCACTTGGTCCATGCAGAGGAAGTTTCGGTTGTGGAGGCCACAAACGATGCTGTGGACGATGAGGGATGGTCACCGCTCCCACCGCCCGCCGATGATGAGGCGGTCATGGAGGAACTCGCCACGACCCCTTCGGTGACACCATCCGCTGAGTTGGACGATGAACGCGCCCAGTTAGAGGCTGAACTTGCTCGCCTCGACGCTGAGCGGAGCCACCGAACCGCCCACGACCCCGTCGCCACACCGGCAAAGGACACGGCGTTGGCCGATTTGGAATCCAGACTCTCCGACCTTGACTTTTGACGATCGACATGTCGGGAGAAGCGACCACACTCATGGGGCGTGAAGAAGCGCTCGGAAAGCCCTACCCACTGTGGATGGAACGCTTGTTTCTGCTGGCGGTGGTGTTGGCCTTTGTGTACTCACATTCCAGCGTTCGCGAAGCGGTCGGCCATGATGTGTTGGGTCCTCTTGTAGCCTACATTGCCTACCCGCTTGCGCTGCTGGCTGTCGTTGAAATGGCTGGACGCTTGCTCCAGCGTAGCACATCCTCATAGTTGGGTGAAGTCCTTTGACTCCGGCTCGGGCGGGAGGCGGTTGGTGCGAGATTGGATGAACCCGATAACACGCTGCCATGGGATGAAGAAGCGGAGAACAGCCATAATGCTCAAGAAGAGCAGGGCGGAGATGACAAGACCGTAGGTCAGGGTCAACTCAATGGATTCAGAGACTTGACCCGCCCATTGACTTCCGGTTGTATCCGATACGATGGTCAGCAACACCTTGTGGAAGCCGAGAGCCACCATCGTGGCAACGGCGGTCAGGCCCAAGAAGAGGAAGGTGTGGCGCAGGTGGGTGTTGAGCACGTTGTCCATTTGGCGAACATACTCGGGGTCGCGCTTGCAGGATTCTGGCAGGCGGAAAGCGTATTCGAGGTTGCGGATGACACCGTAACTCGCTTCTTGGAAGACCATGATGAGCACGGCGATGAGAATCAAATTGAATTGCTCCTGCGTGACCAACTTAAGTCCGAACAACCCGATGGTGGGGTCCGAAGTTTGGCTCTCGAGTGTGGTCAGTGCGCCACCGTAGGCGCCCAGCTGAGATTTGATGAGCGGGAAGGTCAGGATGGCGTGAATACCGAGGAATAGCAGTGTGAAACCGATGGCCCATGCAATGGAGCGGCGAGACAAGCCCCAAATGCCCCGAGTACCCATGATGACGGGAAGGAGATAGATGAAGAGAATCATCAGGGACATGATCATCAACAGCGGCCACTGAAGTGTTTCAAGTTCGGCGCTGTTCGGCAAACGCAGGTCAAAGGAAAACAGCATGCCAGCGAACCAAGAGAGCACCAAGCGGCCGACCAGCAACACGATGAGGCCGATGATGAAACCGAGTTTGATGCGTTGCTGAACCTTGGGCGACTGGAAAGCGATGAGCGCCATCGTGCCACCGAGAGCGAGGCCGAGGACCAACGGGACGAAGAATCGGCCCATGCCGCTACGACCCTCGCCGGTGAGCCAGTCACCGAGGGGAAGTTGGTCAGAAATCAACAATTCAATGGAATCGAAGAGGATGGTGTGGTCGATGGAACCAACAACGTAGGTGGAGACCACTTCGAGGTACATGCCGATGAGGGCCACCGTGGCGATCACTTGCAGGGCAAGAATCTGCCATTGGCGTCGCAGATTCTTCAGATGAAGGGTACGTGGCTTGGCAGCACCGTCAAGGTAGACGTCCGACTGAAGACCGACTTCGCCTGCCATCTCAGTACCCCCTCACCTGCATCAGTGCCTGGGACAAATCCATGTCAGGCATCCAGTCAATCACCTGTGCGCCCGACCCCGCAAGCGTGGTTAGACGGTTCTGTCGCTCGAGTTTCAAAACCTCGTACGACATCCGGGGAATACGGCTGACGAGGCGTTCGAAATCCACGCTGGAAGGCGAGAGGACGGTCACTTCGTGGCCTCGGCCAACCAAATCCCTGACCGCAGCGGGCACCGTACCATCACCCTCACAGGACGAGATGATGAACACCGGGCTTCCTCGGCTAAATCGTCCGCTCAGTGAATTGGTAACCGCCTGCAAAGGCATCGCACCTTGTGGACGCACACCGGCAAGCGCACTGAGGATTTTGAAATACTGCTTGTCCCCGGTGTCGGGGGGTAAGTATGAGAGTTTCTCGTCGTAAATGGCCAGAGCCACCGAGTCGCGTCGCTTCAGGAAGAAGGCTGCAAGGCTGGCGGCGGAGACGGTGCCCATTTCAAGCGGGTTCTTGAGAACCGTACCGATACGAGCCAAGTCACGACTGTCGAGGATGAGGTAGAGGTCCGTGACGGCGTCCCGGCACTTTTCGTTCACCATCAGGTCACCGGTGCGTGCAAACGCTTTCCAGTTGATGTTCTTGAACGGGTCGCCGGGCACATATTCCCTCAGTGAATAGAATTCAGAACCTTGACCTGGCGTTCGCAGGGTTGTGGCTCCGGTGTACATCTTGGGCGTGCGGCTTCGCAAAAACGCTTCCTCGATGTCCTTGATTTGGGGGAAAATGACGATGTCGCTGTGGTGGTCAACGTACATTTCCTCCACCCCGAGGTTGAACGTGTTGCGGGCCCGCAGCGACACAGGTCCGATGGAATAGTGCCCACGAAGTGGGCATCGGAGGACGTAGCGTATGCGGGCGCTCTCCCCGGGTTTGAGGTTGAGTTGCATCTGGTTGAGGCCACTGCGCAACTTCATCTCGTGAGGGATGTTATCGTAGATGTCAAGCATCTGCGTCTTTCGGTTGCTCCGATTGGTCACCAAGAGTTCAACGTACAGGTCGTCACCCTTGTACAGGTTATCAGCGGACAGGGTGCGCTGCACTTCCACATCGCCGTGGCCCGAAATCCAAGAGTTCACCACGATGAACGCGATGAGGCTCAACCCGAGGATCATCATCTGCTGATTGGAAATCATCATTCCGATGAGCACCAACGCAATCCCGCCGGTGAAGGTGAAGGCTGCTTTACGTGTCCACATCTTCTCACCTCACTGGCGCCCCCACGCCTTGATTCGTTTAACCAGCGCCACCGTTTGCTCAAGGGTGTACTTATTGCTGGATTCAACGGCGAATTTTGCCAACACCGGGTCGTTGATCATCGACACGAGTTCGTTGGCCTTCATCGCCTGGAATTCCTCACGGTTCAGCCCGTTCTGGTTGCGCACCTTGGACAGGAAGACCTGTCGAATCTTTTCCACTTTGGAGTAGTAGGCGTAGCGATTGGCATCACCAAAGCCGTAGTAGATGATGCTGAAGACGTGCCGCCACGGCTCGGGGTCTCGCTTCTTGATGAGTACCGCTTCAAAGGTGATGAACAGGATGAGGAACAACAAAAGCATGGCCAAACCTTCACCCGTGAAGTAGACCAAGAGGAAGTAGACGGTGTTGTAGGAATCAGCTGCGAGTGCACTCTGTGGGTGGCGGGATTCGTCGAAAATCACCATGGCGTTCTCGGCAGGCTCGCCCACCTCATCCACACGCTCGCTCATCAAGGCTTCAGCGATGAAATCAAGCGCCCACTTGCGATTGTCGTTGGCCGGCATCAGGGTGTCGGTCGGGCCGTATTTGCCCTCGTTGAAGCCTTCGTAATCGTACATGGCGTTGATGAGGGCCGAGCCGTCGGCGACGAACACGACTCGGCCGCCGTCGGTGGGAGAACAACTGGCTCGGGCGCAGGCCTCGATGCTGAGGTTAAACTGGCCCCAACGGTCGGGGGTTTCTGGTGTGATTTCGTTGCCCACCCAAATCTCGCCATCGCCGTTTACGTCAACCGTGGCTTCGTTGCTGGTCAGCGCTCGCACGGCGACTTCGGAGAGCGGACCGCGAACGCCGGGAATGACCTCAAGTCCGGTGATGTTGTTGAGCAGGAGTTGGTAGGTGCCGTTGTAGTCAACACGGCCGTTGATCATGTGTTGTTCACACAACGGCGCCTCACCGGTTGCGAAATTTTGTTCGTCGAGTTTGGAACAGGGGTGCTCACCAGGGCCCCCCGCTGTGGCCCAGCGTTCGTGGGTGGAGAGGGTCGTCGGGTCGAGTTGGGTGCCGTTCATGCCGCAAGGGTTGCTTTGAACACACATCCAGACATAGTTGAAATCAAGTTCGGTGGCGTAGGTGGTGTCAAACACCTGCTCGCCTGTGTAGCGAATGCCAAAGGCCTCGGCGATGGTGTTGGCGTAGCCGTAGTCTTCGAAGATCATCGCAGTGCCACCGGCCTCAACGAATTCCACGATGGCGTTGATTTCCGAAGGCGAGTAGCCCGCGCCCGAAGCGATGGTGATGAAGCCATCATCGTCGAACTGAGGCAGGGAAAGGGTGTCACGCTCAACACCTGCGAGCACATAGGTGGTGTTACGAGGGTCCTCAATATCGGCGAGCAGCAGCGGGCTGCTCACGAGCGAGCGCGTTTCGATGCCCATGTCCTTGATGTCCTCTCTGAAGGCTGACATGTCGTTCCAGTCATCGTCGTATGCCGAGAGTTGATTCGTGGCGCTCAGGTTGATGAAATTCAACAAAATCGTCATCAAAAGAATGAGCATGACCGCCCAAAACGACGCTTGAAGGGCCAACCTTCGAGCGTTGAAATTGGCAGGGAGGCCTAGCATACGAATCACTGGGACAGGATTCCCAGTTTTCCACGGCGCATGATGACTTTAGAAGGTTGTCCACCCCGGTGGAGAAAATGCTCATCCACACATCACGCAGAATCACGTGTTCAAATGGATTTTTTCAGCAATACGTGCGACGGCCGTGCTCGGAATTTTGACGATTCTACCCACGTGATCAAAGGGAAGAACGGTGGGGTCAATATCCGCTTCAACCTGAACCAAAAACTCACTGACCAGGCCGGTGTTGAGGTCAACGTGCATGTCGGTCAGGACCCCCATGGTTGCGCCGGTTCGGTCCACCACGGTGTTTCCGAGGATTTCCCGACCAAAAATCGCCATGATACCTCGGCTCCTCGCTCGCAGTGGGAGGCTGGAATCTCATCAATGCGTCGGTGGCTCGGCCAGCCTCACATCGTTTCCATGCCGCGGCTGAAGTCTCGGTTTCGCTTGATGTTGGTCAATCCCGAGGTCAGGCGTGTCTCCATCTTCTGATAGTATTCCAGCATGTCCGGTGTGACCGTCGGGCGGACCCGTGAAATCGCTTCTTGGAAGTGGGCCTTGGTGACCTTCTTCTTTCCGGCACGCATGCAGATGAGTGCTGCTTCTCGGCAAACGGCCTCGATGTCAGCACCGGTAAAGCCGTCCATGCCCGTCAAGATGTCCTTGAAGGAAAATTTGCTGAGCGGCATGCCTTCGCTGTGGATGTTGAAAATCGATTCTCGTGCGCCTGCATCGGGCGGTGGAACGTGGAGAACCCGCTCAAAGCGACCGCTGCGTAACAAGGCCGGGTCAATCATCTCAGGACGGTTCGTCGCTGCCACGATGATGACGCCGTCAAGGGATTCAACGCCGTCCATGCTGGCGAGCAACTGGTTCACGACACGGTTGCCCACATCGCTGCCCTCAGAAGCACTTCCTCCGCTCCTCATGGAGGCGATGGATTCGAACTCATCAAGGAAGATGATGGAGGGTGCTGATTGTTTGGCTTTCTTGAAAATTTCACGAATGGCTCGCTCGGATTCTCCAACCCACTTGGAGATGAGTTCGGGCCCTTTGATGCTGATGAAATTGGCTTGTGCTTCGTTGGCGATGGCCTTGGCCAGCAGCGTCTTTCCAGTACCGGGGGCACCGAACAACACGATGCCTCGTGGGGGCTTGATGCCAAAGTGCTCAAACAGCTCGGGCTTGGTCAACGGCCATTCAACCGATTCCTTGAGACGGTCCTTCACTTCCTGAAGCCCACCGACCTCGGACCAGCCCACCTCGGGCACCTCGACGTAGATTTCACGTAGCGCTGAGGGCTCAATGTCTCGGATGGCTTCCTTGAAATCATCCATGCAGACTTCCATCTTTTCCAACACCTCGGGCGGAAGTGTCTCTTCATCGAGGTCAATTTCCGGAAGGTATCGGCGCAAGGCACGCATAGCGGCCTCACGGACAAGGGCGGCGAGGTCTGCACCGACGAAACCGTAGGTGTTGTCGAGCACCCATGAAATGTCGAAATCGTCTGAAATCGGCATTTGTCGTGTGTGAACGTCCATGATTTCGCTGCGACCTTCACGGTCAGGGACGCCGATTTCGATTTCACGGTCAAAACGACCGGGACGACGAAGAGCGGGGTCAAGGGCGTCCCGGCGGTTGGTTGCGCCGATGACCACGACGTTGTCGCGGCCTTGCATACCGTCCATTAGGGTCAGCATTTGGGCGACCACACGGCGTTCCACTTCACCCGTGACGTCTTCACGCTTGGGACAAATAGAGTCAATTTCGTCGATGAAGACGATAGCGGGAGCATTATCGGCCGCTTCGTCAAAAATTTCTCGGAGTTGCTTTTCGGATTCACCGTAGTACTTCGAGATGATTTCAGGACCGTTGATGCTCTTGAAGTGGGCGTTGACCTCGGTCGCGACCGCTTTCGCGATCATGGTCTTCCCCGTTCCCGGAGGACCGTGGAGAAGAACACCCTTTGGCGGGTCGATGCCGAGCCTTCGGAACAATTCTGGATGCTTGAGTGGCAACTCAATCATCTCACGGACCTTCTGAAGCTGCTGACCTATTCCACCGACATCCTCGTAGGTGATGCCTTCGGATTGACCAACATCTTCCTCAGCCACGGCTTCGTCTTTGATGACAATCTCGGTATCGGTGGTGACCACCACGATGCCCTTGGGCACGGTTTGCACGACAGCGAAGGGCAAGGCCTCAGCAAAGAGGGTCATGCCGGGAATGAAAATTCGGTCGCCAGCGACCACGGGGCGCTTGGCGAGGCCTCGCTTAGCAAAGCCTTCAATGCCCGGGCCAAACTTGACTTTCTGCTTGTTGGCCATGACCGGTGAGATGGTCAGTTTCTTGCATTCCTCGGCCTTGACCTTTCGGACGGTGACTCGGTCGCCGAGGCTGACACCAGCGTTTTTGCGGATGATACCGTCCACGCGGATGATGTCCATTTTGGCGTCCTCGGGGCGACTGCGCCAGTAAATGGCTGCAGTTGAGCGTTCCTCGCCGCTGATTTCAACAAAATCGCCTGGTTTGAGGTCCAAGCCCATTTCGGATGAGATTCGAGCTCGGCCAAAACCGACGTCGGAAGGAATGGCTTTTGATACGCGAAGTTCGATGGTGTCGTCTTTGTCTGCCATGGTGTCCCCTCTCAAAATCAATGAACATTTTACGGTATATAATGAAATTCAACCGGGCCTTTGACCTGCCCGCAAAGAAGTCTACAGCAGGGCCGCTATAAACCCAAGGCCCCATGTTTTTGAACGGCATAACCGAGGTCAAGGACCGCCTCCATCACATTCAAGAGACGGTTTGGATTCGCAAAACCATGACTCATGTTTTGGAAACCGGCTTGGAATACATGGAAATCAAGAACCCAACGGGCAAACCCGCTGTTCGCGGCTACAACATCATCAACGGGCAACTCGCCTCAGCCAGCGATGGCTCGACCTTCCAGTCAACCAACCCCGCCCATTTGGCCGACTGCCTCGGCGAATTCCCGCTCTCCACCCGAGACGATGTTCGTGAAGCCCTCCACGCTGCACACGCTGCATTCCCCGCATGGGCCGCCACCCCGGCGCCCACACGTGGCCAAATCATCGGGAACATGGGCCGGCTCCTGATGGAACACAAGGACGCCCTGGTCGCGCTTGAAACCCGTGAGATCGGCAAGACCCTCAAGGAATCAGGCGGCGAAATCCAGGAAGCCATCGACACCTGTCTTTTCTTCCAGTCCGAAGGCCGACGCCTCTACGGCCAGACCGTCAATTCTGAACTCCCCGACAAAGAGCTGTTCACCTACCGCCGCCCGCTCGGCGTTTGCGGCATCATCAACGCCTGCAACTTCCCGTCCGCCGTGCCCTTTTGGAAGATGATCCCCGCCATCATGTGCGGCAACACCTGCGTTTGGAAGTCGCCTCAGGACGCCCCTTTGCTCTCGTTTGCACTGGCTCGTATCATGCACGAAGCAGGTCTGCCAGACGGGGTCATCAACCTCGTTCACGGCAAAGGCAGCGGGGCCGGTCAATACCTCGTCGACGCTGTTGATGAAGGGCTGGTCAACAAGATCTCCTTCACGGGCTCCACCGGCGTGGGCAAGATGATCGGCGAAGTCTGTGGACGCAACCTCGTCTCCTGCTCCCTCGAATTGGGTGGCAAAAACCCGCTTGTGGTCATGCCTTCGGCCGACCTCAACAACGCCGTGGAAGGCGCCTACTGGGGTGCCTTCGGTACCGCCGGTCAGCGCTGCACCAGCCTGGGCAACCTCATCGTCCACGAGTCCATTTACGACGAATTCATGGAGAAGTTCATGGCCAAAGTCAAGTCGACCCGCATCGGCAACTCGCTGGTGCACAAGGACGTGCTTTACGGCCCCATGCTGTCCGAAAAGTACGGCAAGGATTTCCTCGCCGGCATTGAAATGGCCAAGGCCAGCGGTGCGACCCAGATTTGGGGCAACGGAACCATCACGGCCGACAACGCCCCGGAGAACTTCCTCGGCGATGCCAGTGAAGGCGTGTTCATGTGGCCCCATGTCTTCGTTGATGTGACGGAAGACATGGAATGCTTCCACGAGGAGATTTTCGGCCCCGTCGTCACCGTGGTGAAAGCGAAGGATTTCGACCACGCCCTCCATCTTGCCAACGCCAGCCCCTACGGCCTGTCGTCGGCCATTTACACCAACGACCGCTTGGAAGCCTACCGCTACAAAACCGGCATCAAGGCCGGCATGACGGGTATCAACAATTCCACCACGGGCGCTGAGGCTCACCTGCCGTTCGGCGGTGTCAAGGGTTCCGGAAACGGCACCCGTGAATCAGGTATCTGGGTCATTGAAGCCTATTCCTACTGGCACGCCGTGAACGACGAACTATCGGGTAAGCTCCAACTCGCCCAGATGGACGTCGACGAGATTGAAATGGTCGAGGCGGAAGTCAATTGGTCGGAATTGGCCTGAAATTCTACCAAAATCGGCCTGCGGCTCAATGGTGAACCTCAAAGACCCTGCGCCACTGGAACTGCATGTTCCCGTAGGGAACAGGGGGAATGTGAATGGGTGAAGGCATCAAACTCCCGGTCCTGAACGGGCTCGGGCGCACCAACCGAATCGACAATTGGTGGAGCCAACCAATGGCCATGGGCATCGGGCTCACTGCTGCACTGGTCTACACCTTTTGGCGCCTCTTCCTCTACGACGCCGACATCTCCTACGCCCTCCACGGCAGCACGGTCATGTCGCCCATCTTCTCGCCCAACGTCCTCGAATGGAGCCTCTTCGGCCTCAACGAGTGGAACCACCCGGAATGGGTCAACGCCGCCATCCTCGTGTTGTGGATTCCCTTTGGCTTCCGAGGCACCTGCTACTACATGCGCCGCGTCTACTACCGCACCTTCTTCGCCAGCCCAACGGCATGCTGGGTTGACGAGCCCGATATCAACAAGGCCATTGGCTACAAAGGCGAAAAGCGATTGTTCATCTTCAACAACCTTCACCGCTATTTCCTCTACGCCGCCATGATCATCTTGGTCATCAAGTGGTGGGATGTCACCCACACGATGCACTTCCACTCCGCCACCCACGACGGCTACGGCGTGTCGATCGGCACCTTCGTCATGGGCATTGAAGCCTTCCTGCTCACGATGTACGTCACCTCCTGCCACGCCCTGCGCCACTTGGCCGGTGGCATGCTCGACCGTTGGACAACCGGCATCAGCCGAGTTCGCGGCGTTCTCTTTGGCAAAATCAGCGTGCTGAACCGCTCCCACGGGTTCTGGTTCTGGACGTCGTTGATTTTCGTCTTCCTTGGCGACCTGTGGGTGCTGGCCGTGGCCGAAGGCCGTTTGAGCGACATGGTGCTCTTTGTTGTGTGAGGTGAGATGATGAGCGAAAACACAACCAAACACGAATACGATGTCATCGTCATCGGAGCTGGCGGTGCCGGACTCCGTGCCGCCATTGAAGCAGCCCGCAGCGGTGCCAAGACCGCCATCATCACCAAATCCCTGCTCGGCAAAGCCCACACGGTCATGGCCGAAGGGGGTTGCGCAGCAGCCCTCCAAAACGCCGACCCCCGAGACGGGTGGAAGGTTCACTTCCACGACACGATGAAAGGCAGCAAGTGGCTCGCCAACTGGCGAATGGCCGAATTCCACGCCAAGGAAGCCCCCGACCGTGTTCGGGAGCTCGAACAGTGGGGCGCCGTGTTTGACCGCACGCCAAAGAACCTCATCAACCAGCGAAACTTCGGCGGCCACACCTTCCCTCGACTCGCCCACGTCGGCGACGCAACCGGGCTCGAGATCATCCGCACGTTGCAAGAGCGCGGGATTCACGAAGGCATTGATATCTTCATGGAATACACGGTTCGAAGCCTCTTGAAGGAAGGCGACCGGGTCACCGGTTGTGTTGCCTACACACGCGTTGACGGTGAATTCCACGCCTTCTCGGCCAAATCCGTGGTCCTCGCCACGGGCGGCATCACGCGCTGCTGGTCAGTTTGTTCCGGCTCGTGGGAGTACACCGGTGACGGGCACGCCCTCGCCTTGTGGGCCGGCGCAGAACTTCGCGACATGGAGTTCGTTCAGTTCCACCCCACCGGCATGGTGTGGCCACCGTCCGTTCGTGGCATCCTCGTCACCGAGGGTGTTCGTGGCGAAGGTGGACGCTTGACCAACAGCGAAGGCAGCCGATTCATGTTTGACTACGTGCCAGAAATGTTTGCCGGCGACCATGCCGATACCATCGAAGAAGCCGACCAGTGGGTCGAAGAAGTCGTCAGCGGCAAGTTGGCAACCGTTCGCCGACCACCGGAACTCCTGACCCGAGACGTTGTGGCCAAGGCCATCAATGAGGAGGTCAAAGCAGGACGTGGTTCCCCTCACGGCGGCGCCTTCCTCGACATCTCTCACCGCGGTGAGGAAGCCATCATGAAGAAACTCCCCTCGATGCACCACCAGTTCAAGGAACTCGCTGGCGTCGACATCAGCAAAGAGCCCATGGAAGTGGGTCCAACGGCCCACTATGTCATGGGTGGTGTCATTGTGGACGCTGAATCACAGGAAACGACCGTCCCCGGCCTCTTCGCCTGCGGCGAAGTCGCCTCGGGCCTCCACGGCGCCAACCGGCTTGGTGGAAACTCGCTTTCCGACCTCATCGTGTTCGGCAAGCGAGCCGGTGAATTTGCCGCCAAGCGGGCGAACGACCTCGCCCAGCCCTCCATTGACGACGCACAGGTTGAACAAGCCATCAACGACATGTTGGCACCGCTTCAGCGAGAGGGTGGCGAAAACCCGGGACGCATCTATGATGAGATGCGCGACATGATGCAGGCCAAGGTCGGCATCATTCGAACCAAGAGCGAACTTGAGGAGGCTCTTGATGACATCAAGGCGTTCAAAGAGCGCGCCCTGGCCTGTTCCTCTGGCACCTCTCGCAAGTACAACTCAGGATGGCATCAAGCCCTTGACCTGCTCAACATGGCCGATGTCTCCCACGCCGCTACGCTGGCGGCCATCACCCGTGAAGAGAGCCGAGGCGGCCACACCCGGGACGACTTCCCAACACCAGAGGACGATTACTGGGGCAAGACCCTCAACATCATCTGGATGGAAAACGGCGAGATGAAGATTCGACAAGAGCCTGTGGAGGAGATGCGCGACGACCTCCAAGACGCCCTCAAGGAAGTGAAGGCGATGATCGCTGAGCGCGCAGCAGAAGCAGGAGGTGGAAACTGATGTCCCTCAAAGGCACCAAACAATCGTTCAATATTCTACGCGGCGAAGGCGATGATGCCAAACTCCATGCCTATGAACTGGAACTTGACGAAGGCATGGTCGTGCTCGACTGCCTGCACCGCATCCAACACGACCAGGAACCCGACATGGCGGTTCGATGGAATTGCAAAGCTGGGAAGTGCGGTTCGTGTTCTGCAGAAATCAACGGACGACCACGGCTGATGTGCATGACGCGAATGAGCGACGTGGTCGCTGAAACGCCGGCCGGCCAACCGATTGAAATCCGGCCGATGAAGACCTTCCCCCACGTCAAGGACCTCGTCACCGACGTCAGTTGGAACTACGACGTGGCCCAGCGCATCGCACCCATCAACGGACCTGAGGAAATGAACTGGGAGTTCAACCAAATGGAAGCCGACCGAGTGCAACACTTCCGTGAGTGCATCGAGTGTTTCCTGTGCGTCAACACCTGCCATGTGCTGCGAGACCACGAGCTCTTCGATGATTTCGCCGGCCCACGCAACCTCGTCCGCTTGGCGCAATACGAAATGCACCCCCTCGATATCGAGGACCGCGTCCCCGAGATCAAGAAGGAGTTCGGTGTTGAGTACTGTAACATCACCCGATGCTGCACCGAAGTCTGTCCAGCAGGTATCCAAATCACCGACGACGCCATCATCCAACTCAAGGAACGCGTCGTGGACCGATACTACGACCCGCTGCAGCGCATTTGGCGTACCTTGACCCGTCAGAAGGTTCGCTATTGAGCATCAAACGAAGGGTCGAAGCGAAGTCGTCTCATCCCCGGGCGATGAGCCAATCCCGAATCCACCGCTCACCGATGCCGTCGTAATCCACATTGGGCGGCTGAAGCGGCCGAACGATGACAAGAATCTCCAACTGGCCACCCCACGTGGCTTTGGCCACCATCGAGACCTCACCGACCTTCGTCCCTTCCGGGTCGGAGCCAAACGCGGTGGTGTTGACGTCGTAGGCTCTGTACACCACCGTCTCAACATCGCCGGAATCCCAACTCCCGAGAATGATGTCAACGGTGGACGGCGCTGGCACGGGCCGTAACGTGATCTCTTCGGGGTTAAGTCGCACGAAGGGCACCTCCTCGTCAATCAACTCAATCGCTTGATGCAACCGACCCGTTTCCATGTTCATGAGCGAAGCCAAGTTCAGTGCCACCGTCTCAGCACCCATCACGCCCGGTTGATGCGGTAGGCGCATGGTCAACGACTGCAGCACCACCACGTCGGTGGTGACCCAGGTGTACTGCTGGCCGGCAGGGTAGAGCGGCGCATGCGGGTTTTCGGTGAACAAGGGCTGGCCCCAATCATCTGGCGCGACGGGTTGAGAAACCGGTAGAAAACCGGTCGCCCCCATGCACAGAACCGCCACACTCAGCGCCATCAACCGAGGTGTTCGTTGTTCCGACCATTCCTGTCGGCCGGCTGGACTTAACACGGAGAGCAACAACAGTACGGGAAGCGCCAACAGCGCGCCCGCTGGAACAATCCAAATGAGAACGGCAAAGGCAAGAGCCATGCGCACACCGTTGGCCCCAATGGCTCCAGTCCAGTGATGCTCTTCCGAGTCCTTGGTCCGCCGATGGTGGAGGTACAACGCAAGCCCACCTCCTGCGAGAGGGGCCAACGACTGGAGAACACCCTGCCACATCGTCAATACCGGGTCGGAATCAAAACACGCCTGCCATAGAGGTTCGCCTCTCGCCAAGGTTGATGCGAGGGTTTCCCGTGGGTTTGGTCATGGCGGAGCCGGTGCTTTCCTTCCAGTCGGTCCAACACCGACACGCCATCCCCGCTCCGAGCCTGTTCAAACCCTGGGCCAAACGAGCAGGTCCCGGTATCGTCGGCTTGTCCCTTGACCTCTACGAAGGGTCGGTCTTGGGACTCATTGGACCGAATGGAGCGGGAAAAACCACCCTGCTCAGAATGATGGCCGGGGTTCTGCCCGTCCAAGAGGGGAGCATAGAAGGCCGATTTGTCGGCCAAGGCTGGCAACCGGTGGACGACCTTCGCCAGTGGGTCGGCCACATGCCAGAACAGGTTCGATGGCAAGGCCGAACCACGGTGTACGAAGCCTTGAGCCAACTTGGCGAGATGCGGGGAACATCCGAGACGAAAATCCAGCGCCTCCTCGCCCTTGTTGGCCTGCGTTCTCGAAAAGACGAGGCGTTGGATAACCTCAGCCAAGGCATGCGGCAACGCCTCTCGATTGCGGCAGCCTTGCTTGGTTCGCCAAAGGTGCTCTTACTCGACGAACCGTTCAACGGGCTGGACCCCGTTGCGGCCGAAGCCTTCGCGGCCTTGGTCCGAACACTTGCGTCCAAAGGCGTCAGCGTGGTGATTTCATCGCACATGGTGGCCCAACTTGAGGGGTTGATTGACCGAATTGGTCTCCTCCACCGCGGTCAATTGCTTGACGAGGGGCCCCTTGAGGATGTTGAAAGGCGCCTCGGGCTTGAAGGACGCTACATCATCACCGGCAAAGGCGAGGCCGATGCCTTGAGTTTCGCTCCGGCCGAAGATGTACTCGAACACCATCAAGACGATGACGGCTGGACCTTGACGGTGAAACAAGACCCACAATCCGTGCTTTCTGCGGCCATGATGGCCGAAGCCAATCTGACATCGTGGGCACCGGTGCGACCCAACCTGGTCGAATGGTTGTGCGCTGCGACCGGCATGAGCGTGGATGATATCTCACTGGAAGTGGCTTCTTCGGCCATGCTCCCGATGCGTTCCGTGGAGGTGAGTGAAGATGAGTGACCTCAAGCGCATCATGAAGGTCGCGGCTCGGATTCGTAAGGAGCGTTTGTCCGGGATTCGCCTCAAAATCATGCTTCCTATCCTCCTGCTGTTCTTACCTGGGATGGCTTGGGGATTTTCCGACCCCAACATCGTGCTGCCCGGAGGACATCAACCCGATACGGCGATGGAAGTCTTGTTTTACGCCTCGCTCGGCGTGGTGTTTGGTGCGACGATGTGCGCCGTGTTGATGGCGTTTGACGGCGTGAGCAAAGACCGAGCCAGTGGCATGTTGGAGGTACGACTCGCTCAACCCATGCCTCGTCAACACCAAGCCACTGCGCTCATCCTCGGCCACGCTCAAAGCATTCTGGTGCCTGTTTACGCCCTGCTCTTGGCCTCCGTCCTCGTCGTGCAAGTTCGAACGGGCCAGTGGCCGACATTGACCGAATTGCTGGTCTATGCACTCTCAACCGGCCTGGTGGTGTTCTGGTACACCCTGTTCGCTCTGCTCGCCTCAACATCCGCAAGAGAACAAGGAACAGCCATCGCCTTCGGCATTGGCGTTTGGTTCTTCTTCACCTTCCTTTGGGCCTTGGTGACGACCATGGTCGCCTATGCATCCGGTGTGGCCGTGGGTGAAGCCAACGACCCTGCGTGGGTGGCGCTTGAAGGGATGCTGGACTTGCTTTCACCCAACGGCGTCTACCACCATCTCCTCGAAACGCAACTTCCAACCGTGGACAGGGGCGTGCATGCATGGCAATCATGGCTGGCTGCTCTGCTCTGGACGGTCCTGCCTTGGTGGGCGCTGCATCGCCGCATGGAACGCCTTGTTCCATGATGGAATCAACCAATTCTTCATGAAGGCGAAAGACAACCGGAGGTTATGGCAAGCCGCTTGACCGCACCGTTCCTCACCCTCCTTGTGGCGCTCGTGATGGTGGGCGTTACATCGTCCCCTTTCATCACCAACTTCGCTGATTCTCCGGTTGTTTCGTCCACCGAAGGCCGACAGGGGCTGGACGACACCATCACAGAAAGCTGCGGCGGCCTCACCTTTGAAGACCTCTTTGAGTATGATTTCGCCCTGTTTGAACTCAACGTTCTCGATGACTGGGCCACCGGCGATATGTACGCAAATGCTTGGGTCAACGGCTCAAACTCAGCCACCGTTCGCGAAAACCTCGACGGTTTGTTCGACGGACTTCCCGGTGGCAACAACTCATGGATCAGCACCGACGAGCGAGACGGCGTGCGCAGCATTGGCCCGAAATGCATCGGCGTCATGGACACCCGACTTGGCATGCGTGAGGGCATTCCCCACTCAGGTGGCGTGGATTGGAATGACTTTGAATTCGTGGAGGAGGGCATCGGACTTGACGAGGTCAACTTGGTTCCGGACGGCCATCCAGATTCCCGTGGCTGCGTCAATGCTGGACGCTCCGCCGATTGTGAAGAAGTCCCCACCTCCACCACCGATGACATGGAAATCAGCCTCTCTGTCGCCGACGGTCAAACCAACAATGTCCAATGGGACCAACTTGCGAGTATGGGCAGTTCCAACTTCACGCTGGCCATGAACATCAGCAACATGAGCGATGCTGCTTTGGTGGTCACCTTCCCAGTGCTCCAAGGGCTGCGGATGTACGATTTCCGTGTTGTTGACAACCAACCTGAAACTGGAGAATCTTGCGACCACATCGGTCAACCATCCATCGTTTACTTGCCCAGCGGTGCTTTGCGGGTGACACAAATTGTTTCCTTCGACCGAACCCAATGGGAACTCTATTGCTACATGTTCATGGATTTCACCACTCAAGAACTTGAAATGAACGACCCTCCAACATGGGAAAGTATCGCTCCTGCCAACGGCACCATCATACCAACCCCGGGCGAAGGCACGTGGAACTTTGTGTCCGCCACCGTCGGTAAATCATGGGCTACGGACAGCAACGACTGGACGCTCCAGTGCACCTTTGATGAAGACGGGTGGAGTATATCAACGAACGTCATCGGCGACTTCTTCATCACACAACCAGCAGGTTCCAGCCAATCATCGGCCACCTGCCATGCAGTCGACTCGCTGGGAGTCGTGGACGAAAACGATTCCCGAACATGGACCTTCGGCACACTCTACACCGCAACGGGCACCGTGGACGAAGACGGCAAGAACGCCAGATTGACCATCACACCCACCGGCCTTGTGAATGAATTTTTGTTCAGTGCACGTGCTTCCCAAAACGGACAATTTGGCGGAGAAAGCGAGACCATCACCGTCGCCTCTTCCCCTGCAACAGCTGCTGTTTCCTTGACTTCCATCCGCCCGGGTGCCTTCCAGTTCAGCGTAAATGCCCAAGCCTCCAACATGCTCGCCCAAACTGTAGACATTTCGCTTGGACTCACCAAACCCAATTCCCCACCGGTCGTTTCTGTGGCGGTGAACTTTGACGGCGAAAACGCCACCTGGGACGAAAGCCAACTCAAGTTCGAGATGTACGGGCTCGTGTCCGACCCCGACCTGGAGGCCGTGACCATGAGCCTCACGATTTGTGGAGCGGAATACCAAGGCTTCACCATTGATGGCATCAATTGGGCCGTGGAGGTCTCAACGGCCATCTGCCTTGCGAACGGGCTGACGGACTACGATGTCGTCATCAAGGCCGTGGACGAGAGTGGAGAACCCACCACCATCACGGTTGGCATCCCCGCACCGGTGGTGGACGACACACCCATTGTGTCTCCTCCGCTGGTTGAAGAGGACGGGGGCGCCCTTCCATCCCTTTCGTTCTTGGCGACCATCTGCATGCTCGGTGTTGCCGTCCTACATCGTCGCAAAGTTGAGGAATAAACCGACAACACCAAAAAGCGATGGTCGCAGGATAAATCAGGTCTTGAGATGTTTACTGGCACCGTTGAAGCACGAAGCCATGAGGGTGGCTTGCTGGTGCACTTCGAAGGCTCATCCCCCGCTCTTAACGCCATCATGGTCAGAGCGGACGACGGCACGTACATCGGAAAGGTGGACGGCGTTATCGGCAGCACCAATCATCCCTTGGCCCATATTGCGCACATTGACCGTTCTCTTGACATGGACGCCCTGATTGGCGTCTCAGTGTCCGTTCGAGCCAAGAAGAAGCGAGAGGAATCACGCGCGGAACGCAGTTCTCGAGACCGTGGAAACGACCGACGTCAAGGCGGCAGGGAACAGCGAGGCTTCCGAAACGACCGACGAGACGACCGGCGTCAAGGCGGCAGGGAACAGCGAGGCTTCCGAAACGACCGACGAGACGACCGGCGTCAAG
>MDTD01139397.1_pt1 | contig 41643 bp, 45 predicted proteins | sample 811221 | NCBI WGS metagenome assembly MDTD01 (sample SAMN05326646, study PRJNA326480) | marine metagenome | isolation source: seawater | place: Pacific Ocean: South West | collected 2011
GGCCGATCTCGTGGTCGAGGCCGTCCCGGAAATCTTGAGCCTCAAGCAGTCGATTTTCGAAGACCTCGACAGCATCTGCGGCCCGGACACCATCCTCGCGAGCAACACCTCGTCGATTTCCATCACGAAGATCGCCGCGTGCACGTCGCGACCGGAGAAGGTCATCGGGATGCACTTCATGAATCCCGTTCCGCTGATGAAACTCGTCGAGATCATCGACGGTGAACTCACCTCTTCGGAGACCAACGCCGCGGTCGTCGCGGCCGCGGAAGCGATGGGCAAGACCCCGCTGACCTCCCAGGACTATCCCGGTTTCATCTCGAACCGCATCCTTTGCCCGATGCTCAACGAGGCCATCATCTGCCTGCAGGAAGGCGTGGCCACCAAGGAGGCCATTGACGGCATCATGAAGCTCGGCATGAACCACCCCATGGGTCCGCTCACCCTTGCGGATTTCATCGGCCTCGACACCGTGTTGCACATCATGGACGTCTTGCACACGGGCCTCGGCGATCCGAAGTACCGCGCTGCGCCGCTCCTGCGCCGCATGGTCGACGCTGGCCTGCTCGGGCGCAAGTCTGGGCGTGGCTTCTACACCTACGAATGAGGCGGTTGCATGGTCTGGGTCGTCACGGGCGGAACGAAGGGGCTTGGCCGTTCGCTGGTCATGGCCTTGGTCAACGAAGGGCACACGGCCGTGGCCATGGGCCGCGACAGCGCTGCCTTGGCTGAACTTCACGACGGCGAGCGCGTGCATGCGGTCCACCTCGACCTTGCCGATCCGGCCGGCGTCGCGGAAGCGGCGGCCGAGGTCCTCGCTTTGCCGCCCGTGCTGGAGCACGGCGTGACCGGCCTGCTGCACAACGCCGGAGACGTCGCGCCGGTCGGCGCGATGTCGGTCCTTGACGACGCGGCATGGGGTCGCGCTTTGCAGGTCAACCTCGTCGGCGTGCAGCAGTTGACCCGTGGCCTGTGGCCCGGCTTGGTCGCGGGACGGGCCCGCGTCGTGACGATTTCTTCCGGAGCCAGCCTCCGCCCCATCCACGGCTGGTCGGCGTATTGCGCGTCCAAAGCCGCGCTCGACATGTGGACGCGTTCCATGGCCGTGGAAGGCCAAGCCCACGGCATCACGGCCGTGGCCGTGGCCCCAGGCATCGTCGATACCGGCATGCAACAGGCCATCCGCGACGCGGGTCCAGACGGTTTCCCGGCCCACCCGGACTTCGTTGGCTACCATGCGAACGGCGATTTGGTGGCGCCTGACGTGGTGGCCGACCGCCTTCTTCCGGTGCTACTCGACGCCGAACGATTCGAGTCTGGCGGGCGCTTCGACGTGCGCGACTTGTGAGGCATGGCCGCTCAGCGCGTCGTTCTCGGGGATATGGTCATAAGTCCCCGCACGGAGGGGAGCGCATGCCCGGAACCGACCGCGTTGAGATTCGTACCCTGAAGGTCGGCCGCTTTTGCGTGGTCGACGAAGAGGCCTACAAGATCCTCAGCATCTCCAAGTCCAAGCCCGGTAAGCACGGCTCCGCCAAGGCTCGCCTCGAACTCGAGTCCATCTTCACGAAGAAGAAGATCAGCCACGTGGGCACCGTGACGGACAGCATCAACGTCCCCATGATCGAGAAGGGCACCGCGATGGTCACCCACATGGAAGGCAGCGAAGTGCACGCCATGAACATGCGCGACCACTCCATGATGATCCTCCCCATGGAAGACGGCCTCAACATCGAAGCCGGCAAGGAGATCATGTGGATGGAAGCCCTTGGTCGCTACAAGATCATCCGCGACCACTGATTCTGCGGTCGATATCGGCGACGCGGCTATAGGCCGCGGGTCATCACAATGAGGCATGAAGGCCTTCACCGCCTTGCAGCACGTCTTGTCCGCCCTGTTCATCTTCGTGATGGCCACCTTCTGGGCGCTGCCAATCGTTCCGGCCTTGTGGGTCTTCCACGAAGTCAACGCCTTTGGCGCGGACGCAACCGAATGGATGGGCTACCTGTTCACCAGCATCGCCGCCGCCTTGGCCTTCATCGCATGGGGGCTCTGCTTGCTGCTGCTCTCGGGCACGGTCCAGATGATCATCCATCCCCGCGTGCCCGCTGAGGGCAAGGTCGTCCCGCTGTTTTCGGGCACCACCATCCGCTGGGCGGCCTGTGGCGTGATTCACCGCGCCACCAAGCCCTTCCTCATTCACGTCTGTCCGTCCATTTTTGCCAACACCTACTACCGGCTCGCGGGGGTGAAGCTCGGTCAGGATTCCAACCTCACTTCGCAGGACATCAACGATCCCTTCCTCGTCCGCGTTGGCTCCGACACGGTCATCGGCGGCCACGCCGCCATCAACGGCCACATCGTCGAGCGGGGCGAGTTGCACCTGGCGCCGGTGACCATCGGCGACCGCTGCGTGGTCGGCGGCGGCTCGATCATGATGCCCGGCTCCACGCTTAGCGACGACTGCGTGCTGGCCAACCGCGCCGTCTTGCCCAAGCACAAGACGATTCCACCCGGACAAGTGTGGGCCGGCGTGCCGGCCAAGTTCGTCAAGCACATCCGCGGCTACGGCGATGACGGTCAGGAATCCTAGGCGAAACCTTGCCCTATGTTGGGGAATGGTCTTGAAGTGCCGTTCCTACCTCGTGGGGACCGGAGGGTCTCGTGATGGGTGTCCAACGCTCTGCCTACCGCCAGCCCGCGACCCCTCAAGGCCTGAAGGCCATCGAGGACGGCACGCTGACGTGGCTCGATGACGACATGTACAACAACCTCAACACCGGGGTGCTGGAACAGTACCTCGAGGAGAAGAACCTCAAGGAATCCTTCGAGGTCTCCCACTGGAGCACGCCCAAGGTCCTGCTCGGCATCGCCATCGGTGCGGTGTTCTCCGGCGTGACCGCCTACATCGGCCTCAAGCTCGGTCTCGCCATCAGCGCCGCCTGGTACATCGCCTACCTGCTCGGGATGGCGCTGAAGTGGTCGCCGTCTGAAGTCAACATCGCGACCTCGGCGACGACGGGTGCAACGCACGCGTCGACCGGCTTCATCTTCACCTTCCCCGCGATTTTCCTGCTGGCCTCACAGGCCCAGTACGAATTGGCCTCGGGACCGCTGATCACGCTGGGTGAAGGCGAGGCCCTGCGCTTGGCCTTCATCGGCATCGTGGCGTCAATGTTCGCCGGTTTCCTTGGCGTGATGTACTTCATCATCTTCAGGCGTGTGTGGTTGGTCGAAGATCCGCTGCCCTTGCCCGGTTTCGAAGCCACCCTCAAGATGCTGGACATCGCTTCGGACGTCAACACCGGTGCGGTCAAGCACGCCCGTGATTCGCTGAAAACCATCGGGGTCTGGACCGGTGTGACGATGATTGGCCTCTTCCTCATCGAGTACCCCCTCATTTGGATCAACAACCGCAAGTTGGCGCTGCTGGACTGGATCGCCGAGACCCTGAGCATTGGGGACTTCGGACTGGCCAGCATCTACAGCCACGGCAAGTTGCACCAGCCCTCGGGCACCAACGACGGCGTGTCCAAGGGCGTCACGGAGTGGACCCAAGGCACCTGGAACCCCTTCGCCTACACCTACATCGGATTGGCCTTCACGCCCTCCATGTTCGCCATTGGCTGGTTCATGAAGCTCCGCGTGGCGCTGTTGGTGAACATGGGTACCCTCGTCGGATGGCTCATCCTCGTGCCGCTCGCGGTCATCCTCAACGTGCCCATCTACGACGCCAAGGCACAAGCGGACATCCCGCTGCACGACTTCGCCGCTGGCGGCGCTGCGACCCTGCAGATGATCGCCTTCGCCAAGACCATCCGCACCATTGCCATCGGCTGCATCGTCGGTGGTGGTCTGTTTGGCCTTGCGAAGATGTACAAGACCTTCCTGGCCATCTTCAGCGACATCGGCTCCGCCTTCCGCGGTGACGGCAGCGCCGAGTACATCGAAGGCAAGGGCTGGTACGAGTGGCCGCTCAAGCACATTCCCATCTTCATGGTCGTGACCTTCTTCTCGATGATCGCCATCTTCACCCTCGGCGGTTTCCCCGTGGTGGCTTCGGCCTTGTTCGCCACGGTACTCATCGCGACCACCTTCATGCTCGGCGCCATCGCCGTGCGCGTGATGGGTGAGACCGGCATCGAGCCGGTGTCCGGTACGTCGTTCATCGTCCTCCTCTTGCTCCTCGGTGTCTTCCTCGGTGCGCAAGAGAGCCTCGGCCTGGACACGCAGGAAGCGGTGCTCCTCGGCCTGGTTGGGACCACCGTGTTCGGTTCGGCAATCTCGATGTCGGGCACCGTGATTGGCGACTACAAGAACAGCCTCTACATCGGTAACCGACCCTACCACATCTCGAAGGGGAACATCATGGGCGTCGTGCCCGGAGCCATCTTTGGCGCCGGTGTGGCCATCTTCCTCTCCATCCAGTTGGCCAACGGCAACATCGACCTGCTCGCGCCGCAAGCCAACGCTTTCGCGACCTTCTCGGTCATCTTCGCAGAGGGCCAGGGCGACCTGCTCTTGCTTGGCCTCGGCCTGCTGCTCGGCATGTTTGTCGAGTGGGCCACGGGCATGGGGACCTCGTTCGGCCTCGGCATGTACCTCGACATCCCGCACACCCTTCCGATGCTCATCGGTGGCGGTGCACGCGACTGGTGGGAGGAGAAGAAGCTCAAGCCCCGCATCGACAAGGTGCGCGAAGAGGAAGGCCAGACGGCGGCCGAGAAAGCCCGCGCTCTGGCCCTGCTTGGGACCTTCATGGTCGCGGCAGGCCTGCTGACCGGCGAGGCTTTCTTCGGCACCGAGTCGAGCATCCTGTCCTTCATCGATTCCGTGCTCGACCCAGAGGTGGCGAATTCACGCATGTGGTGGGCGGCCCGCATGGGCATGCTCATCGGCCTGAACGTCGTCATTGGCGGTGCGATTTTCCTGCTCTTCAGGGCTGCTGGCGTGATCGGTGGCGACGACGAAGCCGAGGCCAGCACGGCCTGAGGACGGGCGGCCGACGTGGACCGTGCACGCCCTTCCGTGCTGACGTGGTTCGTGCTCGGCGCAGCCCTGCTTGGTGTCTCCAGCGGTGGCGCGCTGCTGCAGGCCTTTGACGCCGTGCCGCCGCTTCTTCGTGCATCGTGGCGGCTGCAGGCAACCACGGTGCTCCTGCTGCCGCTGGCCCTGCTGGACTGGCGGCGTGAGGGCGCACCGTGGACCTCGGCCGAAGAGGCTCGAGGAGACGCTGCGCTGCTGGTCGCCTCTGGCGTCTTCCTCGCCCTGCATTTTGGAGCTTGGACCGCGTCGCTGGACCGCACCACGCTGACCCATTCCCTGCTCTTCGTGACGGCCCATCCGCTCGTGGTGCTGGTTGGCAGCGCTGTGCTTCTGGCGCTTGGCCGTGAGATCATTCCACCAGGGCGCCGCGGTTGGGCGGGCGGCTTGCTCGGCCTGCTGGGTGCATCGCTGACCCTGCTCGACGTGGGCGAAGCCACCGGTGGACAGGAAGTGACCTTCTTCGGTGATCTGCTGGCCTTCCTCGGCGCTGTGTTCGTGGTGGGTTACCTCGCCGCAGGGCGCGTGCTCCGAGCCCGCTGGCCGGTTTTCCTCTATGCTGCGGCGGTCACCGGCCTTGCTTCGGTGCTGCTGGCGGCCGGTTCCGGTGTTGCGGAGCAGGGCGCCATCGCGGACCACGGCCTCGTGGGATGGACGGGACCAACGTGGGTGGTCGGCTTCCTCACGCTGGCTTTCTTTGCCGGCTTGGTCGGTCACACAGGCCTGAACCACTGCCTGAAGACCATGACGCCGCTCACCATCTCGATCACCCTGACCATGGAGCCGGTCGTCGGTTCCATCATCGGGCTGGTCGCGTTCAAGACCGGGATTCCAGGTCCGGCGACGCTTGTCGGTGGACTGGTGATGTTGGCCGGTCTCCTCTTGGTGGTGTCCAACCCAGAGCCGGACGCACCCGATGAAGCAAGCCTCGCATGAGGCCGTGGTCGTGCGCCATTGGCGTCCTTCACGCCGATGTTCCGGTGAAAAGTTCATGTCGTCTCCATCCCAGTTTGGTTCATGGCCACCGACCCCAGCAGTCTCCGACTGATTGGGGCCATCCTGACCATCCTCATCGGATGCATGACGCTGTTCTTCACGCGTCGTAACGACAAACTCGAGTGGAACGAGCGTTTGGCAGCTCACCTCATTTCGTGGATCCTCATCGCCAAAGGCATTGGCAACACTGCTGCGGATTACACCATCCGTTACTTGGCCGAGAACGGACCCGTCAGTCAAGGTGTATGGCAACTCGGCTTAGGGACGTCATGGATGCTGGATTCCATCTTTGGCATCGGCCTGATGTGTCTGGCCCTGGTCTTCCCGCTCCCCTTGCTGCGCACCGAGAAACACGCCAAAGTCGCCTTTGGGTTCCTCATCGGCTTCCTTGTCCTCCGCGTTGCAGCACAGTTGCTGGGTTACGGCGTGACGCTCATCCAACTCCCGGGCTTGCCCTACGTCTCTTCAGGCTTGATTTGGGGCTCCGTGTACGTCAAATTCCGCTTGATGGACGAGGCGCGTGCCGAGGAGAGCTCGCGCAACATCGCCAACGTGGCTGGGATGCTGCTGCTGTTTCATGCCGGGCACGTCTGGTTCATGTGGCCGGGCATGCTGCTTCAGGCGGAGTACTTCTACCTCATCGAGATGTATGGGACCATCACCAGCATGAGCGTCGATCTCCTGTGGCAATCCGCGTACACCCTGCTCATCGCGGTGGGTCTGTTCATGTGCGGGGTCGAGGTCTACCAGTGGACCAAAGGGCGGGCAGAAATTCTGACCTACATCCTCGTTGGGTACTTTTCCATCGGTCTGGTCGGCTATCCAATCTTGACCAACGAAGTGGCGTTTTGGCAGGAGGCAGGCAACCAAAATCTGGCCACCATTTGGACAGGTTTGACCACCTCGATGCACTTCAACATGATGCGGCCCGTGGTGATGATGTACGTCATCCTCCGCTATGGCCTGTTTGACACGTCGGAGGAGATGAAACCCAAAGCGAAACTCATGGTCATCATCCTCATCGTCATCGCCACGTCGGCGCTGCTTGAGTTGGTGCAAGCCTTGGTGCCGATGAATGAGATGTTCTCCGCGGCAGCATTGGGTGTTCTCGTGGCCTTTGGCATCGGTTGGGAAGAGCGGTCCTTTGAGCGGCTGCTCAACGCGTCCAAGCAGATGAGAAAGGGCCTCGATGCACGATGGTTCCCCGAGTTCCCCATCGAGCGCAAATTCTTCTTCCGCTTTGATCGGTTCATGGCCATTGTGCTCCTGTTTTTCATCCTCATCGCCTTCGTGCAGTGGCAAACCAATGCGTGGTACGACATGCTCTTGCTTGACCGTGGCTCATCTTGGAGGGCAAGGGGATGAGCGAGCGCAGCCTGTTTGAGGACTTCCTTGGTGAGGGAGCATCACGACGGCCCTTGTTGGGCTTGTACGCCCTTGTGTTTCTCTTGATGTCCTACCACATGCTCGTGTTCACCACCATCAAGGTGGACGACATCACGACGAAGAACGACCTCGCTCAGTTTGACCTGACCTTCCAGGAAACGTCGCTCTCCGACACCGATGAAGCCTACGTGCAGGACCAGCGGGTCACCATGGACTTCGAGATCGACGCGGCCGACCTTGCTGCACACCATGGCATGGGTCTGCTGCAGGTGGTCGTGTCCTACAGCGAAACGTCTGGCATTCCCTTTGACGGATGCGACACGGTCTCGGCGGCCATTCCTCCCGCTGGCCCCGCTGCGGATTGGGGCAACACCAATTCGGTGCTGACCGGCACCTCCGACGACTGCTCCGACATTGTCCTGACGGTGGTCGTGTTCCCTGCGTACACCGGTGAGGCCATGCGCGTGGCGGGCGGTGAAGCCTCAGATCACGAGGCAGTGTGGTCCAGCCAAACCCAGGGTTTGGGAACGTTCACCCTTGACCTTGACGTGTCGGCCTCGAGTCCAGCCCCACCGCCCAGCCCCCAAGACGACGGTGAGGCCGTGAGCGTGACGTGGACGGCCACCTTCTACGACGTCACGGTCGAAGAAGCATGAGCAGGTCGCTTGTTTCTGCCCTTGAAGCCCGCCCATGCTTGCATGGCGAACCATCATGTAGCACGTGGAAGACCTTGCAGCATGCCGACGGATGAGGGCTGGCTGGTCCTGACCAACGACGACGGCATCGAAGCACCGGGTTTCGAATTGCTCGTCAAGGCCCTTCATGCGGCAGGGCACCCTGTTGTCTCCTTCGCGCCCAAGGGCAACCATTCGGCCGCGGGCATGCGCATCCAACTCGGTTCACCCATGCCGCTGCGGGAACGTGTGGATTTGGTGGAGGCATGGGGCCTGACCGGCGACGCTCCAGTTCGCCTGTTCGAGTTGGACGGCACGCCATGCGACACGATGATCGTCGCGCTGGACGGTGGTTTGGCGCACGTCGCCCCTGAGATTGTGCCGCGCTTGGTCATCTCCGGCGTCAACCTTGGGCCAAACCTGAGCCAAGACGCCTACCACAGCGGCACGATGGGGGCTGCCCGTGAAGCAGGATTGTATGGCATGCCCGCCATCGCTTCCTCGTTCACCTCCTTCGAGCCCGAGGGGATGCAGAAGGCCGTGGACGCCACGGTGCTGCTCGTCGAACGCGTGCTTCCCTTGCTGCCCAAAGCCGCAGTCAACCTACGACGTCCTACGGTTGACCTGAGTGCGGCCCACATCAGCCCATGGCCGCACGAAGCCCTTGAGCACGCTTGGGCCAAGGACCCTTTCCGGGCCATCATCAGCGCGTTTCGTCATGGGGAGTTGATGCTCAACCTCAACGTGGGTCCCGACTGGGACGGGTCCTGGTCCAGCACGCGTCTTGGCACGCGGTGGTACCGCGATGCGGTCAGTTTCGAGGACGCCGGAGAAGGCGAGGTGGCCACCTTCCGCATCGGTGCTGCGAGCATCGATCATTCGGTCGTCGAAGACGGAGATTGCGACGCGGTCGATGCGGGCTCGGCGAGCCTGTCCTCGCTCCCAACGTGGCCCGCCACGCATCCTTTCGCGTTGGAAGAGGCTTTGCTGGCCCAAGCGCTCCGTGCCGGCGACGACGGATGGCCGCTGTGGATGGGCCATCAGGCCTGACGGTCGAGCAACCAATGCACGATGTGCACGGCGGCGTGACCTTGCAACCAGCGGTCCCCAAGGCTGCAGCGATCGACCGCATGGCCGCCGAGGTCTGCCTCGGTCAGGGGCTTATCGTCGCTCAGGACAAAGCCGAGATCGCCCTCGACGAGTTCAGGTTGTCCAACGAGCATGCCGTCGAAAGACGGGGCTTCAGCGTCGAGCACGAACACGGTGCTTTCGCTCCACTCGCGAAGGGTGTCCGCCAAGGCGCCACCGCTTTCGTCCAGTCCAGGCGTGACTTCTCGCCACTGCCCTCGGGGCGGTTGAGGCTTCAGCAGCGCTTTGCCAAGCATGCCCGCAGCGGAGCGTTCGTCGGCATGGAGGCCGCGGAGGTTGGTACCGTTGAGGCGCAGCCGTCGGGCCGGGCCCGGTCCCCCGCCCAAATGCAAGATGACTTCCACGTCCTCACGCAGTCCGTGGCTGGTGAGGAGCGCCGCGGTCGTGGCCCTGACGAGAACGTCGAATCGTCCACCGGCACCGGCCAAATCGTTGAGCGGCAATTTGCCACGTGCCATCGCGCGGTGCCCGATGACAGCGAAGCGTCGCACCTCAGGACCCCCGCTCGATCAATCGGCGGATGGCCTCCACAAGATCGCGTTCGGTGTGGAGGGCAAAATCAGCGCCCGTGGCGTCGACGAGGTGGCCGCGCGGTCGCGTGTCGTCACCGAGGTCTTCGAGCCGGTTGGCGATGACCGCGGTCATCCCGGCTCGCTCCACTTGCGCAACGGCCCTCCGAACGAGTTCCTTCTGCTTGATCCCCGTTTCGAGTTTGAATCCAATCCGAACCGCGCCTTCGCACGCCTCGCGGAGCGCATCGATGTGCTTCGGACCCGGGGCGAGATCAATCTGCAGGCCGTCGGAGCCGGAGGCCACCTTGCCTTCAGCGGGGTCGGTGATGAGGTAATCGAGCACGGCGGCCACGTGAACCCAAGCGTCAAGCCGGTCTCGGGCGACGGCTTGGCACTCGGCCAACATGTCTGGCGCGGTTTCGGCTCGAATGACGAGGGGCAACCACGCAGGCTGTTCGACCGTCGTCAAGCCGGCGATGCAGGTCACGTCGTGTCCATGGCGGTAGAGGTCGTCCGCGACGGCCCAACCGGTGCGGCCGCTGCTGGTGTTGACCAAGCGCCGCACGTCGTCCATCGGCGTGGCGGTGGCCCCGAGGGTGACCGCCACGGAGCGTCGTTGCGGAGCGCGAGCGTTGAGGAGGTGGGCGAATCGGGCCACGATTTCAGTGTGGTCTGCGGTTTTCCGCTTCCCTTCTTCGAGCGGGCCCCACAGCACGTGCATGCCTTGTTCACGCGCGGCCTCGACCAGGTCGTCGGTGACGGGGTCGGTCGCCAGATCTTGGTGCATGCTGGGCACCGCCATGATGGGCGTGCCTCGTGAGCGCGCCACAGAGAGCGCCATCATGAGCGGTCCGCCCTGAAGGCCGTGCACGTGGGCGGCCAACGTGTTGCGCGTTGCGGGCGCCACCAACACGCCGTCGACGTCGTCGAGCTGATTCATGCCGCTCGACCAATCGGTGAGCACCGCGCCGTCCGTGGCCCACTCCACGGCGAGGGGCGTGATGATGCGCTGTGCGGCTTCGGACATCACGGTCAGCACGTCTGCGCCGTGGCGGCGCAACTCACGCGCCAAACGCACGGTGTCCACGGCAGCGATGCCTCCGCTAACCCCCAACACCACCCGACGCCCCTCGAGGGAATCGCCGAGGCGTTCGACACCCGTGTCGCTGCTCACAGCCTGCGGGACACGCCGCTTGCCATGACTCCTTCGCCGAGGGCGAGGCTTCATGGCATCCGCCTGAGAGCCCCACGCATGGCGAACCGAGGCGACGACCTCGTGCTGGCGGGAGCGCCGCCGGCACGGAGCTCAACCCCTTCGTCCCCCTTCGCCATGCATCACCGCAGCACGGTGTTCATCCTCGCCGTGGACCTCTTCGTCCTCGCGTACGCCTCGTTCGCGCTTGCGGCCTTGTTCAGCGTGGACTTGGGACTCACCGGATCGGTCGTCTTCGCGGTGGTCTTCGGTCGCTTGTGGACCGGGTACAGGGCTCGCCGAAAATGGGCCTATTGGCCCGCGGTCGTGGTCATGGGCTTGACCTTCCTGTTCTTCATGGCCTTGTCCTTGCTGTACCTGTGGAACGGGCTTCGCGGTGACCTCATGGGCGTCCTGCTTGCGTTCCTGATGATTTGGGCTGCGTTTGGGACCGGTCGCCGCGTCCGCGTGCACCTGCTTCCGACCTACCAAGCGGCCTATGCTGAGAAACCCATGGACCTCGAAGCGGGCTTGGAACCTGGTGAAATGCTCGCCGCCTGCCCGCACTGCTTGGCGGTGCTCGCCATCCGACCTGAGGCGCTCTCCGGTGAGGACCGCTGCCCGCATTGTGACGGGGCCTTGGTCAGCCCAGATATGGTCGCCCGACACGACGAAGAAGCCTGATTCCGCATGTGTTGGGTTTATGATGGGGTCGCGGGTGGCCCGGTCAGGAGAGAACAATGTCCCAAGGTCAGAACGGCGCCGAGCTGCGCCTGGTGACCCCGGGTTCGGCCATCGGGCCGGTGTCCGGGCGTCGTGTCGGAACTGGAGCCCTCATTCAGGGCGACGAAATCATCGCCACCCGAGTTGGCCACGTCCGTGAGCGTCACGGAACCGTGTCGGTCGACCCCGTGGCCAGCTGCTACATGCCCCGCTCGGGCGACTTGGTGATCGGCACGGTCATCGAAGCACGCAGCAACCTGTGGTTCCTCGACATCAACGGACCGTTCCAAGCCCTGCTCCCCATGTCCCTCGCGCCTTGGAAGGTCGAGTTCGGGGGCACCCGCGACCACGCGGACATCAACGACAGCCTGCTCATGCGTGTGCAGGAAGTCGACGAGGTCCAGAACGTCGTGGCCACGATGAAGGGCATCGGACTGCGTCGCCTTGCAGAAGGTGCAGTCCTCAACGTCGATGTCCAGCACATCGACACCCTCCGCGCCGAAGGTGCGGCTCTTCTCAAGCGGCTTCGCGACCTCAGCGAATGCCGCCTTGTCCTCGCCGACAACGGTCGGTTGTGGGCTGACGGCGACGCGGCCGGCATCGACTGGCTGCGCGCCCTCCTCCGAGCGGTCGCTGCCGCAGGACGCTCGGACCGCTTCGAGGCCATCCTCGACGCGCATGCGGCAAACGCTCCAAACCAAGGTGATGCATGATGGGTGGATACGGCGATGTCAAACTCCTGAACGACGACGGTACGCGCCTTGACGGCCGCACCGTGGATGAAATGCGCCCGGTCGAGATCAAGGCCGGCATCTTGCCCGCAGCCCAAGGCTCGGCGTGGGTGAAGCACGGCCTCAACGTGGCCGTGGTCGCGGTCTACGGCCCGATGGAAGCGCACCCCCGCAAGATCCAGCGCCAAGACCGCGCCGTGCTCGACGTGCGCTACAACATGGCGCCCTTCTCCACCTCGGACCGCATCCGCCCTGGCTTCAACCGCCGCTCGCGTGAGATCTCCAAGGTCACCGCTGAAGCCCTCGAATCTGTCGTGCTGCTCGAGCGCTACCCGCGCTCGAAGATCCGCGTCGAGATTGAGATCCTCGCGGCCGAAGCAGGCACCCGTTGCGTGGGCATCACGGCCGCCTCGGTGGCCCTCGCCGACGCCGGCATTCCGATGCGCGACATGGTCGTCGGCATCGCCTCCGGCAAGATCCAGGACACCGTCGTGCTCGACCTCGACAAAGCCGAGGACAACTACGGTCAGGCTGACCTTCCGATGGGCATCTGCCCCAACACGGGTGAACTCGTCTTCCTCCAGATGGACGGCGATTTGTCCATCGAGGAGTACAACCTCGCGACCGAGTACAACTACAAGGCTGCGGCCGAAATCCATGAGATCATGGTCGCCGCTCTGAAGGACCGCTACGACGGAGGTGAGGCGTGATGGCTGCTCCCGTCCCCAGTTTGCTCCGTCAAGAACTCGAGCGCTTGGCCGAATCCGACCAGCGCATCGACGGCCGTGGTCGTTGGGACCGCCGCGACGTGCAGCTTGAAGTCGACATCCTCTACAACGCCGAAGGCTCTGCTAAAGTGACGTGGGGCGACACGGTGGTCTACGCCGGTGTCAAGTTCGAACTGCGGACCCCGTGGCCGGACCGACCCACCCAAGGCTCCCTGATGTGCGGTGCTGAATTGCGCCCCGTGGCTCATCGCAAGTACGAGCCCGGTCCCCCCAGCCCACAATCCATCGAGCTTGGTCGTGTGGTGGACCGCGGCATCCGCGAGTCCGGCTGCATCGACATGGAAGCCTTGTGCATCGTGCCCGGCGAGAAGGTCTGGGGCGTGATGATCGACATCCACGTCCTCTCGGACGGTGGCAACATCTTCGACGCCTGTGGCCTTGCGGCCATTGCAGCACTGCGCACCGCCGTCGTGCCCGCAGAGCGCTTTGACGTCGGTGAAGACCACGTCCTCGCGGTCAAGGGCACGCCCGTCATGGCCTCCTTCCAGCGCGTCGGTGGACGCTTCGTCTACGACCCCTGCGAAGACGAGGAGACCGGCGGCGAGGAGCGGATCCACATCACCCTCGGTGACGAAGAGCACCTCCACTCCCTTCAGAAGGGCCTAAAAGGAGCCTTCACGCCGGCCGAATTCGCTGAGATCCTTGAGGTCGCCCGAACGCACTGTGGTGAACTCCGAGAACTCGTCAGCAGCATGGAGGGGAACTGATTGGCCAAGCGCACCCAGAAAGCCGGACGAACCGGTCGCTTCGGCGCCCGCTACGGTGTGAGCGTTCGACGCAACGCAGGCGTTGCCCTGGCCAAGAAGTCGGCCAAGTACACCTGCCCCACCTGCCAGTACCGCAAGGTTCGCCGCAAGGCGGCCGGCATCTGGCACTGCAGCAAGTGCGACTACACCTTCGCCGGTGGCGTGTGGGAGCCCTTCACCCGTGCCTCCGACACCAACGCTCGCATCGTCCGTCGCAACGCCGACGGCGCGACCACGGCCGACATGGCCTACATCGCCCAGCAGGCCGCGCTTGACTACGAGCGCCGCCTCGCCGACGGTGAGATCGACGAAGAGGAGTGATTCGCCTGTCGGCGCCCTGCGCCGCCACGCTCACGGTTGACGTCACGGCGCCAGCTTTGCATCGCGCGCTTGTGGCTTGCCTGAGCACCGAACACGAGGTGCGCATCGACGGCACACGCCTTTCGTGGACCTTCGGCGAAGCCCGCGTCAGCGATCTTCGTGCGGTCATGAACACCGCCCTTCGCTCCCTCATCGCCGCCGATGAGGTCGTTTCACAACCACCGCGTTCTTGAGGGGCCTCCCCTCCGTGAGGACCATGAGCGAACTCGAGCGCCTGCAGGTCGTCGTCGGTGAAGTCCAAGCGGCGCGTCAACAGGTGGCGACCGTCCGCAATCAAGTCGCCGAACTCGAGGGCACCATTGCGGCGGTTGAAGCCCAGCCCGAAGGGCTTGCCCTGCACCGCCACCTGGGTGGAGTGCTGATTGAAGTCGCCGATCGAGCGACGCTCATCGAGGACCTGAAGGCCAGCCATGCCCGACTCCAAGAACACCTGCAGCGACTGACGGAGCACGAAGCACGTCTGATCGAAGCCTACGAAACCATGCGCAAGGACCTCGAGGGATCTGCGTGACGGCCTTCGAAGCCGACCTGGATCGGCTTCATGCTTGGTTGAATGAGGCCGCTTCTCGCGGTGCTGTGCCCGTGGTCTGCGGCGCGAACGGCGACATGGACACCGTGGCTTCTGCCGTTGCCTTGGCGGCGGCTCTGCCGCAAGCCATGGCCTGCGGGCGCCATTTGGGCCGATTGGCCAAGCGTCTGGTGGAAGATGAGCAGGCACCTTTCCGCCGTCTCGGGCGCCCAACGGCATGGCCAAGCGCGCTCGGGGGCCTTGTGGTGGTGGATGCCGCTGCGCCAAGCCAGGTCGATCTCGACCTTCCAGAAGGTGTTCCCGTGTGCGTGCTCGATCACCACGCGACCGACGGCTGGCCGCTCGGGGACCAGGATTTGAGCCTGAAATGGCCGGTGTCCGCCACCACGGAGATCGTCACGGCCTACTTGTCTCGTCATCATCCAGCCGCCTTGACCGCGCCGGTGAAGCGTCTTCTCATGGCAGGACTCATCACCGATACGGGTCGGTTCAAGCACGCCCAAGCGTCGTCCTTCCGCTCCGCCCTTACCTTGCTTGAGGACGGTGAACTCGATTACAGGACGCTGGTCGACCGCATCGAAGCAGACGCTGACGTGACGTCAAGCGACCACGGCGCGCTGCTGAAGGGCCTGCAACGGGCAACCACCACGGACGCAGGCCCCTGGCGTCTGGTCACGACCCGGGCAGGAACCCTCGAAGGACGCCTTGCCTCCTTGCTTCTCGGAACGGGCGCCGACGTGTGCTTCGTCGTCCGCCATCGGGACGGGAAGACCCGCGTCACCGGTCGAGCCCGCGCCACGGCGTGCCGGGAAGGCTTGCATCTGGGGCGTCTCCTCGAAGAACTGGCTGCCGTTCACGGTGGCGAAGGTGGAGGCCATGACGGCGCAGCAGGCTGGACGTCTGGGCTGGATCGCGTCGCCGCAGAAACCGCAGCGCTGGCCGCTGTAGCCGCAACCCCAAGACATGAGGTGAACCCCTGATGCGTGGACCAGAAGACGTCGTCAATCAAGCCCGGGATGGCGCGACCCTGGAGCAGGTCACCTCCTGGATGAAGGAAGCCGGCGTGACCGATTGGCTCCACCTCTGCGAAGCGGCGGTGTTCATGGGCGCACTCGACCGTGTGGACGAATGGTCCAGCGAACTGACGCCTGCACAGCTTGCGGTGCTGGAGATGGTCCGGATTCGAGCCGCGCGTGGCGCGCTGGATGAAACCCTCATCGAGGCCGCACTCGCGGTGTGTTCCTCGCAAGACACCCGCGACTTGGCGCTTGAAGCGCGTGTGCGGATGGAGCGTGGTCTCTTTCGCTTTGAGCAGGGCGACCACGAAGGCGCCAGAGATGATTTGACGTGGGCGGAAACTCGACTCAAGTCTGTGGCGAAAGCCTCCAGGGATCATGACTTGACCATCCTCAACAAAGCCGCCTTCCATCTTGCCCTTGGGGAGCAGGTGATGGCCCTGCAGGTCTACGGTGAGATGTCCAGAACGGCGGGACACGCCAACGAATCCATCGCCATCTCTCGTTTGTCTGCGGGACGGATTTACGGTGACCTCGGGCAGATGTTTGAGGCCCTTCGATTGCTCTGGATTTCGCATACGCATGCCATCCTCGCAGGACAGCTCATGCTGGCCATCGAGGCCGGGACCACCTTTGTTGACATGGCCGAGGCGCACCTCTCGGAGGACGCAACGCCGATGGCTGCGCAGGTTGAGGCCGCGGGCCCAAGGAACATCGGGGAGGACATCCCCGATCCATCCGTTCTTCGTTCGGAGGCCGAGCAAGTCCTTGCCTGGTGTGCCTCCGCCTGCGGCGAGCGCATCGACGGTGTCGAACGCCCGGACCTGCGGGCCGTCGCGCTCCTGGCCGCGCGTTACGATCGCCTCGACATCGTCGAGCACCTGCTTGGTGCCGTTGACGGCGTCGAGGATCCGATGCTCTGCGCGGTCATGCAACACGTCGATGCCGAGCACGCAGAGGCGTGGTCACAACGGATGGCCCAACTCACGATGCACGCGCTTGACCCATTGACCGAGGTCTGAGAACTCCCCGGGGTTCCATTCGTCCATCGGGGGAATGGAAGCCCACCACCGCGTTTCTGCGACGTGGGCGTCATCGATCGCTTCCTCGGTTTGGTCAAGGCGCATCAGGGCGACCCATCCTTCGTCGTAGTAGGTCGTGTTCCACGCGAGGACCGTTCCGCGACGGCCGGTCTCCTCGAGCAGTTCGCGGTGCATCGCTTCTTCCGGGCTCTCACCGGGCTCGACCCGGCCTCCGGGGAACTCCCATCCTCGCTCAGGATGACGGACGAGCAAGAGCCGGCCTCCCTCGCCAAGAGGCAACAAAGGGTCGCCCTCCTCGACGGACCACGCGAGCACGAACCGTGTCAGAGTCCATCCCCCATACCGGTCCGAGCGCGCTCCAAAAGGTCAGAGGCCCACGGTTCTCCGCTGGCCAAAGCACGTCGTGCAAGGAAGAAAGCCTCGGCGTGCTCCCCCCTGTCCAGAAGGGACTCGATCTTGACCAGTTGCGGGTCGCGCTCATCGATCTTCTCCTCGGTTTCCACGACAACAGGAGCCTCCACCACCGGAGCGATACGGGTTCGCAGGTCCACCATCGCCGAGAGGAAGCGCTGCCGGGTGTCCACGTCGGGCGGCGACCACGGCTGCTGCGGTGCGCCGTCAAGGCCCGCGTTCAGGCGTGCTTGGAACCGGTCCCGCACGTCCATGTGTGGGCGCAAAGTTTGGACGTGGTCGTAGCACAACCATGCCTCGTCGTACCGTTCACGGCGCTCATGCAGCCGACCAAGGTCGAGCCACAACTCGTGGTTTTGCGGACGGTGCGCCAAAAGGTGGGCCGAGAGGTCAACGAAAAGGTCCTCGTCTTTCGCGCGAAGACGGATGAGGCGTCGGGCGAAAATCACGGAAGCGCGGGCGTCCGTGAAGTCGAGGGTACGGCAACGCGATGCAAAATCCGACAAGGCTGCATCGGCGTCCTCGCTTTCGTTCAGGCGAGACCACCACGCGTCGGCATCGAGCGGGTCCTGCAGGATGGCGGCTTCCAGCAATTCCGCCGCGATCGGCAGCAAGGCCACGCCACGAAGTTGAGCGGCACGTTCGGGGTCACGCCCCAACACCGTGAACAGGTCCTCGAGCACGGCGTGGACGCCGGCTTCGTCGTTCACGCGTTGCTTGAGGTCGACCAGCAGCCGCCATGCGTCGGCCTGCGTGAAATCATAGAGCAGGGCCTGTCGCGCATGTTGCTCCGCCCAGTCGACGTTTCCTGAGGCGCGCTCCGGGTCCCGGTCTGCCAACTTCAGAAATTTCCGAGCTTGCGCGAGGTGGCGGTCGCCAAGGTGGCGGCGCGGATGTTGCAGGCGGTCCTCAAGGTCGTCCGCCATGACGGCACCTCAGGGTCGTTGCACCGTCGAAAAGGCGTCACGGTCCGCACCCCAAGGGATGGTCGCATCGAAACCGACCTTGGACGTCCGACCGTCGCTGTACCGCGAGGGGTCGAGGGAGGAGCCGCGCTGATCCTTCAGAATGATGGTGTCGCGGTCTGGCTGCCATCGCGTCATCATCGCCCACTCGACGGAGGTCGGGTCGGTGATGTCGATGTCCTCATCCACCACGGTCACGGATTTCATCGAGGGATGGCCTCGGAAGGCCGCCTCAATCGCCTTGGCAGGGTCGTCTTCGTGCTCACGTCGGATCTTCACCACGCTGGCCAGCCAGCCGCATCCGCCGTCTGACATGTGGACGTCTAAGCAGGTGACCACCTGGCTCACGGCGGCCTTGATGGTGGGCGCGCGGGGCAGGCCCATCAGCGTCTTGTGTTCGGCCTCACCTGGGATCAGGGCGTGAAAAATGGGGTTGTGCCGATGGCTGACGCCCTCCACGTGGATGACCGGTTCTTGACGCACGTCGTCCACGGTTCCGGTGATGTCCACGTAGGGGCCCTCGTCGTCGTCGTCTTGGGTGATGCGCCCCCACATCACGTACTCTGCATCGGCAGGGATGACGACGCCGTTCGGCGCGGTCGTGGTGCGAAGCGGTGTTCCGTAGAGGCGCTCGTGAAGCGCCGCAGCGACGGTCATTTCGTCGAGGAATTCTGCGAAGGTCGAGGCCGCGGCGAGCAGCACCACCGGGTCGGGGGCGTTGACGATGGCGATGTTCACATCACGGCCCTCGGCCCGGGCCTCGTCAACGATGGTGCGCAGGTGGCGTGGGACAAGGCGCACCACGAGGTGCTCGTCGTCCCTCAGCAATTGTCGGTGGAAGCTGATGTTGCGGCGCTTGCCGTCGTCGGCGACGATCACGGAAGCCGACATGTAGCGTCCGGCGTCCTCAGGCCAGTGGTGCGGAATGGGAAGGGTGCTGAGTTCCGGTGCTTCGCGGTGGACCTGGAACACTTCGGCTTCGTCCTCGGGGACCATGACGGGGTCCTGTGGGTTGGCCATGGCCCAGCCAAGTGTGTCGATGTACGCGCCCGGTTCGATGCCGATCGCTTCGCACAAACGGTCGCGCGTCAGCATGTTGACCGCAGCCCGGTGGCCCGGTGCCTCTTCGATGGACTCGAACACCGCCATGGCGCCGGCGTTGGCGTAGGACCAGCGCCAAAGGCCGTGCACGAGGCTGACGGGTTCGGTTACCGTGGTGGCCGCACCGAGGTGGTCCCTGAACGCCATGAGGTCTCCTCAAGGCGGCAAGGCTTCAACGTCACGGATGAATGAGGGCTCAACACGCGCATCGTGGCTTTCATATAGGGGGCGACGGTGGGCGACGTGCTTCGATGAGGTGATGATGTGGGTCGGGGACTCTTTGCAGGCTCAAAGATGGCCAAGGATCGCCAGAAGTTTCGGTGGTCTGACCGCCGCTACAAGAAGCGTATGCTGAAGACGCGCGAGCGTCACGACCCTCTCGGTGGGTCGACCCAGGCCAAGGGCATCGTGGTCGAGAAGGTCGGCATCGAAGCCAAGCAGCCCAACAGCGGCATCCGCAAGGCCGTCAAGATCTCCCTCATCAAGAACGGCAACAAGCTCACCGCCTTCGCTCCCGGCGACGGTGCCATCAACTTCATCGACGAGCACGATGAGGTCATGGTCGAAGGTATCGGTGGACGCATGGGTCGTTCGTACGGTGACATTCCCGGTGTCCGCTACAAGGTCATCCAAGTCAACGGCGTCTCGCTTGATGAGATGGTCCGTGGCCGAAAGGAGAAGCCAGTTCGCTGAGGTGATTCCATGAGCGAAGAAGTCGTTGAGGAAGAAGTCCGCCCCATCGCCGGCATCGGCACGAAAGTGTTCGGCAAGTGGGACGCAAGCGAAGTGACGTGCCGAGACCCCGGTCTCGCGCCCTACGTCAACCTCACCACCGTGGGCGTTCCCCACACCGGTGGTCGTCACGCCAACGCGTGGTTCGGCAAGTCCAAGCTCAGCGTGGTCGAGCGCTACGTCAACAAGCTCATGCGCACCGGAAAGTACACCGGCAAGAAGCAAGGCGCCATGAAGGCCTTCGAGGAAGCCCTCGACACCATGGCCGAGCGCTCGGGCGACAACCCGCTCCAACTCTTCGTTGACGCCATCTGCTACGCGGCGCCAATGGAGGAAATCACCCGGATCAAGTTCGGTGCGGTGTCCCAGCCCAAGGCCGTGGATGCTTCGCCCTCCCGTCGCCTGGACATCGCCCTGCGCAACCTCGCTGCAGGCGCCGCTTCCGGCACCCGCAAGTCCAAGCGCACCCTCAAGCAGTGCATCGTCAACGAATTGACGAAGGCGAGCACGGGGGACGTCACGGCCTTCGCCGTCGCCAAGAAGGAAGAAGTTGAGCGCATCGCTGCCTCGGCTCGGTGAGCCTTTGGAACCCTTGCAGCGCTCTTTTGTGGGCGTGCTGTTCATCCAAGCGGTGGACGTTTTCATCCACGTCGCTTCTGGCCATGTCGAATCCCTTCGGATTTCGGCCAGCGTCATGCTGGTCATCGGCGCTTGGATGATCCTCGCCTCGCCAGGAGGCGCCAGAGGCGTCGGCATCGCCAATGGATTTGCCTTCGTGCTGCTGAACGGTGTCTTCCTGTCCGTTTCCGGCCTGTCAAATCCGGAGACAGGGAGCCTTCGCATGCCGCTCTTTGTGCTCGTGACCGCGTCGCTCGTGATGTTCGCGTATCACGTCAGGTTGGCTCAATCATCCGTTCTGGAATGAGGTCGTTCTGGGACGCCATCTTTCGCTTCCAGCGATGCGATTCCGGCAGGTCCGCAGCGCGGCACTTAAGAACCCGCTTCAGGTGGCCCGAATCACCGCAAGGTGGTCACTATGGGACGTAAGGAAGACAACATCAAGAAGGCCACAGAGGTCATGCACGATCTCCCACAGATCCGCAACCTCTGCATCGCTGCTCACATCGACCACGGAAAGACCACGCTGTCGGACAACCTCATCGCCGGTGCCGGCATGATGTCCTCCGACCTTGCCGGTGCGGCCCGCGTGCTCGACTTCGACGAGCAGGAATCCGCTCGTGGCATCACCATCAACGCCGCCAGCGCTTCGATGGTGCACACCTACGAGAGCAACGATTTCCTGATCAACCTCATCGACACCCCCGGCCACGTCGACTTCGGTGGCGACGTGACCCGTGCCATGCGTGCGGTTGACGGCTGTTTCATTCTCGCCTGTGCGGTCGAAGGCCCCATGCCTCAGACCGAGACCGTGGTGCGCCAAGCCCTCAAGGAGAAGGTCAAGCCGGTGCTGTTCATCAACAAGGTCGACCGTCTCATCAACGAACTTCAGGTGACCCCTGAGGACATGATGGCGCGCTTCCAAGAGACCATCAAGAAGGTCAACAAGCTCATCCGCCAGTTCGCGCCTGAAGAGTTCAGGAAGTCCTGGCAAGTCGACGTCGGGGCCGGTACTGTGGCGTTTGGCTCCGCATACCACAACTGGGGCATCACCGTGCCCTACATGCAGAAATCTGGCATCTCGTTCAAGGAGATCTTCGAATACTGCAACAACGAGGACCAGAAGACCCTCGCACAGAAGGCTCCCGTCCACGAGGTTCTCCTGGACATGGCCGTCGCTGAATTGCCCAGCCCCGTTCAGGCCCAGCCCTACCGTATCCCCAACATCTGGAACGGTGACGCGGACTCCGCCATCGGCAAGGCCATGGTCGCGTGCGACCCTGAAGCCGAACTCGCCATGATGATCACCAAGATTTGGATGGACCCTCACGCCGGTGAAGTGGCCGTTGGCCGCATCTACTCCGGTGCCATCAACCAAGGTGAATCCGTTTACGCCATCGGCGCTGCGAAGCCCGAGCGCGTGCAGCAGGTTGCCATGATGGTCGGTGCAGACCGCATCACCGTCCCCAAGGTGGTGGCCGGCAACATCGCCGCCATCACGGGCATCAAGTCCGCCGCCGCCGGTGTGACCCTGTCCCGCGACAAGGACTTCACCCCCTTCGAAGCCATCCGTCACTACTCCGACCCCGTGGTCACCGTGGCCGTTGAGCCGAAGTCCATGAAGGACCTCCCCAAGTTCATCGACGCCCTGCGCTCCTTGGCCAAGGCCGACGCCTCGCTTCAGGTGACCACCAACCAGGAGACCGGTGAAGCACTGCTCGCCGGAATGGGTGAACTTCACCTTGAGATCACCGTGTACCGCATTGAGGAAGAACAGAACATCAAGGTCCAGGTCAGCCCACCCATCGTGGTCTACCGAGAAGGCCTCGAGTCCAACAACAAGGGACAGGCCTTCGAAGGCAAGTCTCCCAACCGCCACAACCGCTTCTTCATCGAGGTGGAGCCGCTTTCCGCAGAGGTCGTCGACGCGCTCCGTGACGGTCACTTCGGTGACGGCACCGTGCGTGACAAGGACTCCAAGGCCACGGGCGACAAGTTCGCTGAATTTGGCATGAACAAGGACCTGATGCGCAAGATCTACGCCATCAACGGCACCAACGTCTTGGTCAACGACACCAAGGGTATTCAGGGCCTCCACGAGACCCGTGAGCTCATCATCGAGGCCTTCAACGAAGTGTGCAAGAAGGGCCCCGTTGCGGAAGAGCCCGTGACCGGCATGATGGTCCGTGTCGTGGACGCCAAGCTCCACGAAGACGCCATCCACCGCGGTCCTGCTCAGACCATCCCCGCCGTCCGAAACGGCATCAAGGGCGCCATGCTCCGCGGCCGCACCGTCATCATGGAGCCCATGCAGAAGGCCTTCGTGTCGGTCCCCAACGACTGGCTCGGTCAGGTCACGCGTGAGGTCACCAACCGCCGTGGCATCATCGAGGACATGCCCAGCGAGGGCGAAGTGACCACTGTGGTCGGTGTCCTGCCCATCGCCGAAACCTTCGGTTTTTCCAACGACATCCGTGCGGCTTCTCAAGGCCGTGCCGTCTGGAACACCGAGAACCTCGGCTTCGAGAAGCTCCCAGAGCACCTCTTCGACAAGGTCGTCGGCGACATCCGCACCCGCAAGGGCCTCAAGCCCGAGCCCTACGGTGAAGCCTACTACGCCGAGTGATCACCATGGTGGCAGAAGCGAGCATCGTCTCGCTTCACGCAGCCCCCGAGGGCGGCGTGCCAAAGCCCGCGGTGCCGAACCTCCACGTGACGGTGAACGGGTGTGTGGGCGACCGTCAGCGCGACTTGAAGCATCACGGTGGACCCACCCGAGCGCTCTGCATTTGGAGCCGTGAGGTCCTTCTTGCGCTCCGTGACGAAGGCCATCCGGTGCGACCGGGTGACGTGGGAGAGAACGTGCTCGTACAGGGCTTGCCCTTTTCCGAACTCGCTGCGGGTGACGTGCTCGAGCTGGGTGCCGTCCGCGCCCGCTTGACTGGACCTGCTCCACCGTGCCGCACCATCGCGGCAGCGTTCACTTCTGGCTCCTTTCGCAGCATTGACGCAAAACGACACCCAGACCTGACGCGATGGTACGCGGAAGTTGTGGTCGAGGGTGAGCTTCACCCAGGCGATGCCGTGGTGCTCAGGAAAGCCGAGCCAACTGGAGATCGGTAAATTCGCGGAGGGCCCGAAGGGCCGGGCTCGACGGAAGTCGATCGAGGCAGGCGTGTGCCGCAGCGTGATAGGACGTGGCCCGTTCCCGACCGTACGCGATGGAACCGGAGGCTTCCAGGCCTTTGTGCGCGGCGTCGATGTCAGCGGCCGTGGCTCCCTCCCCCTTGCCCAGGGCCTGCAACAGGGCGTCCTTGGCGGGTCCGTCAGGCTGGTCCAGCGCGTGAATCACCATCAGCGTCCGCTTGCCTTGCGCGACGTCTGAACCCGCTGGCTTCCCGAGCGTCGCGGTGTCGGACACCACGTCGATGAGGTCGTCCATCAACTGGAAGCACAAGCCCACGTTGAGGCCCCACTCGCGCATGCAATCGACGGTGTCCTCGTCGGCGCCCGAGAGCAAGGCGCCAAGTTCGGAACATACCTGAAACATGACGGCGGTTTTTCCCTCGATCATTTCGATGTACCTTGGCTCCGTGACGTTGCTCTCGTGTTCGAATTCGATGTCGAGCTGCTGACCTTCCGAGACGCGACGAACCATCCAAGCGATGCGTTCGACGATGTCGGGAAGCAGGGCCATGTCGAAACCCGGTGCGTCGCACAGGTGCTCGAAGGCAATGGCCAGCATCGCGTCGCCGGCGTTGATCGCTGTGGGCATGTCATAGGCCACGTGAACCGCTGGACGCCCGCGCCGGACAGGGTCATCGTCCATGATGTCGTCATGGACGAGCGTGAAGTTGTGGATGATTTCGATGGCCGAGCCAACATCGAGCAAGCCGCTGTGGGTGTCACCGATCGCCTTGGCCACGAGCCACGGCAAGGACGCGCGCATGCGCTTGCCGCCTCCCTCAATCAGGTGCATCATGGCTTGACCCAAGCGCGGATGGCGAGAGGCGGTCAGACGGGATGCAATACGGGATTCAATCAGGGGCAGCACTTCCAGCACCGAGGTGCGGAGGTCCGCTCCGACTGCGCCGGGGAGCATGTGGCTGACGTCCCCGAGGTCGTGGATGTGCTCGTCGAAGAGGGCTTGATGGTCCTCCTTGGTTTCCGCATTCCACCACGCATCGTCCATCAGACGTGCTGCGATGCAGCGGAACCATGGCGCAACGGGGTGTTCCGGATCCTCTTCAATCAGCATGGCTTCCATGTCGTCTTGACTGACCCATCGGACCTCGGCCACTTCGTTGGGGTTCGGGCTCACTTCGAGGTTCTCGACCCGGCCCACCAGCAGGTGGTCGACCTCACGCTCAATCCAAGTCTCGTCTTGGCGCGCTTGGTACCGGAAACGACCGACGTACGTCAGGTCGTCCACCGACACCGATTCAATGCCCAACTCTTGCTTCAGCTTTCGAACGGCGGCCCTACGAACGCCCAACCCGTCCGTCTCTTCGCGTTCTTCGGGGACATCGAGCGGATGGGAGCAACAGGTGTTGGCCCAGATTCCCGGGAAGGTGATTTTGTCGTCGGCACGGCGCTGCAACAGCAGCCTGCCGTTTTGGTCGAACAGCATCACGGAAAACGCCCGGTGGTAAGCCCCTGCGCCACGGTGCGCGTTGACCTTGGAGGCCCGCCCAAGCGGCCGGTCCATTTCGTCCACGAGGATGACGGCTTCTGCCATCATGTCGACCTGCTCCGGGTCAAAACCGTCGAGTGCCTCGGCGTCGGCTTCAGCGACATCGGTCCTCATGGCGGAAGCCATGGACAACCGGTGTGGCCTGCGACACTTCATCCCTTCTGCGCGGATGGAAAGCGCGTTCCTCGCACGGGGCGCCCCAGCATGGCCGCCTCAAGGCGGCCTTCGACTTCGCCGTTCACGAACCAGGTCTCGATGCCGTGCTGTGCGATGCTTCGAGCCCGCTGAACCTTGAGGCCAATGCCTCCGGTCACGTCCATGTCCGCAGCGTGAACGCCCACGAATTCAGCGCCGTCGTGCCAGACCTCGATCAAATCCTCTTCCGTGGCCTCATGCGGTGGTTTCCTGAGCACGCCATCGGCCCCGCCCATCGCAAACACCACGCGCAAAACGTTGGGCAATTCAACCGCGCACCGGTGCACGAGATCGTCCCCAGACAGGATGCCAAATGCTGCGGGCCCCTCGACGGGCACCACATCACCCCACGTGACGGGGGTCACGTCGCCCGGCTGAAGCGGTTGAAGGTCACCGACGAACTTCGTTCCCAACCCAACGGCCCAACGGTGTGGGGGGTGCATGCTGGTCGCAAGGCCAGCGTCATGCAGCGCTTGCGTCACGTGCTCGGCAAGCCGCATCATGTCCTCGCGCACGCGTTCGACGGCCTCGTCTTGGTCTGCGCAGCCGTCGTTTCCTTGTGCGTGCGATCGGCCGTCCGCAAGGCGCCAGGCTTTGGCTCGGAGGTGGCCGAAGGAGCCTGCACCATGCACAACCAGCACCCGGACACCCTGCCGCGCCGCAGCTGCAATTTCTCTGGCCAAGCGGTTCAATCGATCCGCATGAACGGTGGTCATCCTCGCTTTTTCTGTGATGAGACCGCCCCCGAGCTTCACCACAACGACGGGGGGCATGGTGGGTCCACGCCGCGCCGCTTCATGAGGGTGCCTCGCGAGGATTCAAGACAGACCGCACTCACAGACCAACCATGGGCGATGAGGCATCGGTGGACGTGTTCATGCGTCATCTGCAGGCTGAACTCGAAGCCACGGCGTCCATTGCCGACGCCGTTGAGCGTGAGCAACGCCGCCGGCAACTGGAGGCGTCCCTCCAAGAGGCGATGCGCTTCCAGGCCGCGTACAGCGAGCGCGTTCGCTTGGGCTTGGACCCGACCAAGGCCGTACGCCCTCAACAACGCACCGTTGAATCCGAGGTCCGTGAAACCATGTCCACGTTGGCGTCTGGCGTCTGCGAGACGTGCGGTGCCATGCTCGACCCTGAGCTGGATTTCTGCCCAGCCTGTGGCGCGCGGTGATCACTCTTCTTCGTCCCAGCGGGCGAAGGTTTCCTGGACGATGGGGTCGTCTTCGCCGACGGGATAGAGGGCTGCGGGTGGGACCTCGTCGGTCAGGAACACGGTCGTTCCAGCACGGTAGATGGTGTGGCCGTCAGCGATGGCGCGAATGGTGTCCACCTCGATGATTGAGGGGCGCCCGATGCGCACGTGTCCGGCCTCGAGGGCGTTGGCGATGGTGCGCGACAAGTGGATGTGCTTGCGGTCGCCCGACAAGATTCCGAACTTGAGCAGGGATTCAACCTCGCTCGCTTCACAGGGCCAATAGAGGGCTTCTGGGATGTCATCGGTGGGCAAATCGAGTTCAATCTCGATGGAGTGACCGTAGGTCGCACGGATCATTTCGTTCTCGACCTGCCAGCGCCCTTTTTCATCGGCGTTGGCGATGGCTTCGAAGTGCCATGCGCGCACCCAGTGCAGGTGGCGGCGGCTGTCGGCGATGGCCTTGGACAGTTCACGGGTTTCGACCCAGCCGTTGATGTCCATGTCCACGTTGAACTTCTCTGGTGCGTGACGCAACACAAGAGCGAGGATTCGGCCAACGGAGTTGGCTTCCCGGTCGCTCATGATGAATTTGCCTTCGTCGTTGCACACCTCGCAGTTGGTCCCGGTGAAGAAACCGTTGTTCATTGAGCAGGATCGGAGTCGACACTGTCGCAGCATGATGTCCCGCCTCCGCGCGTGGTTCATAGCATCATCGGCATCACCCACCGTGATGGTCAAGTGCCGGGGGTGGATGGACACGCATGGTCGACGTTGCCATGGTCGGTGCAGGGCAAACGCCCTACGGCACGCACCCAGCCGCCATGAAGGACATGTGGGCCGATGCGGTTCGCTCATGTTTTGCGTCGATTGACGGTGACCTTGCCCCCGCATCGGTGGACGAGGTCTTTCTCGGATCCACCGCGTTCGGGGGCGGACAACTTGGGAACACGGCGGCCTACCTTGCAGAGCACGCCGGAATGGCGGGCGTCCCAGCCCGTCGCATCGAGAACGCATGCGCGTCCTCGGGCTTCGCCTTGCGCGATGGATGGGCGGCGATCGCCAGCGGTCGCGCTGATGTGGTCGTGGTTGGCGGCGTGGAGAAGATGAACGACCTCACGCCGGAGCGGAAGCGGTACTGGCTCGGCGTGTCCGGGGACACCGAATGGGAACGCCTGGCGGGCCTGACCTTCCCAGGCACCTACGCCCTCATGGCGCGACGGCACATGCATGAACACGGTTCAACCCACGACGACTTGGTGCACATCAGCGTCAAGAATCACGCCCATGCCTTGGATAATCCAGATGCCCATTTGCGCAAGGATGTCTCCTTTGAGAAGGCCGCGAGCGGCATGGTCATCGCCGATCCCTTGACCCTGTACGATTGTTGCCCGACCTCGGACGGTGCCGCAGCCGTAGTTTTGGCTTCGGCGGATGTGGCCCGCAAATTGACGGACACACCGGTGTGGATGCGTGGCAGCGGAGCGGCCTCCGACCATCTCGCCCTGCACGACAGGCCCAGCCTCACGACCCTGGCTGCTACCCGTTCGGCTGCTTCCCAGGCCTATGCTCAGTCCGGAATCACCGCTTCAGATCTTGACCTCGTCGAGGTGCACGATTGCTTTACCGTCGCGGAATTGTTGGCCACCGAAGACCTCGGACTGACCGAACGCGGTCAAGGCGGCGTTTTCGCTCGCGACGGTGAAGGCCGACGCAACGAAGGCCGGACCACGGTGAATGGCTCTGGCGGATTGAAGGCCAAGGGGCACCCGCTGGGTGCAACCGGAGCAGGACAAGCGGTCGAGGTGTTCAAGCAATTGCGTGGCGACGCCGGTCCGCGTCAAGTTCGTGATGCCGAGGTCGGTCTCACGCACAACGTCGGCGGCTCAGGCGCCACCTGTGCGGTTCACGTCTTTGGGAGGTCGGTTGAATGATCCTCGACGCCGGCGTGGCGGGAAACGCTGCAGGCAGCATCGATGACGGGGTCGTCGTCGCCTCCGTGTTCCATGTCGGTGACCGCCGTGTGCACGGCCCGGATGCCGATGATCTCACGATGCTCATCGATGCCCTCGAAGCTTGGCGGCAGCGCGGGCATGAGGGTCCTGTTGACCTCGAACTCAGCGAAGATGAGCGACCGATTGTGGCTGCGAGCCTGCCTTGGCTGATCGTGGATGGGGCTGCGAAGCACGTGGCGCACCGATTCCACTGCGGCGCGGCGGTGTTGGTCCGCGGCTCGAGCCTCGATGACGCTGCGGTCGCTGTTGATGTTGGACTACGCATCGTGATTGAGGCCGACGCCCACGATGCCATCACCACCGCCTGGTCCACGGAAATGGCCGCCTCGAACGTCTCCCAAGGCGCCTACGTGTCCGGTCAAGTGCACGACTTGGGCCTCGAAGCCCGGTTGGGCATGCAAGCCCAAGCCGGGCCGGTTTGGCCACCGCGTGGGGCGCTTGCCGATGGCGGGTTGCCGGAGCACGGTGCTTGCCTGTCGATGACCGCACGCGTGGTTTCATGGACGCGTCTCATCGCGGCGGGATGCCCCTCCGAGTTTGCCATTCGGGCTCCGGCGCTTGGCGGCCTCACGTCGATGATCCTCTCGTTCGAGGAGGGGCCATCAGGCGTGTTCCTGCACGCGGACGGCCATGATAATGACGTGAACATCGACGATGACGTCCAGCTTGTGGTGCGGCGCATCTACGCACAGGACGGCGTGCTCCGTTACGGGCGGAAGGCCATTCGCCTCTAGGCATGGACACCTTGAAGTCCGGTCTCGGTTCATCGCAGGGCATGGCTGGATTCAATCCCCGCCGCGGTCGTCGCGAAGCAGCAGACAATCTCGCCGTTGACGAAGAGGGTGATTGCCCACGCTGTGGTGGAGACGCGCAGCCGTCGACGATGTCTGGATACCTCGCTTGCATCAAGTGCGGCTACGAATGGGCGGACCCAAACCACGTGGAACAGAAGGCTGGTCCAACGCGTGACGACCACCACTACAACGCTGGGTTGGTCGAACAATTCAAGGAAGACCTTCAATCGGGGGAACTGCGCGGCATGCTTGGGATCGACAAGGGCCTCTCGGGTGAGCAGGAAGCCAGCCTCAAGCGGTTGGAAGACAAGTGGATGAGCGGCATGCAGGGCCACTTCAACGCCGCTGCCGAGGAGCGAAAGCCGCTGATGATTAGTTTTGATGACGACGACAACATCGTGTCCACCCACGTCGCCGCTTTCCACATCCTGACCAACGATTTCGACGGAGGGGAAGAACTTCGCTTGGAGTATCCTGGCTACGGCACGGAATTCTATGCCTACAACGAATCCAGCCCAACTGGATGGAAGCGTGGCCGGACCAAAGAGGACACTGCTCGCTCGATCACGAACACCATCAACCGCCATTCACGCTTGGTTTACGCGAACCTCGAAGGCAGCAGCATTCAACTTGAGTTGCGGGAAGAAAGCCTCCAAGCGAGTGCCCTCGTGGTGTTTGCCGACGACCCGGGTGGCCAGGATATCGTCGCCGAGAAGGGCGGCATCCGCCTCGACCACCGTGAGATTCAGGTCATTGACGACTACAAGAGCGTGGTTGAACTTGTCCTGGAAGACGGCGTCATTTCCCCCTCAGAGGACCAGTTGCTCTGGGCAATGCGGCAGCAACTTGGCATCGACGATCACCATCACGTGTCCATCGTCATGCAGATGTTTGGCGATCAGGCTCAGAAAGAATGCACGAGTTGCTCAGGCATGGCCCAACTTTACCCAGAGCATGCAGCATGGTATTGCCACACCTGTGAAGCGTGGTGCTGACCTCAAATCACCCAAGGGATGGTTCATAAGCGAAACCACGCTCGTGGGCCCATGGCCAAAGAGACGCTTTACATTGGAATCGACCTCGGAACCTTCCGTTCCGTCATGGTGTCCTCCGCATCCCACGAAGTGGAAGAGTTGACCGTTATCGGGACTCCCAAGGACCCCGTCGCCCGCAACTTCCTGAAGCGTGACGTGCTGTTCGGTGAAGAGGCGCTCAAGAACCGCTTGGCGCTGAACCTCTACCGCCCCCTCGAACTCGGTGTCATCAAGGACACCCCCGAGGACCGGCAGTACATTGCCCATTTCATCACCCACCTCATCGGCCTGTCCGACCCCGAGGACTACGACCGCGTGGTCGCCGTGATCGGTGCCCCGGCCGAAGCAAGCCACGTCGACAAGACGGCCATCTTCGACGCTGCTGCAGGCTCTGTGAATGCCGCCATGATCATCTCCGAACCCTTCGCTGTGGCCTACGCCCTCGACATGTTGGAGCACACCCTCGTCATCGACATCGGTGCGGGTACGACTGACCTGTGCCGCGTCTATGGGACCATTCCGGGGCCCGGTGACCAGATGCACACCGGTTACGCCGGCGACTACGTCGACAGCCAGATCATCAAGGAAGTCCAAGCCAAGTACAACGGCGCCCAGGTCACCAAGGACATGGCTCGCCGCTGGAAGGAGCAGCATTCCTTCGTGTCCACGTCGCCACCTGAGGACCCCATCATGGTCGACTTCTCCATCGAAGGCAAGGCCATGACGCTCGACATCACCGACTGTGTGCAGCGCGCCTGCGAGTCCATCGTGGACCCGATTGTCGAGAACGTCAAGAAGCTCATCTCCGAGTCGAACCCGGAGTTCCATGACGAATTCCGTCGCAACATGGTGCTCGCCGGTGGCGGCTCTGGCATCCGTGGCCTCGGCGCCATGATCGAGCGTCGTCTCTCCGACATGGGTGACGTCAACGTCCACGTCGTCGACGACCCTGTTCGCTTGGGTGCCATGGGCGGTCTGCGCTTGTCCATGGAAGTCCCCGAGGACATGTGGAAGAACCTCACCCTCGCGTCCCGCTGAACGGACTCAGGGAAGACCGGTGTAATCGGGTCCCGTTCAGGGGCTTCGGCAACACGCCGCTTACGACGGCAGTTCTCGGACCTCAGCGTCCTTGTCCAGCCGCATGACTTCGCCGATAAGGTCGGCTTTTCGTGCCGTCGGCACATCGACGACCGCGACCCAGGACCCGTCGCTCAACCATTCCTCTCGCTTGAGGTCTGAACGCAGCATCTGGTGCGCGCGTCCGTAGGCGCCGCCGTTGACCTTGAAAGCCAATTTGATGCGCTCAAACGAAAGTGGAAGAAGCGGCTTCAGCACGTTGATGGCATCCTTCACTTGGGCCTCAAGGCGCTTGAAGGGATCCACAGAGAAGCGGCTTTCCTCCAGCGCAAGCTCGAGACGTGCCCTCGGATGGGGCGACTTCGTGCGCGGGTCCACGGCTTCGCTGTGGATGTGGTGGAGGATGCGTTGGCGCATCGCTTCGACGCGAGCCTTTCGTTGAGCGGTGGTCAACTGGATGCTGCCTCGCTGCAGGATGGTTCGTGTCGCTTCGGCCACGTCCTCGCTGCCGAAGGTGGACACGAGGTCTTCCACCGCGGGTCGCTCGCCCTGACGGGCGTCGTGGAAGACGTCTTCGACGGCCATGAAGTCGTCGAGGTTGACCGATGTGGGGTCTTCTCGAAAAGCCTCAACCATGTCCGGGTCAAGCAACACCTCGTATCGCTTCCCGCCGTACTCCCAGCGCGCGACAACCGCGTCGTCGAGGGAGACCATGCACGGTCACCGCTTCACTCGTCGATGGGCTTGAGCCGGTCGATCTGCTTGTTGACCGCGGCGCGGTCCAGCACGTTGTAGCCGTCTGCCGTGATGGTCGCGACCTCGACGGCTTCCCGATTCAGGTTGCTGTCGTTGGCGTGCTGCAAGGCCTCGAGGCCCAACTTCATCGCGGCGTTCAGGGTCAACCCTTCCTTCCACTTCTGTTCAAAGAATTCAATCACGGTGTTGCGGCCGCTGCCGATGGCACCAGCGTGGTAGCTCTGGTAGGCGCCCGAGGGGTCGGTCTCGTAGAGGTGGATGCCTTCGTCGTCAACACCACCGATGAGCAGGGCGGTGCCGAAGGGGCGAGAGCCGCCGTATTGGGTGAAGGACTGCTTGAAGTCGCAGATTTTCTTCACCAGGACGTCCACGGGGATGGTGTCCGCGTACGTGATGCGGTTGATCTGGGCTTCCACGCGAGCACGACCCACGAGTTGGCGGGCGTCGGCGACGAGACCGGAGGTCGCCACACCGACGTGCTCGTCGACCTTGAACACCTTCTCGATGGACTCGGGGATGATCAGGCGTGAGATGATGCGCTTGTCGCAAACCAGCACCACGCCGTCGCGGAACTTCAGTCCAGCCGTGGTGGTGCCGCGCTTGACGGACTCCCGGGCGTATTCGACTTGGAACAGTCGGCCGTCTGGGCTGAAGGTGGTAATGCCGTGGTCGTAACCTCGTCCGCTGGGTTGCATGCTGTTGCCTCCAAGACGGTCGCGCCGCCTACGGTTGAAGCGCGGGTCCACCCCATTTGAACCCTCTTTCCCAAGGTCAGGCTGATGAAGGCCTTCGACCCCGCACGAACATGCGCGTCGCCGTCCTCTCCTCTGGCGGGAAGGACTCCTCTGCAGCGTGGTGGTGGGCCACGTGCAGGGGATGGGACGTGTCCGTCATCATCACCCTCGTGGTGGATGGGGACTCCCCGATGTTCCAGGTTCCGAACACGCGGCTGACGCAACGGCAGGCAGCGGCCGCCGGCGTGCCGTGGGACCACCGCGTGATCGACGGCACGGAAGGTCCAGATTTCGAGGCCCTCGAAGCCATGCTCACCTCTTACCGGTTGGACGGATTTGTGAGTGGAGCCCTCCGTTCAGACTACCAGCGCAACAGACTGGAACGCCTCGGTGAAGCCTTGGGGTTGCGCACCTGGACGCCGCTTTGGCATCAGCGACCGGAGGACCACCTCCGTGGTTTGGCTGCGCACGGATTTGAGGTCATGGTCACGTCGGTTTCAGCCGAGGGCCTCGACGCGTCATGGTTGGGGCGGGTCCTGGACCATGACGCCCTCGACGAATTGGAAGCCTTGTCCAAGGTGCATCGCTTCAACGTTGACGGCGAAGGCGGTGAGTACGAGACCCTGGTGGTCCGAGCACCGATGTTCCCCGAGGGATTGGACGTGACCTGGACCCCCGTGTGGGAAGGCCGTCGAGGGCACCTCGAGATGGCCTAATCAAGCGATGGCTTGGCGCGCCAGCGCGACGGCTTCGTCGACCAGTTCGCCTGAGACGCCGATGTGGTTGGCGGGATTGAACATCGCCTCGAGGTCCTCGACGCTGAACACGGCGGTGATCTCAGGGGTTCGCATGCAGATGTCCATCAGGTGTTCGCCGGTTTCCACCGCGGTGAAGGAGGCGGTACGCAGGATCTCGTGGGCTTCGTCACGGCCGATGCCGTGCGCGGTCAATTCGATCATCACCTTCTCGGCCATGACCAAACCGCGCTGATCCTCGATGTTCTTCAGGCAACGTGCGGCATCCACCCACATGCCGCGCAGGACCTTGGCCGTCTTGGCCAGCACGTCCTCGCACAAAGCCGAGGCGTGCGAGAGCGTGAAGCGCTCCGCGCTGGAATTGGCCAGGTCACGCTCGTGCCAAAGGATGGCGTTCTCGTGGCTTGGCGCGATGAACGACCGTACGATGCGGGCGAGCCCGCTTGCATTCTCACTCGTGATGGGGTTCTTCTTGTGGGCCATCGTCGAGGAACCCACCTGCTTCTTGACGTCAAAGCCCTCACCCGCTTCAGCGATTTCCGAACGCTGGAGGTTTCGAACCTCGGTCAAGACCTTCTGGCAGGTCGTCGCCGTGTTGCCCATCCAGTGGACGTACTCGATGTACCGGTCGCGCCCGACGACTTGGGTGGTGGCGAGCGGGACGCCCAAGCCGAGGTGCTCGAGGATGAGCCGCTGGAGTTCACGGGCACCTTCGCCCTGTGCAGCGCCCGTGCCCACGGCACCGAGGAATTTCCCGACCGCGATGCGTGGGCTGGCTTCGTCGAGACGGACGAGGTGACGGCGGAGTTCGTCCAGCCAGACGGCGGCTTTCAGTCCGAAGGTGATGGGGACGGCGGCTTGACCGTGCGTTCGGCCGAGCATCACGGTGTCGCGTTCGCGTTCGGCGACGTCCGCGCACACCGCGATGAGGTCGCACAGCGCCTTTCGCAGAAGGACGATGCTGTCGCGGAGCTGCAGCCCGACGGCGGTGTCAACGATGTCGTTGGAGGTCGCACCCAAGTGCACGCACCAGCCTGCGTCGCCCGCGGCTTCGGCCATGGCCTTGGTCAAGGCCATGATGTCGTGCCGCGTTTCTGCCTCGATTTCGCTGACCCTTTGCTTGGTGACCACGTTCGGTACCGCGATCTTCTCGATCACGGCATAGTCCTCAGCCGAGACACGGCCCATCTGCTGGTGAGCCCAAACCAACGCACGCTCGACTTCGAGTTGGCGCTCATGGCGGCCGTCTTCCGACCAAATTTGCTTGAAGTCTTGGCAGCCGTAGCGGTAATCCAACGGACAGAAGGCCATGACGTTCGGCGTTGTGGCCGCCCCATCAACCTTCGCAGGCCGATGTTCAGGAGGAACGTGCGGCCTCCGAGGAGGAACGCGCCTCTCGCATGGCCATACGGACCATCAAGAGGGCGCAAAAGGAGGCGACAAGGAATCCACCGCCCACGAATGGAGAGACGTTGCTCCACAGGATGGCCAAGCCAAGCAGGGAGGCGTAGGCGATGATTTGGCACACGGTGGACAGGCGCTCCAGCGTCCGCCGTTCCGCCGGAGCGAGGTTTTGAGCGAAGGAATCCGCGTAGGTGTGGATCATGAAGTACACCGCCTGGAACGGCAACGTCACCGCGATCAGGGTCAAGGCAAACTCCCGTGTGACGCTTGGGTTCATCTCCTGCTGAAGCCCATGCACCAGCATCACGGCCGTGTTGGACCCCAAGAGGGCGGCCATGATCGTCCATCGCCGATCGGTAAAAGCCATCGTCGCGGGTGGATGGCCCTGTTCCATGACCCAACTTGGGTCGAGAGGAGGATAGCCCTTGCGCTTCAGGACGAGCGAATCAGCAGAAGTCCGAGGGAGGTGATGGCGGCCACGATGAAGAGCAACACCATCATGCCCACGGGGCCGTACTGGTTCTTGTCGTTGACCGCGGTACCGATGAGGCCGTGCGTCTTGATGGCCTCGCTAAAGGAACCGACCTCCGTGAATTCCGGAGCAGGGCGACGGGGGATGCGTTCTGCCTTCTTCGTTTCCTCGGCCATGTTCCGGTCTCCCGCTGCCACATCATGAGCGTTGCGACACCGGAAGCGTCTTTCTCCTTCGTCAACCAACGCGGCACATGGCAGCATGGCGCCCCGCGTTCCAGGCAACCAAGGTTCACCTTGCCGGCGCCGCAGGGGCAGGGGCCACAAGCCTGGCCTTGCAGATGGCCAAGCATGTGCTTGAGGACGGGGAGCGGGTGCTCTGGGCGGCGCCCGAGATGCCAGACCCAACCCGCTTTTCCCAAGTCCTTGGTGGGCTTCCACCCACGGTGGCCACCCGTTTTCACGCCATGAATTTGGTCGGTAGAATGGATTTGGTGACGAAATCGCTCCAGCAAGCCGCGACGTCGCTGCCTGGTGTGGGTTTGGTGGTCATGGACGACTGGGCTCCCGCGACCGGCCGAATTCCAAAGGCCTCCTTTGACGCTCTGAGCAATCTTGCGTCGGGTCTTGGTGAAATCACCCTGCTGGCGACCTCGAAACTTGGTACCGACATGGACGCAGAGGACGGGTTCCGCGTGCGATCCGAAGACCAGCTCATCGAGGCAGGATTTGCCTCGTGGCGGTTGACGGTGGAGCCAAGCGGTGTTCGCCTGCTCGAGGGCCCGGATGAGCCGCAACGCGTACGCATCGTGGACGAAGGCTTGGACTTCGCCTAATCCTCGTCCTCATTGAGCAAGTCGCCCATCATTTCGAGGTCTTCTTCCGTCGGTTCATCGAAGGCTTCTGGTCGTCGAGCCCCGCCTTCCAACGGGTCCTCTCCGGCCACCTTCGGGCCGGTCTTGGCCAAGGCAGCGGCTCGGTTCTGTCGGGCCTTCAACACCACGAAGGCGAGCAATCCAAGGAACACAAGTCCCGCAAGCACGGTCACGACGTCAACGCCGGTTTCATCGGCCATGTGCGGAGGTGTGCATGGTCTGTTAGGAAGATGCCGGTGAATTGGAACCAGCGCACGACCGTTTGGTCATCTCGCGCCGAGGTCAGGGGCGAGATGCCGCCGCCGATCCAGCGGTGGTTGCACCCATCCGCTCGGCGTCACCGGCGTACCGACCCAGCGGTCCGGCTCACGATGGGTGCACGACGGGCAACGCAGCCCTTGGCCTCGGCCTGCGGATTTCATGCGGACGTCACAGGTTGGACACAGCGGTCGCGATCTGTTTCGTATTGGTCCGGACACGTGATTCAAGGCTTCGAGGTGGAGCCCCTCCCGTCCTTCCCTTTGGCTGACAAGACCAAGGCCTCGCACCACGTCACCGGCGGTCAGTTGAGCGGCAAGGTGACGTAGTTCATCGGACGGTGCAAAGGCCAGCCACGTGCCCACAGAGGTCTCAAGGGCGACATGTCCTCCGCGCAAGATGTGGATTTTTTCCACGGTTGCTTCGAGGGCAGGCGGTAAGTGGTCTCCGCTTCCTTGGTTGGTTTGGAAGATGCAAACCGCGGCCACGTCCTCTGTCCCCTGCGCCTCGACAAGATCCCTGACGCCTTGCTCAACGGCGCTTCGATCTGTGCCTCTTAGGCCAAACAAGACCGGCGACGTGCCACGTGGTGCCAGCAGACTGCGTCCCTTTCTTGGGTCCCGGCACGCCACCAAACGTGGGTCGCGATCGAGGCGTACCATGATCCCCTCGTCCAACCGGCGCGGTGTGTCGTGGCCTTGCCGCCATGCGATGCCTTCCCATGTGGACACGTCCAAGGGCCAGGCGACAGCCGCCGTCGCGCCGATGATGCCCAGGCCTCCTGCCGACCACGTTGCTTCAGGTACGGCGTCAAGGGCGACTTCTCCGGTAACTGCTTTTCTATAGAATTCTGGAGAGGGCTTTGATTCAAACCACACCAGACCTGGATCGCTTGGGACCTGTGTTCGCGAAGCATGCGTGGACGGCGTCCACTGTCCCGCCAAGGTGGCAAGATGCGCTTCCCAATACTGTTCGAGCCAGTTCTTCCACGCTGAGGGATTGAGACGAACGTCGAGCTCAACGGCCAGAGCCGCGTTTCCACGGGTTCTGCCCTTGGCCATGGGGTACAACCGAACGAGGCACGGATCACCGGCGACGGAGACTTCCGGGGGCAAGGACGAGAGCAGCTGGTGCATCGTCCACGTCGTGCACCCTCCGCCGAGGTGGTCGGTGTCGTCCAGGCCAAGCCAACCCACTCATCTCACCCTGTCCCCGGGGTCGTCCCAATCCAACAAACGAGGCAGCAACGAATCGAGTCCAAGGTCGCGCACAGCGTGGAACGCACGTGCACCGAAGGCCAAGCCGGCTCTGATGTCGCTGCCGCGATCACCGACCATGACATCGTCATTGTTCGGGGGGGCCTCGACGTTGTTCATGCGTTGCCGAAGCACACCAAAGCCGTGCTCTGAGCGGAGCAGCGATGCACCAAGGCTCAGCATGCCAGTCCTCGGCTTGCGGCATCCGCAACCGGCCCAAGGCACGTGAGGGCAGGCCAAGATGAGGTCGGGTTGCGCTCCTGCAGCGGCGAGCATCGCATCGAACCGGTCATGGATCTGGTGCAACCGTTCGTCGTCCCACACCCCTCGTCCGACAGCGGACTGATTGGTGACAACGCACAGAAGGAAGCCTTCGTCCCTGAGCACACGCATCGCTCGTTCAGTTCCGGGAAGGAGCGCCAATTCGTGCGGGTGGTTCACGTACCCATCGAGGCTCATGTTCAGCACGCCATCGCGGTCGAGAAACGCGATTGGAGCATCCTCGCGACCACCGGGAAACGGGCGCAGCGCGTGCGCAATGGGCCCGTCCATGCCACACCTTCTCCACACCGGCCCTTGAGGTTGGCCACTGCCCTGCTCCGATGGATTTCAACGAGGAGGGTTGAAGACAGACGCGAACGGGGTTCAGGTCATGGCGGGCGCCTCGGTGGAATCCATCGGCTTGCTTGCCTTTGGCATGGTTCTCCTCGGTGTTTCGTTGTCGAAACGGGGCAGCTTGCATCGCGTCAGCCTCATCGCATGGCCGCTGGTTGGTGTCGGTTTTTTTCTGATGGCTGACGGCTACTGGCAGGAACGTGACCCTGTCCTGACCGTCATGCTAAGTGCAGCCCTCCCGGCGTCCATCGGCCTTGCGTGGTGGGAATGGAAGGTGGAAGATGCACGTGATGCATCGGCCCTTCGCTGGCTGAAGGGGGCGGTCGCGCTCGCAGGCTTGCCCTATCTTGCGACCTATCACGTGCCCTGGCTCAGTCGGCTGGCCATCGTCGCCGTCGCCTCGCAATCCGCCTTGATGCTCCGATTCACGGGGGCCGGTGACGTCTACGTTGGGGAAACCTACGTCAGCACACCCGAGGGGCAGGTGCTCTGGCAAGAGTGGGAGGGCAACGTGTGGTTCTGGAGCCAGCCCTTCGGCGAGTACCCCATCCAAACAGATCTCATCTGGGCTGACGGCACCTCTGTGGGCGTCAACATCGTCCTGGCCTGCACCGCGCTGCAGTCCATGATCGTCTTTGTCGGCGCCATCGCCGTGCTGGACATGCCATGGAAGCGCCGCGTTCGCGCGCTCCTGCTCACCCTGCCGCTGATTCACGTGCTCAACATTTTCCGAAACGCAGGCATCGTTTGGCTGCACGCCATCCATGGCTCAGTCGACGTCTTTGGTCTCCGCATGTTCGAATTCGCGCACACCTACGCCGCTCGTGTGGTCGCTTTGTTGGCCATGTACGGACTGGCGCTCGTGATGTTCAGACTGCTCCCGGAGCTTCACGCACACGTTCTACGCTTGATGCGACCCATTCAACTCGCCTTGAAACCGAAGTCGTCATGACGTGACGGTTGGTGTGCGCTCATCGCCACTCGAGTGGTTCGCTTGGCAACGCATCGTTCAACGGCGGCGGCAGATCGGTCATGCCTGGGACTTCAGGTGCAGGCTGTACGGGGTTGTTGCTCGCAGAAGATGGAGCTGAATCAAACGCCATGGACGGTTCCTGAGCCATGGTTGCGGGTTCGAAGAGGTCTGGCATGCGCTTCTCGTCCCCGAGTTCCGCCCACGGGTCAACCGGCTGTGCACCACCGGGTCCTCGGCGCAACATGGTCAGCAGCAAGACAATGACCAGACCGAGGACGGCCGCCGCGGCTCCGTAGGTCACCATGCTGTCGTTGACACCCGCGACAAGGTCTGCATTGTCGCCCACGCCGTCGCCGTCCGAGTCTTCGCTCTCGTCGGGGTCTTCCGGGAACGCGTCGTCGTCGTTGGGGACACCGTCACCGTCGAGGTCGATCGGGTCGTAGGTCGTTGAACAGGCCAGGGTGTGACGCTCAGCCTCACGGTCGTCGATGTCGCCGTCGCCGTCTCGGTCCATGGCCTCCAAATCAATCTCGTTCAGGTAAGACACCGTTTCCAAATCCTCGAGCGCGATGGCATCGGCTTCGTCGGCTTGTTCCCAAATGAAGAGGAATTCTTGTGCACAGGAGCACAAATCGGCTTCCAGTTCGGCCATTTGGAGGCGTTCGTCTTGGTTGCGGTCGAGGTCCTCTCCGGGTGTGCCCGTATCGGGGTGCGGCCGGTGCTCATCGAGGCTGACAAACCCGTCCCGGTTGGCATCAAGTTCGCTGAACCACTCGATCGTTCGGTCTTCGCACCCTTGAGGATCAAAGGGTTCGTCGCTGTCAACGTCATCGTCGTCGTCCACGGGCGGCAAATCGGCCTCAACCCACGTCGCCATGATGCCGAGTGCACTGAGGTCTTCAACCACCTCAACGGTCACGTCAAAACGCCCGTTTGCGGCGATGTCAACGTACCAGAACCAATTGGCGCCGTCGCCTTCGATCCACGTGGCTTCGCCCCATTGCCGTCCACGAGGCCCTTCCTCGAAGATCAGGTCCCAATCGTAGGGCTCCGCTTCGCCTTCGAGTTCGATGGTCCCATCTTCGCCCCAGGTCGTGACCTCAAGCGGTGAGGCGGGTTCCTCGAGGATGCCAAAGAATTCCAACACCGTGCCTTCTTCTGCCTCGATGCCCACAATGGCCTCTCCATTGAACAACTGGATGGGCTCACCGTCCCAATCCCAGACGTACCGGTCGGCAAACTCCGCGAGGATGGTGGTGCCGCTGAACACGCGCTCGGTGTGGACGAGAATCATCCACGTTCCCGGTGTGGGGTCGTTGAACGCGATCATGTCGTTCGAGCCAGGCGACGTGCTCCGGTGGTCGTAGACCGTCTCCGTCGGCGTGGACGCGTAGGCAAGATGGAGGTCGGCTTCTCCGACGCCGTCGTCCAGGCGAACTTCCAGCCGTTCTGTGCCTTCCGGCACGTCGATGGAGAAGTATTGGCTGAGACCGTCGTAGCCGGAGAAGGGGCCGTACGGAACGCCTGCGGTCAGGGCAATGGCGTCGGAGGCCTCGCCGTTGGTCGGCATTGGGGTCAGGTCGGCGACGATGCTGAAATCGAAGGCTCGTCCCCAGGTGTACGCCGTCACGTAGTAGGTGCCGGGTTCAACGTTGTAGAGGTGAACCTCCTCGTCGTTCCCGGGCCCCATCGACCAATCTTCGTAGGCTTCGACGTCCGCATCGTCCTCACCAAGGAAACCGGGGGCTCCGATGATGTCCCACTCGTCCCACTCGCTCCATTGCCCGAAGGGGTCCGGTGGACCCCC
>MDTD01143816.1_pt1 | contig 41643 bp, 33 predicted proteins | sample 811221 | NCBI WGS metagenome assembly MDTD01 (sample SAMN05326646, study PRJNA326480) | marine metagenome | isolation source: seawater | place: Pacific Ocean: South West | collected 2011
GATGCGCCACTGTTCCACGGGCAGGGTTTCGGCTGTGGACACCAAAGGTGAAAGACGCAGTAGCGGTTGGTAATCGCTTGGCTTAAGAGGGATGATGCCGAACAAGGCCTCAGCTTCATCCAGGTTGGAGGGTGGAGTAACAACCGGTTTCGATGCTGTTTGTGATGGGGGGATGATCTCATCATCTTCATGCTGAAGCACCTCCCAAACCACCATTGATGAAGGCTGATTTTGATATTCTGATTCAGGTACAGCCTCCCATTTTGTCGTAGTTTGTCTCCGCTTCAATGAACCAGAACCTGTGTTCTCCCAGATCAAGGGGGTGGAATGTACCTTGGGGGTCTCGATCGGCTTCCAAATAACCTGCGCGCGTGATTCACGAAATTGAAAGTCGCCTAGCCCTGCAGTTAGCAGAATGGTTAAAAAGAATTTTCTTATCATTTTTCGCTGATAAAGTTTATAGTTCACCCCAGATTCAAATCAGGGTCAAGCAGCACCCACCCAGCCAGGGGAGTCCCCTGAAGAGCAAGCTTTTGGCGTAATTGTGAAAGTTGAATGCGCGTTGCAGCTCCTTGTGATGTCAGCAAAAGCTGTGTCGAACACCGGCTTGTTTGGCGCAGGTCTGTGCTCACTATTAACTCCCGACCTCCCAGAGCACGCCTGAGTTCTGCGCTGAAGGTTTGAAGTTGCTCGTTCGGGATGTCGCCGACGGGGATGAGGGCAATCGCACTGTTTTCAGGGGATTGCGCCAAGGGGCCTTCGGCAAGCAGATCTGCTGCATCGGTCCACGCGCTTCCATTGGTCGCAGGAAGGTGTTTGATCAGCGCACATGGCATCAAGCTATTGAGTTCGTCCTCGCTGTAGACAAGGCCCGTGCGCCGGTCCACCAAAAGGGCGGCTCCACTGCCCGCTACAAGGCCGGCGAGTAGGCCGAGGGCGACCGTGCGTTTCTTTCTGGGAGCAACTGGAGAATCGAGAAGGGTTGGATTGGAGATCAACTCCCATGGATCTTCCTTTCGAGCTTGCTCGAGCGCCAAAATCTGACGTTCGGATTCCAACTTGGTCAGCGTCGCTTCATCGCGAGCCGCAGTCCGCAAGAGCTCTCGATATTTGATCAAAACCCCCTTGGGGCGCTCCGCTGCTTTCAAGCGTGCTTGCGCTGCCGAGCGTTGGGCGTAGAGGTATCCGTAGGTCTGGCGTTTGAAGACGTCAACAAGTAGCCGCCGTTTTTCAAGCAATCTGCGGATTGACTCGTCTTGATCTGTGTACTTTGCCCGCAACAACGCCAGGCTCGCGTCCATCTCATCCAGGGTTTGCGGTATGCCTTGGGAAGCTAATTCTGGAATATTGCGACCAATGTACATCAAGGTTTCTGGGCTGTTATCGAGTTGATCGAGTTGTTTGAGTTGCTCGTTGATGTTGCGAATCTGGTTGGAAGCTGCGATTCGTATGGCTTCGACATTTATGGAATTCTTGATTTCAGCGTCATCGGTGCCATCACCTTGAAGTGCCGTCAGGTCCTGTTCGATCCCATATTCTTGGGCAGTGCGGAGTGATCTGACACTTTTTTGGTTGTAGATTTTTATTTGCTGGTCGAGGTATTGGATGGCCTTATTAATGCCGCGTTCGCGATCACGCCCTGAATAGTCTTGATAGGCGTCAGAGATTTTTTGTATGATTGGTAGCACTAAATCTTTATCCGTGTCTCTGTAGGCCAACTCAAGAACAGATGTGCCTTTGACCAATTCAACCGTCAGATTTTCAACCCAATCCGAATAACGCAAATCTTGTGTATCGCTTCCTTGCTGTTGCTTCTGTTGTTTGACAAAGTCAAACACAGGCTTCAAGACCGAAGGGCTTTCGAGAATTTCAACTTCTGTCTCGAGTTTGTTATTGCCGCTACCGGCTCCGATCAGGTTCGCCAGCCCTGGATTGCTTTGCGACAGTGAGCTGGCTTGCGATGAAGGCGACTGAGCGTTCGCCAAAACGATCTCGAACTGGCCTTGCCATACAGGCTTACTTGTAAGTGCATATATCCCTGAAATTAAAACTGTTGCAGCGGTGATTCTCGCAATTAATGATTTTCGACGTCGTAGTGCCCCGTAAACTTGTCTTAAATCAATCTCATCATCAGTTCGAGCAATGAATGAAAAATCAGATTGGTTTTCCATGGAACGAGTTGTCATTGCGCGATGCCGTTGAACAAGGAATAAACCGAATACAAGCCGACGAATGGACCTGTTAATTCATTGAGAACGTCGACGCTTCCGCTTAAAATCGAGTCATTGACGCGGATTAAATCCCCAGCTGCCAGAATAGGATTGTTTGGAGCATCAGCTGCTGCTCCTGGGTTGTACGGGAATATTCGCCTGTCGATCGTTCCTTCTCGGTTGAAACGCAAAAATTCAATCTTTCCTTTCAGGAGTTTTGTGCCGCCGGCTAGGGAGATGGCTTGATTTAAGGAACTTCCCTGCGGTATCTTTACTCCACCGGGGATGTTGACACGCCCAGTCACAAACACTTCCACGAACTGTGGGCTCAAATTTGATTGCCCAGCTTTAAGTAATTGCTCTTGTAAAATAATGGAGCTTTTGCCAACGTTTAATACGTCTCCGTCGAACAAGCGTATATTTTGTGACTCATTTCCTTCGGTAATTAGCGATAGAAAGTTTAAGATTGTTTTGATCCGGCCGCCTCCAAGGCCTTCTGCGCGTTTGCGGATCACTTGCACCTGGGAGAGGTCGGTATAGGGAGTGATTCCCTGTGCACTGCGTATCGCATCGAACACGGTTGGGAAGAGGGTTGCACTGGAACTGCCTCCGCTGACATCAGTGGTGGACTGAACTCCTGTCAGGGTGTAGTAACCAGGTCGTTTCACTTCCCCGCCCACGTAGATGCGGATCGGGCGGTACGCCACAGGTCGCACATACACCTGCGGATCGCGCACGTAGGTACTGAATTGCTGTGTGAGGAAGGTGCGCAGCTCCTCCACCGTTAGGCCTTCCACGTAAAGGGCACGCAGGCGGGGGAGATACAGGGTGCCGTCGGGGCCAATCGAGAAGCGTCCGCTCAGTTCGGGCAGATCGAGCAATTCGATCTGAAGGCCGTCGCCTGGACCCAGGATGTAAGCGTCGTAATTGATGTTTGCGCGTTGCTCAAGCGGCAAGGGTTGCTCGGCTGCCCCCTCCAGGGAGTTTTGGGCGCTCACGGTGGATGCTTGAAAACAGCCTGCAACGCTCACAAGGGCTGCTAGGCACAACCAACGGCTCTTCTTGCCGAGTGAGGTCCTTTTCATGGCTCCGACTTTATGGGGAGGCGTACGACAGAGGGTCAAGACATGGACGGGTGACCGCCTGGACCTGAGGCGGATGATGCACGGTGCGCACGAAATGCCCAGTCGTTGGCTGGTCGCGTTGTTGTCAACCGTTGCTTTGTTGGACTGCCTGGCACGAGTCAAGGTTTTCTAAAAACCACCGCACCGTGGTCTCCAAGCCCTGTTCAAACGTGTGGCGCGGCTGCCACCCCAGCTCCTTTCGGATCAGTGTGGGGTCGATTGAGTAGCGACGGTCGTGGCCGGGGCGGTCGCTCACCAGGCTGATCAGGCGCGTGTGGGGAGCACCCTGGGGTTGAAGCTGATCCATCAGGGTGCAGATTGCCTCCACCACCTGTCGGTTATTGCGTTTTCCACTGCCTCCTACGCAGTAGCTGACGCCGAGTCGCCTGCATGTTGTTGAGCAGGGCTATCAAGCAACAGCGCGCTGGACTCGCAGCCTGGCCGAACAGGTACTGCTGGAGCTAATCATTTTAGTGGATACGAGGGAGCTCTTTGATGCTGCACTATCCATGGTCACCGTGCTGGACGAGCGCGCCTTCCATGCGCTGCGTTGGCTCAATGGCTCACCACTACCTGAGGGGCGTTGCATCTATCGCAAGCAAACCTCCTTTTCGGTGCCAATCCACAGCGAATGCGGTCTTCGGCTGCAGCATTGCCTTGAGGAGTTCAAACTTCCACTTGGAGCGCGGCTTGGTTGGCAAAGGTCCCTGCAGGGGAAGCCCTTATTGAGGTGTAATTATAGCACGATTTCGTCACGAGATTGACGCATCTTCGTGTCAGATGGCTCTCTCTCTCTCTCTCTCTCTCTCTCTCTCTCTCTGGTTTGAAGGCGTATCGGCTTCTCCCGCGCCAGTGGTGATGGATGCGATCGATTTATGGCAAACTCCTGGTTCCTCAGCAGGTGAGGCGGTCGAGCTCTGCTCTCGCCAACTGTTGTTTCAGCACCCATGGTGTGTCCATTTCTGGGGTGCCACAAGCTGAACGAGTGCCCTGGTCTGTTGAAGTGTCTCCTTCGCCAAGAGAAGCTCCGCGATATTATCTGAAGCTGAATTGATCCTCCTACAGTCTGAAGCCTAAACCCCTCAAATACATCCCCACCAATTTTAATTTGCCATTCTAATACCCCCGCCCAAAATCGTTCTGAGCACCGGCATCACTGGGCAGGTCGGCAGCTGCCTGGCGGAGCTCTTTTTCGAGGAGAGACACCAGGCTCATGGGATTTAGTGGAGCGAGCGAGACTAAATACCGGCGTGATCGATCACTTTGATTAAGACACCCAATTTAGCAATCTTCACCTGACCCTTGTTAATGCGGCCTCACTTGCAGATCTGCACTGTTACTGCACAAATGGGTTATGTTAGATGACAACTACTGCCGCTTTGAGCGCTTCTCCAACCTATTTATACTAAGGTCGCGATATTTCTTGAAGGGGCTTTGGATTACCCTGTTTCTCTCGCGGTTACCCAAAGCTGAGGGGGATCAATTGAATAAATGCCGGGGGCTTTGGGCCAGTGAGTTAAGTGCTGCCTTAACACCCCTTACGCGCACTAATGTGCAAATGTAGTTTATAATAACACTTTTTACCGCTGATAATCTGCTTAAAAACCTCAATAGGAGTGTTTATGTGAAATGAGCTCTTTCTGTTCCTAGTTTGCTTCTCTCCCTGTCTGTATGTCCGTTTTGGTTACCGGCGCTGCCGGCTTCATTGGCTTTCACCTGAGTAAGCGACTCCTTGAGCGGGGCACGCCGGTGATGGGATTTGACAATTTGAACCCCTACTACGACCCCCTTTTGAAGCGGGCGCGGATCGCGCAGTTGCAGGCCACCGCTCAGCGCACAGGCAGTAGCTTTCAGCTGATTGAGGCAAATCTGGAAGACCGCCAGGCGGTGGAAGCGGCGTTCGAAACCCACAAGCCCAGCAAGGTGGTGAACCTGGCGGCCCAGGCGGGAGTGCGCTACTCGATCGATAACCCAGCGGCCTACATCCAGAGCAACCTCGTGGGCTTTGGCCACATCCTCGAGGGCTGCCGTCACCACGGCATCGATCACCTGGTGTATGCCTCCAGCAGCTCGGTGTACGGCGGTAACACCAATCTGCCGTTTTCCGAGCACCAGGGCGTGGATCACCCGGTGAGTCTTTATGCGGCCAGCAAGAAAGCCAACGAGCTGATGGCCCACACTTACAGCCATCTCTATGGGTTGCCGGCAACCGGTCTGCGCTTCTTCACGGTGTATGGCCCCTGGGGCCGGCCGGATATGGCGCTGTTCTTGTTCACCAAGGCAATGCTGGCCGGCGAGCCGATCCAGGTGTTTAACAATGGCCAGATGGTGCGCGATTTCACTTATGTGGACGACATCATCGAGAGCCTGATCCGGGTGCTCGATAAGCCGGCGGCAGCTGATCCTGCCTTTGGTCCTGCCCAGCCCGATCCAGCTACCAGTTGGGCACCGCACCGGGTGTTCAATATCGGTAATTCCAACCCCACGCCGCTGATGGACTACATCGAAGCTGTGGAGAATGCCCTGGACATCACAGCAACCAAAGAGTTTCTGCCGATGCAGCCGGGCGATGTGCCCGCCACTGCTGCTGATACTTCAGCACTGGAGGCCTGGACGGGGTTTAAGCCCAACACTCCTGTAAAGGAGGGTGTGTCTCGGTTTGTGGCTTGGTACCGGGAGTTTTACCGGGTCTGAGCTCTTCCAGCATCATCGAATTCTGCTCGCTGGAACCAACCGGCGGTCCCTTTATGAGCACAACTCTCCCTTCTCTCAACGATTGCACGGTAGTAGTAATCGGCCTCGGTTATGTGGGCCTGCCTCTAGCAGTGGAATTCGCCAAGTCTCAGGCCTGCTGTCGCACAGGCGCTTTCCTTCAGCGGCGGGTGATCGGTTTTGACATCAATAACCAGCGCCTGGAGGAGCTTCGCCAGGGGATCGATCGCACTAACGAAACCAGCGCTGAAGAGCTGCAGGCTGCGAAACTGCTGGAATTCACCAGCGATCCGGCTCAGTTGGTGGAAGCTGATGTGTTCGTGGTGACGGTGCCCACGCCGATCGACAGTGCAAAACGACCTAACCTTGCGCCGTTGGAGAAGGCCAGTGCCACGGTCGGCCGTGCTTTGAAGCAGCGTCGTTTGGCTACCGCGCCGGTCGTGATCTACGAGAGCACGGTGTATCCGGGGGCCACTGAAGAGGTATGTGTGCCGATCCTAGAGCGAGAGTCTGGCCTGGCTCTCAACGACGGCTTTTGTTGCGGCTACAGCCCTGAGCGGATCAACCCGGGAGACAACGAGCACAAGCTCACCACGATTACCAAAGTGACCAGCGGTAGCACTGCGCAGGTGGCATCCTGGGTGGATGGTTTTTACGGCTCGATTATCGAAGCTGGCACCCATAAGGCCCCGAGCCTCAAGGTGGCGGAAGCCGCCAAGGTGATTGAAAACACCCAGCGCGATGTCAACATCGCCCTAGTGAACGAGCTGGCGATCATCTTCCGCCAGATGGAACTCGACACCCTGGATGTGCTGGAAGCAGCTGGCACTAAGTGGAATTTCCTGCCGTTTCGCCCTGGGCTGGTGGGCGGTCACTGCATCGGCGTAGATCCGTATTACCTCACCCATAAAGCCGAAGAGCTGGGCTACCACTCTCAAGTGGTGCTCTCAGGCCGGAGGATCAACGATGGTATGGGTCGTTGGGTGGTGGAGCAGTTGGTGCTGGAGATGGCGCGGCGGGGCATGGTGATCGCCGGAGCCAAGGTACTGGTCCTGGGGCTGAGCTTCAAGGAGAATTGCCCGGATCTACGCAATACCCGCGTAGTGGATTTGATCGAAGCAATGCAGCGCTACGGCATGGAGGCAGCGCTGGTAGACCCGTGGGTGGATCCTGCTGAGGCTCAGCGGGAATATGGGTTGTCGGTGACCAGTGCTATCCCGACCGACCGCTTTGGGGCGGTCGTGGCTGCCGTTGCACACCGACAGTTTGAGCAGTGGGACCCTGAGCAGTGGCGGCAGCTGCTGCTGCCCTCTGGGCTGTTGTTGGATCTCAAGGGCATTGTTCCCAGGCAACTTGTGCCGATCCGTTTGTAGGGCTTTCTCCTGGGGCATACGCGGCTCTAGCTCCAATGAGCTGCCGAGCTTTATGCCGATAGCCAAGCTTTACAAGCACCGAGCTCAACTTTCCCTCACTTTCGCAGATTCAGGCACCCATCTTTCTTAATGGCTTTCACTCCCACATCTCGAATCCTGATCACCGGTGGTACAGGCAGCTTCGGCAAGGCGTTTATTGCTGAAACGCTAAGGCGTTTCCCGATGATTGAACGCCTAGTGATCTACAGCCGGGATGAGCTTAAACAGTGGGAGTTGCAGCAGCATTTCCCAGAGAATCGATTCCCCCAGTTGCGCTTTTTTTTAGGCGATGTGCGCGATCGCGACAGGCTGTGTAGGGCTCTGGAGGGCATTCACACTGTGGTGCATGCTGCGGCTCTCAAGCAGGTCCCCGCTGCCGAATACAACCCGATGGAGTTCGTGAAAACGAATGTGCTCGGCGCCGAGAATCTGATCCAGGCCTGCCTCGATACCTCGGTTAAGCGGGTTGTTGCGCTCAGCACGGATAAGGCTGCTGCTCCGATCAATCTCTATGGGGCAACCAAGCTCTGCTCTGACAAATTGTTCATTGCTGCGAACAACATCAAGGGCCGCCGAGATCTGCGCTTCTCAGTGGTGCGCTACGGAAATGTAATGGGATCGCGTGGCTCGGTGATTCCCTTTTTCCTGAAAAAAGCTCGCTCCGGCGTGTTGCCGATCACCGATCCAGCGATGACGCGCTTCAACATTTCACTGCTGGATGGTGTGGAGATGGTGCTTTGGACGCTGCAACATGCCCTCGGTGGTGAGTTGCTCGTGCCCAAAATCCCCAGCTACCGGATCATGGATGTGGCCGAAGCGATTGGACCGAGCTGCGAGAAACCGGTGGTGGGCATCCGTCCCGGCGAGAAGATCCATGAAGAGATGATCACCAGTTCCGATAGCTTCTCCACGATCGATCTGGGCTCCTATTACGCGGTCCTGCCCTGTGATGGTTCGGTGCAGCGTCGCTATGAAGCGACTGGTTTACCGGTCAGGCCTGTGGACCCCGGTTTTGCCTACAACTCCGGCACCAATCCTGATTTTCTCAGCGTGGAGCAGTTACGTGATCTGATCCGGGAGCACGTCGATCCCTCTTTTCAGCCGGTCTGAGTTGTTACAACGAGCCCTGTGATGCCTTCTTCCGAACCTTTTCTGCCTTACGGACGACAGACGATCAGCGAAGACGACATCGCCGCGGTTGTGGATGTGCTTCGCAGCCCTCACCTCACCCAAGGTCCAGTAGTGCCTGCCTTTGAGCAGGCCGTGGCTTCCAGCGTGGGTGCTGGGTATGGGGTAGCAGTTAACAGTGCCACCAGTGCCCTGCATCTAGCCTGCATTGCTTTAGGGGTGGGACCAGGTGATCGACTCTGGACATCACCGATTACGTTCGTCGCCTCAGCTAATTGCGCTCGTTATTGCGGCGCTGATGTCGACTTTGTCGATATTGACTCTGCCACCGGCCTGATCAGCATGGTGGCGTTGGCAGCGAAGTTGGAGCAAGCGGAGCGGGATGCCACCCTCCCGAAGGTGGTGCTTCCGGTGCACCTCTGCGGCACCAGTTGCGACATGGCATCGATCGGGGCTTTGGCAGATCGTTATGGCTTTGCCGTGTTGGAGGACGCAAGCCACGCGATTGGAGCCAACTATCAGGGTGAGCCAGTAGGTAACTGTCGCTACAGCGCTATCAGCGTGTTCAGTTTTCATCCGGTAAAGATCATCACTACCGGTGAAGGTGGGCTTGCTACCACTAATGATCCATTGCTGGCTCAGCGGATGGTGGATTTGCGCAGCCATGGCATCACCAAAGATGCGCAGCGTTTTGAACGGCCAGCTCCAGGGCCTTGGAGCTACGAACAGCAGGAGCTCGGCTTCAACTATCGGATGACCGACCTGCAAGCGGCTCTCGGGCTCAGCCAGTTGCAGGGGCTCAACTCGATTGTGGTGGAACGGCAGCGTCTGCTGGAGCAGTACCGCCAGCTATTGGCCGGTCTCCCACTTCAGCTGCTGGAGATTCCTCAGGATGTGAGTTCGTCATTGCACCTGGCCGTAATTCGTCTGGCCGATCCCAGCCCAGACCATCATCGTCGTGTGTTTGAGGGTTTACGGGCTGCCGGTATCGGGGTGCAGCTGCATTACGCCCCTGTGCATCTGCAGCCCTATTACCGCAGGCTGGGCTTCCGGGAGGGTGATTTCCCGGAATCGGAGGCCTACGCCAGTAATGCGTTCAGCCTTCCCCTCTACCCCGGTTTGCAAGACGGCGATCAGCGGCGCGTGGCTCTCACGCTTGCGTCGTTGTTAGCGGCATGACCCACGCACCACAACTCTGTCTGGGCACGGTTCAGTTTGGGCTGCCCTATGGGATTACCAATCAAGCCGGGCAGGTGCCTGAAGTGGAGGTGCGCCGCATCCTGGGGTGCGCGGCTGCATCAGGAATCAGCCTGTTAGATACGGCGCAGGCATACGGCACGGCAGAAACGGTGTTGGGGCACTGCTGGCCAATAGACGCACCGCGACGGTTGATCAGTAAGTTGCCCGCGGGAGCTCCTCGGCAGAGCTGGGAGGAAAGTCTGATCGCCAGTTTGCAGAGGTTGCGGGCACCCAAGCTGGATGGTTTTCTCTTGCACCGCGCCTCGGATCTGCTTGCAGCAGATGGAGATGCGCTTCTGGATTGGCTGGAGGGACTGCGCGACCGTGGACTGGTGGAGCGCATCGGTGTCTCCATTTATGAGGCCTCCGAGCTGGAGGGTCTGCCCTTGAATCGCCTGCAGCTGGTTCAGCTTCCTTTGTCGGTTTACGACCAACGCCTGATCCGCGATGGCACCGTTGACAGGCTGCACGATATGGGCTTCGCAGTGCACGTGAGAAGCGTGCTGCTCCAGGGATTGTTGCTTCAGTCGCCTCACCATTGGCCGGATCACATGTCGCCTGCGTTTCGAGTCCATCACGGTCGATGGCTTGAACATCTGCGTCAGGAGGGGCTGTCTCCGCTGGCTGGCGCCCTTCGCTTCGCGCGTTCGTGTGAAGGCGTGGAAGCCATTCTGGTTGGTGTGGTGGCAGGTCAAGAGCTGGCCCAGGTGTTGGAGGCCTGGAGCCAGGCGGAGGCTTCCCTCCCCGAAGCACTACTGGACTGGGCCTGGGAGAATGAGAGTGATCTCGACCCCCGTCGCTGGCCGCCGCGATGACGACTTCTTCTCAGCGGCAGGTGTTCCTCGAGGGTGAGTGGAACGCCCGTTTTCAACGGAATCAGCAAGCGTGATGACAGATCAGGTAGCTGTCATTCTTCAGGCGCGCAGCGGATCCAGCCGTCTTCCAGGAAAGGTTCTTGCTGATCTGGCTGGTCGACCGATGTTGGCTTTTCTTGTCGAGCGATTGAAGCGTTGCTCTGCCGTTGATCGAGTCATTCTTGCAACGACTGACTCCCCGGAAGATGATGCTCTTGCTTCGCTGGGTGAGAAGCTTGGTCTAATTGTTTGTCGTGGAAGCCAGAACGACGTTCTTTCTCGATATGCGCTAGCAGCAGAACAGACTGATGCTCGGGTTTTGGTCAGGATCACGGGCGATTGCCCCTTCGTCGATCCTATCTTTCTTGGGGAAATGATCGATAATTTTTGCAGTCAGGATATTGATTACTTTTCAAACTGCGTCTTCCCTACCTATCCGGATGGTTTAGATATTGAAGTCTTCACTCGCCGTTCTTTGCTGTTGGCACAGGCTGAATGTACTGATCCTTCTCAGCGAGAACATGTGACCCCTTGGATTCGAAGCTGCGGGCGTTTCCGATTGGGTCATAAGCAACATCATGTTGATCTCTCCTCGATGAGATGGACTGTGGATGAGCCTGAAGATCTTCAGGTCATTCGTGGTGTCGTAGACCATTTCGGAGGTTCTTCTGATTTTTCCTGGGAGCAGGTTCTCGAATTAGCTCATCAGCAACCACATCTGTTTGCCGCTAATGCCAAATTCACTCGTAATGAGGGGGCAATGATGGGTGAAGGTCAGAAGCTCTGGCGCCGTGCCAAGCGCGTGATTCCTGGTGGCAACATGCTCCTCTCCAAGCGGGCGGAGATGTTCTTGCCGGAGCAGTGGCCGGCCTATTTCTCCCGCGCCGCGGGTTGCCGGTTATGGGATCTGGACGGCCGTGAGCTCATTGATATGAGCATCATGGGGATCGGTACGAACCTTCTTGGCTATGGCCATCCAGAAGTGGATGCGGCCGTGGCAGCCACGGTAGCTGCCGGAAACATGAGCACTCTCAATTGTCCCGAGGAAGTATGGCTGGCTGAGCGGCTGGTGGAGCTGCACCCTTGGGCCGAAATGGCGAGGTTTGCACGAAGCGGAGGTGAAGCGAATGCCATAGCGATCCGTATTGCCCGTGCTGCCACAGGTAGAGAAACTGTGGCCATTTGTGGTTATCACGGCTGGCATGACTGGTACTTAGCTACGAACCTTCAGAACGATTCCGGCTTGGAGGAGCATCTTCTCCCAGGCCTGGAACCCAATGGCGTGCCCCAAGGATTAGCTGGAACGGTGCAACCCTTCAGCTTTAATCGGCTAGATCAATTGGCGCGTATTGCAGACAGCCATGATCTTGCGGCTGTAAAAATGGAGGTTCAGCGATCAACCCCCCCCGAGCCCGGTTTTCTGCAAGGAGTGAGAGATCTCTGCACGAAGCGTGGAATTGTGTTGATTTTTGATGAATGTACATCCGGTTTTCGCGAAACCTTCGGTGGTCTGCACCTGAAATACGGTGTGGAGCCGGACATGGCGATGTTTGGCAAGGCCCTTGGCAACGGTTATGCCATCACTGCAACTATTGGTCGACGTTCCGTTATGGAAGCTGCTCAGAATACCTTTATTAGCAGCACCTTTTGGACGGAACGTATTGGCCCCACCGCGGCGTTGAAGACTCTCGAGGTTATGGAGCGTGAACGTAGCTGGGAGCATGTTACGGCCACGGGATTTGCCTTGCGTCAGAATTGGCAGAAACTTGCAGATAGCCACGGACTGAGCCTCACCCACAATGGCCTTCCGGCTCTTACCGGATTTACATTTCAAAGCACTCAGGCTTTGGCTTATAAGACGTTGGTCTCCCAGGAAATGCTCAAGAGAGGTTACCTAGCTAGCACGAGTTGCTATATCTCTATGGCACACACGCCAGATGTAATCGATTTCTATCTAGAGCACCTCGATTCAGTATTCGCACTTATTGCATCCTGTGAGGCAGGTCAGTCTATTGCTGAGTTACTAGATGGACCAATCTGTCATAGCGGCTTCCGCCGTTTGAACTAGTTTTTTTTGACTATATTGTCTAGCGTGATAGATATTTCTATGATTACAAAATTATACATCTCTTTCCAGCCTGCCTTGAAACATCTATTCAATAGTTAGAGTAATTTCAAGTTAATTTGTTGACGCACCAAGCAATGGACGCAGGATAAACACAAGATCACTTTATTGATGTCCTTCTGCATAAACTCGTTCCAATCTGTTGATGAAAAAGCTTTCCGTCGTCCTCGCCAATCTTATGAGCATGAACGGCGAGTTGAATGCAGAGACATCGGCAAGGGTTGATCTGGCGGCCCAGTTGGAAAATGAAAAAGAATCCGCCCTCATCTTGTTGTGTGGATGGAATTACCGGCCCGACTGTGCCATAACAATAGCTGATGCCATGAAAAAATACTTAATTGAAAACCACACAATTGATCCCCGAAGAATTGATTGCCAAAGGATGTCTCGTGACACCGTTGGAGATGCTATTTACTCGCGTATTTACGCTGATGTCTTGGCTGGCGATCCCTTTCAGCAGGTCAACGTCGTTACGTCCAGTTATCACATGGATAGATCAAGAGAAATATTTGAATTTGTTTTCGGAAAAAATTTCTTAGTTACAGTTTCTGGTGTACCTGGTTTTGAATCTGATAATTCATCTGCGTTAGAGGCTTCTTCTCTCTCCGCTTTCAGAAAGACATTTGAAAAAGCTTCTCCTGGTGATTTAACTTCTATCTTTTATTCACTTAGGAATTATCATCCTTATTACAATGGAGAGGTATTTTCGAAAATTGACGATTTGCCCTATATTTCTAAATCTTTGCACTTACAATGAAAGTTCTCATTTTGTCCCCTTATCCTCAAGGACTCCTCTCAGCTCTAAAAATATTTGCCGATGAATATGAAGTTACTAGTAATTCCATATCAAGAGAATATTGCTTAAATGAGAGATTTGAGTTCCTCGTCTCTTATGGATATCGTCATATTATTAGACAGGATGTTCTTGATCTTTTTCCTGGTAAAGCCATTAATTTGCATATTAGCCTTCTCCCTTTTTGCCGAGGTGCCCATCCAATCCTGTGGTCGATTCTCGAAGGTAAACCTCTTGGTGTGACAATCCACATGTTAGACGCTGGTATAGATACTGGAAGCATTCTTTTTCAGCAAGTTACACCGCGGTATTTAGAGGATACTGATACTTTTGCATCGTTGTATAAGAAACACTGCGAATCGATCGAGTTTCTTTTCAGACATAATTGGAAGTACCTTCGTACTGCTGAGTGTTTTGGCTGGGAGCAGCAAGGGTCTCCTACAATTCATAGATCAAGTGAATTAGATGATTTGCTTGCATTTATGCCCCAAAAATGGGACACTACTATTATTGAATTTTGCAGATTGGCGGGGATTTCTCACCCGTTATTACCCATTTTTTGAATTTCCACAGTGATCATGAGCCAAACTCTAAAATCTTTTGCCATTGGCGATAGATCGATTGGCGCTGATTACCCTCCTCTCGTTATTGCCGAGATGAGTGGGAATCATAATCAAAGCCTTGATAGAGCTCTGCAGATTGTAGATGCTGCTGCAGCCTCTGGGGCCCATGCCCTCAAATTACAAACTTATACAGCCGACACTATTACCTTGTCTCACCGAGGAGGTGATTTTGAAATCAACGACAGCAGTAGTCTATGGGCTGGAGAAAATCTACATGACCTTTATGGTAAAGCGCAAACTCCATGGGATTGGCATGAGCCAATTATGAAACGTGCTCAATCTCATGGAATGCTTTGTTTCAGCTCTCCTTTTGATGAAACTGCGATTGATTTTCTTGAGGACTTAGACGTACCTGCTTATAAGATTGCAAGTTTCGAAAATAATCATTTACCACTTATCGCCAAAGCAGCATCTACTGGTAAACCCTTAATTATTTCAACGGGAATGGCATCACTTGCCGATTTAGAAAGGGCAGTAGTTACAGCTCGCGATAGTGGTTGCGAAGATTTAATTCTCCTAAAATGTACCAGCAGTTATCCGGCTACTCCGGAAAATACGAACATACGTACAATCCCACATTTGCGTGATATGTTTGATGTTCATGTTGGTCTTTCTGACCACACTATGGGTACAGGGGTATCAGTTGCGGCAATAGCACTTGGTGCTTCAATAATTGAAAAACATTTCACCATTAATCGTGCTGATGGTGGGGTTGATAGTGCCTTTTCACTGGAACCTGATGAGATGAAAGCCTTAGTTACGGAAGTTGAGCGTGCTTGGTTATCTCTTGGTCATATTTGTTACGGCCCAACAGATGCTGAAAGAAAGAGTCTTATTTTTCGGCGTTCAATATATGTGGCAGAAGATATAAATGCAGGTGATTTCTTTACAGCCAAAAATATTCGAATTGTTCGCCCTGGGTATGGAGCTCCTCCTTACTTATATCATCAACTTCTGGGCCGAAAAGCACGCCAGTCATACAGATGTGGTACACCGTTAACTTATGATCAGATTTTTTGACGTGCTCTATCTGATTTGTTTTCCGAGAATAACTATTATCGACATCAAAAAATGCTGATATCTAAACACATGGGTTCATTAATTAGAGCTAGATAATTCGACCACTTGACTGTTTACCTTCTGAATCAAATGACAATGGCTCCCAGCACTAGTCCTTTTCAGCTGAAATCTTCTTTTCAACTGCTTTTCAAAATATGGTCATATTTATCTTTTCGAAGAAAATTTCAATTTTTTCTTCTTCTGTGCCTTATGCTTTTAAGCTCCTTTGCAGAATTAATGTCACTTGGAGCAGTTATTCCCTTTTTGTCAATACTAAGCAATCCTGAAGCTGTTTGGAGTAATCAGTCTGCGTACAAAATTGCTTACTTTCTTGGATACAGAGATGCATCTGAATTAATTTTTCCCATTACTTTTATTTTTGTTTTTACTTGCTTCCTCGCCTCTGTCATAAGGCTCTTAAGTATTTGGGCGAATGGAAAATACTCTGCATCAATAGGTTCAGATATCAGTATTTTATCATACCGAAAAACACTATATCAACCATTCATAGTGCATGTTAAGCGAAATAGTAGTGAAGTAATTAACACGATAACATTGCAAACAGCACGAACGACTGCTGGTTTTACGGCCTTTTTGCAAATGACAAGTTCATCATTAATCTCACTTTCGCTTTTTGTAGGTTTTTTTGTTATCGACTGGAAAATTGCCCTTTCTGCAGTTATATTGTTTTCTATAGTATATTCACTCATAGCTAGATTTACTTCAAAAAAACTTAAAAATAATAGCGCGATTGTATCTTCTAATTCTCAATTTCTGATTAAAGTATTGCAGGAGGGTTTGGGCGCAATCCGAGATCTTCTGCTTGATAAAAGTCAACAGTTCTTTGTCGAAACTTATGCTGCTGCGGATAGAGAACAAAGGCTTAGACTAGCGAATAACCAGTTTTTGGCCTCGTTTCCCCGGTATAGTCTAGAGACGCTTGGAATCATATTTATTGCTTTACTTGGATATAGTATGTTATTGGAGGGAAATAATCCTTCTTTTGTATTGCCCTTTTTAGGTACGATTGCACTCGGTTCCCAAAAATTACTACCTTCACTACAGCAAGTTTATAGTTCGTGGGCTAAATTAAGAGGTTTTCAATCTGATCTTCTTGGCGTGCTGACTTTGCTCTTGCAAGATGAAATTCAAAACACGAATAAGGTTAAACCGTTGATCAATTTTAGCGATATAGTCTTCAATAGTGTAAATTTCTCTTATGATTCTAATAACAACTTTGTAAACAAATCGATTAATATAAAAATTAATTCCAATGAGATTATCGGAATTATTGGTGAGACTGGCTCAGGGAAAAGCACTTTTATTGACTTGTTTATGGGTCTTTTAGAGCCTACAGATGGTCGCATTTTGGTTAACGGTAAAGACTTGCACAATTCCTCTTGTGGAAGCCTTCTAGATTCTTGGAGGGCATCAATATCACATGTGCCGCAAAACATATATTTAACAGATACCTCATTTATTGAGAATATTGCATTTGGCGTTCCAAAAAAAGAAATTGATCACGAAAGAGTTTTCCACGCAGCTCAACAAGCCTGCATTTTTGATTATATTGATTCTACGCCTGAAGGCTTCAATACATTAGTTGGTGAAAAGGGTGTAAGGATGAGTGGTGGGCAAATGCAAAGAATAGGAATTGCACGCGCCCTTTATAAAAGCTCTTCTATTATTGTCTTGGATGAAGCAACTAGTGCCCTAGATATGAATACAGAATTAGCTGTAATGAACAATCTAACAAGTCAATCTTTTCGCTCTACATTTGTAATTATTGCGCATAGACTTAGTACATTAAAGAATTGTGATAGAATAATAAAGATAGAAAACGGTGCCGTCGTAGAAGATAATTCCAATTTCCATATTTTTGATTAATTATCTAGGCGAAATCCCTTTTTACTTCGAAGATTTTTACATGTGCTTTAGTACAAACACTTTACTCGATTTTTATCGTCAATTTAGGGGACTCGTTTCTAAGATCTTTTTGCTCTATTAATCCAATTGACGCTGACTACTGCTTTCTACTATCTCATCGCGCATATCTCTTTTTTTATTGTGGATGTTACGTTTGTTATTTCAACTGTAGAAGGCTGAACCTCTCTATTGAGTTGAAATCTTGGCGGATTAGAGTCTTGTTGCTTTTTGCCTGTTTCTTACATCTGCATTTGGCTGATTGTGTTCTTCCTGTATCTTCGTGAGCAATATGACTTAAACATGGTCTATAGTTCCCTAGCTTCCAAGGCATTCTGTTCGTCAGTTGTGCTCATAACAAAAACCAGCAATCAAGATATTCACTGAAATTGGAGCAATGTTGAAAGATGCTTCGATTAATTTGTGCCTAACTAGTTGCTCAGTTGTTTGAGGTGGTCTGGGTTGTCTCGACGGACCGAATCCGAATCGCTTACCTCTGAGGCTGAGTATTGCACCTGAGACGGGGCTTCCATTTATAAGCAACTGCACTCTCATACATTTGTATTTAAATTCCGAGTCGCTATGTAGGTAATCAGTAGCCCTAGGACGATCCAGGAGAGCTCCACCGATCACGCGGTACACCCGATTCGGTGACTGTCAGGAAAGATGACGCCCCTTCTACTGTTCAAGCAGCCATGGCAGACGTAGCTGGATTTGGATCAAGTTCCGGTTGTGGTTGATTGATCCACACCACTTCTGGTTGATGCCAGCAGCGCGTGGATCGTGACCACCGGCGTGGGTTTCGCTGGCGCCCCCGCGTAGATGACAGCCCGGTGACGGCAGATCTCCATAGCATCACCGTTGTGGCGCTGGTGGGGCGTCACGAACTCGATGCCGCTGTGGCGGTGCCGATGGTTGTACCAGTCCGCAAATGACGCCACCCACTGCCACGCCTCCTCCATTCTTGTGAACGGACGGCTTGGATGGTCGGGTCGGTATTTCGCCGTGCGGAACAACGACTCGGAATAGGGGTTGTCGTTCTACACCCGTGGCCTGGAAAAGGATCTGAGGACGCCCAGTTCCTCCAGCCGGCTTTCCAGCGTTGCGGCACGCATGGCGTTGCCGTTATCGGCATGGAGAACCAGTGGCTGGCGCCTGCCCTTGCTGATCCGCTCTCTCAGGCAGCCTCTGCTCACCAGATCCGTTGCGATGGCTGGATCCTCACCCTCCGCCACATCCCAGGCCACTACCTTTCGACTCCAGACGTCGATTACCAGGTAGAGGTACAGCCAGATCCCGCGGACCGTTGTGGGGAGATAGGTGATATCTCAGCTCTCCACACCTCATTCGGGCTTGATGCACGCAGCCTCGGGACTGGACGTGGCGCCTGTGGTGGTCTTGCCCGTCCGCGCCGGTGGACTTGACCGTGGGTGTGGAGCACACGGTAGAAGCTGCGCTCGGAACCGATATAGAGGCCCGATCCGCCAACACCGGCACGATCTGCCCTGGCGGCAGTGCGGCGAATTCAGGCTCGTTGCAGGGGAGGAGAATCCGTTGGCGTTCTTGTTCGCTGAGGCGGTGCGCCACATGGCGGTAGCTGCCCTTACGCCGGTCCACGCCGCCATCGTCAGCAGCGAACTGCCGGCGCCAATGCTGCAGCGTGGTGAGCTCTACCCTCAACAGACGAGCTACTGCAGCGGCTCTTGCACCGGCGGCCACCGCGGCCTCAAGGATCTCCAATGCTTTGCGGCGATCGGCTGATGTGGTCAGTCCCCCGCCTCCTCGCCCCAGTAGGCCTGGATCTTTTTGAGGCAATCAGCAATGCTGCCGCCCTCGCCAAACCTTGTCCTTACGGCGCAGCTCCTGCTGCAGCCGTTTGATTTCTCGCTGATCGGCCTGGTGGCGCTTCTCCAGGTCCTTCTGTTCGGCCATGGTTAGCAGCGGCTGTGCATTCGCATCCTGGGCGGCCTGGCGCCAGCGGTCCGCCTGCTCTGGATACAGACCCCTCTCCCGGCAATAGGCGCTTAATTCCGACGTGTTCAAGCCGGCGGTTTCTATGCCCACTGTGAATTTGTCGGCCGGCCCCCAACCCTCTGGATCCCTCTGAGAGGCAGGAACCACCTGCCCCTCTGATCGCCAGGCCATCTTCCAGCTGTAGAGGGTGACCACGTGAATGCCCAGCTCTGCTGAGATCTGAGCCACACTCTGCCGCTGTGGCGGACTCATCCGCCTTCTCACGTCAGCTTTGATGGCCTCGCTGTAACGACGCATTGCTCTGCGCCATCAAGCCCCCTGGTGAAAGACGTGATCGCGATGGAGAGGCGTCATCTTTCCTGGCGGAGGGGGTTCCGGCCAAGTACCAGAAGTTACGCACAATTGGTCCGGTAGACCCTTCGAAGCGTTGCCCCTATCTTGTGGACCTTCTTCCTAATCCACTCTGTTGTGGTTACGGCATTCATATTCATGACTTCCCCCGGTTGCTTGGCTGCTCCATGGTGCTGAGGAGGTGGTTTACGACGACGCTGGTTACCAAGGCATCGCAAAGTATCCCGAGATTACAGCTGTTGTATCGGTATTCAGAGTGTCGATGTGGTCCGGTAAATATTCAGTATGCTCCATACGCCAGATGGAATTCTGCAAAATTTGATTGAGACCGCCAGGATACTTATCCGCCCCAAGCCTTAACTACCATTCCGGCTAATCTATCAGTAGTTTTGGTTTTAACCCCACTTGTATAGGCGGTTTTTCCAATAACCGTTGCAAACTCAGTGTGTTGACAGAATTGACGAATCTGTTCCTTGTATGGGATTGGTTGCTGACACAAGAATTAATATGCCTGGATGATGTGCCTTAGTGCATCATCCAGGCATAAATGTATGTCAATCAACATAAAGATTGAGCCAAATAGGTTCAACATAATCCTGCCTTGGGTTTTAAGCACTGCAAGTCGAGACTTTGCCTGTCCAGGTTGACTTTGATTGCCTATTGCATTTGGTTTCCTTTGGGTGCTATATTTGTATGGGTCTCTTATTTGAGAATGAAGGAAAATTTTGTATTACCAAAATTCCCTCTTGAGCGTTCCATGGGAGAGAGAGAATGGGGTACAGAAACTCTTCTTCATCTGTGCCCTGATCACTGGTCTATGAAGAGGTTAGAGATTAAAAAAGGTTGTAAGGGTGGTCTGCAATACCATCGCCTTAAAGATGAAGCTACTTTTGTGATTAGTGGAAGTTTAATTGTTCGGTATGTTAAAAATAATACTATAATCGAAGAAATATTTGACGCTGGGTCTAGCATTCATTTTCCTCCTGGATGTATTCACCAAGAGGAAGCAATTTCTGATTGTATCCTTTTAGAAGTCTCAACTCCCCATGCCAATGACAGGGTTAGAGTTGATGAGCAATATGGCATGAAAACATCAGGCCTGCCTAGCACATCATTAGAAGATATTTTTAAAATCGTTTCCTAATTAAATCCATGAATTTTGCAACTTTTTTTTCCGAGAACGCATCAGATGCGTCTTATGTAATTGCAGAAATTGGCAATAATCACCAAGGATCAGTTTCTTTGGCTGCAGATATGATTAAAGCGGCTCACATGGCTGGAGCAAATTGTGTCAAGTTTCAAAGGAGGACAAATCGCGAATTATATACTGAATCTTTTTATAATAGTCCATATGAGAATCCCAATAGTTTTGCATCAACTTATGGAGAACACCGTGATTTCTTAGAACTATCATTGGATGAATTAGTTAAGTTAAAAGATTTATCTGATTCTTTGGGTATTGATTTTTTGGTTACCCCTTTTGATTTTTCAAGTCTCGAAGATCTTATTGCGATTGGCGTCAAATCTTATAAAATTGCATCCGCTGATATTGTTCATACTCCTTTAATTGAAAGGGTGTTGAAGACCGGTGCTCCCCTAATAATCAGTACAGGTCATTGCCTAATTAATGATATCGACCGTGTAGCGGATCTTCTAAACCATCACTCTAATAAATCTGCACTTTTGCATTGCACTGCTTCATATCCTTCCCCGATCGAAAGCATGAATTTAAATTGTATTCCTATGTTGATAGACCGTTATGGCTCCCGCAGCCTCATAGGTTTATCTGACCATGAGAATGGTATTGACTGTGCCTCAACAGCCTTCATGCTTGGAGCGAGAGTATTTGAAAAACACTTCACACTTGATCGTAGTTCAAAAGGTACTGACAACGCTTTTTCGTTAGAACCTCAAGGTTTAGCAAAACTTGTACGCAACTTAAAGCGAATACCACTTTCTTTAGGCAATTCTAATAAGGTTATTTTAGAATGCGAGAAAAGACCTGTCTATAAAATGAGAAAGTCACTTGTTTATAAAACAGACTTTTCTGCAGGTCATCTTCTCAGTCCCTCAGATATAGAGTTTCGCTGTCCTGGAGATGGTCTTGAACCTTACAAGTTATCTGAAGTAATTGGAAGGACATTGTTAATTGATGTAAAAGCCCAAGACTATGCAAATTCATCTCACTTAGCTTGACATGAGATACAAAATATTCTTTATTGACTTTGATGGTGTTTTTACTGATAATAAAGTTCACATTGATGTGCAAGGTAATGAGTACGTCTCTTGCAATCGCTCCGATGGTATTGGGATTTCAGCCTTAAAGAATAGTGGCGTTGAATGTATCATAGTATCAACCGAAAAAGTTCCATTATGTCAACTTAGGGCGAAAAAGCTGGATATACCTTGTTATTATTCTGTTCCAAACAAAGAAACTGCTATTAAACAAATATTGTCGGAAAAAGGGATTGACTCATCCCAATCCGTATTTCTTGGCAATGATATTAATGATTTATCCGCATTTAATGCTGTAAATTTACGTCTTGCTGTTGCAGACTCCCATTATAAGATTCTAAATGCTGCAGATTATATTCTTTCAAAACCTGGTGGTCATGGTGCAGTGAGAGAAGCTGCAGATTTCATTAAGTTCTGTAATACAAAATTTTCATGAAGATCACTGACTATCAAGTTTTTGAAATTCATGCTGGATGGCGATCTTGGATTTTTATTCGAATCTCCTCGGGTAATACGCATGGCTGGTCAGAAATATCAGATAGTAATACCTGCAATCAAGCATCCATTGCTTTTTTACGCTCACTTGCAGAATTCGTTTTAGATACCGCGGTTGATCATTACATTCATACTTTGCATTTGCTTTCGTCTAAGTTTGTCCAAAATCTCAATTTTAGTGCTCTAAAACCTCTTTCTGGCATTGAAAATGCTTTTATTGATCTCTTCTGCAAGCTCAATAGACTCTCAGCTATATCTTATCTACAAGGTTTTCCTGATAATAAGGTTCCTATTTACTGGTCTCATTTCGGCACAACTCGATCGCGAGCCTTCAAAGTATGTGAACTACCCCAACTAAATAGTTATGATGATATCTTACCGATATTAGAACAGTGCCAAAATTTAGGCATCTCAACAGTCAAAAGTAATATTATCATCTTCCCACCTGATAGTGATAGTTATGTCTTTATGCCTGGTGCTTTTAAGGGATATCAGACAGCATTTAGGTACCCATCTCGCGAAGATTATTTTCTTGCTATTAGGTCAATTGATAAATGGATTGATTTAATTTCTTCTAATTCTAACCTGAATGTCGCTATTGATCTGAATTTTAATATACCAAGTCTATACCTTCCCTTACTTTCCACTTCTAGTGCTTGGTATGAGTTTGATACTATAGATTGTTGTAAAACAAGAGAATATTGTAGTCATTTTCCAATGAACGTCTGTTTGGTTACTGGTGAGAATGCTCTTACTTTTGACTCATTTAAATATATTGTTGATTCTCCAGTCCAAGTTATTTCACTCGATCCTTGTTGGTTAGGGTCCTCAAAAACTTGTGACTTTATTAATATTGTAGAGCAACACAATAAGTTCATAACCGTTCACAATTTCAACGGCCACCTTTCATCATTTATCTCCCTTGCTCATTGCTCACTTATTAATAATTTGCATTATCTAGAATTTGACCTGGATGATGTACCTTGGAAAGATTCCATTTTTTCGAATTGTCCAGAGATTATTGATGGTTATGTATATACTGACAACAGTGTTTATGGTTGGGGCTGTGATTTATTGCTTGATAAAGCAAGCCCATATATTGTTTAGTTATCATCAACTTTATACGTATCATAGTAGAGGACTGAATATATGTCTATACGTTCTCTTTTAATCCTGATCCTTAGTCGTCCTCCGTATATGTGTTAAGATTAAACAGATTCTTTGATCTATATGTGACTACTTTTCAAGCCTACAAATCTCTTTGCAGTCTCAATCTATACTTCAAACCTCGTAATCTTCTAAATCATATTGAATATGTGTTTGGTGATTATGATTTTAAAGGTAAACGTGTTCTTGATGTTGGTGGCGGTGCTGGTTTACTACGGTTTTGGTCATTGCCCAATGGTGCATCATCAAGCGCTGTTCTTTTAGAACCGGAGCTTGAAGGGTGTACCTTGGGAATTATTTCTAGCATCCAAATTAACGCTCATGCTTTACGCGTTGAAGATAAATTTGTACATCTACGCACTACTATTCAAGATTATTTAGCCAGTCATTCAGGTATCACCGCCTTCGACTTCATTGTTTATGCTAATTCAGTAAATCATATTAATGAGCATACCGTTGAGAATTTTTTCTTAGAACCTATTTTTCGTAATTTTCATATAGATCATTTTAGGCAACTTGCCAAGATTACAACAGTTACAAATACACGTCTTTTCTTGACTGATTACTCATGTTATAATTTTTTCGATAACTTGCCTCCCACCAACCTTTTAGAGCCTGCCATCGAGTGGATTAAGCATCTTTCTCCTAGCGATTGGATGCAAGTACTTGAAGAGGTTAGTTTTTCTAACTTTGTCATGAAATGGTTTTCACCTAACTCACCTTCTTGGATCTCTCCCTTTGTCTCTAATAAAATTGTCAATTATTTGACATTCTCCTTTTTTAGTTTGTCCTTTTCATATCTAGGTTAATATTTATGTGTGGTATATCTGGTATTTGGAGGCCTAAAGGATTAACATCTTTAGATTACCATAAATCAAAATCAAGTATTCAACGCCTTTCAACTCGTGGCCCGGATTTTCAATCCACTAAATCTATAAATAATGATCTTTTATTTAATCATGCTCGACTTTCTATATTAGATCTTACTAGCTCATCAAATCAACCAATATATTCATGTTGTGGTCGATATCTGTTGGCTTTTAATGGTGAAATCTATAATTTTAAAGAGATTGCCTTGTCACTAAATCAATATGAATCCAAATATAGTCTTTACTCTAATAAACTTCGTCTTTGTTCTGATACTATCTCTATACTTGATTCTCTTTCCGTATTTGGAGTTTTTCCCACTCTCAACCGATTAAATGGAATGTTCTCTATTTCAGTCTATGATTGTCTAGACAAAATCTTATACCTTTCACGTGACTATTATGGGCAAAAGCCTCTTTATTATCATTTGGACTATGACTCTTTAGCATTCTCTTCAGACTTAATCGATACTAAATCTTTTCTAGACAAAACTCCTGCATTATGCAAAGAAGCATCGTATCAATATATCGAATATGGAATGTCTCTTTCCCCTCAGTCACTATATTGCTCTATTTTTGAAGTTGCTCCTAATCAAATCGTTTCTTTCAGTTTACACTCTGGATCTACACTAGTTAAGTCTTTTTCGTATTTACATGATGATTCAATAATTACCCAAAACAAGCCCAACCTGTCTGAGGCAATGGATCGTATAATCTTAGATCATCTTCATTCCGATGTACCTTCAGCTCTATTACTGTCGGGTGGTATAGATTCTACATTGCTCGCGGGATTATCTGCAAAGAATTCTTCAGACAGTATTTCTTGCTTTACTTTTTATCAGTCAAATGATATTGAAGTTAGATTAGCTAAGAAGACAGCCTATGATTTTTCCCTTCCTCACTATATTATCAGCCCTGAACCAGAGCATCTTTCTGATCTTATTTCTCATTCTCTAAGCACTGTCGATGTACCTATATCCGATCCTGCAACCTTTTCATCACTATATATGCATACTAAAGTTAAAGAACTGGGCTTTAAAGTACTGCTTAATGGTGATGGTGCAGATGAGATCTTTTCTGGTTACTCAAGACATTTCTCTAGCTATAAACCGCTTCATCGTCTTCCAAGTAAATTAGTAGCCTTCTTATCTAATTTATATTCTCAGTACCAGCATCTTTTCCCTCAAAAGACTTCATTTGTTAAATACATTCGGTATCTTCTTTCTGACACAAGAGGCATTGCATATTTATCCCGACTAGCTGAATCACCCTTATATCTTAATACCCAGCCCGTACTTGAAATGTTTTTGGAATCACGTTCTTCTCTAGATCTATTACACTCTAATCCGAATTTAATAGATATCTTTTCTTTTCTCCCAAGTAAAATGCTTGTTAAAACTGACCGAAGTTCTATGAACGTTGGCGTAGAAGCGCGTTCTCCTTATCTTGATTTGCGTCTTTGTTCATATTCTTCAATATTCCCTAACCAGAGAAAGAAGTATCTTAAACAATTACTATCAGACATTTATCCAACATATCCGATTGAGCAACCTAAGTCTGGTTTTGAGTTTGATTTCTCTTTCTTAAATCAGCTTCCTGTCTTTGATTTTCTAGCTTCAACTTTTGTAAGTGATATATTTGATTACTTAGATATTAATCCTCTTTATAATCACTCCCTTTTTCAGAAGCCTTTTAATAGATCAAATTGGAATTTAGTTTCTTTTCTTTCCTGGGCTCAATTTAATCTCTAATGTCATATCCTCCATCCGAGAATACATGCATCTCTTTCAATAAGAACTGCTATTCTCAATTTTCACTTTTTTTTAACCGATATTTTCCCAATTCTGACAAGTATTATTTGCTTTCTCAAGTGCTCAAGCCATGTTTTTCTTTATTGTATGATGCGCGCTTTTCCCTCAATAATCATTTTTATCCTCTTATATGCCCATCCATTTCTCAGCGTCATCGCTACATAAACTTTGCCATAGAATCATTAAACTCTAACCTTATTATTGTTCTTACTGCGAGCATTGTTCGCTCGTTAATTCTATTCATTCTCCGTAAAAAGTTTTTTACAATCAAAATTTCGAAATTAGATTATTCCTCGTATACCGCTCTCTGTAAAATAATTACTTCATTAAGTTCCAATCGACCTCCTAGAAGTATATTCGATAAATCTCGCAATTATCTTTCAGCATTGTTTCTTCGGGTAATACTTTGGATCGTTTCTCATCCAATTTCGTTTATCCCATGTTTATATCTAAATTTGTTTGCCTTTTCGATATATCTCCGCACCCCTTGTTATTACCTTTTCTTCAATCGTCGCTGGTCAAATTATCTCAATTCTTTAGTTGAATACCAGCTGCGCAGAGACTTTAAGAATTTATCCTCACTTCTTTCGTATCTTGAGGTTTCTGAGTATTTCTCTACAGGATGGTTTTCTTCAAATTCGATGATACTTTTTTGTTGTTTGAATCATTTAAATATACCTTCTACGGTACGTGCTCATGGTCATTTATCCCAAACTACACTTGCTTTTTTCTTTCCTATATTGTCAACTAACTTTATTGTCAATACCGAAGAGGAAGCATATCGTATTAAAGTTATATCACGTGATAACGCAAATGTTAATTATCGTTTTACCAACCTCTTTGCTTCTCAGGAATCACTTAAATCCAATCTTGCTTCCTACCCTTCCATAATCTTAGCTTTGTCAGCCCCTGACTGTCTTTATGATTCTGTTATTTTTTCAAAGTATACGCTTCTTGTTGATAAGTTATTGCATCGAGGTTTCTCTGTTTCCTATAAGGCCCATCACCACGCCACAAAATCTGAAAAACTATTGCTTAGTCTCAATAATCTTATTCCTCCACTAACTCCAAATGTTTTGTCATATCATTCTACCGATTCTGCCTCTAATTCTATTATGCTCGGTTCCTCTTCAACAGTTTTGATTGATGCCAAAGCTCTTGGAATTCCAGCTTATGAAATTCTTGATTTCCATACCAATATCTCTCCGTTAATAAAATCTGCTCCCTGCACAACTGTAAATACTCTCATAGATATCTTGCCTCCATTACTTCCTACTCCTTGATAATACCTTCTCTCGAAAAGTATTTCATTGCTCCTCTTTTATCCTTTTACTACAATATATTTGATCATTTCCTTTTTTTACTTACTTCTTTTTGTCCACGCGCAAAGCATCGCGTACAATTTCATTATGAGATTTGCACTTGTCGCTTTTGCCTAATGTCCACTTATTACCCAAAGATACTTTTAATTCTTATATCTCATGCCTTTCCAGCAAAATTCTTTTATGCATCAACATAGACTTCTTTGATTCACGACCTTTCTTTTGGCACTGTTTATTATCAGTTTCCGTTTATCCTTAGTTCTTGCTATCCTTATTCTAGTATGCTTAGTATTTTATTTCTCAGGTTATCTTTGTACCTACTGCATTCTTTTGTTATAATATAATTAAGTATGGTGTCATTTTCCTCTATTCTTAAATCTTTCGTTTGCTCGATTGCTTCTGGCAATCTATCCAGATCATAACAGACTTTAATGTTGCTTAGTCCCGTTGCAACACCTATATGTTCATATCCGATTAATGATTCATATGGTGATCTACCGCCATTTTCTTTATGTGCGAGTAATATATACTTCTTTTTAAGTATTGCTGCTTCAATTAGCATTGAGGTACTTCCTCCTATTACCAGATCTGCATTGATAATTAACTCAATATACTTTTCTGTATCATATATCCCATCTTTTGTATTTTTTTTCAATGTGCTTTTGTCTAACTCCACCAATTCATCGTATTTGCATGTAATTGCATTTTGATATCTCTCCCCCCATGGATGCGGCCTATATAATATTTTGACTTTCTTGGATTGGTCTCTAGACCAATCTGCAATTTTGTTGATTACTTTTCTTTCGTCATAGTCTAGTGCTACTCCACAAAATAGTATGTAATTAATTTGTTTTCTTTCTCTCATTATCCTCTTCTTTGTCTCTTGTTCTTTGTAGTATTTTTCAAATCTTGGAGTTCCAAGAGTCCATATTTGCTTCTCTTGATAACCTTGTATTGACATTGCATGTAATTTCGACTGTTCTCCCCAAACTGAACATGCCTTTGCTTTAAATGTGTTTACCGTTTTCGAAGATAGATTATCCCAATTATCAAATAGCCATACTATATTAACTCTATTATCCTTCGTTCTATCCGCCTCTTCTTGCATGAATCCAGTTATATCTAGCTCTGCTTGTGAACCCATCGTAGGTACTATTATAGTTGAATATTTTTCATTCTTTAGTATTTTGTATAGCTCTTCCCTTTTTACTATTATCTCAATTGTTTTTTTAACCGCACTTTGCAATAAAATGTTTTTGCTTATACAATATACAGTCAATCGGTATATCAATAGATTTATTCTCTCTCTAATTTGTTTGATACTCTTTAGCTTTTGAGTTCGCCTCGGCTTCAATTTTCTATTTATTCTGTATTGGAAGCTCTTCGACTTATTGATTTGCTTGTACATATTTGCGTCATTCATTATTTGTGATATTAATCCAAGTGATCTGCTCATCGTATATTGCTTAAAACGATTACCTTCAAGCAGTTGCTTTTTATCCTCACTGCTTATAGTTTTTTTGTTTGCATATAGTATGCAATTATATTCTTCTTCAATGTTCTCGAAGGTGTTCGTGACAATGTAATTTCTTGCAATTAAGCTATTCCCTACGATAATAGCTATCTTTTTTTTCATTTTAAAATTTTGTCTCACTTTACCTGCGTGAACTCTTTCAGTCAACCCCTTGCCCCTTTTTAATCCTACCACTTTATTCTTCCATCTTATCTCCCTTTCTCAATAATCAAAATGCTTGGATTTACCCCCTCGATCGTGTCTTTAACCTTTTCTATTTCTTGCTTTTGATTCTTTTTATATTACTTGTTTTTAATGTCTTGTAAAAGGCTTTTCAACAACTCTTTGACGTACTGTCTTTGCTGCTCAGGTTTTCCTGCATAATTTTATTTTTAATTAACGCTATGCTCCCTGCTCACATTTTGATCAAATTAATTTTGATTTGTCATTGATTTTTGTTCTTTTACCATATTTTATCTAAATGTTTTTCATTCCATTTTGGCCTCTCACAGGCATTTTACTATTACCTCTCTTGTTTTGTTTCTAAAAGTATGTCTTGACTCATTTATACAAATTCTTCTCGATTGCCTGATCTCACCCTCTTTATCAGAACAGGTGCAATGACATTGGTTTGTTATGTAGCCGCTTTTGAGCCCTCTTCAGGTTTGTACGTATCTCTCATGGACGAACGTGTCCTTAATGTGTTGTACTTCCCGTCCTCGTTGCGCATACCCTTGGGGTTCAGCCAATGTGGCGAATGCCGCTTTCTTATTTATTCGTTCTCAGAGGATTTTTGAAGGATTCTACATCTCCGTTTCTTTACCGGGACTTCATTTTGGCGTTCCCGGTGCCGTCACTGTTCTTTCCTGTTCGAACACATCATCTAACTGGTTATTTACACAGGCCTTTTATCACCTCGGTAACGCTGCAGTTGGTTAGAGGCCTGTGATCTCCTAATTCATTACTACTACACCCATTTGAAATACCGTCTGTCCCAGATCTCAATTCACAGATATTCGTTCTTTTTGTTCACGTTTCTGAATTCAGACGTTCGTCATTTGCGATGGCTCCGAACTTGAAGTTTATGGCGTCGAATTTTTTATATTTGTCGGTTTTTTTGCGCTGCAACGAGATGTCTGCGTCACGAGATCGAGATTGTTTTTGGGAGTCATTCACTGTATGCACATCTACCGGTAGCACTGTTTGAATCGTTTGTCGTTCACTGTCTATCCTTTTATCTCCAGCATGCGGTGGGGCATATGTCGCCCCCAAATGTTGAGGTAGGCTGCGATCTCCTGGATTGGTTTATTTTGCTTGGATTTTCCGCTAACTACAATCTTCTTTACCACGTTATATTTATTTGTTATTTTTACAACTCTTCTTGTATACCCTTCGTACAATCATAACATCATTGCGGTCTACCTTCAGCTATGTGTAGTTGTTTTTCTCCTGAAGTTTTCCTTAGCAATCCCCTATCAATCCGCCCTTTCCAATTTTGCTTCTGCCAGGTATTTCTTGTTTCATTCTTTTCCCTTTTCAAGGTGGTTATCCCTTTAGCTTTCTCGTTTATCATGCCATCTTTCTGTTTTCTAGAAGTTGTAGTGCGGCTGGTTTACTACGACGTCCTGTAAGTGTCGGTGACTGTTGTGATTAGAGCGTTTAGCCTCTCAGCGGTATTATCTTGCGGATGATATCCTCGTCTGTTTTCCGGTTTTGTTTATAGTCAACATCACAGACCAACTGTCCGGATAAGTCTTTTTTTTTAGCGTCCTGACTTTTAGGCTTTACTCTCGTATCTCATTTCTTGCTTTCAATTATGGGTACATTCTTAACTCATTCTAGATTTCCATCCTAATCGTCATTTTTATGTCACTTGTATAATATTGGCGACACACTTCTGTTGATTGCTCACACTATTCTAATTTCATTCGTGGTATTATCAGCTTTCCATCTCAACCGTCCAGCGATTTTAATTCCTTCAAGTATCTCAATGATCATACCTTTAGTTTGTTATTGTCGACATATATTCTTGTTCTCGTTTTACCTTATGTCTTTTCAGTTTTGAAATTACCTCTCAGTCAATAAGCTTTTTTATGCATCCACTTATGATTTTTGCTTCTCGCCAATACTTCGTTTTCGTCTATCGCCCTTCGTTCTTTTTACCTACCTCTACTTTTAGCTTGCTTTAATCTTTCTGAATTTTTAACCCTCTTTTTCTTCAACCCAAAAAATACTCATTTCCTTCCCTAGCTACTTACAAGCACTCCATCACACTTACTTTATTGCTCAACCTCCCTTAAAGACTTTATTTTACGTGTCACATTCTTAATGAAAATTTCATCTGTTAACGTAGTTGGTTCTGGTGCTATTGGTCTTTTCCTTTATTCTTCGCTTATACAACATTATAGTACTACATTATTTTCTGTTCGTTCTCGACTCCCTTACACTGAGGGATTATTTAGACTTTCTTATAATTCTAATATTTCTGAATATAAACTTGAGTCCCATACATCATCTATATATGATTGTGATTTGCTTATTTATGCTGGCTTGATGTCCTCAATTGATTTGAATCATCTAGATTTTCACAATACCTTGATTTGTTCTAACATGTGTAGTTTTTTGCCAATAATTATGCAGTCAAAATTTCATTTATCTATTATTCAGAATATTACTGCATCTGTATTTGTTAAGGAAAATCTAATTAATGTTATAGCCTCTTCTCCTTCTACACCAACACTTGTTGCTAATACTCCCTTTTCGATCAATTTCGGTTCAAATATTAATTTTGCGTTTTCTGAGAACTCGGATCAAGCTCTATTAATTAAAGGACTTAGAACGATTTTCTATATTTTCTACTACCACAGGCATTCATCTCTATTCTCTTTTTATTCCATTCAGTGTGAGCTTGATTCATTAGCACAAGACTTTGAATTCTCCTCAAAATGCCTGGATATTATAAATAAACTTCCTGAAAACTTTCTCCCATCTATATTATCTAATTCCGCTCGTCAACGTAACGAACTTATACAATTACTCCAATATTTTATCCAATTTTTATTGTCAAATGGTTCTTGTGACTGCCCCTACCTTTTGCTATCATCACGAAAATTATTGACGCTTACTCGTGACAATAGCTATTCTTGGCCTTAGGTCAGGTAGTAAGGGTATTCCAGATAAGAATATTAAACATCTGCATAACAAGCCTTTGTTTTATTGGATTCTAAGAACAATTTTTGCATCCAAGGTTTACGATGACGTTATTGTATCTAGTGATTCTTCGGTTTATCTTTCTTTGGTAGGTGAATTCTTCCCAAATGTTTTTTTACACCATAGATCTACTCGTAATTCTACTGACGTTTCAGTAGAATACGATTTTATTTTAGAGGCATTAGATTATTTTGACCTACATTCACGTTTAATTATGTCTGATGAAATAATCAGCCGTTTCCATGCTACAAGTCCACTTCAATCTGTCTCAGATATAAAAGAATCTGTTGATGCTCTTGTCGGCGATTTATCGGCCACTTCTTCAGTTTTAATAAGACCATCTCCTATTCATCCCCACAAAACACTTGTCTTACAAAGTCATTCCGACTCTACTATTGCCTTATGTTCTTCATCACTCACCTGTGAGGCAGTCACCCCAAGAAATCGTCAAACCTTGGCACCACATTATATAAGATCTAATATAATCAATTTCAAAAAGTCTACTTTAGATTCCCGATCTCTCACAGGTCACAAGTGTCTTGCCGTTCTTTCTGATAGTGATATTCATGTTGACATTGATTCACCTCTCGATTTTATGTTTGCCGATTATATTATCAGAAATAATATTAAGGATTTACTTTCATGATTAAACCTTCTCTTTGGATCTATATTCCCTGCATCTCAGGAGGCGGAACTGAGCGTTTTTTTACTCAGCTTGCCTCATCCCTCTCCACGTCATATAGGATTACTTTTTTCTATTCCATCCCTAATAATTCAGTACATTTATATAATAAGCAGAAGGATTGTATATACGTCCTATTGCCTACAAAAAGCGCCCTCCTAAGTGCAGTTTATTTGTCTATATTATCTCATATTCGCCGACCTAATATTATTCTTACAGCCCAAAACCATTGTAATGTTTACTTCACTCTTCTTAAGTCCTTCTTTTTCCGCCATTCATCTTTGGTAATCAGTGAACGTGCTGTAGCTTCACTTGCTTTGGCTGATAACCCTACCTTGGCAAGAAAGTTTATACGACACCTTATCCCTTATGTCTATAACCGTGCCGACATCATAATTACTCAAACAAATGCCGTTAAATCCGATCTAATTGACAAGTTTTCAGTTTCAGAGTCGTTAATCAAAGTTATACCCAATTTTATCGATATTGACCACATTTATTCGGCATTAAATTCCACTTCTCATGTTAGTTTAAATGATTTTGGCATTTCTAAGCCTTACATTATCTCTTTAGGTCGATTGGTTCCACAAAAAGGTCATAAATACCTTATCTCTGCCTTCCACCAAGTTTCTGGATTGATTCCTCACAATCTATATATATGTGGTTTAGGACCTGATCTTGACTCCCTTCGTGATTTATGTACATCTTTGAACATCTCTCATCGAGTTATATTTTTAGGTTATGTTCAATCCCCGTATTCGTTAATTTATCATTCCTCTCTCTTCATACTACCCTCGCTTTATGAAGGAATGCCTAATGCTCTCCTCGAAGCTATCTCCCTAGATGTCCCCGTAATATCCTCTAACTGTCCTTCGGGTCCTTATGAAATTTTGGGACAGAGTTACCCATCACTTTTATATAATCCCACTGACTTTAATTCTTTATCTCGACTGATTATAAAGCAACTCAATTCGCCACTGAAAGTTGATAAATCATTATTAAGTTCTTTTAGTGTTGAATATGTTTCTATGCGTTTTTCATCCCTGCTTGCTTCTTTATTAAGATGAAACTCTCTCTTAATAAGTTCTTTTCAATTCCTCTTCTCTTTGCCTCTATTCCTCTTTTCGTTGATTTAAGTAACTTCACTTTTTTTCTTTACGCTAGTGATTCTATGCGTATATACAGCATATCACCCAAAACACCAATTCCTCTTGTCTTTTTTCTGACTTTTTCTTTTCTTCTTTATTTGTATTCTACTTTAGCGCGTCGCCGTAAGTTAATAGTCTCTAATTTTTCTAGATACTACTATTTTGCATTTATATTTGCGCCTTTTTTATTTATTGTTTTATTCCTGAACAGCTTTGGCCTTGTTCAAGCCCTCCAATTGCTTATTGCTTTTTCACTTATTTATTTCTTCCCCATACCTGCCCCTGTAGATTCTTATTTTGAGAGTATGAAATTTTTTATTATTGGTATTTGTTTATGGGTTATTCTCCATGCTGTTAGTGCTTATGTTTCTAATGATTTTAATCTAATTGATTTTGACCGTCACCTTGATTTTGGTCGCTTCTTTGGCTATCGTATCTACCAAAGCACGGTTTCCTATTCTGCCACACTAGGAATCTATCTTGTCTTTCTACTGGATATAGTTAAGAGAAACCTTCGATTATCATTATCTTCTTTCGCTATTGTCATATCTATTCTATGTTGTGTATTCTTGATGACCATATCCCAGGCCCGTCTTGCACAGCTTGATCTTATCGTCATTCTCACATTATTCACCATCATACCATCTATAAATATCTCTATTCGATCTCTGTTGTATTCCCTCAGATCCATTATATCTTCCGCTATTTCTCTATTGACAGGCAAGATTAGACGCTTTGTATTATTTATTATTCCATTTTTGACTGGTTTTTGTCTGTTCTTTATTGGCTATATTTATAGATTTTCAAAGGGTGGTGGTGATCGTTTTGAGCTTTGGTCTCGCGCTATCGAAACAATACTTTCAAATTCTTCCTTTTTGCTAGGCGGTACCGGTCAACTTCATTCATTTGCTCATAATACTTTTTTCAGTCTTCTTCTTGGTTTAGGCATCATTCCTTTTATCCTTTTAGTATTTGTAGCGCTCTTTGGCTATTTCCTTACCACTTCTAAGGTTAATAATAATTCTGACTTCCGTCCAAGTGTATTTTCCTCATTAAGTTTTCTATTTATTCTCTTCTCCAATTCAGTGTTTAATTCAGGTTTTACTCAACCATTATTTAGTTGTACACTTGTTTTAGCCATCTACTTTTCCTTCTCTCTGTCCCCTAATTACAATCCTCAACGCTGATGTGCGGTATTTCGGGTGTATTTCGTATTGGTCCTGTTATTCACGACCCTAATTCTGACCTAAATTTCGAACTCCAAAACGAATGTAACATCCTTAATTCTTATAATGGTTTAAGGGGTCCTGATCACACCAGCCTCTTATTTTTTCCAAATTGTGCGCTCGGTCATACTCGTCTTGCAATTCGCGATTTGAGTAATCGTTCAAACCAGCCTGTTACCACAGATAACGGTTACGTTTTTTCTTTTAATGGTGAAATCTATGCACATAGTGGCCCTTCTCTACCATCTTTGTCCCTATTTGATTCAGATACTTTATGGCTAAAGAGAATTATTGAAATTGCAGGTTTGCCCAATTTTCGTTTGATTCATGGTGACTTTGCATGTGCTTTTTATAATCGTACTGACCATCAACTAGTTCTTGTAAGAGATCATTTTGGTAAAAAGCCCCTTTATTATTCATTTCAAAATAGCAAACTATCTTTTTCCTCTTCTCTTTCTGGTCTTGCACATATTTTGTCTCGCACAACCATCAACCAAATTTCTCTCTCGGAGTATTTAGTATACGGTAATTCTTTCTCTGACCGGTCTATATATAACGAAATTTATTCAGTCCCGCCTGGTTGTCTTCTTAGCATTGATCTTTTTTCTGGTAAAGTTAGTACTTTTAATTACTACTCATATTCTCCTACTCAGTCTTCCGGTGCTTACACCTACAAAACTAGAAGACAGGCGCTTGAGGATTTTCACATTTTACTTTCGTCAGTTGTACAATCTCACTTGGTTTCTGATGTTACCATATCCTCTTTGTTGAGCGGTGGAATTGATTCAAAATCGATAACTTATTGTGCATCTCAATATTCTTCAATCAATGCTTATACAGCTCGTTTTGTAGGCTCATCCTCAGAAGATTTGCAAGCCTCGACGTTCTCATCACTTTATTCTAATATTAATCATACCTCTGTTTCCGTTTCTTCTGACAATTTAATCTCCTCTATTAAAGACTTCTCGTGCTTTGTAGGTGAGCCTTTTGCAGATGCCTCAGTTTTTTCTTTGATCTCTCTATATAAATCTCTTCCATCTTCCAATCGTGTTGTTTTGCAAGGTGATGGAGGTGATGAACTTTTTGGAGGTTATTCAAGATACAAACGCTTTCCTTTTTACTCTCGTATACCAAACTCAATACCACGTTTGTTACTTTCTCTTTTTCCTAACTTACATCCACGTCTGCAACGAGTCTTGAACCTTTCTGCTTTAACGGATGGTAATTTGTATGCACAGTTAATGACTATGGATATTCCCCAATCGTGTTTGTTACCTCTATTTAATTCCCTTGAAGATCTTTCCTTCTCTGACATCTTAGATTCTTTTTCTTCGGACTTTCCTACTACTTGTTCCAGTACTGACTCCAAGTTGTCATTACTAGATTTTTCCCACCAACTACCCTCTCAATTTTTGTATAAGGTTGATCGTGCTTCAATGTTCGTTTCTAAGGAAGCCAGAATTCCTTTTATAGATTCTCGCATTACAGATTTTTTATCTTGTATTCCCCCTTCTGTTCGTTTTCGCCGCTTTCCTGAAAAATCGTTCTTACGTAATTCTTTGCCCATACCTACATCTCATTCTTCGACTCCTAAAAAGGGTTTCTCAACTCCATACCACCTTTGGATATGCGACCATTTTGATATTATTAATGATTATTTATACTCTGATCGCTTCCTTTCTGCTTTTGGTATTTGTCATGCTAAATTAAGTTCCTTTCTCGATCACAGATCTGACAAATATCTCTATTCCTTCCAAGTCTGGAAGTTATTCAATCTTTCCGTTTGGTTCCATCACGTTTTTATTTAATGAACCTCAGCCATCTTGACATTCTCAGGTGTCCCGTTTGTAGTTCCCATCTGGTTGGATCTGATCTTGAAATACATCATTCTCGATTTATAGTAAAGGGCAAATTGAATTGTGATAATTGTCGTTCGACTTTTCCGATCATAAATCACATTCCTCGTTTTTGTACTAGTGTTTCACACCCTGCAGATAGCTTTGGTTATCAGTGGAATTCCTTCGCACTAAGTCAGATTGATAATTGTGCAAATACTGACGAAAGTTATATCCGACTTACTTCTGAAACTTGCTTATCTTCCAAAACCGTAGAGGATAAAACTGTTCTTGAAGTTGGTTGTGGGGCTGGCCGTTTTTTGCATATCAACCTTAGTTTCAATCCTTCTTTGTTGGTCGGTCTTGATGTCACTTCTGCAGTTGACTCAGTCTTTCAGCACATTTCACCCTACACCGATAATTTATTACTTGTTCAGGCTGATATTTTAAGTGCTCCATTTAAGCAAAATTCATTTGATTTTGTTTACTCTATTGGTGTTCTTCACCATACACCTGATCCATACCTTCATTTTAAGTACGCAGCTTCTTATGTTGCTGATAAAGGCTTTATTTCCGTTTCCTTATACGAAAATTCTCTTGCACACCGAATATCGAGAAATTCTGTGTCGTTAGCTTTTTATGATCTCTTGTGGTCCCTTAATCTTTTAAGATGTGAGCTCTATAGATCACTATTTAAACGTTTTCCGGCTTGGCTTCAGGTTCTCTATTGCAAAATTATAATACCTCCTCTTCATTACATTAATAAAGTACCATTTATTCGTTTTATCCGTTATTTATTCCCTTCTACTTGTTATAACAATTTGCCTCTATCTTTTTCTATTGTAGATACAATGGATACCTATGCAACTGAAATTGTTCATCAGTACAGAGCGAAAACACTTTTCCATTGGTTTACCTCGATTGGTTGTGATACGCCTTATCTTCATAATTCCAGAGATGGTTGGGTTTCAGTCTCAGGTTCCTTGAGATCTCAACCAATTGATTCTATTTTGTCCTCTTCGCAGCCACAGCTTCCAGCATCTAGATTTTGATTTGAAATACTTTATCGTCGGTGCATTTCCTCCCTCTAATTCACCCATTATTGGCGGCCAAATAACAGCCTGTCGCAACCTTTTTCCAGTTGATCTTTACCCGCTCAATTCAACATTTCGCTTTGATTCTACACAGGTATCAAACCCCCCTCCCCGTCTTTTTGTAAGGTTCTATCTTTCTATTTTTAAGCTATTTTCTTTTGCATTTCATGTTTACCGCCATCAGCCTGCTGTCATTTTGATTTTATTTACATCAGGTTTTTCTATTGTTGAAAAGTTTTTATTTGTACTTATTGCGCGTTTTTGCTCTCCCTTCTCTGCCATAATTGCGTTTCCAAGGTCTGACGTTATACTTACACAAAGTAAAAATAATTTTCTCTTTCGTAAAGCGCTTGCTTCTCTTTTTCACTTATCCAGTGGAATAGTATATCAGTCACCCAGTTTTCCCAATTCTTTGCCATATTTGTCTACTATCAAATCAATCGTAGTACCTAATTCTATTGATTCATCACTTTACCCCTTTGCGGGTCTACCTCGCCCTGTTGGCGCTGATGATACTTTCAACATATTGTTCGTTGGTTGGTTGGAGCCTGTTAAGCAAGTTCATTTAATTGTATTGGCTGTTCGAAGATTTCTGGATAAGCATCAATCCTCAAATATTTCTCTGTCAATTGTTGGTGATGGTAGATGTCGTCCTTCTTTAGAGTCTTTGTCCCTAGAGTTGAACCTTCCAGTTACTTTCCATGGTTGGGTTGCGGATAAATCTTCTTTGTCCTCGCTTTATGCTAATTCCAGTTGTCTTTGCTTGCCTTCTAAGCAAGAAGGTTTTCCTAATGTTGTTCTTGAGGCATTAATACATTCACTTCCTGTTATCTCTACGCCAGTTGGAGCTCTCCCTTATTTTTTCGTTAGAAATACTTCAATACTTTTCTCGTCTAGCTCGCCTGATGACATTTGTCGGTCACTTGAAAGGCTTTACTTTGATTGTAATCTTCGAAATCGTATCCAATCGCGTTTGTCAGCCATGGCCCCTCAATTTGACCCACTTGTTGTGAGTTCATCGGTCAAGACTTTCGTTGACTCTTTTTTGTCTTAGCCTCCTTTCCTTACTTGTTGTGCTTTTCCTGTCATTGAATTCACTTCTGATTGCTCTTTTCTGTTTTTCTTTTAGCCATGTTCTTCTTTGACATCCACCCTCTTCCCCCTATAATCTATTAAGATTGTCTTCAAAATGAAGCAGCTACTTCAGTCTTTGGCTTCGGGTAATACTGACTTGCCCGAAGTGCCATGTCCTTCAGTCCCTAGAGGTAGCCTTCTTGTACGGTCTTCATGTTCGCTTGTATCTGCTGGTACAGAGCGCATGTTGGTTGACTTTAGTAAAGCCAACTGGCTCGATAAGGCTCGCCAACAACCAGACAAAGTCCAGCAGGTTTTAGACAAAGCACGCTCCGAAGGGGTCTTTAATGCTTTCGAGGCTGTGCAATCCAAGCTTGACCAAGCTATTCCTCTGGGTTATTCAAATGTTGGCTCAGTGGTTGCCGTTGGTGAGGATGTTGCAGGCTTCCAAGTAGGTGATCGCGTTGTTTCCAATGGACCACATGCCGAGCTTGTGGTTGTTCCTAAGAACCTTTGTGCTCTTATTCCTACTGGTTTGAGCGATGAGTCCGCTTCTTTTACAGTGCTGGCCTCTATTGGGCTTCAGGGCATCCGGTTGGCCCAACCAACATTGGGTGAAATTTTTGTTGTTAGTGGTCTCGGTCTTATTGGTCTTCTCACTGCCCAGCTGTTAAAAGCTCAGGGATGCCGTGTCTTGGGCCTGGATCCTGATCCGCACAAATGTGCTTTAGCTGAGGAACTGGGTTTCCTTTCTTTTGATCTCTCACTGGGAGCCGACCCAGTTTCGTGGCTATTGGAGCAAACAAGCGGTTTCGGCGTGGATGGAGTTTTGATCACCGCTGCTACCACCTCAAGTGAGCCAGTGCACGTTGCTGCCCAGGCCTGCCGTCAGCGAGGCCGAATCGTCCTTGTAGGTGTCACTGGTCTTGATCTTCGTCGTGACCTTTTTTACAAAAAGGAGCTCTCCTTCCAGGTGAGCTGTTCTTATGGTCCCGGTCGGTACGACCATACATATGAGCAAAAGGGTCACGATTACCCGATTGGATTCGTTCGTTGGACCGAGCAGCGCAACTTCCAGGCTGTTCTTAACTCTTTTGCTTCAGGCGCTGTCCGCACCGAACGTTTGATTTCCCATCGCTTTCTGTTCGACCAGGCAGCCGCCGCCTACGAGTTGCTCAGTAGCCCCGAGTCCTCGCTGGGCATTCTTCTCCAATACACCGGTACTGCTGATCCTCAGCAGCGCACGATCGATCTACTTTCAGAGCCTGCTGCTAACTCTCGTGTTCACATCCCTGGCCAGCCGCTGCTGGGGGTTATCGGAGCGGGCAACTATGCCAGCCGCATGCTCATCCCGGCTTTCGCTAAGGCCGGTGCCCGCTTCCATACTCTTGCCGCCTCCAGCGGTCTTGGCCCTGTGCACGTGGGCCGCAAGTTCGGCTTCCGCCATGCCAGCACCGATGTACCAGCCCTGCTAGCGGATCCAAGCTGCAACACCGTGGTAATTGCCACCCGTCATGACAGCCACGCGCCTCTCGTGCAGCAGGCTCTCGCCGCTGGTAAGCACGTGTTCGTGGAGAAGCCTCTTTGCCTCACCGCAGAAGAGCTCAGTGCCATCGAAGCAGCCCACACCGGCGAGCATCTGTTGATGGTTGGCTTCAACCGCCGCTTTGCTCCGCTGTTGCTTGACCTTCAGCAGCAGCTGACCCGTCTGACCGGTCCCAAGGCTTTCACCTACACGTGTAATGCCGGCGCCATCCCCGCTGACCACTGGATCCAAGATCCCTCACTCGGCGGCGGCCGCCTTCTCGGTGAAGCCTGCCACTTCGTCGACCTCCTCCGACATCTGGCCGCTAGTCCAATCGAAGACCTGCAGCTCCTCAGTGCCGCGGATAGCAAGCCTTGCCCGGATACCTTCTCCCTTCAGCTGCGCTTTGCCGATGGATCCATCGGCACTGTCCACTATTTCGCGAATGGCAGCAAGGCCTTCCCGAAAGAGCGCTTGGAGGTGTTCGCAGCCGGCAAGGTGCTTCGCCTCGACAACTACCGCAAACTTCAGGCTTGGGGCATTCCTGGGTTCAATACACGTCGTCTTCTCTCTCAAGACAAGGGCCAGCAGGCTTGCTGCGCCGCCTTCTTAAAGGCGATTGAAACGGGCGGTCCTCCACCGGTACCGGTGTCTGAGTTGTTTGAAGTCCAGCGCTTGCTTCTGGAGGCTGTGAACCTATGAGTTCTTGTTGTGTTGTTGGCCTTGGTTACATCGGCCTGCCCACTGCTGCTGTTCTTGCGAAAGCAGGCCACCGGGTGATTGGCGTTGATGTGAATGCCCAGGTTGTGGCCACCGTGAATGAGGGTCGCATTCACATTGTCGAGCCCGATCTTGATCAGGCTGTCGCGGCTGCTGTGGCCTGCGGTTCCCTCTCGGCTCAGCTCACACCAGC
>MDTD01077276.1_pt1 | contig 41597 bp, 41 predicted proteins | sample 811221 | NCBI WGS metagenome assembly MDTD01 (sample SAMN05326646, study PRJNA326480) | marine metagenome | isolation source: seawater | place: Pacific Ocean: South West | collected 2011
CAGCCTTCAGCCGGGCCTACAAGCGGGTGACCGGACGCTCGCCCGGTCAGTCCCGGAATGCGAGGTAGCGACATTGCCTTCGCGTCGGGACTGCGGGGCGCGCGCGATGGCACCGCCGGCGCATTGGCTGTAGGCTTGCCGGCACGTGTTTTCCTGCTTCCAAGGTCCCATGATCCACCCCCTGCGCCAGGAGCGGTTTCCCGAGGAGCATCCCGACCCGATCATATCCTTCGTCGGGCTGGAGGCGGCGGGCGGCATGACGCAGCCTCATTCGCACGGCCGCGCGCAGCTCTTTCACATCACCAGGGGATCGGTGACGGTGATGACGCAGGCCGGAAGTTTCGTCGTGCCGCCGGAGCGCGCGATCTTCATTCCCCCCGGGATCACCCACAATTCGATCTATCATACCGAAACCGAGGTGCGGTTTCTCTACATGCGTCCGGAGCGGCTTCCGGCCATGCCCGACCGGCCTTTCGTGGTGCAGGTGACGCCGCTTCTGCGCGAGCTGATCCTGGGCTTCATGCGTGCCGCGCCCGACTATCCCGACGACGGGCCGACCGCGCGGCTTTCCGCCGTTCTGGTCGACCAGATCGCGGCCTCGCATGTCGCGCCGCTGCATCTTCCCATGCCCGACGGCGAAAGATTGCGCGCGGCCCTTGCCCCGCTTGTCGAGGACCCGGCGGCGAACCTTTCGGCCGAAACGCTCGCGGCACGCGCGAACCTGTCGCTGCGGTCCTTCGAACGTCACTTCTCGGCCCAGACCGGGCTGACCTTCCGTGCCTGGCGCCGGCAGGCGCGGTTGATGAAGGCGGTCGAGCTGCTTGCCCAGGGAGTTGCGGTCGGGGAGGTCGCCGACCGCCTCGGCTACGAGGGGCCGAGCGCTTTCGTCGCCACCTTCAAGAAAGCCTTCGGCGTCACGCCCGGGCGCTATTTCGAGGGCACCTGAAGCGGGCTCCCGCTCAGCCGGTCTCGCGGATCGGCAGCGGCCGCTGTTCCTCGATCGCTTCCATGGCGAAATAGGAGGTGACGGAATCCAGTTCCACCCCGGCGATCAGCTTCTGGTACACTGCGTCGTAGTTCGCCATGTCGCGGGTCACCACCTTGAGCAGGTAGTCGTAGTCGCCCCCGATGCGGAAGAAGTCGATCACCTCCGGGATCGTCGAGACATGGGCCCGGAACCGCTTCAGCCAGTCGAGCGAGTGGTGGCGCGTGCGAACCATGACGAAGACGACCAGGTCGAGGCCCAGCTTCTCGCGGTCGAGGCGCGTCGTCTGGCCGGTGATCACACCGGCCTTCTTGAGCGCCTGGACGCGGTTCCAGCAGGCGTTCGGCGACAGGTTCACCAGTTCCGCAAGGGCACGCTGGGTGAGCGTTCCGTCGCGCTGAAGCAGGCGCAGAATGGCGGCGTTGAAGCGGTCGATCATTATCCCCGTCCTGACCGGCCCTGATCGACCGGATTCATCGAGTTTCGCAAAATTCTGGCACAAAAAGAGACAAAATCCGGCCTATCGCAAGACAGAATTTGCAAAATCCCTGTCGCTTCCGCGCAATGGGCGCCTGGTCCATGCGCGGGCATATTCCGGAGACCGTTCATGATCCTCGCCCGCTTCGCCGAGAGCCTGCCTGCCGGCACGGCGCTGCTTCCCGCTCTCAGGGCCGGCGTCATCGGTGAGGGACAGGCGTTTCAGGGCCCCTTCGGCGAACGTCGCCTCGTCTACGCCGACTACACGGCTTCCGGGCGGGCGCTTGCCCAGATCGAGAGCTTCGTCGCCGGGGAAATCCTGCCGTTTTATGCCAACAGCCACACGGAAGCCTCCTTCTGCGGCTCGTTCATGACCCGCGCGCGGGCCGAGGCGCGTTCGGTGATTGCGCGGGAGTTGAACGCGGGGCCGGGGATTTCCGTGATTTTCGCGGGGGCCGGCGCAACGGCGGGGATAAACCGGCTGGTGGCCCTGCTTCTCCCCGCCCGCGACGAAATGGCGGCGACAGGTGAGCGGCCCCTGGTGATCCACGGTCCCTATGAGCACCATTCCAACATTCTCCCCTGGCGCGAAAGCGGGGCCGAGGTCATCGAGATCGGCGAGGGGCCGGACGGCGGTCCGGACATGGAAGCGCTGAGGGCGGCCCTTGACGGGGCCGGCAAGGGCCGCCGGATCGTCGGTGCCTTCTCCGCGGCCTCGAACGTCACCGGAATTGTCACGGATGTCGTTGAAGTCACAAGGCTTCTGAAGTCCTTTGGCGCATTGGCCGTCTGGGACTACGCCGGCGGCGGGCCCTATCTGCCGATCGACATGGCACCGGCGCCGGACGCTCTCATCGACGCGATTGTCGTGTCGCCGCACAAGTTTCCGGGTGGACCCGCGGCCTCCGGCGTGCTGGCCCTGCGCGAGAGCGCGGTCCTGCGCAAGCAGCCGTCCTGGCCGGGTGGTGGCACCGTTTCCTTCGTCTCTCCCTGGGGGGAGGACTATTCCGGTTCGCTCGTCGCGCGCGAGGAGGCCGGAACGCCGGACATGCTCGGGGACATTCGCGCGGCGCTTGCCTTCCTGGTGAAGCGCGCGGTGGGGGTCGAGACCATCGTCGCGCGCGACAAGGATCTGGCAGAAAAGGCGTTCGCGGCCTGGGACAAGGTTCCGGAAATCGAGGTCCTGGCGGGGGACAGGCGGAACCGGCTGCCGATCTTCTCGTTCCGGGTGAAGGATCCCGCGGGCGGGTATATCCACCAGCAACTCGTGACGCGGATGCTGTCGGACCACTACGGCATTCAGGCGCGTGGCGGATGTGCCTGCGCCGGGCCCTACGCGCATCGCCTGCTCGGCATCGACGAGGCCGCCTCGACGGCGCTTCGCGCCGCCATCGCCGCCGGCAACGAGATCGAGAAGCCGGGCTGGTGCCGGCTCAACCTCTCCTGGCTCTGCGATGATGAGACGGCGAGCTATATCATTGACAGTGTTGCGGAACTTGCCGGGCGGGCCGGAAGCCTCAAGCCGCTTTACACATGTGATCCGGCGACCGCGCGGTTCGCGGTCGCCGGCTGAGGTGGGCGCTGCCTCAGGCGGCGCGAACCGTTGCGAGGAAGGTGTCGACCTCGCTGCGCAGGCGCTCCGCCTGGGTCGAAAGCTCGTTGGCCGAGGCCAGGAGCTGGGTGCTCGACGCGCCGGTTTCCTGCGCGGCCGAGTTCACCATCACGATGTTCGAGCTGACCTCGGACATGCCGCTGGCGACCTGCTCGATGTTGCCCGCGATCTCCTGCGTTGCCGCGCTCTGCTGCGTCACCGCGCCGGAGATGGCGGTCGAGACGTTGCTCATCTCGCGGACCGTGCGGCCGATCTCGGTGATCGCGGAAACGGTGCCACGGGTCGAGGCCTGGATGCCCTTGATCTGGCCGCCGATCTCTTCCGTGGCGCGCGCCGTCTGGTTTGCCAGTGACTTGACCTCGGCGGCGACCACCGCGAAGCCCTTTCCGGCCTCGCCGGCACGGGCCGCCTCGATCGTCGCGTTGAGCGCCAGAAGGTTGGTCTGCTCGGCGATGTCGGTGATGAGCGCGATGACCTCGCCGATCCGGTCGGCGGCGGTGGAAAGCTCGCCCACCTTGACGTTGGTCGCGTCGATGTTCTCGACCGCCGTCTGGGAGATCGACTGGGATTCGTCCACCTGACGGCCGATCTCCGAAATCGAGCTGGTCAGTTCCTCGGCGGCGCCCGAAACCGCCTGCACGTTGCAGCTTGCCTCCTCGGCGGCCGAGGCGACGACCTGGGAGCGCTGCGAAGTCGCGTCCGCGCCCTCCGACAGGCTGTGCGCGGCGGCAAGCATCTCGGTCGCGGCCGAGGCGACCGTCTCCACGATGCCGCCGATGGCGTGCTCGAACTCGTTGGCGAGCTTTTCCCGGGCCACGCGGGCCTCGGCATCGAGGCGTGCCTTGGCTTCCGCCTGCTCCGCCTCGAGCCGCTTCACCTCGACGGCATTGTCCTTGAACACCTGGACGGCCGCAGCCATCTCGCCAATCTCGTCCTTGCGGGTCGTGTCCGGGATCTCGATGGAGAGGTCGCCGCCGGCGATCTCGCGCATGACGCCGCTCATGCGGCCGATGGGCTTCGAGATCGTACGGGCGAAGAGGAAACCGCCGACGCCCATGACGAGCACCACGATGCCGCCGATAAGCGCGAAGCGGAGTGCCATCGCGTTGATCGGAGCCTGGATCTCGGCCATGTCGATCTCGGACAGAAGCGCCCAGTTCGTTCCCTCGAAGGTGAGGGGTGTGTAGGAGGCGAGCACCGGCTGGCCGCGATAGTCGGTCGAGATCGCGACGTCGCTCTTGCCGGCGAGCGCGTTGCGCACCGATGGCGTGTCCGACTTGCGGTTCAGGATCGAGGAGGGGGCTCCCTTTTCGCGGAAACGGCTCTCGGAGCGCATCAGGAAGTCGGTGCCCACGATGTAGCTTTCGCCGGTTTTGCCCAGGCCGATGGCATTGTTCATGATCGCGTTGATGCGATCGATGGGCATTTGGAACACGAGCGCGCCCTCGAAGGCGCCGGAGGCGTCATGGATCGGCGATGCAATGAAGCTCGCAGGCGCATCCGCCGATGGGGCATAGGGCGCGAAGTCGACGAAGGCCGCGGTTCCGGCCCCGGGATTGGCGACAACCTTGGCGAAAACCTCCGCAAGACCGCTGTTGCGCCACTCGCCGGTCTTCAGGTTGGTGCCGTAGTCCGGCTCCTTGAACACCGAGTAGACGACGTTTCCGGCCGCATCGAGCAGGAAGACGTCGTAGTAGCCGCGCGTCTGCTGCACCTGGCGCAGCCAGGGATGGAAGGAGGCGTGGGCCTGCGAATACGCGGACCCGTCACCGGCCGCGTCGAGTTTGTGCTTCTGGCCGGTGGGATGCGGGTTGTCGCCGATGTAGGCCTTTCGCAGGGCGTCATTGGCGCCGCTGCCGGCCTGCGTTTCGCCGTAGGTGTCCCGCATCCGTTCGAGGGCAGTACGCACCGTGTCGTTCGCCGCAAGCAGCTTGAGGTCGTCGTCGATGCTGGCCAGATAGCTCGAGATTTCGGACTTTCTGGACGCGGCGGTCGCGCGCATGGACTCAAGCGAGGCATTGAACATGCCCTCGCGCGAGGCCTGGTAGCCCACAATCGCGGTGATCGCCGTCGCGGCCGCCACCGCGAATCCCACCAGGAGCGGGATCTTGTGCGAGATGCGAAGTGATTTCATGCCAGTGCCGCCTTTTCCAGCAGGTTATTCATCGGCACTAATGACACTGTTCCCTTGCGTAGTTGTTAAACAATAATAATAAATGTATTGGTATTTATGTGTATGCTTATGGTTGTATCTAATCCCTTTGGCTAGGCTGATTTCGAGATTTTAGCGGCTCAGGTCTTTCATGGCCTCGTCGAGGCCCTCAAGCGTCATGGGATAGTGGCGCCCTTCCATGAGCGTGCGGATCATCTGGATCGAATGGGTGTAGGACCAGTGCCGCTCGGCGACGGGGTTCAGCCACACCGACTTCGGGTAATGGCTTGTCAGTCGCTCCATCCAGACCGAACCGGCCTCCTCGTTCCAGTGCTCCACCGATCCGCCGGCATAGGCGATCTCATAGGGGCTCATGGAGGCGTCACCGACGAAGATCAGCTTGTAGTCGGGGCCGTATTTGTGCAGCACGTCCCAGGTCGGGATGCGTTCCGAGTGGCGGCGGGCGTTGTTCTTCCACACGAACTCGTAAGGGCAATTGTGGAAATAGAAGTATTCCAGGACCTTGAACTCGGTGCGGGCGGCGGAGAACAGTTCCTCGCAGACGCGGATGTGATCGTCCATCGAGCCGCCGATGTCGAAGAACAGCAGAACCTTCACCGCGTTGCGTCGTTCGGGGCGCATTCGGATGTCCAGCAGGCCCTTGTGGGCTGTGGAGCGGATCGTGTCGTCGAGGTCGAGTTCCTCGGCCGCGCCCTGTCGGGCGAAGCGGCGCAGGCGTTTCAGCGCGACCTTGATGTTGCGGGTGCCCAGTTCGACGGTGTCGTCGAGATCGCGGAAGCTGCGCTGGTCCCAGACCTTGACCGCGCGCCGGTGCCTGCTCCGGTCCTGGCCGATGCGCACGCCTTCCGGATTGTAGCCGTAGGCGCCGAAGGGTGAGGTGCCGGCGGTGCCGATCCACTTCGAGCCGCCCTGGTGGCGGTCCTTCTGTTCCCTGAGGCGTTCGCGCAAGGTTTCCATGAGTTTCTCGAAGCCGCCCAGGGCCTCGATCTGGGCCTTTTCCTCCTCCGAAAGGTGTTTCTCGGCGAGCTTGCGCAGCCACTCCTCGGGGATGGATTCCGCCTCTATTGCCTCGCCCAGCTCGAGACCCTTGAAGGTCTCGCCAAACACCCGGTCGAACTTGTCGAGATTGGCCTCGTTCTTCACCAGAAGCGCGCGGGCGAGATAATAGAAATCTTCGACCTGCTTTTCGGCGAGGTCGGCCTCCAGCGCTTCCATCAGCGTCAGGTACTCGCGCAGGGAAACCGGAACGCCCGCACCGCGCAGGTTGGTCAGGAACGTAATGAACATGCCACGTTTATAGGAGAGCGCGCGGCGTCTTGCCAGCCGCTTGCCGTCGCGCGCCCGCGTTCGGGCTTCCCTATCCGGCGAGCTTGCCGAGAAGCGCGGAGAGGTCGGCGTCTTCCATCTTCAGCGTGACACGCTCGCCGGAGCCGGAAAGCGTCTTGAAGCGGGCACCCATCAGGTTCTCGCCGATCACGTCGGCCAGAACCGATGGAGACATGTCGTTGATCTCGATATTGAAAGTGCCGCCCAATTCCTTCGGGTCGATCGCCGTCGCGGAGCTTTCGCACCATGTGGTGCATTCGCCGGTGTCGTGATTGTAGATCGCGGCACATCCGTTCGGGCAAGTGATCGAGCACCCATGCCCGGCGTTGCAGGTTGCCATGACGAAATTCCTTTCTTGCAATTGCGGTAAACATGCCGAGCGCGAAAACAGGATGAAATTACCTTGCGTCAGCTTTTTGAATTTACGCCTCTGAATTGCAAGAGTCAAAATTGCTCTCCCTGAATTGCCTCCGGCCTCAAGGTGCCCTTGGCGCCTCGCGGCGCCCTTCGGCCGTCTCGATCAGGGCACGTGCCTCGGGATCGGAGCGGAAGAGTTCTCCCATGACATCGGAAACGGCGGGGCCGCCGCCATCGACAAAGGGCGCGGGGCGGCACACGGCGATGGCGGCAATGCCGACACGGGCGGTCAAAAGGCCGTTGATGACGCCTTCGCCCAGACGGGCCGAAAGCCGTGCCGCGATGCCGTGGCCCAGCAACTGGGAGACGAGGCTGTCGCCGGCCGCCATGCCGCCCGTCATCGCAAGATGGGCCGCGACGTGGCGGGCAAGACGGAGGAAGCCGAAAAAGCCCGGGCGTCCGCCGTAGAGGGTGGCCAGCCGGCGCATGATGCGCAGGTTTTCAAGAAGCACCACGGCGAGATCGAGCGCCGCACGCGGAGAGACGGCCGTGACCACCGACACGCGCTTGACGCTGTCGCGCACGATGCGCACCGCGCGTGCGTCGAGCGGCGCGAGCAGCTCGCGTTCGGCAAGGCGGACGAGATCGCGCCCGTCGATGACCTCCGCCAGATGGGCCTTCAGGGCCGCGCGGCCGCCGGCGGTGTCCGGGCGGTCGCCATAGAGCGCGACGAGGTCGGCCAGACCCTTGCGGGCCGTGCGTTCGTCGTCCGCCTCGGCGGCGCTTGCAAGCGTTACGCGGGTGTCGTCGATCCTGCGCAAGCGCATGAGGCCGAAGACCTCGCGCAGGACCAGGCCGAAAGCCGCCAGAACGGCCAGTGCCGCAAGCGCCACGCCGAACCAGCCCAGCCAGTCCGTGCGCGAGAAAAGATCGCGAATGAGCGCGTCGACCGAGATGCCTACGGCGAGTGAGGCGAGGCCACCGAGCCCGGCCATGAGCCAGCGTCCCCAGTGGATGCCACGCCGTTCCGGCAGCGCCCGGGCCTCTTGTCCGGCATCGAAGGCGTGTGCGTCGGCCTGTGGGTCGACGCTCTCCTCGACACGCGGTCCGCCACTGCCGGGCCGCACGGTGTCGAGGCGCACGGCACGAGGCGCGCGGGGCTTTCTGACGGTGTCGTCGCGGGGGCGTTCGCTCATGCGAGACGGTCTCCGATCAGGAACTGAAGGGCACGATCAAGGCGGATGTGGGGGAGGGAGAGCGTCATGCCCTCGGCGGTCCGCTGGAGCTCTGGCGGACGAAAGCGCACGTAGCGCACGCCGGCCCCGGCTGGAGCCGCGCCGCTGGCGAACAGCCTTTCGGGATCGTCGGGAAGGTCTCCAGGAAAGAGGGCGATCTCGGTCTTTCCATCATAGGTCTCGCCATCGACCCGCTCGCCGGCAAGCGGCGTGCCGAGGATCGCCGGCATGGCTTCGCCGTCATGGGTAAGCGTTGCCTCGCGTGTGGCGCGGATCGCGGCGAGAGCCAGCACGTCGACCTCCGCGCCACTGTATTCGGCCCGTTCGATCGCGCGTGCGACGAGGCGGCGAAGCACCGCCTCAAGGCGGTCGTGGTCGGCACGGTTGAGGTGGTCCGCCTTGGTCGCGGCGAAGAGGATCCGGTCGATCCGGCGCACGAAAACCGAAAACAGCCGCGACACGCGGCCGGGGCGGAAGGCGGCCAGGATCTCGGCGAGCGCGGTTTCCAGATCCGCAAGTGCCTCGGGACCGGCGTTCAGCGCATTCAGGGCGTCGACGAGCACGATCTGGCGGTCGAGGCGGGCGAAGTGATCGCGAAAGAAGGGGCGCACCACATGCTTGCGGTAGCTCTCGTAGCGGCGCTCCATCATGGCCGCGAGCGAGCCGGCGGGCAGGGCTCCCTCGTGAGCCGACAGGTCCAGCGGCGCGAAGGTCAGCGCCGGGGAACCTTCCAGGTCGCCGGGCATGAGAAAGCGGCCCGGCGGCAGCATGGACAGCGCGTGTTCGTCCGCCCGGCAGGCGGCAAGGAAACGCGTGTAGAGTTCGGCAAGGCGGCGTGCGTCGGCCTCCTGCGCAGGGGCAAGCGGGTCGACGGATTGCAGCTCGCGCAGGTAGTCGGCGGCGATGGCATGGCGCCCGTCGGCGCGGGCCCGCCCGACCGCCTCCCCGGCGAAGGTGCGGTAGTCCTTGCCCAGAAGCGGCAGGTCGAGGAGCCATTCGCCGGGATAGTCGACGATGTCGAGGTGCAGGCGCCCGCGTCCGAGCGCGCGGTTGAAGAAGCTCGCGGACTCATAGTCGATGGTCAGGCGCAACTCGGAGATCTGCCGCGTCGACTGGGGCCAGAGCCGTTCGTCGAGCAGGGTGGAGACATGGGCCTCGACGTCGAAACGGGGCACCTCGTCGTCGGGCTGGGGTTCTAGCCGCGCACCGGTGACGCGTCCCTGGGACGCCGCCTCGAACAGGGGCAGGCGACCGCCGTGAACGAGATTGTGGACCAGTGCCGTGATGAAGACGGTCTTGCCGGCACGCGACAGGCCCGTCACGCCAAGGCGGACGGAGGGCGTGCCAAGGTCGCCGACGGCATCGGTCAGGTTCTCGAACGAGTGGCGAAGATCGTCGCCGAAACGCGTCAGGAAGGTGTCTTGCGTCAATGTCTTTCTCCGCACCGCCATGTGGGGAGGGGCCGTCGGGCGTGCAAGTTCGGCCCGTCAGACGCTGTCGGGAAGGGCGGAAAGGCGATCGGGCGCCGGCAGGTGGCGGGGCTGGGCAAGGGCGGCCAGGCGGGCGCAGCCGGGGCGGACGTCGCGCCAGTCCCCGACGGCGAGATCCAGCACGGCGAGCGTGGCGGTCGGATACTTGCGCATGACGGCATCGAGAAGGCCGCGCTCGCTCTGGCCGGCAAGTTCCAGGACGGTGTCCTGGCAGGCGGGATTGTGGCCGACAACCATGAGGCAACGGGCGTCGCCGCCCTGGGTCTGCAGGATGTCGAGATAGCCGAGGTCGCCGTCGTCATACAGCGCCTGGGGCATGTCCGTTTCCGCGGGTGGGGGGAGGTGCGGCAACACCAGTTCGAGCGTCTGGCGGGTGCGCAGGGCGGGGGAACACAGGACCTTGTCGGGCGTGAGCCCATGGGTTGCCATATGGGCGCCGACGAGGGGCGCGGCCTTGCGTCCGCGCGCGTTCAGGGGGCGGTCGAAGTCGCGCGATGCCCCGCTGGTCCAGTCGGACTTTGCATGGCGGAGCACGAGCAATCGCAACATCTGGCTTCTCCAAGAGCGGTGGGCGTCGCGACCCGCGGCGCATGATCCTGCGGGATCTAACCACAGCCGGCGGGTCGCGTCTTGCATCTTAGGGCGTGGTGGCGGGATCGCCCGATCGATATTCGAGCAGGTCGCCGGGCTGGCACTCAAGAACCTCGCAGATGCGTTCGAGCGTGTCGAAGCGGACGCCCTTCACCTTGCCCGACTTGAGAAGCGAGACGTTCTGCTCGGTGATGCCGATGCGTTCGGCCAGTTCGCGTGAGCGCATCTTCCGCCGCGCCAGCATGACATCGAGATTGATGATGATCGGCATGGGGCTTCCTTACACGAACTGGCGGTTCTCGTCAGCGACACGGGCGGCCTCCTCCAGCGCCCAGCCGAGGATCACGAGCAGCATTCCCGCAATGATGGCAAGCAGGTCGCTGGATCCGAAGCCCACGGCAAGCTCGCGCATGCCCGGCGGGTTCGACCAGGTGGCGGCAACGCTGGCCGCGGCGCGCGTGAGGATCGTCACGGGAGCGAGGCAGGCGACGACGATGCCGATGCGCTTCAGCCGAAGACCGCTTGCAGGGACCAGGATGTCGCCTTGCGCAAAGGCCAGAAACAGCCGGCGCAGGATTTCAAGGCCGCAAAGGGTCAGTCCCAGGGGCACCGCAGCCAGAAGCAGCAGCGCGGCGCGGCTCGAAGCGTCAAGTGATCCGGTGGCCGGAGCGTTCAGGGCCTCGAGCAACAGGCCGTCGACGCCTCCGGAGCCGAAGACCGCGACCAGCACCAGAAGCACGGGCAGGCCGGCAATCATCACAAGGAGAACGCCGGCCATGATCCGGCTGAGGCGGACGATACGGGCAAGCCGCGCTGCCGAGGCGTCGGAAGGGGGAACGGGCATACGATGGCCTTTCAGGTTTACGTTTACAAAATTATCGTTCCAAAATAAAAAATGATCGTCAATAATGATGTTATTCGCCGGCCGGGGAGGGCGGCCATGCGCGTGTTCGCGTTTCAATTGAAACGATGTCATCGCCTTGTGAAGTCTGTAGGCGGCGGCGTGTGGGCATGTGCCGCTGACGAGCGCGCGGGCCGGCTGGGAACGTTGAGCGTCAGCGTTACGGCGTGCGTTGTCGGTACGCCCGTTCCTGGCCCCGTTCTGGTCGCGACCTATCCGGAAGCGGCGGAATTCGGTCGTTTCGTGCCTCTTGCGCGCGATTTCGACCTGCGGCGGGAAATGGAGAAGACGGACGGCGAGCGGCTGGAGAGTTGCCCGCGACCGGAATGAGGACGGTACCGGGTGGAGGGACGCCGCACGCGCTGGCCCGGATCAGGGGCTCTTGTCGGCGAGCTGGCCCGCGAACGCCTCGACGATCGGGCCCACCGCCATTTCCTGCAGCGGCAACGTATAGGACATCCACAAGGTGTAATCGGCATTCCTGGCCCGAAAGCGCCAGAGCGTCTCGCAGCGGGTTCCCGCGCGATCCTCGCCGGTGCGGAACGAGATGCCGTTCGCGGCGATTCCGCTCGTGGACAGGCGCTTGAAGCCGGACGCGGCGAAGCGTTCCTCGAAGGCGCGGGCCGTCTTTGCGCTCGTACCGACCGGATGGCTGCGCAGGACGGCGGAGATGCCGGTGTCGCTCTGATAGACGCAGCCCGCTATCCGGTCGGGAGAGCTGGCCAGCACCTGCAGGCGGTTGAGCGCACCCATGCGGTCAGGGCAGGTGAGGCCGGTGAAATGGTGCATTCCCGCCGTGACGTTCTTCCATCCGGCGTTGGACATGCCTGGGGCACCTGAAGCGGACTGGGCCAGAACGGCCTGACCGCCGGCCATCGTGGCAAGGCACAGCACAGCCACCCGCGCGAGGCGCCGCGTGCAAGCGGCGCGGGGCGCGACAGCGGCTAGTGACATCCTCCTGCGGGCCATGGTCCCGGTCCTGACTGGTTCCAGCCTGTGCTCAGCGCCCGTCACGGCGGTTGAGGAAGGCCAGTCGCTCGAAAAGATGCACGTCCTGCTCGTTCTTGAGCAGCGCACCATGAAGCGGCGGAATCAGCTTGTTGGCATCGCGCTCGCGCAACGTGGCCGGGTCGATGTCCTCATTGAGCAGAAGCTTTACCCAGTCCAGAAGTTCCGAGGTCGAGGGCTTCTTCTTCAGGCCCGGCGTGTCCCTTACATCATAGAAGGTTTTCAGCGCTTCCGACAGAAGCCTGTCCTTCAGGCCGGGGAAGTGAACCTCGACGATTTGGCGCATTGTGTCCGCGTCGGGAAAGGAGATGTAGTGAAAGAAGCAGCGACGCAGGAAGGCGTCGGGCAGCTCCTTCTCGTTGTTGGAGGTGATGATCACCACGGGGCGCTGGCGGGCGCTCACCATCTCGCCGGTTTCGTAGACATGGAACTCCATCCGGTCGAGCTCCTGAAGGAGATCGTTGGGGAACTCGATGTCCGCCTTGTCGATCTCGTCGATCAGAAGCACCGGGCGCTCGGGAGCGACAAAGGCCTCCCACAGCTTGCCCTTGCGGATGTAGTTGGCGATGTCGTGCACCCGGTCGTCGCCGAGCTGGCTGTCGCGCAGTCGGGACACCGCGTCATATTCATAGAGACCCTGCTGTGCCTTGGTCGTCGACTTGATGTGCCATTCGATCAGCCGGGCGCCGAGAGCCTCGGCGATTTCCTGGGCGAGCACCGTCTTGCCCGTGCCCGGTTCGCCCTTGACCAGGAGCGGGCGCTCCAGCGCGATTGCCGCATTGACTGCAATGCGCAGATCCTCGGTCGCGACATAGTCCGACGTGCCCTCGAAACGCATCTATGACCCCGTGTCTGTTCAAGTCGCCGCGAACAGTATGTGGCAACCCCCAGGCGCGCAAGAGTGCTCCGTCCACGCCTTCCGGGCGGCAGTTGTTGCCGGGCCGGGGCAGGTCAATCCTGCCGCCCGGCACGCTCCTGAAGGGTGTGCTCCGGAGCCTGACGTAGATATTTCAATGGCTTGATTGATCTATGACGTTTGGCACGAGCCTTGCGAACCACCTGGCGAGGCCGGCCCCGCGAAGTCGCCGGCGAAGGGCTACATCCGTCTGGAGGTTCACATGGGTGTTTTTGGTGCATTGAATGCGGCGGTTTCGGGCCTGACCGCGCAGGCTTACGCGCTGGAGAACATCTCCGGCAACATCGCGAACGCGTCGACGACGGGTTACAAGCGGCTCGACACGTCCTTCTCCGATCTGGTCGGTGGCGGCTCCGGCGCCCAGACGGGTCAGATCGCGGGTACGGTCTCGGCCAGTTCGCGGGCGACCAACGGCCTTCAGGGTGATCTCCAGCAGGTCGACGTCAACACCTACATGGCCATCCAGGGCTCGGGGTATTTTGTCGTTCAGGCGCGCGCCGGCGAAGTCGACGGACGTTCCATCTTCACCGGCAACGACCTCTACACGCGCCGTGGCGACTTCGAGATCGACAAGGAAGGTCGTCTGGTCAACAAGGCCGGCTACTACCTCATGGGGCAGCCGATCGATCCGGTGACGAAGAACGTGTCGGGCTCGGTGCCCGAGATCATGACGATCGACACCTCCGTGATCCCGGCTGTTCAGACCGACCGGATCAGCTATGAGGGCAACCTGCCCACGGTGCCGCAGACCAGCGCCAAGCTTGCCGGCGGTTCCGACCTTCTGGATGCGACGCTGACCAAGGCCTCCACCGGTGCGGTCCCCGATGCCGCGGCGGCCGGCGAGATCGTTGGCGTTGATGCGATCAGTGCGGATGACGAGGCGCTGTTCCTCAACTCGTCCATCGCCGGCGAGGCGATCACCGTCTACAACTCGAGCGGCACGCCCGTGAACGTTCAGATGCGCTGGGCCAAGACGTTCGAGTCCGATGGCTCGCAGAACGACACCTGGTCGCTCTACTATCTGACGGATTCCGACGCGACGGGTGCAAACCCGAAGTGGACCAAGATCTCCGACGCCCAGTTCTCCTCGTCCGGCGCCACCGGCGGCCAGATGCTCGTGCCGAACAACGACCAGATGACCATCACGGGTCTTTCCGTGGACGGTGAAGCGGTTGGCGACACGACGCTGGACTTCGGCACCTCCGCTCTGACCCAGTACTCGGACAGCAACGGCGCGGCCAAGATCTCCAAGCTCACCCAGAACGGTTATCCCTCGGGTGATCTCGCCGGTGTGACCGTGTCCGAGGCCGGTCGTCTCGTGGCCACCTACTCCAACGGCCGGACGCGCGAGCTCTACGAGATCGCCATGGTCTCCTTCTCGGGCGAGTCCTGGCTGGAGCGCAAGGACGGCGGTGCCTTCGAGGTGACGCCGGAATCCGGTGAGCCGATCGCGGGCGCGACGGGCAAGATCGTGGGCAAGCGGCTGGAGGCGTCGAACGCCGACATCGCCGACCAGTTCTCGCAACTGATCGTCACCCAGCAGGCGTATTCCGCGAACACGAAGATCGTCACTTCGAGCGATCAGATGCTGCAGGAAGCGATCAGCATGATCCGCTGATCGAACGTGAACTGATGCCGCCCGGCCGCGCGAGGCCGGGCGGCCTGGCACAAGACAACAGGGTCGGATGCGGCGATGGGACTGGGTAGCGCACTCAATACGGCATTGCTCGGGCTGGGATTCAACCAGCGCCAGCTCGACGTAACGGCGGCCAATCTCGCCAATTCCGATACGGTTGGCTACACGCGCAAGTCGATTTCGGCTTCGGCTACCTACGATGGCAACGGCCGTATCACGGGCGTCGACACGAACAGCATGAGCCGTTTCCTGGACCTCGCCGTCCAGGGTCAGTATCGAACGTCCCTTGCCCAGCAGAGCTATGCGAGCGTCGCGCAGGAGTATACCGCGCGGCTCGACAGCCTTTTCGGCACGATCGAGGATTCGGGCTCGATCGCGAGCGGCGTGAACAATTTCATCGCCTCGATGTCCAACCTTGCCTCTGGCCCCGAGGACGAGAGCTACCGGCTGGAAGCCCTGCGCACAGCGCAGACGCTCGCCAATACGCTCAACTCGATGTCCTCCGACATCCAGAACATGCGGCAGACGGTGGAAGCGACGATCGGCGAGCAGGTCAATCGGGTGAACGACCTGCTTTCCAGCATCAAAGACCTCGATCGCCAGATCGTGGCCGCCAGCCAGGATGGCGACCAGCCCGTCGGGCTGATGGATCAGCGTGACGTGATGCTGGAAGAGCTGTCCACCTACATGGACATCGAGGTCAAGCCGACCGAGCAGGGCGGTGTGCGCATCCACACGAGTGGTGGCACGATGCTCTACGACGTCGATGTGATGAAACTGAAGTTCGACGGCCGTGGCAACATCAACGCCAATACGACCTACGACATCAACAGTGCCGACCGGGGGGTCGGCACACTCGTGCTGGAAAATGCAGAGGGAAGCCAGATCGACCTGCTTTCGACACGTTCGCTCAAGAGCGGGTCGTTGCTCGGGCTGGTCAACATGCGCGACCAGATCCTGCCCGATGCCCAGGCACAGCTCGATGAGCTTGCCGCCTCCATGGCGCGGGCGTTCTCCACCCATGAGCAGGAAGGCACGCCTTATCCGGCCACCGGCACGCAGACCGGTTTCGAGCTGGATCTCGCCAATATGCAGCCTGGCGACAGCCTGACCTTCGACGTCAAGGACGTTGCCACGGGCCGCACCAAGTCGGTCACCGTCTACCGCAGCGACGGCACGGAAGACCCGGCGCTGACGGCGACACGGGACCCGGACGACATCTTCCTTGCGGTGGACTTCTCCTCGGGCAACAGCGCCACCATCGCGGCGAACATCCAGGCAGCGGTCGATGGCGACAGCCGTCTGGGGCCGGGCCTCCTGAATTTTTCCAATCCGGCCGGCTCGACGCTGCGCATGGAGAGCACGAACCCGGCCGCAACGCGGATGGTTTCGGCCAGCGCACACGAGACGGTGACGGATTCGTCGTCCCATTCGGACGCTTTCGCCCTCTTCACCGACGATGACGGCTCCACCTATACCGGCATGAACGACGGCCGGCCGAACGTGACCGGCTTTGCCTCGCGCATCCGTGTCTCCCAGGAGCTGCTCGACAATCCCTCGCTGCTCGTCGAGTACACGCCCGATGTCGCCAATGGCGATCCGGCGCGTCCGCAGGCGATCCTCGACCGGCTGCAGAAGGCGGAGGTGGCCGTCTCGCCGGCAACGCGGATCGGCGGCAACAACTCGATCTTCAAGGGCACGATTTCCGAACTCGTCACGGCGAGCGTCTCGCACCAGTCGGGCAAGGCCGCACAGGCCAAGGCCGCCGCGACCGGACAGGACGTGGTGACCTCCAACCTCAAGTCACGTCTGGACGACTCCTCCAAGGTGAACGTTGACCAGGAACTGGCCCAGCTCGTGACCCTGCAGAACGCCTATGCGGCGAATGCCCGCGTGATGCAGGTCGTCCGCGAGCTCTACGATATTCTGATGCGGAGCTAAGACCATGGCCATCAACGCCTACGGCGGCCTTCTTCTGCCCAAGCAGGTCAGCTACCTGACCAACCTACGCTCGCAGATGAACACGCTCCAGGAGCAACTGGGGACGGGCAAGGTTTCCACCACCTATGGCGGCCTTGGCTCCGAGCGGGTGCTCGATCTCTCCCTCAAGCAGCAGCTCTCGCAGATCGGTGTGTTCAAGCAGACCATCGACATCGCGAGCTTGCGGCTCGACACCCTCGACAAGACCAGCGAGCGCCTCGAGGCGATCCGTATCGAGGCGAAGGCATCCACCGACCAGAACAACTTCGAGCTGTTCAGCAACGGGCGGACATCGTCGCAGACGTCAGCCGAAGTGTCGCTGCGCGAGTTCATGGCGCATCTGAACACGGATGTGGGCGGGCGCTACATCTTCTCCGGCAAGACTGCCGATACGCTGCCGGTGGAAAGCCTCGACTACATCATGGAAGGCGACGGCAACTTCGCCGGCCTGAAGACCGTGATCAACGAATACAATCAGGCGGACCTCGGCGCGCTCGGCAACGGACGCATGACGACGGCGCTGGCCGGCACGCAGGTCACCCTGGCTGAAGACGGCGCACATCCGTTCGGCTTCAAGATCGACAGCTTCGCTTCGGGCATCACCAATGCGAACGTGACCCAGACGGCCGGTCCTCCCGCGTCACTGGCCGTGGACTTCACCGGCCAGCCGGAGCCCGGCGAGGCGATCCGCGTGTTCATGAACCTGCCGGACGGCACCCAGACCGAAGTGAAGATCGCGGTCGCGGGCACCGAGACCGATGCGGAGTTCACCTTCCCGCGCGGGGCCACCGTCGCGGACACGGCCGCCAATTTCCAGACGGCCCTCGATCAGGCGCTGACCGAGGCCGCGAACACCGATCTGAAGGCGGCCTCGACCATGCGCGCGACCGAGGCGGTGTTCGACACGGCGCCCAAGTCTCCCGCGCCTCCGGGCTATCAGCCGCTCGCGCGGGTGGTGCCGAGCGCCGGACCTCCGGTCGACTTCACCACCGCGACCAGCCTGCGTGACGGAACGGCGGACACGGTTGCCTGGTATGCGGGTGACAATGGTCCCGGCAATCCGCGTCAGGACACCCGCTCCAAGGTCGACGAGAACCTGACCGTGAACTACGGGGCACGGGCCAACGAGGACGGCTACCGCTCTGTCGTGCAGTCGCTGGCGGCGTTCGTTGCCTCCGACTTCAGCGAGGCGAACCCGGACAACCAGGCCTTCTACAAGGCGATGGCGGAGCGTTCCTACAACGAGCTGACGCCCGAAGGTGCCGATGCCTCGGGCATCCGGTCCAATCACATGGAGTTCGCGGCCGCGCAGCGCGCCGTCGTGGACGCGGAAAGCCGCTTCCAGGTGGAAGAGAGCATGTTGAAAGGCACGGTCGAGGAGATCGAGGGCATCAACAAGGAGGAGGTGGCGATGAAGTTCCTGTCGCTCCGGACCTCCCTGGAGATCAGCTACCAGGCCACCAGCATCACGCTGGGGCTGACGCTGTCCAACTACCTGTAGACGCCTCCGGGAGCACTGGGGCTCCAAACAGTGACGACGCGCTCCGCGGCTCCGGGATTTCCGGAGCCGTTTTGCGTTTCAGGCGGCGGAGCTTGTCACATGTCCGGCCGCCGCCATGGGCCGTGGGGCATCCCGGTCGAGGAGGCATGAATGGGAGGTGGCGATCGGACGGCGTTGCGTGCGGGCTTCAGGGGAGGCGCAGGGGGCCATACCCGAAGAGGAGCCGCGCTCATACTTCCCGGCATCCGAGACAGGAGGCTGCCGCGATCGTGCGGGCAGGGGCAGGCAGGAGAGACCGGCGCGGAAACGAAAACGCCGGCCTCCTTGCGGGGCCGGCGTTTCGTTCGTCGGGACATTCTGTCGAACCTGCACCAGTTCAATTCGGTCAATCTGGCGATCATTCCGGGAGGCATTCTGCCCCCGCGTGTAGTCAGTTTCCGCGCAGCCCCAGGGCGATGTTGCGGTTGATCTGGATCAGCGTCGTAAGACGGTCCGGGCTCGGGTTCGTCATCACGTCAAGCGTGTGCTTGAGGATGAAGGCGCCGAGAGAGCCGAGATTCTGCTTGATCTCGACCGGCAGCGGATTGTCGTTGCTCGTGACCGAGGTCGCGAGGATCGTCCACAGACGGCGGTTGTAGGAGAGAGCCTCGTCCAGCGTGACAGGCTTCGTGTCACCCCAGTCGTCCTTGACGGCCTGAAGGCGCGCAGCCGCCTTCAGCAGCAGCGTGGCCTCGAGCTCACGCGGCGTTGCCGTCTTCTGGGTTGTCTGCTGGTATGCTGCGGATGCCAGATTGTGCATGTGCGATCAGTTCCCGTTCGTACTCGACCAGATCCCTTGCCCGACGAAGAGCAGCGTAGAGAGACCCGGTTAAGATCTCATTGTTGATGGCGTCCACCAGCGCGATCGTGGAGGGCGCGGCCTGTATCAGGTCGTTGATCAGCTCAAAGTAAATCTGTCTGTGCCGCTTTATGTCCTGGTTCAGGTACATGAGCTGGACCGCCAGATAGATCCGTTTGGCTGGCGTGTTCGCAGTCTCGGCGGTGTAAATGTCCTTTTCCCGAAGGATCGGCTCGGAGCCCTCGATGAAGATATGGGTCCTGTGGTCTCCGTTGGTGATGACCGTGGAGCCGACAATGAACCTCTCTCTCGGGCGCAATTCGATCTTCAGTGCCATGATTTAGCGTCTCATGCTTCAATGACTCGTGCAAGTATGAACTCTTTTTCGGAAATAAAAAGGGCGACGACTAAGGCCGCCGCCCTTGAAATACTTCCGGCGTACTTGCGCCTTAGAAGAGGCTGAGCACCGCCTGATCGGCCTGCGACGACAGCGACAGGGCCGTGGTCGAGAGCTGCTGGCGGGTCTGCAGGGCGAGCAGGTTGGCGCCTTCCTCGTTGGAGTCTGCCAGCACCAGGTTGTCGGCACCGGTCTGCAGGGTGTTGATGGCGGCCTTGGTGAAGTCCTGGCGGATCTGGACCGTGGAGAGGCTGGAACCGAACTTGGAGCCGGCCTCGCGCAGGGTGATCAGGGCCTCGGAGAGCTCGTCGAGGGCGTTGTTCGCCTCGGAGTCGGACAGGCTCGAGGTCCGGGTGATGTTGAGGCCGGAGGAGGTGAGGTCCTCGCCCTGCAGCTTCAGCTCGGACTTGGTGGCCGGGTCGCGCTTCTCGTTGAAGGCAACGGTCAGCTTGGACGACGACGAGTTGATGAGGTTGATGCCGTTGAAGGAGGCATCCTCGGCCAGCTTGTCGATCTGCTCCAGGATGTTGTTGAACTGCGACACCAGCTTCTGGCGGGACGACGAGTTCGAAGCCGGATTGGCCTGTGCCGTGATCGACAGGGTGTCGGCGGCGCCGGCGGATGCGCCGTCGGTGAAGGTCACCGCGGTCTCGCCAGCGTCGACATAGTCACCATCCGCGGGATCGGAGAGATCGACGCTGGAGTTGGTGCCGAAGCCGAGCGAAGCGGCCAGCGAGGTCGCCTGGGTCGTTGCCGTGGAGGCGTCGCCGCCCGTGTCGACGATCGACATGTTGACCGTCTCGGCATCGGAGCCGGTGATCTTGAACTTGCCGGCGTCGGTGACCTCGGCGGTGACGACACCCGAGGCGTTGATGACGTCGAGCACGTCCTGAACGGTCGAGACCGGACCCGTGCCGTCCACCTTCTGGGTGGTGCCGACGGTGATGTTGATGTTGGAGACCGTTCCGGTATCGGAATTGGTCGTCTGGATGTCGATCGTGTCACCGGCGGCAAAGCCGAGGTTCGACAGGGTCTGGCGCTTGGCCTGGTCCTGGATGGACTCGCCGGCGACCGGGGTCAGGCCGTTGGTGGAGATCGACGAGGAGCTCTCGACGACCGTGCCGGCACCGGCGCCACCGTCCTGCAGGGCCTGACGGGCGGTCGACTGGGCGCTCTCGACGAGCTTGGTGATCGCGGTGATGCCGTTGTCGGCAGCCTCGATCGTCTTGATCGCGTTGCCGATGCCGTCGAGCAGGTTGTTCAGGTCGTTGGCCCGGGCGCTGAGCGACTGCGAGGTGAAGAAGTTCGTCGGATTGTCGAGAGCCGAGTTGACCTTCTTGCCGGTGGCAAGACGGTTCTGCGTGAGGTTCATCAGGTCTGCCGTCTGCTGGAGCGTCAGCAGGTTCTGACGCACGCCGGATGAAAGCGTGATGTCGGACATGTGCAATTCCTCTTGCGACGCCCCTATCGCGGGCTGCCCCATATTAAGGTTCGTTAACCATGCTCTGCATTTATCTTTAACAAGTGGTTAACGGGCATTTCGCATCTTGCGGAAATTTAGGAAGCGGCAAGGAAGGTTACCGGGAATTACAGGATTCCAGTGGGTTGCCGGCGAAAGCTGATGCGAGCTGGCGAGGCGGCTCGGGGGCGTGCAAGACGCAAAAAGCCCGCGAGTCGCGACTCGCGGGCCTTGATGTCGGTAAAGTGAGTCGTTCCGGCCGGCGGCGCGAGTCGCGTCGCCGGCCGGCTCCAGCGCCTTAGAAGAGACGCAGGACCGCCTGGTCGGCCTGGGAGGCCATGGACAGGGCGGTGGTCGAGAGCTGCTGGCGCGTCTGCAGGGCGAGCAGGTTGGCGCCTTCCTCGTTGGTGTCGGCGAGCACCAGGTTGTCGGCACCCGTCTGCAGGGTGTTGATCGACGCCTTGGTGTAGTCCTTGCGGATCTGGACCGTGGAGAGGTTGGAACCGAACTTGGAACCGGCCTCGCGCAGGGTGATCAGGGCCTCGGAGAGCTGGTCGAGCGAGGCGTTCGCCTCGGAGTCGGACAGGCTCGAGACCGTGGTGATGTTGAGGCCGGAAGAGGTGAGATCCTCACCCGTCAGGCTCAGCTCGGACTTGGTCGCGGCATCGCGCTTCTCGTTGAAGGCGACGGTCAGCTTGGACGACGACGAGTTGATGAGGTTCACGCCGTTGAAGGACGCGTCCTCGGCCAGCTTGTCGATCTGCTCCAGGATGTTGTTGAACTGCGACACCAGCTTCTGACGGGAAGAGGAGTTCGCAGCCGGATTGGCCTGGGTCGTGATCGACAGGGTGTCGGCGGCACCAGCGGACGCACCGTCGGTGAAGGTCACCGCGGTCTCGCCAGCGTCGACATAGTCACCGTCCGCGGGGTCAGAGAGGTCGACGTTGGAGTTGGTGCCGAAGCCGAGCGAGGCAGCCAGCGAGGTCGCCTGGGTGGTTGCCGTGGAGGCGTCACCGCCCGTGTCGACGATCGACAGGTTCAGCGTGTCCGTGTCCGAACCGGTGATCTTCAGCTTGCCGGCGTCGGTCACCTCGGCAGCGGCAACGCCACTGTTGTTGACGACATCGACGACGTCCTGAACGGACGCGACCGGACCCGTGCCATCCACCTTCTGGGTGGTGCCGACGGTGATCTCGATGTTGGAAACGGTACCCGTTGCCGTGTCGGTGGCCTCGATGGTGATCGTGTCACCGGCCGAGAAGCCGAGGTTCGACAGGGTCTGGCGCTTTGCCTGGTCCTGAATGGACTCGCCCGCCTGCGGCGTGAGACCATTCGTGGAGATCGACGAGGAGCTCTCGACGACCGTGCCGGCACCGGCGCCGCCGTCCTGAAGGGCCTGACGGGCAGTCGACTGGGCGCTCTCGACGAGCTTCGTGATCGACTTGATACCGTTGTCAGCCGCTTCCAGCGTCTTGGTGGCGTTGGAGATGCCGTCAAGCAGGCTCGACAGCTCGTTGGCGCGCGAGCCAAGAGACTGCGAGGTAAAGAAGTTCGTCGGATTGTCGAGGGCCGAGTTGACCTTCTTGCCGGTGGCAAGACGGTTCTGGGTCGACGACATCATGTCGGCGGTCTTCTGAAGGGTCAGAAGGTTCTGCCGCACACCGGCGGAAAGAGTGACGCTCATTGTGTGTACCTTTCTGGTAACTTACAGACGCAACGCATCCTCGTTGCCTGGTCACTCTGCGTTTTCTCAAATAAATAAGCAGTAAAATCATATGGTTAACCCGGAGTAAGGTAAACGGAACGTTAGTGGTCCGACCGGACATCGGCAGGCTGTTCCGCCTGGGGAAAAAGGTCTCGCCGAATCGGGCGGAAAGAGCGATAATCGGACGCGAACCTCGACAGGGCCCGACCGGACAGCCTGCCGATACAAAAGCTCTTTCCTCTCAAGCGCATGTCATGGGTCCGGCAACAGCCGGCGCGCTCTTGCAGGCACACCCGGGCCCCGGCCACGGACGGGAGGAACTGCGGAGGCGGGGCAGGGGTGCCTTGGGAAACCGGACGAGCGATGTACATGCGGCCGGCCGTGCCGGGCGCGCAATCCGAGACAAGAACGCGATGACCTTGTTTACTTCCGACAGGTGCGCAGTGGTTGCCGAGATCGGGATCAACCACAACGGCGACCTTGATCTGGCGCTCGAGATGATCCGCAAGGCCAAGGCGGCCGGATGTGACGCGGTCAAGTTCCAGAAGCGCACCGTCGACGTGGTCTATACGGCCGACGAACTTGAGCGGCCGAGAAAGTCACCGCTCGGCGAGACCAACGGCGACCTGAAGCGCGGTCTGGAGTTCGGACAGGCCGGGTACGAGAAAATCAGGGCGTTCTGCGCCGACCTCGGTATCGCGTGGTTTGCCTCTCCCTGGGACGAGGATTCCGTCGACTTCCTGACCGCGCTCGACGTTCCCTATCTCAAGATCGCTTCCGCCTCGATTACCGATGTGGGATTGATCGAGCATTGCGCGCGCTCCGGCGTGCCGCTTCTCGTGTCCACGGGCATGTGCGACCTGTCGATGGTCCGCGCGGCCGTGGGCGTGATCGAGGCGGCCGGCGGCAAGATCGCGTGTCTCTATCATTGCACGTCGACCTATCCCTCGCTTCCCGAGGAGATCAACCTGTCCGGTATCGCAACGCTCAAGGCGGCGTTCCCGCATCTGCGGATCGGCTATTCCGGCCATGAAGACGGCATTCTGCCGAGCATTCTCGCAGTTGCGCACGGGGCGGTTTCGGTGGAGCGGCACTTCACGCTCGACCGGTCCATGTGGGGGTCCGACCAGGCGGCCTCGATCGATCCGGAGCAGATGGCCGCGATGGTGGCCGGCATCCGCCTGGCCGAGATCTGCCGGGGAGATGGCGTGCTTCAGATCTATCCGCGCGAGCGGCCGGTGATGGAGAAGCTGCGTCGCAAGGACACGCTGGAACCCGTTTGAGGCGGTATCCGCTTTCCCGAAACCTTGTGTGATTTCAAGGGTATCCGGCCTTTTCAGGCTGGCAAGGCGGACGCTTCTCGCACTGCAAGCTGTTCAGGCGGGCCCCGCGGTTGCCGTGGCGATGAGTGTGTCCGTCCGGTCGAGGCTTTCCAGGTGCGCGCAATAGGCTGCGTCCATGTCCGCGCTCGACAGGTGGCGAAAGGCTTCGTGGCCGCCAGGGCGGTGGTGGCGGATCCAGTGAAGGTGATTGGCGAAACCGTAGCGTTGGAAGCCCTTCACCCGAATGTCCGTATACCCGGCCTCTTGCAGAAAAGCCGTCAGGCTTTGTTTCGTGTGCAACACCAGATGCTCGCTCCAGAAGGTGAAGTCGTAGAAATCGGGCAACTGCATTTCGGCGATGAGGAAATCGCGCGCGTGGGGAACCTCGACGAAGATCGTGCCGTCGGGGCGAAGCGCGGAGCGAATTTCGCGCAGCGTCTCGAGCTGGTCGGGAATGTGTTCCAGGACATGGAACAGGGTCACGAGGTCGAATTGCGCCGTTCGCCCGGCGAGGGAGCGAAGGAGGGAGACCTCACCCCCGAGCCGGTCGCAAATCATGCTTCGGAGATCGTCCCGGATCTCGACGCCGGTCACACTGCGGCACCGTTCAAGGGCCTCGTCCAGAAATTGCCCCTGTCCTGTACCGAAGTCGCAAAGATCGGCGCCCTGCAGGAGAGTTGAGGTCTGGCTCAGCCGACGCTCCAGGTCGTCATTGCGCTTGAGCCTGAGAAGTCCGCTGCGGGTCGCAACCTCGGCCGAGGCGCTCTTTCCGATGACCTTTTCATCATAGTGGCTGTCGAGGTCCGGAATGGACGCGAGCAAGATGACACCGGATTTCCGGTCGCGCAGCACGGGAATTTCGGCGTCACGCGTCCTTGGCCACAGAAGCTCGACGCTGGAAGCCTCCGCCAGTCCGAGCTTACATAACTGCCGGAAGACGATATGGCTCTCGTCCGGAATGATGCTTGCTGTCTTCACGGACACGGCTCACCCTTGGCGATGACTGCTTTCCCGAGGCGCCCTTGAAGGCGTCTCTTCCCGCATCGATAGGCTTCGAATCGGAACCCGCCTGATTATGCTGCAGAAAAAAACCTTGCAAAAGAACGCCGCTGACGGTCGACGTGCGAAGGTGTCTGCGAATGAAGATTCTGGGGTGGCCCGATGAAATGCATTGCGATTGTTCCGGCGCGCGGAGGCTCGAAAGGGGTGCCGGGGAAAAACCTGCGGCCGCTTGCGGGCAAACCTCTGATCGGCTGGACCATCGAGGCCGCACGTGAGGTCGCCGGCCTTGACGATATCATCGTCAGCACCGACGACCCGGAAATCGCCGGCGTCGCACGGACCTTCGGCGCAAGCGTACCCTTCATTCGTCCCGCCGACCTGGCGGCCGACAATGTCCATGCCATCCACGTCATCCTTCATTGTCTCGACTGGCTGGAAGAGCAGGGCCGTCTTCCCGATGCGATAATGATGATCCTGCCGACGTCGCCCTTGCGGCGCGCCTGGCATATCCGTCAGGCCTTGCAGGCCTTCATGGAGGATCCGGGGTGCCCGGTGATCTCCGTCTACCGGAGCCTGACGCCGATGATCAGTTTTCGCTGGCTCGAGGCCGGCCGACTGGTTCCGGTCGCCGCAGCGGAAACGATGAACCTCCAGCGGCAGGACCTGAAGCCGCTCTATGGCGTGAACGGTTCGATCTACATCGCACCGCCGGAGGTTCTGCGTCGCCATGGCACCTTCCACACCGAAGAGGCGCGTCCTTTCGTTATGGACAGGCTCCATTCGCTCGACATCAATTCGCTCGACGATTTCGCCATGGCGGAACACCTTTTGAAGTCGCCTGACTTCGACCTGGACAAGAGCTTGCTGGCAGAGGAAGAAACACGATGATCCGCATCGCGCATGTCGGGGGCTGGGGCCGGAACTATGGAGACTTGGCGCTGCAGGCCGGTCAGATGCGGGTCCTGCGCGAGGACGCTCCCGAAGCGCTCGATTTCCTCCCGATCCATTGCCAGCAGACCTGGTTTCACGACGATCTGATCGACATGATCAATGAGACCTGTGATCTGTTGATGCTGGGCGGCGGCGGCATGATCTTTCATCGCCCCGAGGACTCCAGCCGCTCCGGATGGCAATTCAACATAGCCCTCGAGGATCTGGAAAAGATCAAGGTTCCGCTGGCGGTCTACGCGATCGGCTACAATCCGTTTCACTTTGACGAGCTCAAGCTTCTGCCGCAGACGATGACGCACCTGGCGGCGACACAGAAAAAGTCCGTCGTCTTTTCAGTGCGCAATCGCGGGACGTGGCAGGCGCTGCAAAATGGCGGTCTGGCGGGGGAGCGGATCGACGTGATCCCCGATCCCGGCATGTATGTGCAACCGCGACGCCTGACCCTGCCGGGCGCGGACGAGGCCGACATCCGGATCGGCCTCAACTGGGCCGGTGATCGTCCTCATTTCCGGTTCAGCGAACCCTGGCGGGAAAACCGTACGGCATTGATCGACTCGCTCTGCGAAGCCTTCCAGTTGCTCGCCGGACGGCACCCAAGGCTGCGCGTCTATTTCATCCCGCATCTCGAGAACCGCATCGACAGCGATGTGTGGGAAGAGTTCAAGGCGCGCCTGGGCGACATGATCATCAACCTTGAGGACGATGTGGCGCGGATATACCCGCCGTCTCTCTCCCAGGCCTGTTTCCTGGCCGATGCCTACCGGCAGATGGATGTGTCGATCGGCATGCGTGGTCACGCCAATATCATCCCCTTTGGCATGGGCACGCCCGTGATCGGGCTGGGCAGCCACGACAAGGTCGGCTTTTTCCTGTCGGAGGTCGGGCTCGCCGACCATTGGTTGAACACCCAGGGGGATGCGACGGCCGGCGGAGCGGCGGCGATCGCTGCCAGAATCCAGGGGATTCTCGATGACGCGGACCGCATCAGGGGGGCATCGAGCCAGGCACTGGCGCAATGCCGGGACACAAGCCGTGCGTTCCACGAGAAGCTGTTCGGAGCGCTCGCCTGAGCACCCGGCATGGGGCCACGAGCCTCGTGTCAGCTCTGGCGTTCGAAGGCCTGGAGCCACGCCTTGAAATCATTGACCATACGGGGAACCACCGAAACGGCCGGCTCTCCCGGCGGGATCCTGTAGTAGCGCGTGGACGGATACCAGGGCGGGTTGTCCTGACCGAGCAGGATGCCCGTGTTGACCGTTCCGAAACGCATGCAGGGAATGCCGAGCGCGCCCGACATGTCGGCGACCGAGGTATTGGCCGAGATGACGAGATCCATGCAGGAGGTGAGCGCACCGACCGTCTCCATGTCGTCGAAGAGGTCAAGGTCGCTCCAATGGTGCAGCGTGAAGTCATGCCCGGCGCGCAGGGCGGCAATTTCCGCTGTCCGGTCGGTGTAATCGAGCAGGACGAATTCCGCTCCGGGCACCGCCAGCAACGGCAGCAGGTCCGCCAGCGTCAGATAGGAGCGGGCACGAAGCCCGCTGCGATTGCCACTCGTCCATGAAAGGCCGATGAGCGGCTTGTCGCCATTCAATGGCGGACGCTGCCGCAGTTCCTCGGTCCGGTTGCCTTCCGCGACCAGGAAGCCGGGCGTGGCGGGGAAGGCATCGATGCTCCGGCGCAGGTACAGCGGCAGGGTTCCCATGGAGCACTGGACATCGAAGTCCTCGCCACCGCCAAGCAGTGCGTTGGCGCCGTCGTGGCGACGCACGCGGACCTCGATTTCGGGGAAATTGCGCGACAGAAGCGGAACGAGCTTGGGGTGGCATTCCACGATCAGGTTCTGGCAGCGCGCGCGCATCTCCTTGAACATGGAGGAAGAGCGCAGCACGTCGCCGATGCCCTGGTCGTCCCAGATCATCAGCGTCTTGCCGGAAAGCGGCTCGCCCTGCCAGGTCGGAGCCTGAAAGCGGCGGCGGATCACGCCTTTCGCCTGCATGTCGAAACGCCGCTCGGCCAGGGCCCAACCGGTCTCGAGATCGCCCTGGGACAGGCAGCAGAAGCCGAGTGTCATGGCCACGTCGTCCCGACCGGGGTCGGCTGCAAGGGCTGCCTCCAGATCCGTGCGCGCCTCGGCGAAGCGACCGAGGTGATAGAGGGTCTTGCCGCGCAGGAGACAGGTGTCCGGCGTGCGATGTCCAAGCGCCAGAACGATATCGAGGGCCGCAAGGGCGTCCTCGAAGCTGCCGGCGCCCCACAGCGCATTGGCGAGATGAAGCTGATATTCCGCATCCCTTTCGGGGATGATGCCCTCGGCGCCGGCGAGCAGTTCGAGCGCCTCGTCGGGACGATCGAGCTGGTTCAGCGTGTCTGCCAGGCCGAGCAGGGCGAGGCGGTGGGATGCCCCCGTCTGCAGCACGAAGCGGAACACCTTTTCCGCCTGTTCGTGTTGTCCGGCAAGAAGCAGAACGTGACCGTAGTCGGCCAGAAGATCGGTATCCTGGGGGGCGGCGCGAACGGCCGCGTCGAAAGCGCCCATGGCCTCGTCGAGGCGATTGGCCCGCCGAAGGGTTTGGGCGCGGGTGCGCAGCAGCTCGGGATCGTCCGGTGTTTGCGACAGGCCCGCTTCGACGGCGGCGAGGGAGGCCGGCAGGTCACCAAACCGCTCGTGGCAATCCGCCAGGTTGAGATGGTAACGGGCTTCGTCCGGCGACAAGGAGATGGCGCGCTCAAGGAGGGAGAGCGCGCGCTTGGGATAGTTCAACTCGAGAAAACAAAGGGCGAGCAGATTGGTCGCCTCTGAGTTTGCCGGATCCTGCTTCAGGATCCGCTCGTAGATCGAACGCGCACGCGCGGGCTTGCCGTCGCGCTGGAGCACGAGAGCCTTGCGCATCTGCTCAAGAAGGGCCTGCGGGGTCATCGACATCGGGTTGTCCGCTCGGAGGAGAAGTTGACTCAACCCTATCCGATTCGCGGATGCTCTCGACGCGATCCCTCAATCGGGCGTCACGGCGCGCCTACAGGCTCCGATTGACGTCCAGCCCTGTCATGTCCTGATGCGTGGTAAGCGCGAAAGCCCGCCGCAGACGCAAAAGGGACTCTTCCGGGATCTGCCGCACGACCTCGCCGGTCTGCGTGTCGATGGCGCGATAAACGAGGGAATCCGTGATCGTATCCCTGTATTCCTCGCGCTTGATCCTGGATGAGGGGGCTGCAACGGGCTCGCCCGACGAGCCGTTCTCGGCCTCGGCGCGTGTCTCCCTGGCATCATTGGTGGCCTGCACCGCCTTTTCCGGCGCCACTTCGGTCGTATCGGCCGGCCGGTCGGCAGGCTCCGTCGACCGCACGGTTACCGGCGGCGGATAAAGGTTCGGTCTGATCGCTCCAGTTTCCATGACACACTCCCGTACCGTCTCTCGACCGGGAAGGAGAAAGACGGTCTCGTGCTGTTGAGGGAGATGCGTCGTTTCGAAAGTCCTCGCGCTTTCGTCTTTTCGAATCACGTCAGGGACATGCGATTTTCAAGTAATCACGCGCATCTTCCATCGCGTAATTTATCGTATAGTTGTGAATCGGATGTTAAGGGATTTGTTAGGATTTATCGCGGTTTTTCACGATCCTGATTCGTTCTCCGTCAGGCCTGTTTGCCGTGCGTGGCCGGCGCGCGGGAACGCAACCGGTGCGAAACGAAAAAACCGGCCGGAGTTGCCTCCGGCCGGTTGCTTCATGTGGTCTTTTCACGGGCGGTCAGCGCTCGGGAACCGATGGGTCAGAGCGCCCGGTTGACGGCGATACCATCGGCGAGTTCGGAGGTTCGCGGCCCCTGACCACCGGGGCCATAGGTGAGCGGCTTCCTGGCCGATCCCGCGCCCTCGGCGACCTTTCGCAGCAGTCCGTCGGCGACCTCGCGAGCGGTGGCGAGCACCGCGAGGTTGATCCGCAGGACGGGCTGGAACTCCTGGTGTTGACGCTTCAGGCGCTCGACCGCGACCGGCGCAAGGTTGCCGAGCGAAATGGTCTGGTCACGCACATAGGTCATGCCGCGCATGTATACGCTCACGAGCTTCGCCTTCTCCGGTTGAAGGCTGCCGGCCTCGTCGAGTTTTCCGAGCCTGACCAGTTCGGTCTCCTTCTCGACGACCGCGAGAAGGCGCGCCATGGCGCCCTCGAGACGCCGGCACGTGGCTTCTGCGGCCTCCGCGTCGACAATGGCGCCGGAAAAGAACTCTGGAGCCATTTCCGCGATCTGTTTGCTGTCGAGACTCATCACGCCACCCCTTCCTGCAAGGCAAGCAATTCCCGCTTGATGCTGTCGCCGATCCCGATGCCGCCCGAGCGGGCAATGGTGTCGGCATATTGTTCCACGAGCATGTCGCGCCAGGCATCGGAGCCGCTGCCGCCGCCCCAGGTGCCGGCCTCTTCGCCGAGACCGGCGAACATCGACTTGAACATGGTGTTGAGAAAAACCGCTTCGAACTCCTGCCCCTGCGCATCGGCGCGGGCTTCCGCGCTCGAAAGGGGCTCGCCCGTCCGCCCGCCTGAGCGGGCGGCAAGTGTTGCCGGGCTGGAGCTGGAAGCCTGCGCGGAGGACAGGATCGTGTCGATGCCCAGTCCGTTCATCACATCACCTCGATTTCTGCCTGAAGGGCGCCGGAGGCCTTGATTGCCTGCAGGATGGAGATCATGTCGCGCGGGCCGATGCCGAGTGCGTTGAGGCCGTCGACAAGCTGCTGCAGCGTCACCGACTCCGGCACCACGGCCAGCTTGTTGTCCGAGGCGTCGTCGACAAGAATGTCGGTGCGTGGCTCGATGGCTGTCTGGCCGTTCGCGAAGGGAAGCGGCTGAACCACCTCCGGCGTCTCGGCCACGGTAACCGTCAGGTTGCCCTGGGCGATCGCCACGGTGGAGACCCGCACGTTCTGGCCCATGACGATGATGCCGGAGTTTTCGTCGATCACGATGCGCGCCGGCAGGTCGGGTTCGACGATAAGCTGCTCGATGTCCGTAAGAAGATCGACGATGTTGCCCTGGAACTGACGCGGCAGGTCGATGCGCACGGTCGCGGGGTCAAGCGGCTCCGCCGTCGGAAGGCCGATCAGCTCGTTCACCGCCAGCGCGACGCGGCGCGCCGTCGTGAGATCCGGGTTGCGCAGGGCCAGGCGCAGGCTTGTCATGGATGCGAGCTTGAACTCGATTTCGCGCTCGACCAGGGCGCCGTTCGCGATACGGGCGGAGGTCGGAACACCACGCACCACGGAGGCGGCGTCGCCCTGCGCCAGGAAGCCGCCGATCGCGAGCGGGCCCTGGGCGATGGCGTAGACCTCGCCATCGGCGCCGAGAAGCGGGGTAACCAGAAGCGTGCCACCCTGAAGGCTGTCGGCATCGCCAAGAGCCGAGATCGAGACGTCGATGCGGGTGCCCTGGGTGGAAAAGGCCGGCAGGTTCGCCGTCACCATGACGGCCGCGACATTCTTGGTGTTGAGATCGAAGCCGCGCGTGTTCACGCCGAGGCGCTCGAGCATGGCTTCGAGGCTCTGGCGGGGGAAGGGGGCGTTGCGCAGGCTGTCTCCCGTACCCTGGAGGCCGACCACCAGGCCGTATCCGATCAACTGGTTGTCACGGATGCCCTCGAAGTCGGCAATGTCCTTGATCCGCGAGGAGGCAAGGGCGGCGGGCGCCGCGAACAGCGTCACAAGCATGCTCAGGACAATGGCTAGTCGGAACGGCATCATGCGGGTCTTTCCATCGGCAAGACTGTTTCGAGACGCGCAATGCGATTGCCGTGCCAGTTTTTCATGGCCATGATGCAATTTTGCAATTCATTGAAATATATATGATAATTCTCTTTTGGGGGTGTTTCGTGGCCGTGGGTGATGCGTCTCGTGGGCAGGAATTGCCGGGTCGTTAACGCTTCGTTTACCAACTCGGAAAATTCTGTAGCCCATGACCAGAGACATTCGAGGCGTGGTGCCGTCCCCATGAGGATCACAGGCTACTCCCATCTCGGCGGCGTCCAGGGACGCGCGAGCAGGAAGCGCGCGGGCGACTCCGGCAGTATCTTCGACGTCCAGTCCCACGAGGAAACGGGGTCGTCGGGCCAGAGTGCGCCGGCCGCGCGCACCGGCGGGCTGGATGCGTTGCTTTCGTTGCAGGAGGTCGACGATCCGCTGACCGGCCGGCGCAAGGCCATGGCGCGGGGACACGACCTTCTCGACACGCTCGAGAACCTCAAGGCGGACGTTCTTGCCGGGCGGGTCTCGCCGGAGCGGCTCGGGCGTATCGCCATGCTTCTGTCCCGTCGCGAGTCGAGTGGCAACCCGGAGCTCGAGAAGGTGATCGACGAGATCGAACTGCGCGCCAGGGTGGAGCTCGCCAAGCTCGGACAATTCGACCTCTAGTCGGGCGCAAGCCTCGCCAATGCTATGGCGCGTGAAGTTCAATTCTGCGGCAAAATTGTATAACTACTTGAATTTTATGCCAGAAATTTGAACCTATTTTCGGCGTCCGCAACGTTGTGCGAGCACGTCTTGGCCGCTATATTCCGCCCGGCCTAGATGGAGCCGGAGTGGAACATGACGGTTGAGTTGGATGCCGAGTATCGTCCCAGCGAGGGCGAACCCTTCATGAACGAGCGTCAGCGTGAGTATTTCCGGAACAAGCTTCTGCGCTGGAAAGAGGATCTCCTCAAGGAAAGCCGAGAGACCCTTACCAATCTGCAGGAAGAAAGTCAGAATCATCCGGACATCGCCGATCGCGCATCGTCCGAGACCGATCGATCGATCGAACTCAGGGCACGGGATCGGCAGCGCAAGCTGATTGCCAAGATCGACGCGGCGCTGGAGCGCATCGCGGACGGATCGTATGGCTACTGCATCGAAACGGGTGAGCCGATCTCGCTCAAGCGCCTCGAGGCGCGTCCGATCGCGACGCTGTCTCTCGAGGCCCAGGAGGCGCACGAGCGCCGCGAAAAGGTTTATCGGGACGACTGAACGCGTGTTGCCCCGTTCCTAGTAAATTTGTCTATGTCGATATAGATGCCCGGATCCGACCGATCCGGGCTTTTTTGTAAATATCGTTCTTTCACAATGGCTTGTTTGTGCGTTCGGGACGCGCTGAAGCTTTTGTTAAATTTCTGTACTTGATCGATTTAAGGAATCCACAAGATGCGTCCGATAGCATCCCCCAAGGTAAGAAGGGCCTCAAGGTCCGGACTAGGCGGGATGGACGCATGTACGACGTGATGATCTTGAGGGATGAGGGCATGGGGGGCGAGGCTCTCGCGGGTCCCATCGCCTCAGCCTATACATGCAAGGTTCGAACGCTCTCGGAAGTCACGGCGGAAGATGCTGTCGATGCAACGGTCGTTGTCGTCTACAGCGAACTGCGGCGCTCGACGGATGTGGACCGTCTCAGCGCGATTTTCCCTCCGTCCTTTCGTATTACAAACATGATCTACGTTGCCCCGAGCATCGAACGGGCAGGCATCGTGCAGGCAGAATCCATCGGCCTGGGACGCGTTTATGCCCCCCACAAGACGGTCGATGACGTGCGCCGGGGAGTGCGCGAGATCCTGAACCGTGAACTGTCTCGACGGCTCGCCAGGTTCTCCCGGTCCGTCAACAAGGCCATGGAAGTCACGGACTCCTTTCACAACAACGTCGCCAGCGCCATGCGACAGTCCAAGCCGCTTCCGCTGGGAAACCTGCGCTCGACAAGCGATGCCATCGGCTCGGCCGTTCGTTCCGAAGGGCTGTCAACGTGGTTGAACGCGGTGAAGATGCATCACAGCCAGACCTGCCGGCATGTGTTGAACGTCGCGGGACTCGCGGTCGCATTTGCCACTCACCTGGAACTGGACGCGGCCGATACGAGCCTTCTCATCGAGGCAAGCATCCTTCATGACGTGGGCAAGCTTTTCATCCCGATCGCAATTCTGGAAAAGCCGGGACGGCTGACGGATGCCGAGCGGTCGATGATCAACCTGCATCCGGGGAGGGGAGCGGAAGCGCTCGTTCACAGCGGTGTGGAGGACGCGATGCTGATCGCCGCCGCGCGTTCGCACCACGAGTATCTCGATGGCTCCGGCTATCCGGACGGCCTGGGCGGGGACGCAATCACACCGCTCGTCCGCCTGATCACGATCATCGACATCTATTCCGCCCTGACCGAGGAGCGGGTCTATCGGGAGTCCCTCACGCCCCGTCTCGCGATTGCCGAACTGGCCCGCATGAAGACGAAGCTCGATCAACGTCTCTTTGCCGAGTTTCGGAAGATGACCCTGGAGCCCGCCTTCGCCGCGACGCGCAAGGGGCAGGAGCCGGCGACACGGGCGCCTCACGCGAGCCTGCGGGCCGGCCTGCACCCGCTCGATGGCTCAACGTTCGAAGACGTGCGCCGACATTCCTCGAACTCGGCTGCGTAGCAGCGCGTCCAGAAACAGCCTGACGGAGTCGAAAAAGGCACGGCCTGCCGGGGAGCATGAGGCCGTGCCTTTTCGCCATCTTGCCGTTCGCAACTGGGGAGTTCGAACGGACAGGGAAGGGCCGGAAGCCGCTGGGGAACGGAGCCCGGCCGGCCAGGGGCGCGCGGAACGTTTGAACGCGCCCCTGAAAGGTCAGAACGGAAGGACGATGTCGAGCACCTGCGAGCCGTAGCGCGGCTGCTGGACCTCGGTGATCTGTCCGCGTCCGCCGTAGCCGATACGGGCCTCGGCGATCTTCTCGCTCTCGATGGTATTGCTTGCCGAGATGTCCTCGGGACGCACGACGCCGGCGACGATGAGTTCGCGCACCTCGAAGTTCACGCGGACCTCCTGGCGTCCCTCGATGACCATGTTGCCGTTGGGCAGCACCTGCGTGACCACCGCGGCGACCTTGGTCTGGAGCTTCTCCTCGCGGTCGACCTTGCCGGTTCCCTTGAAGTCGGATGCTCCCGAGGCCGACACGAGATTGTCGGAGCTGGTGCCGGACGGCAGCAGGAAGGTGTTGATCGCCGCGCCCACGGCGCCGCCGGTTCCGCTGCTGTCGCTGCTCTCGCGCTTGCGGGAGGTCTCGTTGTCGAACTGCGCCTTGTCGGAGATCGTCACCAGGACGGTGAGGATGTCGCCGACGCGCGCGGCACGCTGGTCCTTGAAGAAGGCGCGCGCGCCGGACCGCCAGAGCGAGTTCGAGTTGTAGTGCTCGGGCTGCGCGGTCGGCATCGGCATCTGGACAGGGCGGTAGCCGGCGGTGGTCGTCGGGTCCTGGATCGCGGACAGCGACGGCGTCTTGCCGACATTCGCCAGGCGATCAGCCGAGCCGCAGGCGCCAAGCGTCGTGGCAAGCGCGATGGCAAGAAGCGGAGCGGTGCGGCGGGCCACGGTGGAAGAGGGATTGCGGAGGCTCATCGGATCGTCTCCTCAAGCTGGGCGAGGCGGCGGTGGGCAAACCCGACCTCGACCTGGTCACGGCCACGAACGATGGCGGTGATGGTGCGGCGGGACTGAAGGTTGAGAACATCGATCATGGCGCCGTCGGAGCCGTTTTCCATGGCCTGGCCGAGCGTGGTCAGGGTCATGCCGGCAACGCGGTAGATCATGGTGACGCGGTCGCCACGGCGCACGAGAACGGGTTCCTCGAAGTCGCTCTTGAAGAGGGGGCGACCGGCCTGGACAGCGCGGCGGGCCGCCAGTCCGACGATATCGCCGCGCTCGGTGATCTGGCGTGCCGTCGCGCGATGGCGCGGGATGCGGCTCACCTGGAGATCGCCTTCGGACACAACGGCGCCACGCTCAAGAGGGCGGGCGGCGGTGAAGATCTCGACCGTCTCCTGCGCGATGCCGTGCAGGGTCACCAGTCGCAGCGTCTCGTCGGTGCGGATACGCACGGATGTCCGGATCTGGCCGGAGACCGGGTTCCAGTCCAGGTCGACGACGCTCAGCGGCGAGCTCGAGCCCGCATCGGCCATGACCGGCTGGCGCAGGCCGTTCAGCGACAGGGACAGAGCCTTCGCGTCGAGATCCGGATTGCGCTCGAGCAACGCGGCACGGACAGCTTCCTCAATGTCGGTGATGCCGATGGTGACGGCCAGGCGCTCCACGGAAACGGACCGCAGCCCGTCGGTCGTGGCATCGCCGAACCCGGCCGCGCGGGCGCGCTCGACGACGAGGCTCGCGGGAACGTTGCCCCGGGTCCCCAGGTCGGGAGCACGAAACAGCGGGGTCGCGGCATGAGTGCCGGCGTCGGAAAAGAAGTCGCCGATCGTCACGACCGGCCCGACGACGCGCACTTCCGAGCGCAGCGTGGCTGCGGAGGCGGATACCGAGACCGCGGCTGCGAGCGTGGCGGCGAGGCCTGCCAGGCGGACGAAACGGGTCAGGAGGCTGCGGGTCATCTTCAGGCCTCCTAGCGGATGTTCGAGGTGGTGGCGGACATCTCGTCCGCGGCCTTGATGATGCGCGAGTTCATCTCGTAGGCACGCTGTGCGGCGATGAGGTCGGAGATTTCCGACACCGCCTCGACGTTCGCCATTTCGAGATGCTTCTGCATCAGGTCGCCGAACCCGTCCTCGCCCGGCGTGCCGACGACGGCCGCGCCGCTCGACTCGGTCTCGAGGAACAGGTTGTCGCCGATGGCCTCAAGGCCCGACTTGTTGATGAAGCGTGCGAGCTGGAGCTGTCCGAGCTGCTGGATCGCGCCGCCGGCATCGACGATCTGGACCTGACCGTCGGCCGAAATGGTGACGTCACGGGCGTCCTGCGGCAGCACGATACCCGGCTGGACCGCATAGCCGTCGATGGTGACGAGCTGGCCGTTGGCGTCGCGCTCGAAGGAACCGTCACGGGTATAGGCGGTGGTGCCGTCCGGCATCTGGATCTGGAAGAAGCCTTCGCCGCGCACCGCGACGTCCAGGTCCTTGCCGGATTCGGCCAGGTTGCCCTGGGTCATGATGCGGGCGGTCGAGGCCGTCTTCACGCCCGAACCGATCTGTACGCCCGTCGGGACGATGGTGCCGGTCGCGGAGGTGTTCGTGCCCATGCGGCGCAGGTTCTGGTAAAGCAGATCCTGAAAGTCTGCACGCTGGCGCTTGTAGCCGGTCGTGCGCATGTTGGCGATGTTGTTCGAGATGACCTCGACGTTCAGTTCCTGCGCCCGCATGCCGGTAGCGGCGATGTGAAGTGCCTTCATGATGAAATCCTTCCTTCTCGCCCGCGTCAGGCCTGGACCGAGCCGAGCCGGTCGATGGCCTTGCGCAGCAGTTCGTCACCCTGCTCGATCATCTTGGAAACCGAGGTATAGTTGCGGGTGATCTCGATCATGCGGGAGACCTCGGTCACGCCGGAGACGTTGGACTTCTCCACCGCGCCCTGAAGCACGCGCACGCTTTCCGCCGGAAGCGGGTTTTCACCGGTGTAGAGATTGCTGCCGACGCGCTGCAGTTCGCCGAGGTTCTCGAACGAGACGACCCTGAGGCGTCCCTTCACGCCGACGGAGGACGACACGGTGCCATCCTGGGCGATCGTGATGTCGGTTTCGTCCGCGCCGAAGGTGATCGGGCCACCGTCGCCAAGCACCGGAAAGCCGGCGTCGGTGACAAGCTGGCCGGTGTTGTCCAGATGCAGCGCACCGGCACGCGTGTAGCGTTCGCCGCCTGGCGTATCGACAGCGAAGAAGCCGTCGCCCTCGATGGCCACATCCAGCGCGCCGCCGGTCAGCGAGATCGAGCCGGCGGTGAAGTTCGAGCTCACGCCGTAGTCCAGAACGTAGGAATAATCCTTGTCGCTCGGCTGAAAGGTCGAGGCTTCGGCAACCGGCATCAGATACTCCTCGAACAGGAGGCGCTGCGCCTTGAAGCCGCTGGTGTTGATGTTGGCCAGATTGTTGGCCACCACGTTCAACTCGTTTCTGAGAGCCGTCTGTCGCGACAGCCCGATCAGGAGTGAATTCTCCATGACGTCGTTCCTATGCTCCCCAGCCGGCACCTGAACTCCCCAGAACAGGCGCCGTTAACCCTAAAGCACGGGGCGTGCCAGTTTCGGATTGCGCGGAAATCCACGGTTTTGCGTCGAGGGTGGGGTTGAGAACCCGGCAGGAACGCCCGTGCGGGCTTGCCGGTCGGCAAAAAATGCCCGGTCATGCGAGTCGTTAACGGCTCGGTAACTTCTCGTTAACCATTACGGCTTTAGAAATTAATCATACGCGCGGGAGGGAAGCGCAGCGAACGAGACCAGTCATGACGGCAGATGCGGATGCGGCCGAGGCCGAAGTCACCGAAGGTGGCGGCAAGTCGAAGAAGAAGCTCATCATCATCGCCGCAGGCGCTCTCGTTCTCCTTCTGGGTGGCGGTGCCGGCGGTGCCTATTTCATGGGTTTCTTCGACTCGGCGGAACCTGTAGCGGAGTTGCCCGAGGGCGAGGCGGTTCCGGAGCAGCGGCCGGCGGTGTTCTACGACCTGCCGGAGATGACGGTGAATCTCTCGTCGTCCGGTCGCGCGACGTACTTGAAGGTTCGTATTGCGCTTGAGGTCGCCGACCGCGATGCGATCGCGAAGATCGAGCCTTTGCTGCCGCGCATCCTGGATGCGTTCCAGGTTTATCTGCGCGAGCTCCGGCCGACCGATCTCGAGGGATCCTCGGGACTGTTCCGGCTCAAGGAAGAGCTGTTGAGGCGGATCAACACGGCCGTCTATCCGGCACGCGTCGAAGGCGTGCTGTTCAAGGAAATCCTGGTTCAGTAAGGCTTGGGGCCAATGGCTGAGGAAGACGATCTGGGCGATATCGACGAGGCGTGGGGCGAGGCACTGGCCGAGCAGCGCAGCGACGATGGCGAGGACGACGAGGATCTCGCAGCCGCGTGGGGCGCCGCTCTGGAAGAGCAGGGCGTCTCCGGCGGCGACGACATGGCCGCGCAATGGGCGGCCATGATCGATGACAGCGAGCCCGAACTCGAGAACGCCACCAGGGGTGCCGATCGAATCCTGAACCAGGAGGAGATCGACAACCTTCTGGGCTTCAACATCGAGGACACGATCGCCGCCGACCAGAGCGGTATCCGTGCCCTCATCAACTCGGCGATGGTCTCCTACGAGCGTCTGCCGATGCTCGAGATCGTCTTCGACCGGCTCGTCCGGCTGACGACGACCAGCCTGCGCAATTTCACCTCCGACAACGTCGAGGTGTCGCTCGACAATATTTCGTCCGTGCGTTTCGGCGACTACCTCAACTCCATTCCGCTGCCGGCGATCCTTGGTGTGTTCAAGGCGGAGGAATGGGACGGGTTCGGCCTGTGCACCGTCGAGTCGAGCCTGATCTACTCGATCATCGATGTGCTGCTGGGTGGCGGTCGCGGCATGTCCGCCGTGCGTGTCGAGGGGCGTCCCTACACGACCATCGAGACCAATCTCGTGCGGCGCATGATCGAGATCATCATGCACGACATGGAGCAGGCGTTCTCGCCGCTCTCACCTGTCCATTTCAATTTGGAGCGACTCGAGACAAACCCTCGTTTCGCGGCGATCTCGCGCCCGGCCAACGCGGCCATCCTCGTCGAGCTGCGTATCGACATGGAAGACCGCGGCGGCAAGATCGAGATCATGATGCCCTATGCGACGCTCGAGCCGATCCGCGATCTGCTCCTGCAGATGTTCATGGGCGAGAAATTCGGTCGCGATCCGATCTGGGAGGGCCATCTGGCCACCGAGATCTTCGCGGCCGAGATGAAGGTCGATGCTGTCCTGCACGAGACCCAGGTCCCGCTTGGACGTGTACTCGACCTGAAGGTGGGGGAAACCCTTCTTTTCGATGTGTCGCCAAACGATCCGGTGTCGATCAAGTGCGGCGGCATTCCCCTGACTCAGGGTACGATGGGCAAGGATGAGGATTCGATTGCCGTTCGCGTCGATCGGGGCCTGCAGAAACCCAAGATGACCTTGGCCGCCTTCGAGCGCGCGATGCAAAAGGAAATGGACCCGTCATGAGCACGCTGCCTCTCGGACTGATGATCGAAACCCTCGTCGCCGTGCTGCTGATGGTCACGATCGGTTACTGCGTCATCCTCAATTCGCGGCTGAAGCGTCTCCGCGCCGACGAGGAGTCCCTGCGTGCCACGATCTCCGAGCTGATCACCGCGTCGGAAATCGCGGAGCGTGCGATCCTGGGCCTGAAGGCGACCGCCGGCGAGGCGGATCGCACCCTTGGACAGCGTCTGGTCGAGGCCGAGCAGCTCTCCCATGACCTGAATGCGCAGATCGAGAAGGGCTCCAACGTCCTCGACCGCATCACCCAGATCACCGCGGCGGCCGCGTCTCCCGCCCAGCCGGCGGAGACGACCCTTGCCCAGCCGGCCGAGCCTGCCCGCCCGGCTCCGGCCATGCGTGCCAGCGACATCCGCTCGGCAGCGATCGAGGCGACCGCGCGCCTCGAGCATTTCCGCAAGCGCACCGCGGAGCAGGCCGCATGACCAGCCTGCGCCTGTTCCCCACGCTGTTGCTTGCCGCCAGCGCCCTTCTCGGGGTGAAGGTGCTTGCGATCGTGTTCGACGGCGGGCTTTCCGCGCCGTCGAGCATCGGTGTGGCCATGGCGCAGGACGCGGGTGCGCCCGCACAGGTGCAGGGCGATGCCGCCGGCTCCGACGGGGATCAGAATCCCCAGGCGATGCCTGCGGGAGATGCGGCGTCTTCCGATGGTGGAGACGACACCGCGCCGGGAAGCCTGCCCGAGGGGCTGGAACTCGGCAGCTCGATTGCGGAGCGAAAGGTTCTCGAATCCCTTTCCGGGCGCCGGCGGGAGCTCGACAAGCGGGAAAAGCAGTTCGAGCTGCGCCAGCAACTCCTTCAGCAGACCGAAGACCGGCTGCAGAAGAAGGTGGATGAGATGTCCGCTCTCGAGGCGAGCATCAAGGCCATGCGGGAGGAGCAGGAAAAGAAAGAGCAGGAGGAACTGCGCGGCCTCGTGACCATGTATGAGTCCATGAAGCCGAAGGATGCCGCGCGAATCTTCGACCGTCTCGATCTCGATATTCTGCTCAAGGTTTCGCGCGCGATGAAGCCGCGCAAGATGGCCGATGTGATGGCCAAGATGTCTCCGGAAGTGAGTGAAAGGCTGACCGTGGCGCTTGTCACGGGGCGCAAGCCGCGCGACGAGCAGCCGAAACCGGCTGTCGAAGCTCTCCCGAAGATCATGGGCAACTGAGCGGTCCGGGATGACGGGCGTTGCATTTCCGGGGCGGAAGCATCGCGATTTCAGTCATCGGTTAAACAGGACGTTAAGCCGGATGGTCTAAGCTGACCGTCCGTAAAGTCCTTCATGGGGTGCCCGGTGAGCAGGTTTGGCCGGACAATGCAGCGCGCTGGAGCCGTCGTCGCGAAGATCGCGCCGGCGGTTTGTCGTGTTGTGCTCCCGGCACTTGCCGTGGTGCCTCTTCTGGCTTCCGTCGGCACGACCGCACGTGCCGAAACGCTTGAGGCGGACCTCAAGGCGACCATGGAGCAGGGCTTCGCCCGCATGGTCCTGACCTTTCATGACCTCTCCCTTCTGCCGCAGTATGACGCGCTATCGTCCAATGGCGTGCTGCGCATCCGGTTCCGCGACGAGGTGCTGACCAGCGTCGACGACGTGCCGGTGAAGTTGCCCGGCTACATCTCGATCGCCCGTCGGGATCCGGATGGTTCGGCGCTCCGTTTCGCCCTCATGCAGGACTTCCGGGTCAATACGATGGAAGCGGGCGAGAAGCTGTTCATCGACCTTCTGCCGCCGAACTG
>MDTD01073847.1_pt1 | contig 41589 bp, 39 predicted proteins | sample 811221 | NCBI WGS metagenome assembly MDTD01 (sample SAMN05326646, study PRJNA326480) | marine metagenome | isolation source: seawater | place: Pacific Ocean: South West | collected 2011
CGGAACCAACACCGGAACCAACACCGGAACCAACACCGGAACCAACACCAGAGCCAACACCGGAACCAACACCTGACCCTGGTACAGGAACAGGAACAGGAACAGGAACTGGTACGGGCACAGGAACTGGTACAGCTAGTTAATAGCTAACTAATAGACTCTATATCTAGAAATTTGATCTGTTATATCGACTGACTTTATGAGAAGAGCTCCAGGGTCTTTAGTAAGAGGCCTCCATTCATATCTACTTAAGCTATTTCCTCCGAAAAGGCTGAAAGGTATATTTATTTGTATTCCTTTATCAAAAGAACCTTCGCCAAATTGCTCATAGGTAACATCAGTTTTTGTCAAGAAACCACCTAATTCTACTCCATTATCAAATCTTCTTGATATTGCAAAAGTATATCCCTCATCTCCTGCTAAGTATTCTCCATAACTTAACTTGAACTTTACTTTCGTTCGTGGCTCAATTGCCTGAACATTTACCCTTGAAAATGTATTTTTATATTTTTGAAAACTAAAATCTAAAGAGTAGTCTCTCTTTTTAACAAAATATGTTTCAGCACCAAAACTTATAAAACTTCCTTGTGGGTAATACTGGTAATCAAATCCGACCCCTCCAAACATTTCCTCAAAAATTCCAGCAGAAAATCTAAGAAAATGTTCATTTTTATAACTTTTAAAGGCGTTTAATTCCAGCCTTCCAAGCACTATTCCACTATCAAAATTATTTAGATATTTTTTTAAATCTGATCTCACTTGATTCGGATAAATGTTGATTGGCTCAATGTAAAGCTCATCAAAATTATCCCATAAAGAGTACTTAAAATTTCCTATTAAAATAATATTATTTGAGAAAATAATTTCTAAGTTATCTTCAATTAAAAGACCTGAATGAATGAAGCCCTCTCTTGAAGCTATCTGATTGCGTATTACTGGAGAAAATGAATTTAGGATAATTGGGTATTTTTTTTCTATTTGAAAAGCAGTTATTAAATCTTCCGGTTCAATTTCATCATAATTCTCATTTCTTATATTTTTAATATGATTAGACGGGTAAAAAGTTTTTACCACTTCCATATCTAAATATTTTTGAGAAATAATCACTCTTTTCGAGTTCTTTTTAAGTTGTTTAAGGTTTTTATATATAACTTCATTTGCTTCATATTGGTTTTGATAAGCATTTTGATTCACAACAATATGAAAATCTTCTTTGTTGATATGAATAGACTCCAAACCAATTTTATTTTTTGCAAGAATATTCCTTAATTCTGAATATGTTTTGGGACTATCACTACTTTTAAACTTTTTGACCGGTTTAAACGAAGCAAAGTTTTTGTTATATGTTATATCAAAACTTAAATGAGAGGCTCTATTTGAATAGATACCAAAAGAAAAGTCTTTTATTTCACTAATTAAACCGATATTTAATCGCGAAGAGGGTTTTTTGTAATTAATCCTAGAGTTCCTATTTAAAGGATCAAGTTCAGCAATTAATTTTAGATTCGGTTTAATTGAATAGGAAATTGCTCCGAAAACCGAGGCTCTTTCACCAGAGAAATAATTATTAGTGTCTAATGTTCCACCAAAATCGGAAGTAAGATCTGATCTACTTTCAAAACTTTTATCAATAGATATAAAAGGATTTCTAATATTTAAACCTCCATCAAAAGTACCCCAACCAATTCCAAGAGAATACTCAAATCTTTCAAAGTAATCAGATATAACAACATATTCTGAAGAAAAATATCCAGTACCAGCAATATCATTAAACCCAACTGCTATAGCAGGCCACTTATCTTTCTCTTTTAGGGTAAGCTTCATATTGAATCCCTTGTCTTTATAAGATTGTTTAAATCCTCCAGGGTATTCTTTATTTACGATATCAACATAGAAAACTGTAAAATCTACCCAATTGAATGGGCTAATAGTGAGGTTTAAGTTTCTGTTAGGATAATCTCTTTTTAAAGACATCGATACAGATGCTTCTGGAAGATTAAAAGCTGAAGGTGAATTTATATAGCCAACCTGGCCATAAGTATTAAGTGAAACATTAGAATAAAAATATTGCGGAAGCAAAAGGATCGTCAATGCTAGGTAAAAAAACCTTCTCAAAACTCTAATCCAGTGATTTCAGTGCTGCTGATGAGAATGCAATATTTGAAATTATCTGAGTAGCTGTACTTACAATTGGCAATAGGTCAAGACTAGAAAGGTCTCTTGGAACAATTATTATATCTCCCGGTTCTGGGTAATAATTCTTTTTGAAAAAACCTCTATTAAGCTGAAATGATTCACCGTTTGCTTTTACAACATAAACAGAACTTTTATCTGCAAACTCAGAGTACCCACCTGAAAGCTCCACATAATCTTTAAAGGATCTTTTACTATCATGTAGAAATGTTGAAGCATTCAAGACCTCACCATGAACAGTAATAGTCTTTGAGAAAGTGGGAACAAAAATATAATCTCCCTCTTGAAGAATAAATTCATTTGCAAGGTCAGAATTATTAGAGAAATCTCCTGAAATTCTACCTGTGTAATTAATATCGTCAGCTAAAGCTATGACCTGCTGGATATCAACAGAAGTTGCAACACTATTATTTGAATCTTGTATCAAAGCATCCGTTAAGATCCTTTTTGCTTTTTTTACTGATGCTCTTTGTTTTTCTTTTACATCCTCTCTAGAAACAAATATGCCATCTTGATAAGCATCTTCCTGGAAACCTCCCATTAACTCATACAATTCATTTAAAGTAGTATTTTTTGGTAAAGTATATCTTCCTGGATTTTGAATATCACCTTGAATACTCACAGTAACTTTATCAAATTCTTTGATCGGGAACCTTATTCCTAAAATTTTATTTGAATCAAACGACTCATCAAATGAATTGAGAGAACTATACTCCTGAGTAAGAGTCACAACACTATCAAGATTTAATATTGCATCCGAACCGAAAAAATCAAAAATATCTTTTGGCTTTATTTTTCCTTTAATTGGAAGAGACAGATCCATTGAACCAAGTCTAACTTGTACAAGATCTGTTCTAATCACATAGTTTCTTTCATAAGAAGCTCTATCAAAAAAAGTAATAGTTGAATTATTTTCCAATGATAAATTTTTGTAAGTTTCAGGATCTGCTAGAGAAAAGGCACTTAACTTTCTAGTAGTTCCATCACCATTTTGAGCATATAGAGCATAAAACGGGTATATATCATCGGAAAATTTTAATGATTCCACTAATTCTGAGAATGACGAATAATCTGAAATATTATGATATTTATTCTCAACTCCGGAGCCTTGAATAAGCAAATCAAGATTTAATTTAGTAATAAGATTTCCTATAAGAATTTCATAGACACCAGATTTAAAAATTTTTTCATTGTAACCAACAGTTTTTGTTTTTTTGAATCCGTCTTCAAGATAAGATACCCATAAGCTATCACCATCGGCATCTTCAGTCGGTCCCATTGCAAAATCAATAAGATCCTGAAATGTATCACTTGGAAGGTATTCATAAGTCAATGGTCTCAAAACTGAACCTTTCACATTAATAAAGCTAGTTGTGGGCTCTAGTACAATAATATCGCCAGCATCAACGACTACGTCATTTTTTGTATCACCATTGATGAGCAAATCGTAAAGATCAAAGATTATTGTCCTGCCATCAGCCTTCAAAACTTTAATTTTCCTCAAGGATGCGTACTCTTGGACGCCACCTGAGTAAGCTAAAGCATTTGATATAGTAGTAAATGGATTTACTAGATAACTACCAGGCACATTCACTGCGCCAATGATTGTTATTTTTTTGGCACTTAAGTCTCCTATTGATAGGTCTAAGTTAACGCCAACATATGAATTTTTAATTAAGTTTCTTAGTTTGGTTTTAACTTCTGCAAAGGTTTCCCCTAATACAGAAACGGTTCCTAGTTCTGGAAATAAAATCGAACCATCTAATCGAACTGGTAATGTAAAAATATCTTGTTTTGTTCCACTCAATATAACTTCCAATTCATCTTTTAATGAAATTCTGTAATCACCAGGAATAGGAAGTTCAGTGGATGCAGAGATGCTTGTTGGACTTGTCCTAATAAAATCAAAACCAAACTTTTGAGATGGGGTAAATTGTATTTGTTTTAGCGTAATTTCTTCTTCACCATCACCATCACCATTAGACTGTAGAGTGTCTTCTTGATTTAAAAGCTCATTAATTTGATCAGGATCTATATCATTTAAAACATCAAGATCAATTTCTTGGGAAAAAGAGGAAATTGAAAATAAAAATAATACTAACGTAGTATATGATCTCAACATAAGCTGCAATTATAGCAAATAACCCATTAAAAATAAGAATTAACTATATTATAGAGCTCTTTAATATGGATATTATCATCTACTTTTCTTGAGAATTTCTCTTCTTTCAAATAAATTTTTCCCTCATCATGATGTTCACCATTCTTTATAGCCACAAAAACTACATCATCATGTAAATTTATAGGAACATTTGATATAAAATCAGTATTTTTTGTTATTTCGAAGGGGTATGTGAGAGTTATAAATAAAGATGAATCTCTGGTGTCAATTTCCTCAAAAAGCCTAAGGCCTGTCCTCTTGCACTTAATTTTTGACAGTACATCAATAGCTAAATTCATCTCATCATTATTATTAAATGTTATGAGAAAGTCTCTTGTCATTCTAGGAAAAATTTCTTTAAATTTTATTCCTAATTTTTCAATAAATTCATGATGATCTTTTAGACGATAATAGTATTTAATTTCGTTATAAGGTATTTGAGAGAGGCCAGTGCTTATAATTACCTCATTCTCTTGGTTCAAGTATTGACCAATTATTGAATCATAAACTTTTAACATCTCAAAAAATGGATCAAAGTGTTTTTTTATATACCAGTCAGGGTTGTTGGCTTTATCCGAACTGAAGGGAGAATTATGAAAATAATGATGTTGAATGTGTGCTCCAGCATTAAGAAATACTGTTGAAAAATTAGGCTTACCAGACCTAAATAAACCAATATGGATATCATTTACAAGCAAATCTAAAAATAACGCTTTTCTCCATGGCTTTCCTAAGCTTGTGAGAGCAAGCTTGATATATAAAAAATAATTAGAAATTTTTGCAAATCTAAGTAAGGCTAAAATAATTATAATTATTGAAGAAAATGTAATTTTTTGACTTGAATTATCATTTACAGTTTGTCTTATTAGTCTATGTACATTTTTACTCCAGAAATCATCTGATGACTCTGTATCAGTCCATGGATCTGGTATGAAATAGATTGGTTTTTTTAAATTATTCTTTGTATTCATTGGTGATACGCAACCAACTTCGTATCCCTTATCTTCAACAGTCTCAAAAATCTGTTTATGTTTATGATTAATGATGTCGCCCAATCTGAAAACTTTATGATCTTTGTACTCTAAATCTGTATGTGCTGAAACCCATTGTATCCAAGGCTCAAGCAAATCATATTCTTTTTCAGAATAGGTTTTTTTTTCATCAAATTTTGTAAAAATTTTTTTAAAATTAGGTAATAAATCTGGCTGCTTAGCTAAATATTTTTTAACATAATCAAAATTTATTTCATTAAGTTCAATAAGGATTAGCGGCTTTTTGTTTTTAGCTTTCATTTGGTGATTAAATTATCATAAATTTTAATATTCTTCTCAACTATTGAATCTATAGAATGCTTTAATCGTGCCTCTTTCATGCCATATTTGCCAAACTCTTCTCTTAATGCTTTGCTATTTATAAGCTTCTCAATGCAATTTACAATCTCTTCTATAGAGCCAACATTTACTAAAAATCCTGACTTTCCCTCTTCTACTGCTTCTCTACAGCCTGTTGTATTTGTTGTGACTATTGCATTTCCTGAAGCCGAGGCCTCAATTAAAGTTTTAGGATATCCTTCTCTATAAGATGGTAAACATACTATGCTACTCTTTAAATAAAGATCTGAAATATTCTTCACATGACCAGCAAATTCAACTGATCCTTCCTTTTTCCATTCATTAATTTTAGAAGAAGAAATTCTATCTGGACTTTCATAATCCAAACTTCCAGCCAATATGAACCGCCAATCTTTATATCTTTTTTTTAGAATCATGGAAGATTCGATAAATTCAACTATTCCTTTTTTGTGAAGAGGCCTAGATGCCATCATTACAATCTTCTCTTTGTTTCTAAAACTTACTTTTTCAAAGAGTTTTAAATTAATTCCTGAACCTTGTATTTTCGAAATAACACTTTTTTTAACACCAAAGTACTCATGAAAAAATATTTCATCATCACCATTTTGCACTATTACAGAGAGATTTTTGTGCTTCAAGATAAATTTTAAAAATCTTGAATAAACTCTCTGCATAAGATTAAATTTATTGCTATCTACATTTGTTGTAAAAATATATCCCATTCCCGAAATAGATAATACAAGAGCTTTAGTGTTAAGTAGTCTTGAAATTATGCCGCCATACAAACATCCTTTTGGTGAAATGCAATGAACAATGTCAGGTTTTAATTTACCCAAATATTTATAAGATTCTAGAAAACCCCTAACTTCAGCAAAAATATTTGTAAAGGACGCTCTAAAATTTACTCTATGAAATTTCAAACCATAGCTCTTAATTTCATTTTCATAATTGATATCTTCATTAGTAGCTTCTTGACCAGCCAAAATGTGCACTTGATAACCTCGTCTCTTTGCTTCTATAGCTATTGGAAGTCTGTGAGAAATAAAAAAATTTGCATGATTTACAAAGAAAGCAATCTTCTTTTTATTATTAGTCAACTTAATTCCTCTAAGAAATATTTAATGTCTTTTTCATAGTTCTGGTAGGCAAATTTTAAAGATGTTTTGTGTGCACTCTCTGATAATTTCTGATATTCCTCATTGGACATATGAATTGCAACCAATAATATTCGCTTTATTTCTGCAAAATTATTTTCTGCAACCAAACCATTTTTTTTGTGTAAGAGATATTCGCCAATGTCTCCAATGCTATTTGTAATTACAGGAGTAGAACAAGATATAGACTCAACAAATTTTGTTGGAAATCCTGCAAGTGATATCCTATTTTTGTTTCTAAAATAAATAACATAATGAGCATCCTTAGTTAAACGCTCAGATTCCTCTAATGAAATATTCTTATTGATAACTTTTAAACTTTTAGCAAAATGCCTTTTAACTAAAACATAGTATTCAATTTTGTTTAGATTCTCTTCGTTATCTCCAACCAATGTAAATTTAATTTGGTAGCCTTCATCTAAAAGTAAAAACAAAGCTTTAAAAACATTTTCAAGTCTATCTTTGTTGGGCCCAATATCCCCTGCATAAACCAGCTTCAAGCCATTGTTTAAATTTAAATTTTTATGTAAAAATTCTTTTTCTTCAATAAGTGGTGGCAATAATAATATTTTTGGCTTTTTAGTAAAATAAATGCCTTTCTTAAAATGATCTTCTAAGTATTTGCTTATAGCAAAAATACCATCAAAATAATGAAGCAAAAAACGGTTAGCTAAATTTGAATCAATATTTTTTAGTGATAATGCATCTAAGGCATGCTTTGGGAAATACCACTCCACTGAATCAAAAATTATCTTAAATTTTTTAAATTGCCTAAGAATAAGTAACATAAAAGCATAAGGACTATAGCCTGAATAAAGAATTATATGAGTAATATCTTTTGACTCCTTTAATAAACTGAAAACTTTAAATATTCGAAGAAATCGATCAAATAATGTTAATTTTGAATTATGATTTGATGGCTTCTCATATATACAAATTGATTTAAATCGTCTCTTAATTTTATTTAATTCTTCAAAAGATTTAAAAGAGCCTGCCGATAAAACTGTAACATTTATGCCTTGATTAGTTAGAGCATTAATATTATTGATTACCCTTTTTGAAGCGGCATTAGAACCATTAAATTCAAATGCAGTCAAGTATATTACTTTCATTAAAAGTTAAGATTATCAATAAATTTTCTAACATTTAATTGAACTCTGTCTTTATCATTCATAATAATTTTTCTGTATTTCTCTTGATTTTCATAATGTTCAGAAAAATTTTTAAATATTTCATGAATTTTTGGTCCAAGTTCAAGAATATCGTTATTACTAGTATATGTTTTATAAAAATCACTTATTGCAACATCTACGGAGTTCTCAGCTGAACCAAACTTGCTTGTCATAACTACACACCCTTGAACAGCAGCTTCTCTTGGTATTCTGTCTCTTCCTGGATGCTGACCAAGATCTAAATAAACCATCGACTCTCTAAGACATTTAATCATTTCATCCCTAGTCATATTAACAAGTGGTATCATACTTATTTCAGGATAAAGCTTTCTAAAAATATCCATATATTTTTTTCCTTTTGAAGGATTATAGGTAACTGCAGGCTTTTTAAGTGAGAGATCAACATCAATAGCTGATTTTAAAAAATCTTCATTAATATAGTCTTCGATTAGAAAAGATTCCAGACCTTTTGACTTTAAGAAATTTTTAGCATATTGGCTCTGAGCTAAATGAATATAATTTTTCATTCTAAAAGTCGGTAATCTCCCACCTATGAGAGACCGTATCTCGTTGAATTTATCTTTTAAAAAACTATCTCTTTTCCTATAAAGATAGTTGTCAATTGAAAGCCAGAATACTCCTATCTTGGCTTTTTTAATTCTATGAATAATATTTGTATATATTTCTGGAAATATGACTACATTGTTCTGCCTGTCATCAATGCTTTTAGACTCATCAAGCCCATATAAATTAAAATACTTTTGAGCTTTATTTGTTTTCCCAACATAAAAAACTTCGCACTGTAATCCAAGGTCTTTTATAGCTCTACCAAATTGGTGCATACTCTCTATCCCTCCAGTAGTCGAGTCTGACGGAGATATCAGAATAAATTTCATTGACCCTTGTAGTGTGATAAGTACCAATTTATGAAATGTTCTATACCTTCTTTATAACCTGTCTCAGGCTTGTAATCTGTAAGGTCTTTGAGAAGTTGATTATTGGCATATGTTTGAACAACATCACCCATTTGTAGTGGCATAAAATTTATTTTTGCTTTTTTATCAAGTTTTTCTTCTATGTACTTAACAAAATCAATCAGCACAACTGGGTCAGCATTACCTATGTTTATAAGCCTCCATGGCGCAACAGATGATACTGAATCAGCTTTACTCACTTTTTTATCTGTCTTAGGAATCTTATCTAATAACAGATGTATTGCATGAACTAGATCTTCAACGTAAGTAAAATCTCTTATCATCTGACCTTCATTGTAAACATCAAATTCTTTATCTTGTGTAATTGCTTTTACAAATTTAAAAAGTGCCATATCTGGCCTTCCCCATGGGCCATAAACTGTAAAAAATCTAAAACAAGTCACTGGTATATCGAACAAATTTGCATAAGAATGAGACATGGACTCGCAAGCTCTTTTGGTCGACGCATAAAAAGTAAGGGGCTCATTAGATGGATCGCTCTCTTGAAAAGGCATATTTTTGCTTGCACCATAAGCTGATGATGTTGATGCAATCAATAAGTGATCAACATTTGTTTCTCTTAGTGCCTCAAGAATGTTAAATGTAGCTATAAGATTTGATTCAACATAGTCTTCAGGATTTGTTACAGAATGCCTCACACCTGCTTGCGCTGCTAAATGAACTAAATAATCTGGATTAAAATTTTTTACAATTTCTTTAGTTTTATTGATGTTGCTAAGATTCATAAGTTCAAAACTAAAGTTGGAGTATCCTAGGAGAATCTTATTCCTTTCCTCCTTAAGATTGACATCATAATAGGCATTCATAGAATCAATACCTTTCACAATAAAGCCTTTATCCAATAGTACTTTCGAAAGGTGAAAACCTATAAAACCCGATGAACCTGTAATCAGAATCTTTTTCATTTTAATCTTTTAACCAGTCTCTTTTATTAACCAGGTTTGTGTAACTCATTATTATTCTAAGAATTTTTTTAGATACATTATTTGAAGTGTAATCAGCAGGAATATCAAGGTCTCTATCTTCAGATCTTGATTGATTAGCTATAATTTGAAGTGCTTGTAAAATTCTATCTTTATCTAGACCCACCATCATCACTGATCCTTCTTCCATTGCTTCAGGCCTCTCATGTGACTCTCTAATATTTAAGGCAGGAAAGTTCAAAATTGATGATTCCTCTGAAATAGTTCCACTGTCAGATAAGACAGCTTTCGAATTTATCTGAAGGTTAACATAGTCGGTAAAAGAAAGTGGTTTAGAAAAAATAATATCTTTGTTAAACCTAAATTTTTTCTTCGCAAGCATTTTCTTTGTTCTTGGGTGCAAAGAGACAATAATTTTTTTCTTAAACTTCTTGCTAATTTCATTCAAGATTTTTTTAAAACTCTCAATATTTTTATCATCATCGACATTCTCTTCTCTATGACAACTGAATACAAAGTAATCTTCTGGTTGAAGATTAAATTTCTTTAGAACTTCAGAAGAAATAATTTTCTCATAATAAAAGTTTAATACTTCTAGCATAGGACTTCCTGTAACCACTATTCTGTTTGATGGGATTCCCTCTCTTACAAGATGTTCTCTTGCAATACTGCTATATGGAAGATTTATATCGGATATGTGGTCAACTATCTTTCTATTTGTTTCTTCAGGTACTCTCATGTCAAAACATCTATTGCCTGCTTCCATATGGAAGATGGGAACTTTTTTTCTTTTTGCTGCAATTGCTGAAAGACAGCTATTAGTATCTCCTAAAATTAAGAAGGCATCAGGATTAAATTTATCAATGATTTTTTCGACTTGTGGTAGTACTTTCCCCACTGTTTCCATAGGCGTTTTCCCTTTAGCTTCTAAGAAATAGTTTGGTTTCTTTATGTTTAAGTCTTTAAAAAATATTTCATTAAGCTCATAGTCATAATTTTGACCTGTATGAATAAGTTTATGATCTGTATATTGATTTAATTCATGAATTACTCTTGAAAGTCTTATCAGTTCCGGTCTTGTTCCAACAACTGTCATAACTTTAAATTTGTTCTTCATCATATCTCCTTATAAAAAGTATCTGGTCTTGATTCATCAAAAATTTCATTACACCAAATCACAGCTATCATCTTTCCTTGGCCAATGTTCTCAATAGAATGTGTATACCCAGGAATGCTGTCAATAGTTTTCGGCTTATTTTCTTCAAGAATAAATTCATGTATTTCACCAGTAAACATATTCTTTTGCTTAAATAATGCTTTGCCATATAAAACTAAAAATTTCTCTGTTTTCGTATGATGGTAATGCATGCCTCTTGTTTCTCCTGGATTGGCAATCACATAAGAAAATTGACCACCATTAGATGTTTTAACTATTTCTGCAAATGCTCCTCTTTTATCTTCATGAACCTTTAAATTTTTTACAAACCTCTCAGGTTTAAGATAAAAAAGATAAGTTGAATGAAGTTTTTTTACTAATTCGTTCCCAACATTTGGGATGAAATTATCATCGTTGGAAATATCACTTAAATGTTGAGCAATTTCTCCAACAGTTGCTTCATAAATTGGACTTAATGGCTTTGAATATTTTTCTTTAAAAATTAAATTTTTAAGATGTTCTATGACGTCATCAATATATGCAATTTTTATTTTGTGTTCTGGATCATTTATTTTTATTTCAAGACCATTTGCAAGATTATGGCAAAAAGTAGAAATTACAGAGTTATAGTTTGGTTTTGCATTTTTTCCAAAAATTCCTGGGAATCTCTCAATGAATAAATTTTTTGAACTTTGATCTAGAATTCTCTTTATTTCTTGTTCTCCTTGTTCTTTTGATTGGCCATATACATCTGATCTTCCAGCATGAATTGAAGATAAGTAAATTAGTGTTTCACATTTATCACTATCTTTAACTAGTTGAGCAACAACTTTAGCAAATTCAACATTCACATTAAAAAAGTCTTGGTCTTCCTGAGATCTATTTACACCAGCAAGATTTACAACTGCATGTGAATTAGTAATTGCATCTTCTAAATCGCTTCTGCTTGATTCTGAGGTAATCTTAAATAATGCATTTAATCTTTTATCATCAGTAAGGTCTAGTGTTAAATTTGATCCAATAAAACCACTTGAACCAACTATTGTTAAATTCAAAAACCTTCTCCAGCTATTCCAGATTCTTTAAACTCTTTTAATAAAGGTAAATTAGACAAAATTTCGTAAACTTGTTTTTCATTTAACTTATTTGTGTTATTACTGTTATATTCTTCAGCTGATTTATATGCAAAAGTTCCTTCTGAGAAATACTTTTCATAATTGAGGTCCCTATTGTCTGCAGGCACCCTAAAATATGTTCCCAAATCTTCGGCTATTGCCCTTTCCTCTCTAGATAGGAGGACTTCATACATTTTTTCACCATGTCTTATTCCAATATTTCCAATCTTATAATCTTTTTTTCCAGCTGCTTTTACTAATGCAGATGTAATTTCGTTCATTGTAGAGGCAGGAGATTTTTGAACTAAGGTATCTCCATTATTTCCATGAGAAAAAGCAAAAAAAACTAAATCTACAGCTTCATCCAGGGTCATTAAAAAACGAGTCATTGATCCATCAGTAAGAGTTAAAGGTTTATTTTGAGCAATCTTTTTTAGAAATACAGGAATCACGGAACCTCTAGAAGCCAGCACATTTCCATATCTAGTAACACATACTTTAGTTTTATTTGATTCTCTGGATTTTGCTACAGCTACTTTTTCTAACATAGCTTTTGATAAGCCCATTGCATTTATTGGATACACAGCTTTATCAGTACTCAGACATATAACTCTTTCAACTTCGTGTTTTATGGCTGAATCTATAACATTTGATGTTCCAACCACATTTGTTTTGAAAGCCTCCATTGGAAAAAATTCACAGGAGGGCACTTGTTTTAATGCTGCAGCATGGAAAATATAATCGAGATTTAAAGAAAAGTTATCGACTGAGTCTTTTTCTCTTACATCGCCAATAATAAACTTTACTCTTGAATCATTTAATTTTTTTCGAAGATCGTCTTGTTTTTTTTCATCTCGGCTAAGAATTTTTATCTCTTCAACATCAGAATCAACTAATTCATTTAGAACTGTTGTTCCAAATGAACCAGTACCTCCAGTAATTCCTATTTTTTTTCCAGCTAATTCTTTTCTATTTTTTTTCATTTTCAATAAGTATATTGTCCATGTATTTTAAAAACACAGGAACAATCAAGAACATTGTAACCATAATGTCGATTGTATTCACGTTTAAGCAAAGAATAACTATATAAGCCAAAATAGAAGATCTAAAAGATTGTCTTAGGATTTTGCTTTCAATATTAATTGAGCTTAATGGAGACAGAAAAATAATAAAGCCTGCTAGACCCAGAAAAATACCATAAAGACTTAAAATATCAAGGAATGCAGAGTGTTGTGAGTATCCATAAGTTGTAATTACATTCACTCCCTCATTCATCATACCAAAGAGAGTAAAATTTTGTATTCCAAATAATCCCTCTTGGTATCTATCAATTCTTCCATATCCATATGAACCGATATCCCCTTCTTGTAAAAGTGAGGTAATTTCTAGTAGCTTAATTAAATTCATACTCGACAGATCTGTAAAGCTTTGAATAATGGGCAGGATTAGTATAGTGATAAATATACTAACTAAAAATAAACAAATAGCATGAAAAGGCTTGTTTTGGAGGTAGAAAACATATGCTCCAATTGTTACAACCATGAGTGCTGTAAAGAAGTTCGAGCTTATTATTGTGAGAAGCCCTAGAAGAAAAAAAGTGATTATAAATATTCTTGTTTTTTTGTCAAAAATTCCGATTTTATGCAAAAAAGGAATCATTGCCACTATCAAGATTGTTGATGCATAAATAAAGTTATAACCACCAATTCCAGCTAACGCTAAAAGCCTACCATCTGCTTCATCTACTTTTGCAAGACGAGATGCAAATGGATCAGCTAATAGGTTTATAAATGTAATTAAATTTACTATGAAAAAAATAATTAATGATATCTTAAGAATATCTCTCAAAATAATACTCGCATTATTTTGTTTAAGGACCAATCGAAAAATACTAATCGAAAAAATTAAATGAATATAAAGTAAGTAATTAAGGCCTGTTGAAACATTTCTTGATCCTACTGCCAGGGAAACAAAGGCAAAAATAATTACTAAAAATAAAAATGAATCAGTTCTAATGCTTAAAAAATATTTGTTATCAATAAAAAAATATAAATAAATGAATAGGAAAATCATCAATATCATCAAATAGTTAAAAAATAAAATGAATTTAAATGAAGGAAGAATTGCTAAAAAGATATAAGCAATAGTAAATAATTTTAAAAACTTATTTTCAAAAACTTCAACTTTATTCATTTTCACAACAAAATTCTCTTAGTTTATTCTCTAAATTTTGGTTGGAAAAATTATTTTCAATAAAATTTAGAGCATTATTTCCCATTTTATTCCTTAAATTTTTTTCATTTAGAAGTAGCTCAATTTTATTAAGCATGTCTTTTTCATTACCAACCTGAAATGTAAAACCGTTGAATCCATTTTTTACTATTTCAACTATTCCTCCATTTTTTGAAGCTACTAGAGCGCATCCTGCCATGGAAGCTTCCATTAATGCAGAAGATAACGTTTCATGTAAACTTGGTAATACAAAAATATCAGAAATTAGATTAATCTCATGTATATCAGATCTTTTGCCCAACAAAAATACATAGCTTTCTAAATTATGTATCTTTATAAATTTTTTGAGTTTCTGAAAGTAATTTCCATCGCCTGAAATCAAAAAAATAAAATCTGATCTTTTTTTTGAGAGATTTAGAATTGAATTTGCTAGGAATTCATAGCCTTTATCAATAGTAATTCTTCCCACAGAAGAAATAATTACCTTATTTTCTGGTATGTTTAAACTTTTCTTAAGATTATTTAACCTATCTTTTGAAACATGCTTCTTTTCTGGAAGTAAATTATGAATATAACCTTTGTTCTTCCACCAAAACAATTTTGAAATAAACCTGTTGGAAGAAAAGAAACTATTTCCAACAAATTTTGTACACAAGATAAAACACACAGGCTCTATAAGGAAACCTAAAAGAAATCTTTTGAATAATGAAATATCAAGAGCATCAAAACTAAAACCTCTAATTATCATAAATCTTGATTTTTGTCCCAACATAATGGATGCAATAAGAATATGTAAGGCTGCAAGCTGTACTCCTGAAAATAAAACTATATCTGGTTTAATAATCTTAAGCTGATCTCTCAGATTAAATATTCTTTTTAGACTTATTCCCCTGCCCAATGACATGTCATGGAAAACTGGCACAAAGTCAATATGATTGCTTAAGTTTGAATTAATGATCCTATTATTATTTATTGTAGGGCCGCCGATATTTGCATCTTTGATGAAATCGATTGCACAAACAATTTTGTTTTTAACTTTTTTCATTAGCGGATTTACTATTTCGAATAATTTCTTTTGAAGATAATGCTAAATTCTTTATCTTGTTAGAGCTATTTAACCTTTTAAATATGCGTCTAATGCTTCCTATTATTTTTTGATGAATCCTCAAACCCTTTTCATTATTTACGAAATAATTTGATGTATTGCTGCCATGCTGTCTATAAAACTGTAAATCATCTGACAATAATAATCTTTCATCATTTTTATCTGCCAAGAAACATAGCCAATTATCATGTCCTTTAAAATTTGGAGGAAAAGGTAATGCTTTTTTTAGGAATCCTTTCTTTATTGAACAACAACATCCCATTATCATCGAAGTAAGATTTATTCCTGCTGATTCAAGATTTTTCATTTTTGTAACACCAAAAGTGTGATGTAAATCATCAGTTAATGAACAATCATTTGTAAAAATTTGAATATTTTTTTTAATTTCATGCAGTTTAATATGTGTTTCAATTTTGTTTGGCAACCAAATGTCATCTTGATCTGAAAGAAATATTATGTCGCCTGTACAGTGCATCAAAGCCTTTTCAAAATTCTTATAAGTACCCAAATTTTTTTTGTTCACAATTATTTTTTTTTCTTGTGGAAATTCAGATAAAAAATTCTCAGCTATGTGTACAGTTTTATCTGTTGAGCAATCATCAATAATAATTATTTCATTTATTTCATATGTTTGATTTATTATGGATTGCAATTGCTCTAACAAATATTTTTCACCATTATAAGTTGCCATTGCAATTGATATTTTCATAAATCTTTAAAAATAAATACGGCATACTTCCTTATAAAATAAATAAAAATTATCAAAAGTATCCCTGTAAGATTGATTTGAATAAATAATAATCTGAAACTTGGTGAAAACCTGGTATCTGGAGGGTATGCAATGTCTAAGATTTCAAATTTATTGGAAGTTGATTCAACAACTGCAGATTTTTCCAATTTTTCATAAAGTTCTGAGGCAATAAAATTTCTTAAATCTTTTTTATTATTCGCCGGATTTTTCTCTAACTGTGTAATTGTTTCTCTAAGCAATTCTACTTCTCTTTTATTAATATAATCTATAGAAAAATCAACGTAATCATTTGTTAAGTTAGCAGATTCATCTGGAGTATTCGCAATAAAAGAAATTCTTAAAAAGCCTCTGCCAGTATCTGGAAAAATCTTAATATTGCTCTCTCTTATTTTTCTAGCAATGCTTTCATTATTTGGAAGATTTATTAGGTTTTTGACGGTACCAGAATCTTTAAATTTTATCTTAGACTCATCTTTTAAGTGTTTTGCATAAGCTCTTAGCAAAGACTCTGATAATAATATTTCATTCTGGACAAAAATTTCTGGACAAAGGGCTAAATTAGTTATGAATAACGGGTCAGGATCGCGGCAAGTGTTAATTATTACTGTTGATTCAGATTTATAAGAAGGGGCAAGAAAATTAGGTAGTGAAATTGAAATTACAAAAAAAATAATAAAATAACTTATTAAGAATTTTACATTCAGCTTTATATCATTTATTACATCTCTAATTGAAATCATTAATTACTCATTGTGAACCTAAGTATATCTTAGTTCTCTGATTTGATAGTTTAGAATTTTTTCTCTAAATAATCTTTTATATTTGCGTTTGATAAGTCTTTATCAGCGGTATTTGAGGATAATTTTTCTTTTAAAAACTTTATTAATTCTTCTTCTTGAGACCACCAGAAAACTTTATTTTGCCCTTCAAGAAAATTCAAAAAATGCAGATAATTTTTACTAAAGTACTTCTTCCATTCTTTATTAAAATATAAAACAAATGGGATATCCTCATAAATGCATCTATATAATACTGTTGAACCAGAATAAGGAATAATGATTAATGATTTTTTAAGTTCATTACTAGACATCTTATCTAAAAAATAATTATTTTTATTTTTTTTGGGTTTAGATTTTGGATGTACAAAATGATTAATCATTTTAAATTCATATTTTATTTTTCTAAAAGGGTTTAAATATTCTAAATCTTGGTTAATTTGACTAAAACCATCAATATGATTTTGTGCAAAAATACTTGAGTAAGAATCTAAAATAAAAAAATTATTAATTATTAAATTGTCATTTTTATATTCTTTAAATCTCTGTTGTTTAATATTTTTATTGCCAATACCCCATAAAATGAATTCATCACAATATGATTCTTCAAATTCTTGATAAAGATTTTTATTAAATTCTCCATAATTTCCTCCATGCTGATACCCAATAATTTTCAAAGGCATATCTGAAAGGGAAAAGAGGTTCCATGGATGTTCCATAATATGTCCAAGAGCTAGATGAATTTCATCAGGCAAGAAATTTTTTGATAAATTTTCATAAAAGAAAAAATCTGGCATAACTTTTAATAAACTCAGATAAATCTCTTCAGGTATAGTCTGTTTTATATCAAAAAGAAATTTTGATCTAGAATCTTTATCTAATTTAAATTTTGTTCTTTTAAGCTTTTCTCTTAGAGATATGATTTTTATGTCATTAAAAAAAGAAATATTTTCACTATTGTAATAAAGAAACAATTTTTTACTTTTTGGAAAGTAAGAAATTATTTTTTTTAGTAATTTTTTAAATGAAAAACTATTATCAACAGTATTAATATTCTGTTTTTTTAAATACCACTCCTCAAGATTAATGCATTTATACTCAGGCAAATTATTTTCTGAAAATAGTATGAAAAAATTTTCGAGCCAGAAATTAAACAGTTTTTCTCGCCTATTTTTTTCTGTATTGAAATTTTTAACAATATGTTCATTAAATTTATCTCTAATTAATAATTTAGATTTATTCATACTAATAAGTTATATTTTTTGATTTCTCATTAATCCTATGTTCTTACTTGCAATTTGAGGATTTTTTTCAAGAAATTCAATTATTTCATCACAGTTAAAAGAGTAATTTAAAAAAGAAGATGCAATTTCGTTAATTACCTTTAAATCAATCTCATAATCAACTGTTAATCTGAAATTCCGACTAATTTTATTTTTTCTTATTGAGAAAAGAGAGTATTTTTGATTATTTTTATATATCCTTGGAGTTACATGCTCCATATCTTCTTGTGTTAATTCCAAATTAATTAATTCGTCCAAAATACTTTTCTTAAAACATTCAACATGCATGCCTAAAGGAAATGTTTCTTCAAGAATTGTAGACGCATAATCAATTGTTTCATCGGATAAAATAATCTTGATTGCATTTTTTATAATTTTTGGACATATTAATGGGCAATCAGCATTTATCCTTGTAATGTAATCTGCTTTATAAGTATTCGCACAATCTAAAAACCTTTGTAAAACATTATTTTCTGAGCCCCTGTAATATTCAACATTATTTTCTTCAAGTAGATTGCAAAGAACATCATCTTTTGAGCGTGTTGTAGTAGCAACAACCAGCTTTATATTTTTATTCGTAATTAAATTTATTCTTTTGATTTGATAAATGATACTTGGTATTCCACAAACATTTTTAAGTATCTTTCCAGGAAATCTAGATGAGCCCATTCGTGCTTGAATGATGATGAGCATCTTAAATTGCTGACCAACCACCATCCACTGGTAAAGTCACTCCAGTAATATAGGAAGATTCATCGCTTGCAAGAAAAATTACTGAACCAACAATATCTTCAACCTTTGCCATTCTTCCCATTGGTGTAAAATAATTGTATTTATCAGTGAAACTCTTAGGCTGATTATTTTCTACACCGCCAGGTGCAATTGCATTTACTCTTACGTTAGACTTTGCAAAATAAGAACTCAGAAACTTTGTTAAACCTATAGTCCCAGCTTTTAAAAAAGGATAATCAGGTTCTGTTTCAAAATCACAATCATCATATAACCTCATAGGTGGAGCCACAATTCCATAAATTGAAGAGATATTTATTATGGATCCACCACCATTTTGTTCCATCTTTTTTCCAATTAATCTAGAAGGGAAAAATATTGCAGAACTATTTACTTTAATAGAGGCCTCCCAGGTTTCAGCAGTATCATCCATATATTTTTCAGTTGGACGCCATGCAGAACAATTTACAAGAATATTTATAACTCCGAATGATTTTTCAATTTCTTCAATAGAACTTTTAACTTCATTTTCTTTAGATGCATCCATAATTATTGTTTTAATATTATTTTTTTTGAATTCCTCTTTAATATCATCATTATTTAAATTTGATCTCGCTGCCACAATAACTTCTGCACCTTGTTTTGCGAGAGCACATGAAATACCTGATCCTATAAGACCATTACCACCTATTACAAATGCAACTTTATTTTTAAGAGAAAACATTAATTAAATTCCTTAAATTTTTTTGTTATTAAATAATCTTTTTCTTCCATATACCATTTTTTTTCATGTACTAGATGAATTTCCTCAATCAATAAATCATAATTGAGTTGTGAGTTAATATCTAATAAAAATTTCTTCAACTGATCCATCTTATCTTTACCTATTGGCTCCAAAATTCTCCCAATTGGTATATGTGCCCATGAAGACTGTTTCTTAGGTATGCCTTTTATATTTGAAATAATGCTTTCTCTAAATTTAAATATTTCTTTTCTCTCATCAACAGCTTTAAGAACTATACATCCGTCCTTATGCACTTGAATTCCAAATATTCTTAAGTGAAATTCATGAAACGGATAATCTTTAATTAGATTTTTAGCTGACTCTATTACTTTATTATCTTGGTTATCATCAGGCCATTTAAGCACAGCATACTCAACACCCAAATTTTCCTCTTTAACTAGATAGTAAAGAGCATCTGATAGAATCAAATTTATTCTTTGATAAATTTCATATATAAAGTCCAAAAAATTATTCTCAAAGCTTATGCCTGATAAGATAGCAAAAACCTCTACATCTATTGGGACTGGCTTTCTTTGCTCTAAAGATTTATTTGTAAAGAAATTTCTAGAACTTAAAAGATCATTACTAAAAAAATCAACTTGATCATTCATTTCATTGCCGACTTTTTCGTAACTCTTTTTTAGAGCTATATAGTGACTGCGTTCAAGAAGCATTTATAATATCTTTCACCATATCAGACATAACAATTTTCTTAGCAATTTCTGAATCTGATCTAAGTGCTTCACCAACAGGCTTATCAGTTTTATATTTTTTATTTAATTTATCTATTCTGGAATTGTTTGGATCAAGAGAATCAGGAATAATTACATACATATTTTCATAAACATAAGTCCTAGAACTTTCAACATCAGTAAATAATTCTTCATATAATTTTTCACCTGCTTTTAAACCAGTTGCAACCACCTTTATATTTTTATTATGCTTTGAAAATTCATTTGCTAAATGGCCAATTGTTGCAGCCCCCATATCGGAAATGAAGATTTCACCACCTATTAACGATCTACAAGAATCAATACAAAGATCAACAGCATCATTTATTGTTATAAAGAATCTGCTCATGTTTTTATCAGTCACAGTGATATCTTTGTTGTTAAGTATTTGATTTCTAAAAATTCTTCCAACTGAGCCATTTGTATTCCAAACATTACCAAACCTAACACAACCAATATTCACATCATTTTTTCCTGTATGATTATTTGCACTTATTGCTAATTTCTCAGCTAATAATTTAGTTGTTCCCATAAGGCTAGATGGATTTACAGCTTTATCACTACTTGTAATGAGAACCTTTTTTACATTATTTCTAATTGCTGCAGAAACAACATTATTTGTACCAATTACATTTGTCTGCAAAGCCTCAAAAGGGTTATATTCATTTAACTCAACATGTTTTAGAGCTGCACAATGATAGACTTCCTCAACACCTTCAAAAGCTTGAGTAAGTCTTGTTTCATCTCTAATATCGCCAAGAAAAACCCGTAAATTCTTTGAAAATTGAGAAAATTCATTCTTTAGATTAAATAAACCATCTTCATTATTATCAAAAACACAAACTTTTTCTCCATCGTCTAACAATCTTTTTGCAAGCTCTTTCCCAATTGATCCGCAAGCACCTGTTACTAATACTCTTTTCATTTCTATATTAAATTTTCAGCTTTTATGTGCTCACCTTTAGAAATAGGCTTCACAATTTTTTTTCCAATTATCTCTTCACTTCTTGATGGTTTAATACCATCTTTGGGACACGGTCTTAGAGCTTCTAAAATGTCTTCTGTGATAATCTCATTAGCTTCCAAGTCTCTCTTGGCTCGAAGGCATCTTTGTTGAACAATTACTGTTTGTTGCTCATTGCTTTCAACTCTTTTCACTCCATCTCCAAGCATAGATTCTAATAACCTTGTTTCGTAAACCATTTTTTCCCACTCTTCAGGATTAATTGCAAAACCATGATCAGGCCCTTTTCTATTTCTGTCATCAGTAAAATGCTTTTCGATCACCCTTGCTCCCATAGCAACAGAACCTAAAACACTTGTCCACTTTGGCATATGACAGCTAAGACCTAAAATTACTTCAGGGTATAGTTCTTTAAAAGTAGAAAGTACATTCAAATTTTGGAAATCAGCGCTTTCAATTACACCTTCATAGTTTGTGTTACATTGCATCAAACAAATATCTGAGCAGTTCTTCTCCAGAACACTCATTGCATGATTTACCTCTTCAATAGTTGCAGCGCCAGTAGCAATCAAAACAGGCTTACCTTTCTTTGAGATTTGATCAATTATTTTTGTATAGGTTATATCACCAGAACCAATTTTATATGCATCAACATTCTGTTCTACATAATCAACTAGATATTCTGAATAAGGACTTGTAAAAAATCCTACATTATATTTATGGGCTTCCTCACAAAGTTCTTCAGTCCATTCTCTATTTAGCGAAGCTTTATCATAGGTAATTGATACTGATTCTTTCCATTTTGATTGGTGTGTTTCCACAGACCCATCAAGATTCTTAAATCCAACATCGCTTACAAGAGTTGCCGCAGTATAATGCTGAAATTTAACAGCATCTGCTCCATGATCAGCTGCAATTTTGATCAAATTCTTTGCTCTTTCTAAACTTCCATCAAAATTTGATCCTATTTCAGCTATGAAATATGTTGGTTCATTTATACCAATGCTTTTATTAAAAATTTTCATAGATTAAATTTTAGTCTCTGATTATATATTATTAAAGAGACCAGATAGTAACTTAACTAGTCAGATTTCTTTTTTCAATTAGCTTTTCAGCAAGCCAATGATCATATGAACTATTGATTCTTATGCTTTCTCCAGGCAAAAGACATATGTGCCCAACTTTTGAATCATTGTTAAAAGAATTTTTAAAATTTTGATTAGCTTTAAAAATTGTTATTGCACCATTTTCTTTGAAAATTGGATTTCTTTCAATTTTAAGAGTTCCGTCATTAGATTCAAAATTTTTTAAACCATTTTCTGTATGCCTAAAAAGGTTACTGAGTTCTTCATCAACACTTATAAGGCCATCAAGATTAAATATTTTTAAAGTATTTATGGCCCAGTCAATATGCTCATTAGTTCTTAATGGTGAATTGACATTTAAAATACAAAAGAACTCTGTTTCAATTTTCTTATTATTAAGAAATTTTTCTATTGAATTTAAGAAGTCCTCTCTTCTTGAAAATTTTGCACTTCCATCTTCATTTCTATTATGCGGAATAATGTTTAGTGCTTTGCTAGCAAGACTTAATACTTCTTCACTTTCGCTAGAAACAACAATTTGACTAATATTTTTTGTTTTTTGTAATTCTTCTAAAGTATACATAATCAATGGCTTGCCACTTAACTCATGTAAAGGATGTTTTTCTCTAATATTATTCTGGGTAGAAGCTAAAACAATAGCCGTAACCATTGGCATAATTCCATCAGTATTTCTATTAATAAAATCTGTTTTAATTTGTCTTCTGGTGCTTAAAATTTTTTCTTTATTTTTTGACAAGCTATTGGCATGTTGTCTGTAATAAAAAAGTTTATCATTTACATTGCCAGGGGTATGGTTTTGTATAAACCTTAACCATAATTCATAGCCATCTTGACAAGAGTAGTCTTCAATATACCCTCCGAGCATTTTCAAAACTTTTGTTCTGAACATAGTGCAAGCTCCATGTGCCGGCATATCTAATAGATTAAGCTCTTCAATTGGTCTAAGGATTACTTCACTTAAAATGTTATCTTGATCGTCCACTTCAAAATAATTTGGATAGACTAGGTCCTTATCCAAATTTGAATCAAGATAACTGGCAAGCTTATGAAGAGCATTATTAGCTAAATAATCATCAGCATCTAATCTCATAATGTAGGAACCTTTTGCAAGCCTTAATGCAATATTATTTGAAACATTTAAGCCTTTATTTTCTTGATTAATCACTCTTATTTTTTCATCACCTTCATAATCTTTAAGTATTTTTTCTGTGTCATCAGTTGAGCCATCATTAATTATTATTAATTCCCAATCACTTAGTGTTTGGTCAATTACACTTTCAATAGATCTTTTTAAATATTTTCCGTAGTTATAGGCTGTTATATAGACTGATACTTTAGGCATTTATTTAATTAAAAATTTTTCAAGAACTATATTAAACTTTTTATCTGAATCAAGCAGCATGGTTACAAATTTATCTTTTTCATGTTTTGAATCATTAATTTCATTGCTTAATTGATAAATTAACTCCTCAACAGACTTGCATGAATTAAATATTTGATAAGGCAATGCATCATCTTCTACATTGAAATTCTCTTGATCAACTGAGAAAGTTTTTTTTCCTAATAAGCATGCTTCTATGAGTGCAATAGAGTTTATACCAATAAAAAAATCATAAAAATTTAAAGAATCTTCCCAATCAGCAAAAGGATCATCCATTATTTCTGAATCTAAATAAATTTCCTTAGGGTGTCGTCTTATGTATAAATCAATATTTAATTTTTTTCTTTCAATGGTATTTTGTAAACTTTTTATAAACTGATTATTTTTTGTTAAAAATACGCTTTCAAACGATTTTGAAAATGTATCAGGCTGAGACAATATGCACAATTTTATATTTTCTTTATTGAATGTCTCTGCATTGTTATTTTTTAATCTGCTTAATAAGTGTGGATGTCCAACTTTATGAAGCTTAGTTTTTGAGAACCCAAAGTTAATAAATTTTTGTTCAACAAATTCATCAATCACGCATATTTCATCTGTGATATATTCAAGACTATCTCCCTCAAAAAGCCTGTCATAGCCTTTCCAATGGTCAAAGAAACTCAAAGAATATTTATTTGCTTTTTTCGCTGCTTTTATCAAATTACAATTAGATAAATCCACATACTTTGAACTCAAAGTACAAATAATTTTATTGATGTTATTTTTCTTAAAAAATTGTAACCAGAATTCTTGATCAACAACTGAGCTAATTTCATGTTCAGGTTTAATATTTATAGACTTCAGAATTGAAGATGACAATTTATGGCAAACAACTATGGTGTCAAATCTACGTATTAACTCTTTTAGATCTTGTTTGATGAAGTTTGTTCCGCCCGGGTCTTGCAAATATATAAGGGTTTTTCCCTTATTTTGCATCTCTCAGCCCAGCTGCAACTTTTTTGATAGCTGTTAAATATTCATCAATGGTTTCTTCAGTATTTGGATATTTACAAATATCTGTTATAAGAAGATCACTTTCCCACATTTTTTCGGCTATTGGACATATCCCCTTTGAGTAATCCACAGCATTATCGTTATAATCAAATGGAAATTTTCCATCACCATATGCTTTGAAATTCTGATAAATTGGTTCAAGGTATAAAGGATTCATATAACCTTCTAAAATTGATACGCCCTCAGCTTTCATTGCTAATGCAAATTGATTTCTTGTGAAGCCAGCAATTTTCTCATTAAATCTCATAGCAAAAAGGTAAAATACATGCTCACAATCTTCTTCAATATGAGGTGGCTCAAGAAAATCAATTTCAGCCAATGATTTTGATAAATGCAAGGCAAGGTTTACTCTATGATTTGTCAAGTATTCAAGCTTTTCTAATTGAGCAACACCAACTGCAGCACATAATTCTGGCAACCTATAGTTAAAGCCCAGTTGGTTTAACATGTTTTCTTTATCAATTTTGCCAACTGTAACTTCGCCATGATTTCTTTTTAACTGCATATGAAGTGCGTAGTCATCGTCATTAGTTAAAGCCATGCCACCCTCACCTGTCTGGATGACTTTATGATAATTTAGACTTAAAATTCCAATACTTCCAACCTTACCAGCCATAGTGTCTCTATATTTGGCTGTTGGTGATTGTGCATTGTCTTCCATTAACTCGATTCCACGCTCATCTGCAATTTTTTTTAATTCATAAAGCCTTGCTGGGTGTCCAAAAATATTTACTGCAAGGATGCCCTTCGTTCTAGGGGTTATCTTATTTTTAACAGCTTCTGGATCTAGGCCATAAGTAATATCTTCAATGTCAGCAAAAACTGGAACTGCACCCTGCATTAAAATTGCTGAGGCTGTTGCAGACATCGTAAAAGGCGATGTAATAACTTCGTCTCCTGGACCTATTCCTGCACTCGATACTGCTGCGTGTGCAGCAGAAGTAGCAGAGTTGAAAGAAATTACGTGTTTTACATCAAAAATTTCTTTGGCTCTTGCCTCCATATCTTTAACATACTTTCCACCTAGGAACCTATCACCAGGTCTGCCTGAAAAACCAGAAAGCTCACCATCTCTCAACAAATCTAGCACAAGTTTTTCTTCCTTTTCATCAATCATTGTTGAGTGTTTAGGATATGAATTTACTCTAACTGGATCACCACCAAATATAGCTAATTTATCTTTATTGCATTTCATTTTTTTATTTCTTCTAATATTTTATGGACTTCTAAAGCACTTTTTAAATCACATTTATTAACTTTTTTTTCAATTATACATTCTTCAATGTTTTTGTAAGCATTAGAAAAGCACTCATCCCATTTTGTATTTTTCTCATTTTCATCAATTTTATTAAAGTCATAATTTTCATCTTTAATTACCTGACCAATTGTAAGTTTTTGGCCTCTTTGCGTAATTTTTACACGCCCTTTTTCAAAGATTAGGTCTAGCTCTATCAGCACATAATCGACATTTTCGAGACAGTTAATATTTATAGGCGAATCATCAAAATTTAAAGTGAAATCTGCAAATATTTCATTATTGCACTTGTTCAAGTACCTGGTTTTTATGCTATCTGGGCTTCCCAAGAACCAATTTACAATATGAAGTATGTGACTTCCGTTTGTATATAAATCTTTTGTATAGTAACAATTTCCTTTAATGAATTTACCATAATTGCCTTCATGTACTTTTCCTGCCTCTCTTTCTAATTCTTCGTTCCATCTCCGAAAATAATTCACATATATATTTTGATTATTAAGACTTTCATAAATATTTTTTATTTCTTTTAAAGAGTTTGTTAAAGGTTTCTCACAGAAAATATCACTAATTTCTTGGTCAATTAAAAATTTGATTACTTCATAATGTAATGCAGTTGGCACAGCAACGACTACTAAATCTATATCATTTTCTAAAATCAAATCCTTGTAAGAATTATAAGAATTTTTAATTTTAAATTTTACTTTCGCCGATTTCAGTTTGCTCTCATCTGTATCTGAGATTCCAATTATTTCATATTTCTTATTTTGTTCTAGCGCTGCAAGATGATTGAGCGTACTTTCTGAGTGATTGCCATAAGATTGAACTACATCACCACAACCAATTATTGCTGTTCTAATTTTCATTCTGCGCCAAACATATGGTATAGGTATTTATTTCTTTCCAAATATTCAAATACTTTTTTTAGGTCAAAATTATTGTCATCATTATAGAGATTTTCGAAGATTTCTCTTATAAGGATAAAATTCTTTTTATAGTTTACTGCAAAATTTAATTCGGGTTTATTCAAATAATCATACTTACCAACTGCTTCAAGGTAAGCAGAAGAGAAGCTTTCATTATTGTAGATAAAAGAGGAGGGGTGCAGGTCTGGGTCTTTATAAACTTCATATGATTTATACTTTGAAGCTAATTCCGTTGCATAAACTTGAACGCGCAACCCAATGGAAAATAAAGTTTTGTTATCTGTATTTGAATATTCCTTGGTTATGTTTCCAACGTAATCAACATTATTATTTGCATGAATATTAATAACATCATCAATTATTTCACAATGAACAAGAGGGTTGTCTCCAAGTATTTCTACAATATTCTTAATATTAAATTTTTCTGCCGCCTTAACCTGACGCTCCATTATGTCTTCAAGAGAACCTCTATAAATATCCCAATTATTTTTAATGCAAAGCTTTTCTAGGTCATCATCAGTAGGATGAGTACTGGTGCATATAATAATTTTTGATAAATTTTTTGATCTGCTCACCCTATCGTAAAGGTGCTCAATCATTGGCTTATCCAAGATTTTAATTATATTTTTTTTGGGCAATCTTGATGAGCTAAGTCTAGCAATAATGAGTGCACCGTATTCAAGGTCGGTCATTTTCAGGATTATACACTATCTCATTCTTAATTTGTTTTGATAAGATTCTTGCACCCAAAACTGATAAATGATCATCGTCACCATAAAAAAGATTATCATCTATGTACGCTACACATCTATTTTCCATGAAGGAGTTGCAAAAAATCTTTTCTGGGTAGATTCTAATTACGTCATCTTTGTTAATGCTGTCCAAAATTTCATAGCTTTTGCTTGCTCGATCTAGAAAAACATCATAGGAAGTAGAAAGATTGTCAGTGCTTCTATTTAATAATTTGTTACGAGTGACAACTGTTGGAACATGCCAGCCAACTTCTGGGACTGGGTAGACAATAATTATTTTCTTTCCCAAAGATGAAATTTTTTCAACTGTTTCAAACAAAGAAAACTTAAAAGAATCCATAAAGTTTTGATCCAATTTATTGTCAAAACTTATAACAACACTATCACCATACTCAACTCCACCCTCTCCATTATCAAAGCGTTTTTGTTCAACAAATAGAGGCCATCTTGAATGCAAAATTACATATTCTATTTGATCATTTGAAGCTAAGTATTCAAATGCATAATCTATATCATCATCACAATCAGCTCCAAAGTTATCATTTTTCTTTACAACGTTAACAATTGGAGGACATCCATATAAAATAATTTTGCTAACAGCATCGTCTTCAGCAAATCCTCTAGATAACGCATCAGCATGGCTATCACCAAGAATTAAAAATTTAGAATCTTCAACTAAGCACCACATTTCTTTTTGCTTATTGCCAATACAAGCATCAATTTCATTTTCAAAAATAAGATAATTTGCCAATTCTTCTTCACTAAACCTCTCCATATATCCTTCAGTAAAGTGTCCTCTCAAACCGAAAGTTGCCAAAATAATTGCTAAGACTGATGAAGAAATTAAAATTGGCTTAAAAGATAATTTTTTCCTATTTCTAATTGGTTTTTCAATAAATTTGTAGCTTAAAAACGCTAATACAAAAGTTAAAAAAATTAAAAAGGCATATTGAAATAAACTTAATTCAGAAATATTTAAAATTCTTCCAAATACGAAAAGTGGTTGATGCCAGAGATATGCGCTGTAACTCAATAAACCAATAAAGACCAATAAATTAGTAGAAAGAATTTTTCCTATAAAAGTTTTTTCATTTCCACATACAAGTAACAAAAAACATCCCAAACATGGTATCAATGTAGAAATACTTGGGGTTGGTGTCTCTGAATCATACAAAATCATTGGAAATAAAATTGCAAAAAATCCAATTATTGATGCCATATTATTAATTAAATTATTTTGTTTAAAAGATTTCTTTGAGATATACATTGCAGCAACACCAATTAGTAATTCCCATGCTCTAAAAGGAAGCCAGTAAAATTTAGTAGAACTGTTTACAAATTCTGGGATTGAAGTAATTGCTAAGCTAAGCATCAATAAAAATAAAATTATCATTTCTTGAGATCTTGAAGGTAATTTCCAAATCAAAAGCATTAATAAAGGAAAAAATATATAAAATTGCTCTTCAACAGATAAGCTCCATGTGTGTAATAAAGGCTTCAATTCAGAGCCGGCATCAAAGTAATTGGAATCAAGCCAAAAGAAAATATTTGAAGCAAAAAAGATTGTTGAAAATAAACTTTGAGAAAATTTTCTCATCTCGCCAGGCAGCAAAATAAAATATGCCAATATGCTTGAAAAAATTAAAACAATAAATAAAGCAGGAATTATTCTTCTAATTCTTCTTTCATAAAAATTTCCTATTGTGAAATTACCTTTTTCAAGATCATTTAGAATTATCCCACTTATTAGGTATCCACTAATTACAAAAAAAATGTCTACACCAAGAAACCCTCCAGAAAATAAAGAAATTCCTGCATGAAAAAGAATTACAGGAAGAACAGCTATTGCTCTTAAACCATCAATGTCTTTTCTGTATTCCAAATTATATTTTTCTTAAGAACTTATTAGCGATTTTTGATAAAAAGTTTAGCTTACGAGAACGCATAAAATTTATTTGCAAGTTTAATCTATAGATATCTTCCTCTGCTTCATAAGGATCAATTCTATGCCATGAACTATCATTAATAAAAAAAGCTGCGAAAGAATTAGGTTGTGGTTTATGGTCATGCACAATTTCAAGATTTGAATTTTCATGGAAACTATGGTTTTCTTGAAGATTATTCCAGCCATCCTCAGCTTTATGATCGCTAGCAAATTGTGTTCCACCTACTTCACGATTGACCCCATCAGAAAAACCAAAATATAGCAACATCCCTACAAGTTTTCTTTGATTATCTCTATGAAATGCAATTCCTGAGCCTGGCGGATAACAACTTAGTTTAAAATTCATATAAACATTTTCATAGTTCAAGAAGTCGTATAGGCCAATGGAATCGTTTTTATCTCGTAGCTTAAGAGGCTTTATATTAGATTTAGACAAGCCTAAATCCTCATAAATCTTATTAGCAAATTTTTGTGAATGGAAGCTTTCAAATAATTTTGGAAGATATTCTAAACCTCTCTGTTTAAATATTTCCTGAAATTTTTCAATTGTGTCTCCTTCATACCCTCCCCCTAGAACTCTATGATTTGAATTCGCAAATTCTTTTAAAGAGTGTCTTACAGGCTTCCATCCTACATCTTTATCATGTTCGCTCTCATTTGTGAAACTAATAACTTCTTTCTCAAGGTCATGATAAAAACCATCCATTAAGAAATTATTTGAATAGCCAAGTGGATAGTTAGGGGTATTCGCTTGAATTAATTTCCTATTTTCAATAATGCTCATCTATTAATTTCTCTAAAATAATTTCCTGAATCTGCTTTAAGCTTAACTTCTTCAAAGCTTTTATCATCTATTGGCTCCCAGTATATTGAATTCTCTTCTTTTTGTGAAATTAAGTTAATATCTTCGAAATTGTTTTGAATTTCACTTAAAATTTTACCTGCTAAAATTGTTGTGTCATAAAAAACTTTATTTCTTATAACTTCATAAGAATCTTCCTGACATATTCTTATTTCATGTATTTCTATAATAGGTCCAGCATCATAATCTTCATTCATTTGATGTGCTGTTAAAAAAACTTTCTCACTATTAAATATGGCCCACTCAACAGCACAAGAACCTCTATATTTAGGTAGAAGCCCAGGATGTATATTAATTACTCCATATTTCATCATATCTATTGTTTCTTTATGAATTTTTCTTGGCGTACCAGCATTAAATAAACACTGAATATTAAGATCATCGTAAAGTTTATGAGCCATTTCAGAATTATGGTTATCAACAAAATAGAATTCAGACGATGAGTACTCTTCTAGTTTAGTTAATTTATTTTCAAATAATTCTTTGAACTTTCCTCCTGTTCTTTCATTCCAAATATTTGTACTTTTTGTGCTCTTTAATTTTGAGTCGCATATTACATGATAATTTCTTAATCCACTTTTATTGAACGAATCAAGAAAAAAAGGTAATAGAGGGTGGTCTAGCGTTGTTAAAATTCCAAAACTCTTCATTTTAATTTTTTATATATTGTCTCTAAAAGAGTTTAAAAAGGAAAGAATAGTTCTCTTGTTAAGGAAAGATAAGAAATTTCCTTCAATATTCGACATATCTTTTAATATGCTTTTAGTAAACATGAGATTTAGCAAATAATCATGCCTCATCAGAGAATAAATAAAATTTTCTCTTTCATTATCAATTAGTTTAATAGCTTGCTTGTTGTACCACTCATTTTTTTTAGTTTTTGATGTAAATAAATCAAATCCGTCTATTTCTAATTTTGCAAATGAGATCTCATTGGCAATAAAAAAAAGCGTACGCTGAAGGTTCATAAGTGATGTCGAGTGTGGAAATTCAGGTAATTCATTAAAAGAAGATGGCAGTATTGATATATCAGATTGATATGTTGAGAAAATACTCAAAGCTTCATATTTTTCTTTAATTTTTTTTAAATTTTCGCTATTGCTTTTCAACCATAAATTACCTGTTATAAGGAATGTTTTTTTTATTTTCTTCATTACTTCATCAGGAAGAAGTTTATTAGTAATTACCAAATCATATTTGGACATATTTTTTTCAGACAAATTAGTTTTAGGACCTAGATACAAAATATTTTTATATTCATAGACATTCGCAGATAGAATTTTTTTTGTTTCTTTTATCTTTATTTTTTTTAATCTTTGAACTAAATCTTGATCTGACTTCAAAAAATTATAAATTTCATTATCTAGAATATAGTTGATATAATTTTGATGAAGATCTCTATCAGCTTTAATTCTCCCCTCAATCACATTAATGCTTTCATACAACCTATATCTATATGCTTGCAAAAATCGTAATCTTTTAAATTCAATTTCATAACCTAACCTAAATAACTTTTTAATCAGAAATGCCTGAATTGAATTTAATTTATTTGTTTTTTCTATCTTATAATTAAGGACATATCCCAAGAAAGTTAAAACATAAAAAGCTGGAAATCCTCCTAAAAAATTTTTTAAAAAATGCATTCTAGATTAGAGGTCCTCATCATATGGGAATTTTATTCCATCAAAACCTACCATAATTCTTTTTAAGTGAAAGAGATCATCTTGATAATTATTGATTCCATTGATTGCACTTGGTGAACAAAGAATTCCTTTCATTTTTAGGATATCAATCACATTTTGATTGTAATGAATTTCCTGGCCCTCAGGATAAGAGTAATGTTTAATCTGATGGTTTAATTTATTTTCAAGGATTTCTAAGCTTTTTGAAATTTCATCATTGAGCTCATCATTACTTAATGCACTTAAAATACTGTGGTTTAAACTATGCCCTCCTACAGTAAATAGATCCTTCTTATCTAGCTCTATTAGCTGATTCCAATTCATTGATGGGTAATTAGGATTATTACATGACGGTTCTATTTTAGTTTGTTCAATTAATTCATTTATAACTCTATTCTTCGTTTTATTAGATTCTTTTTTACAAAATGCTTTTATATTTAGAAGGGCTAAAAACTTTTCCTCTTCAGTTTTTAGGCTGAACTGGATTTTCTTATCAAGTTTCATTGTAATTTGCTCTTGGTTAGTTCTATTAACTAGATCCTCTAGGGTATCAACCCAAAACATTTTTTTTGTCCCTATCATGCCTGAGGAGATATAAAAGATTGCTGGAATTTGCAGTGCCTCTAATATAGGTAATGCGGTAGTGAAATTGTTTTCAAATCCATCGTCAAAACTAATAACTACTGGATTTTTTGGAATTTTGGATGATTTTCTTATTTCAATCCACTCATTCATAGATAATGGATAGCAATTATTTTTTATGAATTCCATCTGTCTACGAAATTCTTCAGACGGTATATGTTTTCCTTGTCTATTACATATACCCTTATTTTTGTGTGAAGTTACACCATGGTATAGCAAGATTACTAGCTTATCCTCTGTCTCCTTAAGAAAATTATTTCTATATTCTTTGGACATAATTTTCAAATTTCTCTGCAAGACCGATCTTTAATTCAATCGGCATAGATGAATAGTATCTTCCAATCTTATTCTGTTTTCTGAACTTTGGTTTTTTATTGTGAAAATCTGAAATTGTTTGCTTTACTAAATCATACGCAAGCAAGGTTGTATGATAGCGTAATTGAAAAATTTTCATATTATTTGCTAGAACAAGACTTTGAGAGTAAGAAATATCACCTGTATCTAAATCTGGATCGACTTTATGGATTGTTACTCCTATGCTTTCAAAGTCATTGTGATAAATAGACCATAAGTCTGAATCCAAACCTCTATATTCTTCGGCAATACCTCTATGAATATTAATCAAATTGCCATTGAAATACTTTATTAGAGGGTTTTTTATTAGTCCTGTTCCAAATACAATTCCATAGTTAACTTGTCTTTTGGCAAGAGTATCCAATACCTTTTCATCGTTAATATCAAAAAAAGATTTCGTTTCACAATTTATTGATTGAATATTTATAATCTGATTGAATCTTATCTTTTCAAATTCTGCTTCCTCCTCTTCTAAGAAAGGTCCAGTTGAAAATTTCGAAACGTGTTTTTTTTCCTCAAAAATAGCTAGATCTAACGGAAGATTATCTTCCAGCATTTTGTTAATAAAAAATCTATGGTGTGGTGTATCTGAGGACAGAAGCACTATTTTAGGCTTCATATTCCTATTGAAAGATTTTTATAAATATTGCGTCCCAAATCAACAAGATTTTTAAATTCATTTGGATCAACACTTAAAGCGTGGTCTCTTATTGTTGTGTCTGATTTATCCAGAGTAAAATGTTTCTCTATAACTTTTGCACCTCTCATTATTGCCATTAAAGGAACTTCTATTCCCATTGAATGATCAGAGAGACCTGAAAGACCAGATTCTGTAAAGTCTTTTGGTAAATTTTTCAAATTCCATGGTAATGAAGGATACTCTGATTTACACCATAAATACTTTACATTATCAAACTCTAAGAATGGAAGCTGTTCTTCATCCCACATTCCAAGTGAAAGAAATGTTTCTTTACCCTCACTTAGGATTTTTTTTACTAACCCTGGGTTATCAATTACTGTTCTACTAGCAATTTTATATCTCTGATGTTCAATACATTTAGATAACTCTAGAGCTTCTTCATTGAATATTGAAAACATTAATTCAATATCGTAATAATCACTCCATTTCTTAAAATTTAAAAGAGTATTTTCGTCGAGATTATTTATTTCGCCTTCTTTGTCTCTCCAACCAAGTTGAAATTTTGCTATATCAGCTCCAGAATATTTAGCCTGCTTTATAAGCTCTCCAGCTAAGTCGTGATTACCGTTATGATTTAAACCTAATTCTGCTATAAATATCATTTTTTAAGATTAATTTTTAAGAAGTTTAAAACTTCATTTATCGCTGCCATTTGAGCTTTAGTTTCTGATTCAAATGTTAAACCAGCTATATGGGGAGATATTATAAGATTTTTATTGGAAACAGAAGCTTTAATTATATCATTGCTTTCGTTTGAGATATTAAATTCATCATGTATTACATCCAACCCACAACCTGCAAGATGATTAGTCTCAAGTGCTTCTATTAATGCTTTCTCGTCTATAACTTCTCCCCTAGAGGTGTTTATTAAAAAAGAACCTTTTTTCATAGAGAAAATTCTTTGTCTATTTATTAAATTTTTTGTTGAATTATCAAGGTGCACGCATGGAGCTAAAATATCTACTTCCCTAATTAAACTATCAATCGAACAAGAAACATTCACCCAATCATCAGAAATTCTTACATAAGGATCAAATGCATAAACCTTCATATCAAAAGCATTACAATATTTCGATAAATTTGAACCTATTCTGCCATATCCTAGAATTCCAATACTTTTTCCAATTAATTCATGGCCTCTAAATTCATTTTCTGATTTTCTCCACTTTCCTTGGGATACAGAATTAATGGCTGGGTTGCATTTCTTAAGAACCATCATAAGAAGGGTAAAAGTGTATTCAGATGAAGCATAAATTTGATTTACGACATCTGTATCCCTAAGAGAAAAGAATGCAATACTTTGCTTCTCAAGAAATGTTTTATCAATATGATTTGAACCAGTTGAGGGGGTAGCAAGTATCTTTAAATTGCTGAATTTAGATAAAATATCAGAATTTATTGAATAAGTTGGGCAGGGACTACAGACCCAACCAGAAAATTTATGTTTTTCTTCAAGCTTTAAGATCTCTTCAGGTTTTGACTTGTAGGCGTAAATAACTTTTTCACTATTCAAAAGCTTCTCATTATCTGGCAAAAAATCTATTGGTGCAGTAATTAATATTTTCATAGAAGTTTTAACCCTAAATTATTTAAAAAGCTCGCTAATGTTTCTTTATTCTTTTTCTGACGATTATCATAACAAAGGATTAGTGCTAATAGACTACCAACAAAAAAGAAGTAAATTATAGATGAAAATATAAAACTCAAAATATTTGATGAAATATATTCAGATATCATTCTTGACATGTGTGAAACAAAATAAAGAACTGTTGGAATCATGATTCCAGAAACCAATAAATAAAAATTATTTAATTTTAGTCTTAATGTAATTACTGTTGTTACTAAAAAAAGATGAATACAAACAACAGTGAATGTTTTTATTGCAACAGAATTGAAGGATTGAAAATCTGGTGCAAAACTATTTGGAATTAAAAGAAAACAGCTTATTGAAAGTGAAATTAAATTTATTGGCACTCCAAGAAAAACATGGGTCATCGTCTTCTCCTGTGCAAGATTAATATTTGCCATAAAATGAGTGACAAAATTTATACCAAAAGCAAAAGATAGAATAAACAGGCAAAGATAGGCATCTTTATAGGCATCTCCACCAATGATACTTATAATTATGTCAGAATTTACTGATATAAAAGATGCAATACTTACTCCAACAAAAAGGCTCAAACAGAATGATGATTCCACAAATCTTTTAAATTCATTAAGATTTTTTTCAGCCAATTTACTGCTTTCTCTTAATAATAATCTTTCAAATGGTGCTGCTAGTAACAAAATTAAACTTGCGATTTTAAATGAGATAGAAAATATACCTTGATCATATTCACCGTAAAAATATTCTATAAGCCATCTATCTGCAATACCTACAAAAAAAACAAAAATTGCATAAAAAACTAAGGGTCTAGAGAAATCAAAAATTTCTTTTAAATTTTTTGATAAATGATTCTTTAAGGTATCATCAATCAATACTATTCTTTTTCTAAATGCGAGCAAAAGCCCAAAAATCATCAAAAAAGATTGATAAAAAATATTGTAAAAAAAATAATTATTTAAATTTAAAATCTCGAAATAGTACAAAATTACTATTGATGTGGCATTTAAAATATAGCCAAATGTAAGTAATATCTCATAGTATTTCGTTGCATTAGATCCATCAAAAGTATGCGAGAACCCTTTATTCTGCACCGATAAAAAAATTATTAATACGCCATAATAAACGTAACTAATTTCTTTATTTGGCCAAATAAAATCTGAAATTTCTAGAATGAAGGCTATAGAAACCATTAAAAGAGAAACTGGAATTAAAGCAAGTAAGTAAATGTGATAAGAAGTAGTAAATTGATTTCTTACATTTTTACTTAATTTTACATAGTATCCCGTCATAGAGCCAGCTAAGATAAGTTTTTGGAATTTTTGAAAAAAATCAGCAATAAAATTATAAATTCCATATGCTGAAGGCCCTAGCGAACGTGCAACTAATCCCATAGTTACCAGAGAAGTAACAAAAGAAATGCCTTGAGATAAAATTTTGTACAAAACATCTCTTCCAAACGAGCTCATAGAGATGTTACCTGTTTCTTAACAGTATTTTTGACAATAAAACTACTGTAATTAAAGTAAACAGCAGCAATACAGGAAACATTATTAAATAATCAAACCTATTATTTCTCTCAGGAACTATAGCAGAGTCAATTGTTTTAAAAACATATTCTGGCGATGATTCTGCAATCATAATAGTTTCAATTTGTTTTTGAACTAAATCAGACAACCCTTCCTTTATTTCAGATAAATCTGTTTCTTTAATCTTTTGATCTAAGAACTCTATTGATAATTTGCTTTTTTCTATATCTTCATTTTTAACAGATAAATTGACCTCTTTGATCATATTATCCAATAAGTATTTTGAGAATTCTTGGGAACTATGTTGTGCGCTGATAGTTAGCATTCCTCTTCTTGTATCAAAATCAATAATAACAATCTGCTCATGAAATATTTTATAAGCATCCTGCAATGTTTTTCCTTTAAATATGAGAGGTTCACTATTTATGGAATCCTTAAGTTCATATTTTTCAACGAATGACTTAAAGAATCTATATGAGCTCAATATTTCAATTGATTGGTTAAATTTGTAGAGATTACCTGACATGGAATCGATACCTAAAATATTTCCAAAAGATCCTAGAGCTGATTGTTGCTTTAGAACTTCATTTAAATCTTGTGCAGGAGCTAATACTACCTGTGAGCTGAATTTAGCAGGAGTAACGAAAAATATAAGTAGAGAAAAAATTAAACTAAATGAAAGGACATTAATAGTGAATTTTTTTGTAGGGAAAAAAATATTAAGTGTTGATGTAAATATATTTTGGTTATTATTTTCTTCAAAAAGAGATTCTTTCATTTTTTTATATAACTGGTGTAATGGTACTAATTCTGGAGATTTTTACCATGTTTATTTACTTAAACATGTCTTGTATCAAAAGATTATTTTTGTCTTTATCTGATAAAATCGGGTTATTGGTTGGCCAATTTATACCAATTTTTGGATCATTCCACATGATTCCACTATTATCCTCTGGGTCATAGTAAGTGGTACATTTATAACAAAAATCTGCGATCTCGGAAAATACATAGAATCCATGGGCATAACCGGGGGGGACCCACAATTGCTTACAGTTTTTACTGGAAAGCTCTACAGACACATAGTCACAAAAAGTTTCGGAATCTGGATTAATATCAACCACAACATCTAAGACCTTTCCGCTTGTGCAGCGAACAAGTTTGCCCTGAGGCTGATTAACTTGAAAATGTAATCCTCTTAGGACCCCTTTTGATGATCTGGAGTGGTTATCTTGGACAAAGTCAAATTTTATGCCAGCTTCTACATATTTATCTTTATTGAAAGATTCGAAAAAAAAGCCTCTCTCATCATTATAAATTGTAGGCTGCAAGACTAAAACACCATCTAATTTAGTTCTATTTACCTTCATTACTTACTGATTCTTTATAATTTTTTCAAGATATTTTCCATAACTTGTATTAATCATTTCTTTAGATAATTGTTTTAATTGTTTCTTTGAAATCCAATGGTTTTTATAAGCTGCCTCCTCGATGCAACCGATTTTTATACCTTGTCTTTTTTCAATAGTGCTAACAAAATGGCTTGCTTCAAGAAGAGATTCAGGTGTTCCAGTATCTAGCCATGCAAAACCCTTACCAAGCGTTGCAACACTTAGCTGGTCTATTTGTAAATACTTTTTATTAAGGTCAGTGATTTCAAGTTCTCCGCGTGCAGATGGTTTTAATTTTTTTGCATAATCAACGACTTTATTATCATAAATATATAACCCAACAACTGCTTGATTTGACTTAGGTTTTTTAGGTTTTTCTTCTAATGACAAGGCATTCATTTTCTTGTCGATCTCTACAACTCCAAACCTTTCTGGATCTGAAACTTCGTATGAAAAAATAGTTGCTCCTTTCTTTATATTTTTAACGTTATCAACAAGAAGTTTAGAAAAATCATATCCATAAAAAATATTGTCTCCAAGAATCAAGGTTACCTGATCATTTTTTATAAATTCCTCTGCCAGTATAAATGCTTTTGCAATTCCATCAGGATTAACTTGTTCTGTATAGCTCAAATCAATTCCTAATTTTGAACCGTCTCCTAATAATCTCTTATAGCTAGGCAGATCTTCTGGTGTAGAAATTATCAAAATCTCCTTAATTCTGGCCATGATAAGTACTGAAAGAGGGTAATAAATCATGGGTTTATCATTAATTGGAATTAATTGTTTTGATATTGCTTTTGTAACTGGGTGTAGTCTTGTGCCAGATCCACCAGCTAAAATTATCCCTTTCATATCTCTATTTTACCTAGATACCAATTAATTGTTTCTTTTATGGCTTTATCAAAACTATATTTTGGTTTCCATTTAAAATCATTATTAATTTTGTTGATATTGATAGCATATCTTGCATCATGACCTGGTCTGTCAACTACAAATTCCATTTTAGATAACAAATCTTCGTAATCCTTATTTATAATTTTTGCTAATTCTCTACATATAGTTTGAAACACATCTATATTAGTTTTTTCTGCATTTCCACCAATGTTATATGTTTCATTAGGTGATGAATTAGCCATACAGAGTTCTAATGCTTCTGCATGATCCTCAACATATAACCAGTCTCTTATATTTTTCCCTTCACCATATATTGGTACTTTCTCATCCCTAAGTAGCTTTAGAATTATCGTTGGTATCAATTTTTCTTGATTTTGAAAAGGGCCATAATTATTTGAGCAATTAGTTATGACTGTTGGTAACCCATATGTTCTATTCCATGCTCTAACTAAATGATCTGAAGCAGCTTTTGATGCTGAGTATGGTGAGCTAGGCTTATAACTGCTCTCCTCTGTAAAGGCAGGCTCATCTATATGTAAATCACCATAGACTTCATCAGTTGAGATGTGATGAAATAAGAAACCATTATTTTGGAAATTTTCTTTTTCGTAAAGTTTCTTTGCATTTTGAAGTAAATTATAAGTACCTATAATATTGGATCTTATAAATGCATCTGGATTTAATATCGAATTATCGACATGTGATTCTGCAGCTAAGTGCATTATTCTGTTAGGACAGAAATCTTTTACTACTTTTTCAATTTTGTTATTGTCTGTAATATCAACTTTAAAAAATTTGAATCTGTCACTATGTTCTTCTACTAAATGTAGATAATGATTATTGCTGGCATATGACAGACTATCAATACAAACTACCTCATAATCTTTTTTCTTAAGTAAATAAATCAATAGATTTGTACCTATAAAACCTGCTCCTCCAGTAACTAAAATCCTCATTTTTCTATATCCAAATATAATTGATAACATTTAGACAAGGAATACTTCCAGTCATTTATTTCACATGAAAGAAAGTTCTTAGCTTTTTTTGTATCGAGTACTGAAAATTTTGGTCTTTGAGCTCTAAATTTTATATCGCTTGTCTTAATCTTATTTATCTTAGTATTAGAACCTCTCAGTTTTTTGATTTCATTTGCAAAATCAAACCAACTTATTTGACCAGAATTTGAAAAATGAATTAATTCTCTAATTAATACATTACTTTCATCCATCTTATTTATAACTTTCAAGATATAAGATGCAAGATCATGGGCATTTGTTGGTGAACCAACTTGATCACCTATAATGTTTAACTCTTCTCCTGAATCAAGTTTATTGATAACAAGCTTCATAAAATTTTGTCCAAATCTTGAATAAAGCCAACTTGTTCTAATAATTACGAATGGTATTGAAGAAGTTATTATTGCATTTTCTCCATCTGCCTTTGATTTTCCATACATGTTTATTGGGCTGACGGAATTATTTTCAGAATAAGGAATATTTCCTTTTCCATTAAAGACGTAATCTGTTGAAATATGAATAAGAGAGCCTTGATTCCTTTCTAAAGCATTAACTAAATTTTTTACACCTTCATAATTTACATTGAAGCATTCTTCTATATTGCTTTCAGCTAGTTCAACATTTGTATATGCAGCACAATTTACTACAAGATTAATATCATTATCTTTTATAAATTCATGGGTATTTTTGTAATTTGAAATATCTAATTGGTTTTTATTTAAGAAAAGAAATTTTTTTTCTTTGTTGGATTCTTCATGCTTTTTTATTATGAAAGATAACTCTTTGCCAAGCTGACCTGAGGACCCAGTAACAAGAATATTATTATTTCGTTTCATATATTGGTGCCCAGGGCCGGACTTGAACCGGCACGAAGTTTCCTTCGAGGGATTTTAAGTCCCTTGTGTCTACCAATTTCACC
>MDTD01057163.1_pt1 | contig 41577 bp, 38 predicted proteins | sample 811221 | NCBI WGS metagenome assembly MDTD01 (sample SAMN05326646, study PRJNA326480) | marine metagenome | isolation source: seawater | place: Pacific Ocean: South West | collected 2011
GCGCGGACGCCATTATGCTTATGCAGACTCCCGTTAGAAATCCTAAAGAACATGTTAGCTTTTTCATCATTATTTACTCAAATATCTAAAATTTTTAACTCGTACCCTGGCGAGCTTACCATAGAAGCACGCTAGGATTATTATCACGTCGACAACAAAGAAGACCCCGTACAGTGTACGTCTGACCACTAGCTACAGATCAATAGAATAAATCGGAGTAAGGGATAAAAAAAAGAGCCGGCACTAGGCCGGCTCTAAATGTTACCTATACTTAGCTTCTAGGGTTTAGAAGAAGTAAGTAAATCGGACAAATATTTCGTCCGCCCAATCCAATGTTTCCGTCACGGTATCATTGTCCCCTGAAGGAGAGTTAATGAGAGTCGCATACAGGTCCCATTGGTACTTAGCTGATGGTCGATAACGAACACCTGGTTGCACCAAGTAACCACCGGCAACATCAACTAATATCGCGAAATCAGCTCTCCAAATTAGATTTGGAAATGGCTGTTGAAATGCAAACACCACATAATTTGCACTATCGTCGCCTCTTGGATCGTCACAGGCGTTATCAAACGCACAGGCTGTGAAACCACCCGTTGTTGGATCGATAAAGTCAGATAGTTTCCTAGTATCCATCTTATCTAAATCCCGACCAAACATGTCAGACTCCGTACGATGCATCCACTGCATGACCATATAGGTTGCAGGGAAATCCATACTGAATCTGTGGTACTTCTCCAAAATTAAAGAAGACACAATGTCATCTTTCTCTGTGAAGTTAAAGCTCAGATCATTAGTAAACGCTTTATTTGGAGTCCAATTCACTTCACCTCGAATAATCAACTGGTCGAATATAGAGTTTGGATCATCAGCGGTGATTATATAGTTACCACCGATCATGTAGTTCCTTTCTCTTCTGAAGTATCGACCGACATACTGTGTGATGTTACCAAAGGAGCTTCGGAAACCTTCTAGCGTTCTGAAAGTATCCACAAAGTTCCCTTCCGCACCAAAACCGAAGATTTCACGAGTAGCCCAACGTGATGCCGGGAATTCATTAATCTGAGTGGTAACGTAATTACTACTATTGATTCTTCCATCTCGAATTCTGTACCAGTACTCGAGTGAGGAAGCCGCAAAATCGTCTGGAGCGAAGCTAGTCCCGCAACCGCGTCTCATAGTACGCTGGTTGGTATCCAGCGTAGGCATAGTTTCCATTCCGGAAAAACCCTGCAGACCCAAAGCACCTAGCACGTTGTTAGTTGCGTTATGCTGATTCAAACAGAATGGATTCGGCCTACCTTGATGAACGATTGGCGCGTCTGCACCTGTGAAATATCCATCAGGGTTTCGTCGATTAGCGTAAGCTACCATCGCCGTAAAAGCATCAGTCAACGGCATTGTCAATTTAAAGCCGAAGTTAATCGCACCTTCCGCGTCATCGTATCCGTCGGAATCATCCATATAGATGGTCGTAGGCGCTAGGTTATAAGGCGTATTTTGTCCTGGAAGAATTGTTGGAGAGAACATTTGCGCAAAAGCGTCTAGTTCCCATCCGTTCTTAAAGGTATAGCTTACGCGAATAGCAGGAGACCCAATACGTTGATCCTGATATTCCTCGGCTCCTGGACCTAAGGCCAGACGCCTTCTGAGGTCCAGACCGTTTGCAACATCCATGGTTCGGAAGAAGTACGCTTCACCCCATGCAATGACTTGGTTACCAACTCGAACCCAAAGAGGTCCCTTACTCCAGTCAAAATATAAGAAAGGAATATCTATAATGGCATCTGGACTGTTCCACTCCATAAGCGTGGCACGTCTGTTACCGAAATAGGGATTCGCATAGTGATCATCGATACCACCACTGGTTCCGCCATCTACGAAATTTCGGGTCGCATCAAAGTACGCTCGAACTTTCATGAACATAGCCAGATCAGGTGTGAATTGCCCTTGCACATCAAGCTCCACTCTGGAGTTGAAGGCATTGAAGTCAATTTCATCGTTCAAAGCTTGTCCAGCTAAAGAAACCGCTTCACCGGCATTTTGATTGGCATGAGAGGCTGAGAAATCGGTACCAGTGTTTGGCAATCCAATTCCTGCCGTAGGTCCTTGCACAACGACACCGTTATTTAGAGTCAACCCCACTATCCGAGATAACCCCGCATTACCTTGAGTAGAACCTTGTCCATTAGGACACATCATTAACGGGAATGGCACGTCCACTTGACCAATTTGCGGTGATCCTAGTCCTAAAATCCCTGCGTTTCTACCGTTAGTGATATCTCTACCACCAGATGTGCCAAATTTACAGGAGACCGGTGAGCTCGTGAAAGAACCAGCCGGTAAACGGTCCCGAATCAGATTGTGGCTTCCATCTGCATTTAAGGTAAACGCATCCTTTGCCAGTTCACCACTAGCAAACAATCCACCTCGGAGGATACCGCCTGGCAATGCAGTTGCTCGGGAATTGTGAACTGTAGTTGCCGCTCTGGCGTTCGCATTCAAACCATTCTGAAGAGTCGCATCATTCATGAACGCCGCTGATGTTATCTGCGGTACGATACGACTGTTAAATGGGTTTCCCATTGTGTTGTTAGGGTTTCCATCATCATGAAGACTATAAGCAATCTCCTGTCTGAAAAACCCGGTTATGTTCCAATCAACCGCTGAGACTGCACCTGCAAACAGGATACTACCTACAGCGATACTTGAGATTAAACTCCGCGCGATTGTGTGTTTCATCACTCCCGCTCTCCTCTCTGACCATTAAAATTTTTATTTTTTCTATACTTGGGTTTCCAATAAATTGGATTTCAGCGGACGCCTTAAATAGAGCTGCCCCCCTCGATCCAAATCTGTCTTGTGCTATACAAAAAGATTCGGTCCCCCGTATGACGTATTACCGCTCATTTCACGCCCATTGTCAACGCTTTGACTCCTTTAATTTCAAAGAAGATTAGAAAGTTTATTGCGGCGGCGCAGCATAGCGGTGATGGGAGTGTGATTTAACTAGTAAATGATTGGGTCTGACGCCGGTCAAGGTCACCCAATAGACCCTTAGAATATATCTCAGCTAAATCGATAGGAATGCTGGACGTTAGCAGACCACTAACGTCCAGCAAAAAATGAGCTCTACTGTAAAATACGGGCAACGTTACCCTGATGTCCTACAATATAAACGGATTCCTCTGCCAGAACACCGCTAGCTCCGGTGCTTTTTTGGGACGAACCTGAAGCTACCCCTTGGTACCAAGTACGGCCTATTTTGATATCCGACTTACCGCTAGTAAAACTGCTACCTCCATCACTCGATCTAAGCAGTTCCCTTATTCCCGTAATAACCACCTCATCATGACCACTCCACACGCCTAACAAATTGGCATTTGTAATTTTATCTAGTTGCTTCCACGATTTACCAGCATCTGAGGTTTTTAGAATCAGACCCTCTTGACCTACGGCATACCCATTGCTCGTGCCATCACTTGCTAGATGAATATCGAAAACTGATTGTTCACCCCGCGCGGCAGCATTAAAAGTTTTCCCGCCGTCAGTCGATCTTAAGATCAATCCAAACTCACCTGCTATTAAGACGCGACCTCCAGACTGGATAACCACATCATATAAATGAGGCTCATATCCTTCATCATTGAATCTACCCCAATCGACGGTAACTTGCTCCCAACTCTTACCCCCATCACTGGACCGCCCGATGAAACCGAATTCGCCGATAGCCATGGTCAATCCTTCCGAGGAGTCCACGTTCAGCAGCCGGGCATCAAGTCCGGAATTTTGCACTTGCCACTCGGCTTCCCCTTCTTTGGTCACTACCAGTCCTTGTTGTCCTGTCAAAATGATGTTGTCTCCATCTTTGGCTATTGCCAACAAGGCTACCTTCAAGGCTTCGCCATTTGCATCCTTGATAGGCGGAAGTAATTCCCAAGTTTCGCCACCATCCGTGGTATGTAAAGCAAGCCCAAAATTGCCCACAGCCATACCCCAGTTACCGTCCATCTCTAGGTCATATAGCGAATCGTGAGGTATTCCCGTTCGAAGAACCTGAATAGCCGAGTTCCCGTCTCCCGCATGGTCGTCCGAATAAACGTTCATTGACAATAGTACAAGTAGTCCGACCAACCACGTGATTTTATTTCTCCAAGAATTATTTTTCATGATTAAAAATTCCATTATAAGGTTGATTTAGATAGTCGCTTATTGGGCTTTTCCCATCACTTCCGAGAGATCAATATTCTCGGAAATAATCAAATGCTCCCTTTCTATAAATTTTGGTTTAACGAGATAAACCAAAAGAGGGAGCACGACTAACGCTATCACCATATTTATTAACATTATCATTACTAGCAACAAACCCATATCTGCCAGGAACTTCAACTCTGACAGGAAATACCACGGCATGATGCCTATTAAGACGATGGTCGCTGTAAAAAAGATAGCTTTACCAGTCGTCGTAACAGCTCGTTGAATAGCTTCACCATGATCTTGATTTTCTCTGAACTCTTCGCAGATCCGGCTCAATAGATAAATCCCATAGTCTATCCCCACTCCAATTCCAATAGCGGCTATCGGCAGACTATTGACATCTAATCCTATTCCCATCATCACCATGACCGACGCAAGAAGGACATTGGAAAAGTTCACAGGCAGTAGCAGCAAAATCCCGGCTACAATTGACCTGTAGGAAAAACTACAGGTGAACAGAATAACCACGTTAAGCCAAAATAGAATCGTCCATTGATAACTATCTACCGTCTCATTAACCGATTGCTGTAACGCTATCGCACCCGTGCCAAGCCTAATTTGATACTCCTCGTGGTCAAGACCCACAACCTCCAAACCTTTTTTGGCCTGGTGCATAGCGACATCAACAGTTTCCTGTTTATTGTCCTTGTACCACAACGAAAGGGTTCCATTTGAGAAAGTAAAATCAGTCACATGCGAGTAAGCTTTCGGACTTGATCCGACCATCAGTGCGTTAGTAGCCGCATTCACAGATTCGGTTTTTTGATCAAGGGGAGCCCATTTTGGATTTCCCCCGGAAAATAACCTGTTTACCTCTGGTAAATAATCTGGAAAAGAAAGAGTGGCCTCAGGCGGAGGATCTTGCACTTCCAAAAATCTTTGTAACTGAAACATAGTCGCTTGCGCCTCAGGATCGCTCGCTACAAAACGATTATTTTTCTCTTTACCTTCAAAGACAATTTCTAAGGTCATTAAACCCGGAAAATGGGCATTGACCGCTCTCACCGCTGTGTTGAATTCTGATGACTCCTTAAGCAAGTTACTCCCTTCAACAGGGTTGCCTACTTTTATCTGAAGCATCAGCCAAACTCCAACCACTGCCAAAACTGCAACTATCGTCGTTGTGACTTTAGCTCTTGGCCCGTGCGATACCGAACCAATCGCATGCAGAAGACTGATGATAGAATCGTGCCAACTTTTCTTGTCGGATTTTCCTATCAAGGTCGCAACGTTCTTGGGAGCCGGGAACCAAGATAGAAGCACTGGCGTAAGAAATAAGTTAGCTGGTACCAATATCGCCGCCCAGAACCCACAGAAAATAGCAAACCTCTCCATCACCGGTATGGGCGCAACCGCTATCAAAAACAAGCCGGCAGCATCCGTAATAATCCCAAGCACACCAGGAGCCATCATAACGCCAAGAGCCAGTTCAGCCGATTTTTTACGATCTCCGGTCTCGTAATATATCTCATAATACCTTTCTATAAATTGGACACAATGACTGAATGAGCGCGCCACCAACAGCAACGGAACTACCATGATGAGTGGTTCTACCGGGTCGCCCAACCATCCCACAAATCCGAATCCCCAAATCGCAGCAACAATACTCACCGCCAAAGGCGTAACAACCCCGGGCACATTATTCATATAAAATACCAGCGCTAGAAAAAGAGCAGCTGCCGTAATTCCAAAAATACTTAGCATTTGCGCCTGATATTCATAAACCCACCCGGTTAGCATAGGTTGCCCAGCCGCATAAACAATATGGTTGTCATCGGTTTCTGCAGCGACCATTCTTTGTACATGCTCGAAGACGCCCTTGTAGTCTAGAGGTTTCGATTCCAGATCAATAAAAGTCGCTGTAATTATCGTGGCACTCTCGTCAGGAGATATCAGAAACGTTCGAATATTAGGAGCTTTGTCCACTGCTTGAATAAATTTTTGAACTTCCTCCTCCGTTCGAGGCGCCTTATCTTCCATCAAAGGTCGCATATCAATCCCATAAGGAGTGGCTTCAGCGAATCGCGCTTTTTCAGTGGTTATGGACAAGATTTGATCATGGTCAACTGTTGGAGCTAAATCTATTTCCCGTGTCATGCGAAAAACTTTGTCCAAAGTTTCTGGGTTGTAGATAGTTCCTTCCTTGACCTTAACCATTAGTGTGACAGTTAACGGATTGCCGAAGTTACTATGATCTAAGTAGGTCTCCACAAAAGGGTGGCCGCGAGGGAATAAGTCCTTGAATATGGTTCGCAGTTCAACTTTCCGTTTGTACCAAACATCCTTGTCTTCGTTGTACGAAGCGCAGAACTCTCCAGTGTTGTTAGCATCACAAATCTGGCTTAGACCTGTGTTCACCAGAGGTATCGCGAAAAAAGCAGTGATACCAAAAATAATACCCGCGGTTAGTCCGCGGTTGTTCATACAAAATTCTGCTAAAGCAAAGCGAATACCTTTCATAGACCCCCCTATTTCTCAACGGTCTTTGTTTTGAATATACCAAAGTAATCGAACGTGGCTCGACAGTTTGGAGCAACATCCGACTAGCGACTATATTGTGGCTCGAACTAGGTTGTCAACTCGAACCTAATTAATTAAGTTTTTGGCATTTTTATTTTCCAGGTGATTGAAAGCTAGTCATAAAACAAAATTCCTATGTTTTTCAAGACTGGAGGGATTAAAATCGTCTAGCTTTAGCGCCATAAGCTAGTTACGTAGCCGGTATAAGATTCGCTGATAACTATCCGATTTTTATGTCTTAATAGACCGTTCTCGATTATTATAGAGGCCAAAACTTTATATTTTTAGAACCAACATGTTTTACGAACCAAACAAAAAAGAAAGCAAACATGGGCTCGCTCACGACCCTTTCAAATCTCTGATTGTACCAAGACCAATCGGTTGGATAAGCACCCTCGATAGGGAAGGCAATGTGAATCTTGCCCCATACAGCTTTTTCAATGCCATATCTTACGACCCCTGCATCGTCATGTTTTCCTCTAGTGGTTTAGTAGACGACCCCAAGAAACATTCAAGAAGGAACGCCGAGGAAACAGGTGAATTTGTCTGCAACATTGTGTCCGCTGAACTGACCGATGCGATGAATACCACCTCGGCTCACGTTGCTCGTGGTATCGACGAAATGGCTCTAGCTGGATTGAGCCCATCTCCATCGAAAACCGTCAAAGCACCCAGAGTGCTTGAAGCTCCTGCTCATCTAGAATGCCGGTATCTAAAAACCGTAGAATTTGAAAGCAATGTACCGAACCAAAGCCATGCAGTCGTCTTTGGAGAAGTAACTGGAATCCATATAAAAGATGACTTCCTAACTGACGGCTTGGTAGATGTTTTGAAGATTATGCCCATAGCCCGCATGGGCTACTTAGATTACACCCGAGTCGACAAGGTATTTTCTATGTCACCTCCTGATACTAAAACAGGCGTGCCCCCAAAAAAAACAGGCTTCTAATTTAGTCGCACGCAATCCCGCAAATTGTTTTTGGTGCCGGCTGTCCGACTCGAACGGACGACCTGATGCTTACAAGGCAACTGCTCTACCAACTGAGCTAAGCCGGCATGACAAGAAGGCTCGACAATAACAAGTTTAATCTTCCGATTTTTTAATTTGCCCGGAGACTCTAACCCACCGCTAGGGCAGGCATTCCAAGCATGTCCTGATAAGCCCTCATTCCAGAATTTCGAAATTGCAAGGTTGGCTCACTGTCTTCCATTCCTCTCAAACGAAGCATTTCAGATGTATTGGCAAATGCCGCTCCACCTGGCGGAACATTAGGTTGAGAAAATCCCCGTATCCCCGCCATCCGAGGACCATCAACTCGGTCGCTCTCATCAGAAAATCCCCGTATCCCCGCCATCCGAGGACCATCCGCATAGTCTGTTTTATCTGAATAACCTCGAATACCTGCGAGGCTGGCTCCATCGAAAGCTTTCGTAAAATTCTCTTCAGAGCCCGTGCGCAGGGGCCCCTGAGCGGCGGCTCCACCAGCGTCGTTGGTCCCCTTTAGGGCTATATTTGTGTTAGCAGTAGGCATTATGTAAACGGTACTCAAAAATCTTTAAGTTTTGTCGGGCTTTTTGCCACTTGCGGCAAAAACTTGCCGCTACTATAACCCAAATCGGCAGCCCGGAACAAATGTTTAATCGATTTTTAAGATATAAAACCCAGTGAGTTTATCTGGGTATTTTTTCTAGAATTAGGGGCTAAAAACGGCAAAATCTAGGGTGACAGGCCTTAAGTTAAGTAAAACTAGTAAAAACTATCTTATAGCTCTACGCTATTTAACCGATCGCAAAAATCTTCAGCCCATCTAGAACCAGATTTTGCTCAGTAAAATGTGGCCATTTTATACCCGCAGAGATGGTGTTTGCAGCCCCTCCTGTCAGCACCCATAAAGGATCCGAATCATATATTTGAGAGCATTCTGCCTTTACTTGATTCATAAAACCTAATAGCAAGGTGTCAAGCCCAATACCGATCGCTTCTTCAGTGTCGGTAGGGACTATCATTTTTGCTTCACCACGCGAAACAACCGGAAGATGCGCTGTGCTACCAGCGAGCGCATTGCCTAGAATGGTAGGTCCTGGAGTAATCAAACCACCCAGATGAGTCCCTGTATAATCTATAAAGTCTACTGTTATGGCAGTCCCAGCATCAACCACGATCAGGTTCTTTTTGTACTTTGACCAGGCAGCTAAGCAAGATAACCAACGGTCTACCCCTAATTTGCTAGTTGCGTAGAGTGTTGTCAGCCCTTTATAAGTCTTTTGTACTTCAACAAAGTATGGTTCTATTCCTAGCTCGGAAAGTAATATTTTATGGCATTTTTCGTTTACTTCTTGGCTGGCCACGCTGGACACGAGAATTTTCTCTGGCGACAACATTTCCCTCTCAGGCAAAACCCAAGAAACCGGACGATCACTTTTGAAGTGAGAGATCTCCAGGGGAGAGATAGAGTATAAAACTTCATCTCGAAAATAAGCACTTTTTAACCAAGAATTACCGATGTCAATCAAAAGCATTATAGAAGTTCAACTATATGACCTGATAAAATTTGCTTGACCTCGCCTTCCCGCCGCAACAATAAAGCGCCAATTTCATCGACTCCCTCCGCAAACCCTGTCTCGACCCTTGAACCACAAAGAATTCTCAATTCCTTCCCGAAGAGAAAATCAAATTTTGCCCACTTGTCACGAAAAGATTTAAAACCCGATTGTTCAAAAGCTCGTAGGTTTTCGTCAAGACTGGATAACAGAACCGAAGCAATTAGGTTACGTGACAAACGCTTCTTAGAAAGCTGCTCAACATCAATAACTTTTTTGTCAATCCTTCTTCTGGCGACCAAACTGAGACTTGTATTCACACCTATCCCTATGACCGCAAAACAAGGGCCCGAAACCTCTGAGCGTAATTCAATTAAAATCCCTGCGAGTTTCGCGCCTTCAAAGACAACGTCATTGGGCCACTTCAGTTGAAGACCCTTTATCCCCAATTTCTGTAGTCCGGAAATGACCGAAATACCAACCACCAAACCTAGCGCCGAAAAACTGGAAGGGGGATTATCAAAACATCTCGAGAGAGAAAACCATAGGCCTCCGCCCGGGGGCGAAATCCACTCATCCTCGCGACGCCCTTTACCAGCAGTCTGATACTCCGAAAAAAGCACTTGCTGCTCTCTACTTGGTGACAATCTCATTAGCACCGCATTCGTTGAATCTACCACCTTAGTTACCCTAATAGAGGACTCGTCTAACTCAACCCCTCTTGCCAAATTCTCGTGTATTTTGGCTGGATTTAACGTCTCGAATTCAGTCTGAGTTCTATAACCCTGCCCACTGACAGAACTTATATCGACCCCAATTTTTTTCAATCGCTCAATTTGTCTCCATATTGCAACTCTTGAAACCCCTAATTTGGCGGCCAAGGTCTCACCGGACCGATACTCTTCATTGGATAACAATTCCAACACATCGAAAGCTCTGTCCAACTGCCTCATCTAATAGGAGGGAATATCAGTTGCATTTAATGCTGAGCTCGAAGTCACTTGCCCATCATTCAGTACCAAATCTGACACCAGATCGCGTCTTAAATGGGGCGCAAATTCTTCAATAAAGTCATGCATGTATCCGCGGAGAAAAGTCCCTGGTCTAAGAATGATTTCTGTGACTGCGCCTGGGAATATTTCAACGCCTTCAAGCGCAACCAGATCACCATCCTCGGCAGGGTTAAAAGCAGGCGAAGCAATAATGCCCACGCCAAACCCAAGCCTAACGTATGTCTTAATGACATCAGTATCGACTGCGTCCAGCACCACATTCGGTTTAAGGCCATTATCAGAGAAAGCTGTGTCTAGCTTGCTTCTAGAATTGAAGCCAAGGAGGTAGGTAATGATGGGGTAACTTGCCACATCATGCAAGTTAGGCGAAGAAACTTTTGACAAAGGGTGCCCATGAGGCACTACGACCAGCGGATTCCAGCGAAAACAAGGAAGACTCAATAAGTCACCGAATAAGCCGGCATCCTCCGTAGCTATCCCGAAATCCACCGACCGACTCGACACTAATTCAGCAATCTGAGGAGGCGTGCCCTGGTGAATTCTTAAAGACACCTTAGGATATCTTTCCACAAATTTCTCGACGATAGATGGCAATATGTAACGGGCTTGTGTGTGAGTTGTCGCTATAGATAAAGTACCTGCGTTGGAATCATTAAAGTCTTTCGAAACACTTTTTATATTCTCCACCTCTTCTAGAATTTTGGAAGCGATTTCGAGAATACTGCGCCCCGCCGGCGTGATTTCGGACAGATGTTTTCCTTTCCGCTCAAAGATTCTTAATCCAAGTTCATCTTCTAACTGACGAATCTGCTTACTGATTCCTGGCTGGGATGTGTAAAGGTTCTCTGCAGCAACAGAAATGTTCAGCCCATGACGGGCAACTTCGGATATGTATCTTAGCTGTTGTAATTTCATAGTCTTATTATTCTAAACATATTCATCAGCCTTTTACATAACCTAAAAGAATATGTCTCAGCAGTTGAGTTCCTGATTACTCTTTTGTGGCGCAGCTTCATAATCACTCAAAGATGCACATTTATGGATGATGGCGTCAAATTGAATCAATTTGAGTCATTTGGTATCATTTAGGGTGGCCTACTTCACTTTGCGCCCCCCTTAGACCAAGTGCTAAAAAAATCCAGGCTACAGATGCCCAATAAGACCCGTAAAAAGCCAGATGGGTATTGAGGGGAAGCCATGCTAAAAAAGCTGCGATTAACCAGAATTTTGCAGAATCACTCGAGACCGAATTTATTGCAATTTTCAACAAAAGCACAAGAACAAAAAGATACATCGAGAATCCTATAATCCCTGTCTCAACGAGAATTTCTAGAGACATTAAATGCGGATGAGTTTGACCAGAATCAAAATTTTTGACCCAAAAGTTTTCTGGCTCTGCGTATTTTTTAAAGTCATATCTATAACCTCTAGGCCCGATACCCATTATAGGGTTGTCTTGAACCATTTTTAGCCCAACGTCCCACAACGCTAAACGATGGTTGCTCGACCGATCCATCTCCTGAACATTCCCGCTAAGTAATCCATACGAGTGTTCCATCTGTTTGGTGAAGGTGGGAACTGAGATGAATAGTCCTGACATAACCAAAAGAATAACAAAACTTGCGACACCAACTATCCTGGAAAATTTTCCGATAGAACCCTTACACTCTATGAAGGCAAAAATAATCAAGCCAAAAAACAGCATCAACCAGCTGTTTCGCTTGAGACTTACTAAAACCACGAATAAATACGGCAGTGCTGACATCAAAATCAATATCAAACTCCAGCCTCGTTTCCATAAAAAATGTATGAAAAAAGGCGCGAGAATAGCTAGGAACAAACCGAGCCTTTGTTTTGGGTGAAACATGCCAGTGACACTGTTCCCTTGCAAAGGATACCCTAGCAAGTTATGTCCAGAAAAAAACTGGAAACACGCGTCTAGGACTAAAACAAAACAAAGAAAAATGATTGCTCTACCGACCATCACCCGAACCCTTTCTTGTAAACAAGAGACGCTTATGTAAAAACCCATAGGTAAAAAATGCAAATAAGCGATCGTCGTTTTGCAGCTATGCAAGGGATTTGATGAGCCGAAGCACGCCAAAACCATTGGCAACCAAACTGCAAAAAATATCCAGCAAAGATATTTAAGGCTTTGATCAAAAACCTTTTGCTCAGCCATTTGAATACAACCTAATATACTCATGACAGCAATAGGATAATGAAATAAGTTTTCCGTGACGAAAAGTATTACCGTAGAAACTATAAGCACCGCTGCGATAACATCATTCCTAAGAGTCATATCCTGAATTTTTCCTAAATAACGTATCAAAATTAGAATCCTTATCCACCTACTAAATCTACCCAAAATCAACTAGACTCGTTAAATAATTTAGCTCTAACTGTTTTCCTATATTCATGAGGAGTCACGGACATCTCTCGTCTAAACAAGTAGCTAAAGTATCCTCCATCTTGGTAACCTACTCTCCAGGCCACTTCACCAACCGGGAGATCAGTCTCTCCCAACAACTCTTGAGCCAATCTCATCTTATTTTTCTGCCAATACGCCCGCACACTCGTGCCTGTAGCTGTCCTAAACCTTCGATCAAGAGTCCGCCTAGACACTCCAAGCTTATCAGCTAGATAACCAATAGACTGATTGGACCCTACATTTTCGCCGATCCAGGCCAACGTCTCCGCAACAACTTCATCAGTTGAAGGGGCGTCACCACCCACAGAAAATCGCTGGTTTTTATAAACCCTGCGAATTTCATGGGAAAAGTTTCGCTCCACATGCAATGCCGGCTCTAAACCTACCAGAAGTTCGATGAGATGTACCGTGACATCCGCTAAGGAATTTATACTAGCTGCGCAATACAGAGAATCGGACTGAGTGATAAAAAACTCTGATTTCAAATCCACCTCTGGGTAGCTTCTTTTGAATTCTTCGAAATAATACCAATGGGTTGTGGCGGGCCGATTATTCAAAAGTCCGCTAGCTGCCAAAAGACATACACCTGAGCCAACAGCGGCAATCTTCGTACCAGCTGTAGCTAAAGCTCTGACCCATGGTAGAAACTGTTTCTCCACACTCTTTAGAACCACCCTTGGATTTCTCCAAAGCGCAGGGAGATATAGTACATCCAAAGCATCGCAATCCGCCAAGAAGCAATCCGCCATTAAAGGAAGCCGTCCGGTTATTTTATCTGCCGTCACTCCTATCAGATGAAGAGAGCCTGTAGTCTGTGAACGTCTAGCCCTACTGTGATCTAAAGCAGCAACCCACATCTCGTAAGGATAAGCCGTCCCAGTAGTCAACATGCCAGGTGTCATAAGAAAACCGACATTAATATTCTTAGGCAAATAGAAAGACCTCAGCTAAATATGTTATTTGGCTAAATTATCATATTGTATGTCTGATATGCCATAATTTAAGCTTGTAAATAAGACTACAATCCGCTCAAACAGAGAAAAACCAGGGATATTACCATGAGACCTTTACCCGTCATTGTTGGATTTGGAGGGTTCAACGCCGCCGGACGAGCTTCTTTCCATCACAGCTATAGACGCACAATTTACGATAGCCTTTCAACCGAGGCCAAGCAAGTCACCGTGGGTTCTTTAGCTGCTTTGATGGGATTGGCAAAAGTAAAAAACAATAGATGTGTAAAATTAGATGGCTCGAAAATTTCTGAAAAGGAATATTCTGAGCTAGAGAAGAAGGTACTGGAAGGCACCCTAGTTCGGAAACTTTCTCAAGACCACTTTGATAGTGGCGCACTTTCTCAGACCGTTAGCATACCCAGTGAGGGTGCCAGGCTAGTTTTAGATAAATCAAAACTACCTGCAGATTTACCTGAGGGTTGGAAGCTTATAGAGGAAAATAACGATTCTGTTATCCTAGAAATATCGAGTGATTTAGGCATCAAGTCCCGTCAGCGCTACGCTCTAGCAGTTCAGTCCGCTGGACAACTTCCGAACGGGTTCAAGCCAGGAGACCTATATAAATCCCGGTTTCACCCCAAAGGACTGCAACTAGCAATAGCAGCATCCTCAGACGCAATAAAGTCAATAGGAATAGGCTGGGAAGATATCAAACAACTTCTTCATCCCGATCAGATTGCCGTTTACTCTGCGAGCGCAATGGCTCAACTTGATGGTCACGGTACAGGTGGAATGCTACAAGCCCGCCTAAAGGGTAAGCGGGTGAGTTCTAAACAACTTCCGTTAGGACTTAATACGATGCCCGCAGATTTTATAAATGCTTACGTGTTAGGTAATATCGGCACAACGGGAGCAAACGCAGGAGCATGCGCTACTTTCCTTTATAACCTTCGAATGGCTGTGGAAGATATTCAGGAGGGAAGGAGAAAAGTGGTAATAGTTGGAAACGCTGAAGCCCCATTAGAACCAGAGGTCATCGAAGGTTACGCAGCAATGAGCGCTCTAGCAACAGATTCAGCGTTAAAAAAGATTGATGGTAGCGAAATTCCAGATCACAGAAGAGCTTCTCGTCCTTTTGGTGACAATTGTGGGTTCACTCTTGGGGAATCTGGACAATATTTTGTTCTCATGGATGACAGCCTGGCAATAGAGTTAGGAGCGAAAATTTATTCTGGTATCTTGCCTGTATTTATCAACGCAGATGGATTTAAAAAGTCCATATCGGCCCCGGGACCAGGAAACTATATAACCCTAGCTAAAGCGGTAGCAGCTGCTAAAGCTATTTTTGGATCTAAAATTGCATGTAATAGAAGCTTTATCCAAGCACATGGATCAAGTACTCCCCAAAACCGAGTAACCGAGTCTCATATATTCGATACTGTGGCAAAAGCATTCGGCATAACCGATTGGCCTGTAACCGCAGTCAAAGCCTTTGTAGGACACTCCTTGGCACCGGCCAGCGCTGATCAACTAAGCAACACCCTCGGAGTTATGGAGCACGCAATTTTACCAGGCATCAAGACGATTAATTCGATTGCGGAAGACGTCTTTGAGGGTAGACTATCCATTGCCTTGAAGGACACTGATATTGAAGGCAGAGCACAGATAGGGTTTCTAAATTCAAAAGGTTTTGGGGGGAACAATGCTACAGGGACAGTGATCGCGCCAAAATTAGCTGAATCAATGCTTGCAAAACGTCATGGCGATAAAGTTTTTTCGCAATATCAAAAAAGAAAAGAAAAAGTCGAAGCGCAGAGTGCTGAGTATGATAGCAAGTGCCTTGGGGGGGAATTTGAACCTATTTATCACTTTGGTGAAAACTTAATCGAAGAAAAAGATATTTCCATTAATGAAACCGAGATCCAACTTAGAGGAGCAACCAAAAATATCCCTCTGATTTTTGAGAACACCTACAAGGATATGCTTTAGTTTGACCACCGATCAAATAAATGCAGACAACTGTTTTGTTTGCGGAAAAAAAAATGAGGCTGGCCTAAAAATAAATTTTCGGATGGAAAATAAGGTTTGTCTTGGCGAATATTATGGACTTCAGTCCCACGTTGGTTTTGGTGATATTATTCACGGCGGGATAATATACGCACTCTTAGATGATGCGATGGCTAATTGGTTCTATCTCCAAGGAGCAGTAGGCTACACCGCGAAGGCAAGCATTCGCTACAGATCTCAAATGCTAGTGGGGGATTCGGGCATAATAACCGCACAGCTTGTGTCCAAAAGGTCAAAAATGCTGTCTATGAAAGCTAGCTTGAGTCTACTCGAAAGCAAAACAATCATTGCGGAATGCGAAGGTAGGTTCATATTGTCTTCTTCAGGCACTATGACCCTCGTGAGTGAAAAGCTCTCATAAATCGTGGACCCGACAGCAATAATAATTCAACATAAGTCAAGTATTCCTACCGACGATTTGTTAAGCACATTTGCAAGGAGCGGAATCACTGGAATAAAGCTAAGACCAAATAACGTTAATGAATTGCCAAGTGAGCAACTGATTGCTAAAAGTTCCGCTGTAGTACTAGTAGACATACCAGCTAGAAACAATCATCAGCTTCATGAAGAGGAAATAAAGTTAATCAAAAGATTCCGTAATAAGAAAAAAATTTTAGCGTTAGGCACCGGCACCATTACCGCTGGTATTGCGCACGGAGCAAAGGTATGCTCCGACCATCTCCGCCTAGGATGGATGCCAGCAACCCCAACAAATCATGTTAGCGGGCAACTAGAAAAATTCTCCACAAAAATTTTAGTTAATAGCAATATAAAGCTGACCCCTCCAGAGGAGGCAAAAATTCTACTTACCTCTGGCAGGCACGTGGTTGCCTACAAACATAACAATTTATTATCTCTAGATTTGGTAACCAATATTGACCTTACCTCTTACGATCTTATAATTCAGAAGGCGATACGCCAAAAAGCCTCCCCTTCTCCACGTGTGCAGACTGAAGAGGAATTGCGCTACTATCGGGATAAACACCTAAAGCCTTACCGAGCCGAAATTTCTAATTTCCTTGAACACTGGCTTGCGAAGATCTAGGACAAGAAGATCACTACAAATCATTTATATAAATAGATCCCATTTTAAATTTGATTAACGATCTTGATTTATTTTTTACTCGTTCAATGCCAATATAATAATCTATGCCAAATACATAAAGGAGAGAACTCTAGAATGAAAGCGGTCGAGCTTCTGCTACTAATAGTAATCACAACAATGGCGGTAAGCTGTAACTCTAAAAAAATTCGACCAACTGAAAAGCATTCTATCGAAAATACCCGAAAGACAGACTACCCTCCTCCTTCAGAAAATGCCGCGGAGGTTCAAATCGAAGAAGTAGCCATAAGCCCTCGACCGCTTGCAGCTGAAAGCTTTAACTTAGATGAAAATTATCAAGCTCAGCAAGCATCGCAGGACTACAACCTCAAAAATCAAATCCCGCCATCCTCTAGAGAGTCTATGAACAATAAAACGACCGCTTCGTCCTTGGACAAAGATACCAATGGTTTTGAGCCGCATACCGCAGAAAGAACTACCCATAGGCAACACTCTCTCAAAAGCTCACAAAGTGGTATCGGTAGAATTGAGTTAGAAGAACAAAAAGAGTATGAGAGAGACGGTTCTGGCACAGGGGCTATGAATAGTGTTTTCTTTTCAAGCTCAGGAACGTCGCAAGACAATATAGGCCCCAAAATAAATATAGGTGCAAAAGTTAAAAATAAACCATCAGCTAGTTCCAACCAAGGAGAAGGAAACAGTAACGACTTAGGAAAAATTCAGTCTCGAGCTGCGCCCTCTAATTGGTCGGTTCTCAACCTCCCAATGTTGCCGGAGGATATTGAGACAGAAAGCAAAAATCCTCTAGCAGGGTATGAGCCCCCAAAGGAAGTTCTCTTGAACGAGAAAGACGATGATATAGTCGCTAGGCAAATACGAGAAGCAGCCAGCGCGGAACAAGACCCAGCCTTAAGAGAAAAACTATGGACGGAGTATGAGAGATATAGATCTGGATTATAAAGCAACCTTGCACGTCTGTTGTAAACGACTAGTAAAACCACCGCAGATACTCGGTCGAAGTAAATAATGTGTTTGCCTAGACAAGAAAAAAGTGAAAATCTCTACCACGAACAAAGCACTTCAAGGAGGCGGCTGGACTTTTGTTAAAGAAACCACGATGCGACCTCAAAGAACACTTTGAAGAGGTACATTCAAGCTTTACTTGGAAATCAAAAACTTTTTTTATTTTTTCAATAATGATACTACTCGCACTGGCCGTGTTGAGCTTACCTCAACTATTCTATCAAAAGGGAGGGAACACTCCCCACGCCGACAGAAAACCAAATAACTCAATTGAAAATAAATTAAAGTCAGATAGAAAAGAAACACAGATGGTTTTGAGGAATGCCCTCCAGTCTCACAAAGAGCTGGAGAGGTTGAACCCAGAGCTTTGGGCAAAACCAGAATGGAGTAAAATCAATCAGACGCTTGAGAAGGGGCAGTTGAATTACAGAACTAAACGGTATGAGAGCGCATCAAGAGATTTTCAGGAAGTTACAGATAGCCTTAAACTTTTGATAGAGAAAGCACCTTCAATCATCGAAAACCTAATAGCAATCGGCGACCTAGCACTACAAACAGACAACTCTGCAGAAGCCCAGGAAACATTTCGGAGAATTTTAAAAATTCAACCTCGACACCCTTATGCTGAGCATGGATTGGCTAGGGCACTAAACCTAGATAAGGTCTCGTCCCTAATTGCTCAAGGAATGAGTTTCGAGGAGATGAATCAATTAGACGCGGCGAAGAAGGCTTTTCTAGAAGCAGCCCGATTAGACCCCGAATCAACTCGCGCTAACGCAGCTATTAAGCGCCTAGAAGTCCCAGAAAATGAAAAGCAATACTCAACCTTGCTGTCGCTAGGGTATCAAAAACTAAATGAAAACCAATTCGATGATGCTGAAAAATATTTTATCTCCGCATTCAAGGTGTTTGGTAATAGAGAGGCTCCGATGGAAGCTATCGATCTGGTAAGGAATACCAAGCTTAATCACTGGATAACTGATTTGGACAACAAAGCCGCCAGAGCAAAAAAGGAAGAAAATTGGCAGAAAGCCTTCGAATATTATTCAGATATTCTAGGATTGGACTCCTCCCTAACTCGCGCCATTAAGGAGAAGGCTTTTGCAAAACGCCGCATTGAGTTGGAGAATATAATTTCGGAATTTTTAGACAAGCCTTCCCTGCTTTTCGACAGCAAAAATCTAACTGATGCAAGAACTATCCTAACAAACATAAAGCAAGAACGAGTTGTTGGCCCAAAATTATCTAAAAAATTATCAAGTCTAGAAGAATATATTATGTTATCTGATAAACAGAAAAAACTTACTATACGTTCAGACAACGTCACAGAAGTTTGGCTTGGTAAGGATAGATTATTAGGCGTCTTTAAAGAGAGAACAGTGGAGTTAAAACCAGGTGAATATACCTTATATGGTTTTAGAGACAGTTTTAGTGACGCAAGTAAATTCTTCGAAATCAAACATAAGGAAGAATCAAAAAGTATAGAAATTAGTTGCCAGATAAAAACCAGATGAACACTCTATGAATCAACATGATTATCAAAATCGGCAGGTGGAAACTATTAGATTTTCACCTCCAGTCGATAACGAATTGAAGACAAAGTTTAAATTTAAGGCTGAAGTGTTTCTCGTCTATGCGCTCTTACTATTGTCGGTATTATCCGTTTGGTACATTTTGACAGCCCGCTCGGTCAGCATCGTGGCTTTTCCAGAAGTAGCCTCAATTAACGTAGAATCCTGGCCATCAATAAAAATTGGTAATCGATGGCTGTTAAGATCGGGGAAAAGAGAGGTAACCGTTCGTTCAGATGGCTATTATCCATATTCCGGAGAAATTTTAGTTTCCAGCGATCACCTTCAAACGCACCAAATTAATTTAGTCCCACTGCCCGGGAAATTGGCTGTTTCCTTAGAACCTATAGCGGAGGCTGATTTGTACATTGACGGCAACTTGATTGGCAAGGTTCCAAGTCTAATAGAGGTTGTTGAGGCTGGTCGACGAGAAATAGAGGTAAAAGCGCCAAGATACCAACTGTTCAAAATAAATATGCTCATAACGGGGCAGAGAAAAACTCAATCTTTAGATGTGAGGCTAGAACCTGCTTGGGCTACTATCCAAATTGACTCAAACCCGTCTAGGGCGAGTGTTTTCGTTGGAAAAGAAAAAATTGGAAGCACACCAATTCGAGCAGAAATCCTACAAGGAAATAAAACTATAACGTTAAGAAACAAAGGTTACAAAGACTGGGTTAAGCGGTTGAAAATTAATCCTAATCAGCCAATAAATATGGGGACTATTGCGCTATCAAAAAACGACGGGATCTTAAAATTAACCTCAATCCCTACTAAAGTGACAGTGCTAATGGATAACGATTTTAAGGGGGAAACGCCTCTTACACTCAAAGTCTCTCCAGATAAGGCTCATTCAGTAAAATTTCAAAAGAAAGGTTACCGGCTTTTAGAAAAATATTTCACGCTTAAATCCGATAACACACTTCAGTTCACCGCGGAATTGATCCCCGAACTGGCCAAAGTGAATTTCTCAACGACGCCCACGGAAGCTGAGCTTCTAATAAACGATGAGCCCATGGGTTTTGCAAATCAATCATTAGACCTTCCAACTTTTGAACACAAAATCACCGTACGAAAAAAAGGATACGCCACATACGAGACAAATATAACTCCACGAAAGAACTTTGAAAAAAGAATGCGAATCAGACTTAAAACATTGGAGGAAGCTTCTCAAGAGCATTCTCTCTACAGACAAAATAGCAGAGGAAGGGTCACTAACGTCACCTTCACGGGACAAAAGCTAAAGCTATTTGGAAATATTCGTACGACACTAGGCACAACTAAACAAGAGAGCAAAGGAGTAAGCAACCAACCCTTGAGGAGGGTATTTTTGAACCGTCCCTTTTATATATCCGAAACAGAGGTCCGTAATATTGATTATAGACAGTTCATTGCATCTCATAGCTCTGGAAAATTCGGCAGCTTATCATTAGACGAAGACAAACAACCCGTTTCTAATGTGAGTTGGTTAAATGCGGCTCTATTTTGCAATTGGCTGAGCCGTAGAGACGGACTTCGGCCATTCTATGTGATTAAATATGGTAATTTACTAGGTTTCCGACCGGATTCAACTGGGTATAGAATGCCAACCGAGGCAGAATGGGAATGGGCTAGCAAGGCAAAAGGTGGAGAAAAAAATACCTTTATCTGGGGAACAGAATATCCCCCACCATCCCAAACCGGGAACTTTGCCGACGAAAGCTTGAAAGGCGATGGCGAAAAAATTATTGACTACAATGACGGATTTACGGTGTCGTCTCCAGTTGCCAGTTTTGTATCGAACGATAAAGGGCTCTTTGATATGGATGGGAATGTGGCAGAATGGGTTCATGACTTCTATAGCGCCACCCCCGAAACCAGGCCTGAACAAGACCCTCTTGGCCCAATAGGTGGAAATTCACATGTCATTAAAGGCTCTAGTTGGAAGAGTTCCTCGCGAGCGTCGCTCAGAAGTGCTTATAGAACTTTCAAGGAAAAAAGGGCTTCAGATTTAGGGTTTAGGATAGCCAGATATGCCAGATAATAAAAAAATTGCAAAATCATTCGTGTATGGAATGATAATCCTGAATGCTACTTTCCCCTTAATAGCTGACGAGAACGAGAATAACACCAACGCACCTAGACCAGAAGATAGAAAGAGTAGCATTCCCGACGACACGTTCTCTCCAAGCGAAAGCGTGTCGGAAGATTATCCGGTTCCCTTCCCAACAGATATTTAGGACAGGCTTATATGAGACAAGATTTAGCCAAAGAATTCTTTTTTCAATTAATTTCACTTCTAGTTGCTATTATCGTTGTTCACGCGGTGTATGTAGGCGTAATCAGACCTAAAGCCGACGCTATATTGCAAGAACAGCAAGAGCTTCAGACTGAGGGTATCGCTTACGATATGGAAAAATCTCTCTTCGTTACTATAAAAGATTACGAACAAGAAACCTGTTTCATATTGATGCTATGGGCCACAGCTATAATGCTATTTAAAGCCAATAAGTTACGCTGGGAAAAGAGGTTCCTTAATTTTAAGCTAATTGATCTGAGAGATGAGATGCGGATAGTGCCTGAGGATACAAGAAAGTACACAAGACATATTCAGGCCATTCCAGCTGAAGAGCAAGAGAATTTAGTACCGAGAACACTTCTGAATGCACTCCAGAGGTTTGGCTCAGCAAAAAACATACGTGACGTCGCGCAATCAATAAAAGAAACATGTGAAACAGAAGGTGAAAGACTAGATAGTGAATTAGCGATAATTCGATATATCGTTTGGGCGATTCCCTCTATAGGTTTCATAGGGACCGTAAGAGGAATTAGCCAAGCGCTAGGACAAGCCCATAAAGCTGTCGAAGGAGACATAATTGGGGTCACTGTGAGTCTGGGAGTGGCTTTTAACTCGACTTTTATAGCCCTACTTATAAGTCTTTTTGTCATGTTCTTAATGCATCAACTCCAGTTAATGCAAGAGCGATTTGTAATAGATTGCCAAGATTATTGCGAAAAAAATGTGATTAGAAAATTGGAAGTGCCTTGACAATCGAGCCTGTGGAAATATAAAACATGGATTTTACCTGTATAAGAATATGTGAAGATGGGATAGTGGTCACACAAAATTCAGAGGTTGTCGAGTCTAGTCCTGGAGTCGGCATTCTGCGGGACAGTCAAGTAGTTACTGGACTAGAAGCCGCTGCTCAACAGTTTCACCTACCTCAATATACTTTCAAGCGCTTCTGGAAAGAATTAAATCAAAAGCCTTTACCCAATCGAAATAAAAATATTAGACATAATGCTGACTTGGCATATATCCATCTTAAAGGATTACTTCAAGACGTTGAAATCAAAGGCTTGGTGGTTGCGACTGTGCCCTCAGAATACTCTCAAATGGAGGTATCTACTTTAGCCGGAATCTTTGAATCCTTAAACGTATCTCTAACCGCTATTGTTGACGCCAATGTAGCAAGCCTAGCCGCCTGGGCTCCAAAAGGAGAATATTCTGTGCTAGAGATGTATCCGCAACATGCCAGTATTTCTTCTTTGATGGTCGATTCCAAGGTACAACTTTGTAAGGTAGAGGTCGTAGAAAATTTAGGATGGGTACATTTGAGTCAAAAAATAGCTGATTACGTTGTAGCTAAGTTTTTGGAACAAACGCGATTTTCCCCTTTTCATGAAGCAGAGAATGAGAGAAATTTAAATAATCAATTAGACGGAATATTTCACCAAGCTAAGACAGCTGGATCTTTTCAAATATCAATCTCTCACGATGGCACACCGTACACAGCACGTCTAAAATCATCTGAAATATCTAAGATATGTCTAAAGGTATTGGAGAACATTCTTTCAGGAATCAATAGGTCGGATAATAATATTCTTTTATCAGAAAAAGTTGCGTCTCTTCCAGGTTTAGAAGAAGCCCTCAATGAATTTGCGGTGTTAGATAAAAGCTCCTATCACAAAGGTATTGAGTTAAATAGAGTAGAATTTCATAACCCAAACAATCCGCTTTACCACATACAGACTTTGCCATCCTTGCCTGATATGGCAGATCACCCAATAAATACGGCGCAGGATGAAGACGGAATTCCCAACCATCTTCTTACAGACAGTCACGCCTTCCCGATAGGCGCGCTTCCAATGGCGCTAACCGATATAAGAGCGAAGGGAAAAGCAAACAATCGTGACACGCAAGCAGAGGTATTCCTACATGCCGGCAAACCCACCCTGAGACCGAAAAAAGAAAGAATAACTTTAAATGGGGAGACCGTCCTGTCTGACATCACACTCAAAACTGGCGACATCATTGTCACATACCCTACCGGGACACGATTTAGAGCGATCAAGGTATTGAAACAAATTGCGTCCTAAAAAGAAAAACTTCTCCGCAATAAGCCTATCTTTTTTAGACGTGATGTCTTGTGGCTTTGGCGCCTTTATTCTTCTCTTCCTAATAATAAAGGACCAAGCGAATGTGGCATATGACCTTCCGGAGAACTACCTTGAAATTGAGATTAGCACACTAGAATCCGAAATAGAGGCTGCCAAAAATCATCTGCAATTAGTTTCTCAATCCAACGCCTCGACAAGTACAATTATTTTAAATTTAGAAAGGCGATTGGCCGATTCACAGAATAAATTTAGATCTAGCAAAAATTCTCTTAGTAGAGACCAGTTAGATCCAGACGCTATAGAAGCTCTAAGAAAAAAAGTTGAAAGTATGAAATCAGAAAGGGCAAGATTAGCAAGAGACCACGATACGAAGCCCTCTGATGTTAGAACGTTCACGGGTGATGGTGATCGCGAATATTTAACAGGGATGCAATTAGGCGGGCAAAGGATCTTAATTCTTGTGGATCACTCAGCTAGCATGCTAGATAAAAGCATTGTTAACATATTACGCAGACGTAATATGAATGATTTACAGAAACGTAAATCTAAAAAATGGCAACAAGCTATAGCAACGGTAGATTGGATAACCGCCCGGTTTCCTGAAAAAAGCTCCTATCAAATTTATGGGTTTAGCGAGATATCTGCGCCAGTGTTACCAAACACTGAGAAAAAATGGCTTAAAGTAGCTAATATAAAACAATTGGAAATGGCTTTTGATAATATGCGAAAGATCGTCCCATCTGGCGGTTCTAGTTTAGAAAACGCATTTCTGGCCGTAGCTTCGTTCAATCCTCCGCCCGACAATATTTATCTTATTACTGATGGACTCCCCACACTTGGTAGCTCGAAACCAACCTCTACAGTAGTATCCGGAAAACAACGCCTAAAATTGTTTGAATCCGCTGTTGAAAGTCTTCCATCCGGCATTCCAGTCAATACTATACTTCTACCGATGGAAGGAGATCCTTTAGCTCCATGGGCTTTTTGGGGTATTGCTGCTGTTACGAAAGGTTCCTTCCTCAGCCCTGCTAGCGACTGGCCATGAAACTGAATAGACGAAGCGAAGAACCCACTAGTATCGCTTTTCTATCGGTCATCACTTGTGGGTTCGGTGCTATCATTCTCCTTTTGATAATCGCTAAATCAGAACCTCCAATTTTGGAAGAAGTCAAAGATGACCCTCTCGTAGATAAAATTAGCGATCTGCAGTCTGAGTTATTCGAAGTCCAATCTATATTAGAAGAAAAGACTCTACTAGCTTCCGAACAAGAAAAAAAATTAAATCTTTTAAAAGGAGAAAACGCGAAGATTGAGAAAGAAATCCAGATAATAACAACCCTAATCGCCAAAAACAGATCAGAAAGGGAGAACCTATCAAAACTTAAGCTCGCTCAACAAACTTTAACGAAAGAAATGCGCAACCTCTATAGACGAAATAAAAAGACCCGTACCGATTTAGTAGGTGGAGTCCCTATAGACAGTGAGTATATAGTTTTCATAATTGACACTTCTGGAAGTATGTTTCGCTACGCATGGCCGACTGTCATAAAACAATTTGAAGATACCTTGAAGGTTTATCCAAAAGTGAAAGGAATACAAATTCTCAACGATATGGGTTCGTACATGTTCCCAAACTATCGAGATTCCTGGATCCCCGATTCAGTCTCTCGTAGAAAAACGATTGTCGACAAACTTAAAACATGGAATGCCTTTTCTAACTCTAGCCCAGCAGAGGGGATTTCAAAAGCCATTGAGTCATTTTACAGCGCTGAAAAAAAAATAAGTCTTTATGTCTATGGCGACGAATTTACGGGTAGTTCTATCAAACAAGTGGTAGAACATGTCGCTAGCGTTAATCGAACCGATGCCTCTGGTAAACCCTTGGTACGAATTCACGCAATAGGCTTTCCTGTTATGCGCGCGCAAGTGCCTCATCTACAACACACTGGAATCAAGTTCGCCACACTAATGCGCGAATTAGCGCTCAACAATGGCGGTACATTCGTCGGGTTAAACGCTTTCAGGTGAGCTTAAAAAATTTTTTTCGGCGCACAATCTGCCTTTGCGTTTTAACAAAATTTTGGCATTACCTCCCTTACAAATAAATCTTGGGTGCTCGGAGTTGCCAAAACCACGATATAATAATTAATACCAATTTCCTGTTTTCTTCTTTCTATTTCAGCAGTGACCTGATCCGGGGTTCCCATCAATGCTACAGGTGAATTTTGAGCTTCAGAAAGATTAGAAAATCCTAGATTCTTTGCTATAGCCTGAAGCTCAGGGTCTTCCACCCTTTCGGAGATTGCCATCAAGGCTAAGCCTCCCAACTCTACGGAGGAGCGTGGCCTATTCTCCATATCCAAGAATTTATGTAAGAGAGCGATCCTTTCCCTTAAAACGTTCATTGTAAATCGGAGAGTCGCCGGTTTATCATTAATAAAGTCCCTTCCGTTCCCAGTGGGGGGAATAATATTTAGAATATCAGCTTCCCTGGCAGCTATCTTTAAAAGACCCGTACCCGAACCACCCAACATCAATGGAATTTTTTTCTGGATAGGACGAGGATTGTTATAAGCTTCATAGATAGAGAAATGTTCTCCGTTAAAGCGCGGCTCGTGAGAAGTGCACATAGCCTTGACCACTTGGATAACCTCATCAAGTTGCTCTAACCGCACTTTCAATGAAGGGAAATCGTATCCGTGAGCTAAATACTCTTTATCCTGCCAGCCCGCTCCCAAACCTGATATAAAACGCCCATCGGAAGCATGGTCGATAGCGGATATGATCTTGGCTAGCAAAGCGGGTGACCTAAAAGAAGCAGAGGCTACTGCTGGTACTAGCTTTATTTTTGTGGTCGCCACGGCGATGGCGGTCAAAGTGGTGAAACACTCTAACTGGTTTGATTTGGGGCTGCCGAGCGGCGAGTAAAAATGATCATTGACCGAGACAGAATAGAATCCGCTTTTCTCATACCTAACTGCAGCGTCAACAGACGCTTTGATACTCCCATCAAGAACATCCGCGTCGGAAAGAAAGATCCCAAATTTCATTTGAACTCCCCTTTAAAAAAGTCTACATTCATTAATAATCCCATTAGTAGCTCAGAAATAAAAGCACTTGCTTGCTGTTGTTCCAAACAACGACTAACCACTTTTTAAGAATAGTAGGTAATAAGACAGCGATGAAAACCTTATCTGGATGGATCTTTGACCTCGACGGCACTCTTACCAAGCCAACTCATGATTTCGACTTTATCAGAGAGTGCCTAAAAGTTCCTGCAGGTGAACTCATATTGGAGTACAGTCAATCCCTACCAATTGAAGAGTCTAAACCACTTTTGAATAAACTATCCAAAATGGAACAGTCAGTGATAAAAAACACTCGAATAGCCGAAGGGGCTAATTCTTTATTAAAATTTCTCCATACCCAATCATATGAAATCGGGATATTAACCCGAAACACCAAAGATAATGCTATCCAAACGCTCATCCATATAGGCTTGTATAAGTTTTTCCGCCCCGAGTTCATAATAGGAAGAGATGAACAGAAGCCAAAGCCCTCGCCAGAGGGGATATCCTATTTATTAAGCAAGTGGAACAAAAAGCTTAATAATGCAGTCATAATCGGAGACTATCGGCTAGATCTAGAAGCTGGGCGAAACGCGGGTATTTCAACTATCCTAATCGGACAAGCTACTGACGAAGACACGGAAAAATTAGCAGACTATCAATTTTCTAATCTATCCAAGTTGAAGAGCTCTTTAGTGAACCAACTCCTATTCTAACAAGAATTAAAGAGGTCTTTATCTAGTGCTACACTTTGAAAAAAAGCTTCTAGGCATCTTAGAAAAGAGCTTAGATGGATTTGAAGCCTTAGAAAGCACGAAGAGACTCACTAGCGGCGCCAGCAGGATAACTTTTGAAATATCTACAATTTGCAAAGGAAAACCAAAAAAGTTAGCACTGAGGATCAACCCAGCGGACTTAAATGAAGACGGGCTAATGTCCCAACGGATAACACCCTCTGTAGAAGCCAAAGTCATGAAATTAGCGCGTTCTGCTGGAATTCCTACACCCAAAATCATTTATATATTCGATGAGGAGGATAATTTAGGCGAAGGCTACTTAATGGACTGGATGGAAGGAGAGTCTGTAGGTTCTAAAATCGCCAGAGGGGAGGAATTTAAAGAGATTCGTCCGGTCCTAGCGAAACAATGTGGCCAGATTCTTGGACGTCTTCATTCGATCGATATTACTTCTGCTGGGCTAGAGGGTTTTCTAGTGAAGTTAAAACCAACCGACTATGTATTACAGCAATACAAGATCTATAAGTCTCTCGGGGTGCAGAGACCTATGATTGAATATGTTGCTAGATGGTTGTTGGAAAACCCTCCTCGAGATAGGCCTCTTTGTCTGGTACATAACGATTTCAGAAACGGAAACTTACTAGTGGACAAGTTGAGCGGCATAAGTGGAGTATTAGATTGGGAAATCGCCCATATTGGAAATCCAATTAGGGACATTGGTTGGTTATGCACGCCTTCCTGGCGTTTTGGAGTTTCCAGCAATACTGTTGGGGGTTTTGGCAAGCTGGAGGACCTATTAGCCTCTTATGAAGCTTCAGGAGGATCGAAGTTAGAGCAGGAAGAGATAAAATTCTGGATGATTTTTGGTTCTTTTTGGTGGGCTGTCGCTTGTCTTCTAATGGAAAAGTCTTATGAAAACGGAGAGGACAAAAGCATTGAACGACCGATAATAGGGAGACGAGTTTCGGAGTGCGAGATGGATTGTGTCAATCTCCTAATTCCAGGTGAGGCAAGTTTTAACCCCAAAAAAATGGTTGAGCACCTAGAAAAACAGCTCGACCCATTATTAGTAACTAGTATAAAGGCATATGTCAAAGAAGAGATACTCCTAAAGGCTAAAGGCAGACAAAAGTTTTTAGCTACCATTGCTTGTAACGCTCTAGATATTACTATCAGAGAATATAAGTATGGCAAACATTTTAAGGAGTCTGAGAAAAAACAACTGGAAAGATTGTTGAAGAGAAAAGGAAATCTTTCTAGTCTGAGATCGGAGATAGCTTCTGCGATACAGCACAAAGATATTTCACTTGGCAGTGAAGGACTGAAACAATATCTTCGTGATTCAACACTTTTACAAATTTTGATTGACCAGCCGAACTATGCGGGGCTAGATGAATTAAAGAATCCTATCTTTTAAATCCCGCACTCATGTCTTGGGATACTATTACCTCTATTAAAAAAGGCCCCTTTTTGCGCATGCTCTGTTCAAACTGTTCTCGGAATTGTTCTACCGTGTGCACTTTGACGGCGGAAACCCCTAAGCCCTTCGCGAGGCTTACCCAATCTAAAGAAGGGTTAGACAGATCGAACATCGACCTTGTTTTATCGGTAGGCTCACCTGCCTTTAGCCTTGAAAGCTCCACATTCAAAATAGCATAACTATCGTTATTTAAGAGTACTATGGTAACGTCCACTTCCTCTCGCGCCATGCTCCACAAAGACTGCACTGTATACATCCCACTTCCATCAGCCTGAAAAGACACTACTTTACGATCAGGACAGGCAATACTGGCACCTAAGCTTACCGGTAAACCTTGACCAATAGAACCTCCAGTAATGGAAAGCCAATCATGTTTAGGAGCTCCCATAGTCTGCGTGTACAACTCCAATCCGCAGGTGATGCCCTCATCGGAGAGAATAGCATCCTCAGGTAATAACTCTGCTATAACCGCTCCAATATTTGCCGGGTTCAAAATATCGCCGACAGGTTCCTTCACAACGCGGCTTTGCTTTTCGCACGTCTTTGGTGCATTTAACTTTTTTGCTAGGCTATCCAAAGCAGAATTCACGTCTTCGTCTACTTTTGCTAGGGTGAGGACTTCGCACTTATCCGGTGCTAACAAACTTTTGACTTCAGGATAAGCAAAAAAGCCCACCGGATTTTTTGCCCCCACTAATATAAGACAATCATAACCCTTCAAAAACTCAATAGCCTGTTCAGCAAAATAAGGCACTCTATTAAGCGACACCCTCCCCTCGCCTCGTTGAAACCTAGCAGCAAAGGTCTCACAAAGAAGAGTTATGTCTCCCATCTGGGAAATTCTACCGGCTATCTCTGTCGATTCTTCGAATAGAGCCTTGCCTCCCATTAGCATAGCAATTTTCTTTCCAGACTGTAGACATTCAGCAACTTCCGAAATTCGTTCATCCGACACCCGTGTAAAGCCATCACTCTCCAAGGACTCATGGCTAACAGCATCTTCCTCCCAAGCATGATTAGCGGGCACAATCACCGTAGCAATTTTACCCCAACCATTTTTAGAAAAAGCTACAGCTTGACTGCCTGCTGCACTTAAGTCCCTCGAAGATTTAGAGATTCGAATGAAATCTGAGTGTAACTCGGCATGGGCCCTTACGTTAGAAGTTAACGGAGCATCATGCTTCAAATGCCACTCAGCGTGGTCACCTACGATATTGACGATCCCTGAAAAGGCCCTCCGAGCATTATGTAGATTCGCCATACCATTGGCATACCCAGGACCTAAATGTAAAAGGGTTACTGCTGGCTTCCTTTTCATTCGCCAGTACCCGTCAGCCGCTCCAGTAACAACCCCTTCAAACAGACATAGAACTGGCCTTATACTATCTGTCTCTCCGATAGCAGTGACTAAGTGCATCTCCGATGTTCCGGGGTTTGCAAAACATACCTCTACTCCACTTTTAACCAAAGTTCCCAAAAGCGCTTTAGCACCATTCATAATGCCTCCTCACTCATCTACTTTAAACTGGAGAACACTTTCCTCTCCAGACTCAATTTTTTTCAAATGAGTTTCTAAATTCAACAACTTCGATAGGGGCACATTATTTTGTATTTTTTTCAAAATAAATGCTTCAGCCCTCTCGATTTCTTCTGCCAAATCGACGACGCTTTGAAAAAAGTTCACGTTTCCAACCACGACCCCATCTTTATCACCGACAACGATATCTCCAGAAGAAACCATTACCCCTCCCACAACCACGGGTTCAAAAGTATTAGAGAGTTTCGAGGAAGCGCCGGCACAAGGGCAAGTATTTCGAGCATAAACGGGAAAATTTAAACCCTCGATACAAGCCACATCTCTGATAGGGCCATCCACGATTACTCCAGATAAACCCCTTCTTTTAGCCTCCGAACAAAATAAGCCTCCCAAGACCGCCCGAGTGCTTGATCTTGCCTCCACCACTAATACCTCTCCCGCCGTAGCCTCATTTAAGCTGCTTAGAACATTGAGAAAATCATCTCCGCAGGATACCACACGGGCCAGGCCGACCATTCCTTCAGAATTCCCGAATTTTCTAATTCCTCCGTCCAAGACCCTTATACTTTTGTTAGCATCAGATAGGGATGAGGTAGATAAAACTTTTAGTCTCTTTAATAATTCATTCATATCTCAACGCCGACAGTTTTTATAGGATAGGGTTGCCAGGTAATATAAAACCTTTTGGGGTGGAAATGAATTATTTTGTGGGACTAGAGATATCACAATTTATTTTAACCACAGCAATCGAAACGCCTATTATTCATTAAGCTAAAAATGTCGATAACCTTTTTGAAAACCCTTTAAAGAAGAACAGATTTCAGAAGCATTTCTACAAACCACGCTATTGCCAGTTACAACCTTTCCTATCGCTGAAATATTAAGGTTTATTTTTTTTCCTATTTCTTTGACTAGCTTAAAGGTATCAACATTAGTAGTAAATGCTAGCTCGTAATCATCCCCTCCCGTCCCTGCATATTCTAAGACTTTTTCCTTAGAACACATAAATTCTAAACTTTTGGAAATGGGTAAGCATTCCATATCTAACTCAATACCAACATGACTCGACAGTGCGATATGTTCCAGATCAGCTATCAGCCCATCTGAAATATCAATAGCGGAATTCAGGTAAGCTTGAGCCATTGACGCAAACTCGACTCTGGGAGTAGGACGATGGTATCTTTGAAGCAAATAATCTACCTCATCTCCTTTCCTATCCGAACCCAAAAAATCCAATGCTGCCCGAGCATCTCCTAAACATCCTGAAACCCCCACAACGTCACCCACTCGCGCTCCTGACCTCTGTATGGCCTTCCCCTCTATTTTGCCAACAACTTGCAAGGTAATCACTAAAGGCCCTTTTGTGGTGTCTCCGCCGATAAGCGAACATCCATACTCGTTTAGGGCTTCAGCCAACCCGTCGGAAAAGCCCTTCAACCAGGCGGTCTCAGCACTTGGCATCGAAATAGCCAAAGTTGCAAATTTCGGAACTGCTCCAACAGCTGCCAAATCACTCAGATTCACAGCGACCGCACGATAGCCTAAGTCTGCGGGACTAATGCCAATGGGGAAATGTGTCCCCTCAATCAGAGTATCAGTCGAGAGGGCGTACTCTCCCTCTTCAAATCCAACTATTGCAGCATCATCGCCAATACCACGTAAAACCCGCAAATTGGATGTGGAAATACCCTTAAAAAAGCGGTCGATTATTTCAAATTCAGTCACGTTTTTATAGCTTCTCTAAACTATCGATAACTTCTTTCTTTCAAGGCATCCAAAACACCATTCACATATTTAAATCCGTCGACCGTTCCAAAGCGTTTACAAAGCTCGATACTTTCATTGATTACCACTGTAGAAGGAATTTTTTCTTCTCTCAACTCCAAAGCTCCAATCAACAATATACTTCTCTCTACAACTTGAATCCGTTCCCAATCCCTATCCAAAACATTTTGTAAGTCAGATTTAAGTTCCTTAAAACATTGTACAACGCCCGTTATAACCTCAATGAAATAGCTCTTATCGGCTTTTCCAAGCTCTCTCTCTAAATCAAATTCCAAAAGCAAGTCATCCACGTTTAAAGCTGTCATTTGCCATTGATATAAAGCCTGAACCGCGAGCCTTCGCGCTAAGACTCGCTTATACATTTCTATCTAGACCTGCTCTAAAAGTGAGATCATTTCTATTGCTGTAACGCCAGCTTCATAACCCTTATTTCCGGCTTTAGTGCCGGCTCTTTCGATTGCCTGTTCTATAGTATCAACTGTTAACACACCGAAAATCACAGGCACTCCTGTCTCGAGCGCCGCATTGGAAAGGCCTTGCGCACAGGAGTTAGCTACCAACTCGAAATGAGCAGTGTCTCCTCTGATTACTGCGCCTAAAGCTACGATAGCAGAGAACCTAGCTGTCTTCGCCGCCTTGCTTGCAACTAAAGGCAGCTCAAATGCTCCTGGTGTTCTAAAGATTGTTACTTCTATCCTTCCCTCGCTGTGTCTATTTAAAGCATCCAGACACCCCGCCTCGAGCTTATCTACTATGAAGTGATTAAATCGAGAACAAATGATTCCTACTTCCACTTTTTTTGATACCGTCGCCTGCCCTTCTATCTGCTTTATTTTTTTCATCGAAGTATCCTTAACTTAATCCAACGTGTCCTATAACCTCTAATCCGAAGCCAGATATTGCATGATACTTATGAGCATGACCAAGTACTCTCATTTTACGCACTCCAATGTCACTAAGAATCTGAGCTCCAAGACCTATTCTACGCCAGTCCATTTGATGGCTATCACTCTTCCCCAACGATTCAGTCCGAAAATTATCAGAGTGTTTATTTATAGCAGAAATTATATCTTCGTTCTTTAGTTGATTTGCTAAAATAACTAGAACTCCGCTTTGTTCAGTGTCAAATCGAGTTAATATATTCTTCAACTGTCTCGTAGGGTCGGATTTAATGACAGCATTAAGTTCATCAAACGGACTATGAGATTGAACACGAACTAACGGAGGAATTTCCGGGTTTACCTGGCCTTTTATCAAAGCAATATGCAAGCCTTCATGTAGGGCATCTTCATATGCTACTAGTTGAAATGGTCCAGATTGAGTATCTACTACGGTAGAGGCAACTCGCGTGATCGTTTTTTCATTCTCTGCTCTGAAACGAATTAAATCGGCAATAGTTCCAATTTTTAGATCAAATTTTTTTGCAATTTTTTCCAAATCCGGTCGTCTCGCCATAGTGCCATCATCATTGAGTATTTCTACTATCACAGCAGCAGGCTCTAAATTCGCAGCCCGCGCAAAATCACAACCCGCTTCCGTATGGCCAGCCCGAGTTAGTACTCCCCCTTCTTGCGCCATCAAAGGGAAGACATGCCCCGGTTGACAAATATCTGAAGGAGAAGCCTGATCCTTAATAGCAGCCTCTATAGTACGAGCTCTATCGGCGGCAGATATACCTGTCGTCACCCCTTCCGCTGCTTCTATGGACAGGGTGAAATTGGTAGAATGCAAGCCTCCGGCATTGCTTACCATAAGTGGTAAATTCAACTGCTGACATCTCTCTTCGGTAAGAGTGAGACAAATTAAACCCCTACCATGCTTGGCCATAAAATTTACATGCTCAGCGGAGCAGTGCTGTGCAGCAATAATGAAGTCTCCCTCATTTTCTCGATCCTCGTCGTCCATGATAATGATCATTTTACCAGCTGCTATATCTTCGATTAGTTCCTGTGTAGTATTTAAAGGCATACAAATCATTACCATTTAGAAAAAACAAATTTATTAATCATGGGCATATTCTTCCCCAGACTAGTGCTCAAACAGCCCCTTATTTACCAAATCTTTCGCCGATTAGTCGATCTAAGTACCTGGCTATTATATCTATTTCCAAGTTCACTGCTGAACCGCGATCTAAACTGCCCAACGTTGTCACTGATAGTGTGTGGGGTATTGTCATAAAAGTAAAATTATTCTCGGAAACCGTATTTACAGTGAGACTAACTCCATCAACACAAGCAGAACCCTTTGCTGCAAAGTAACGTGAGAGTACTTGAGGAACTTTTACAGTAAACTGAATGTAATCTCCTACTTCCTCTACAGATTCGACCTCTCCCAAACCATCTACGTGGCCAGTTACGATATGTCCTCCAAAACGAGAGTCGGCTTTCATCGCCTTCTCTAAATTCACTAACCCCCCTTCAATCTTATTACCTAAGCTAGTCTTTGACAAAGTCTCTAAGGACACATCCGCATCAAATTGACAGTCATTTAAACTTATAACTGTCAGACAGACTCCCGAGACAGCTATAGAGTCGCCCAAGGCGACATCAGAGAGATCGAAATCTTTCGAATCAATCCCAATAGTCATAGCATCGGAAGTTTTTTTCTTAACGGACAATTCACCAATAGCGGTTACTATTCCAGTAAACATTTCAATTAATTCCCTCTTCTTTTTTTCCGAATACCAATTTAACGTCTCTACCAACGACGCTCTCCTCCCGCAAATCTAACTGAAGAGCATCAGCCAATATATTTGGTGAGGGGATATTTAAGGCTTTTCTCCCATTAAACCCAATAATTTTAGGTGCTAGAAAGACTATCAATTCATCCCAGAGTCCTTGTCGTAAAAAACTGCCAGTCAACTGGCTACCAGCCTCTATCAAAAGCTCGTTGATCTGCAGGTTAGCCAGTTTCTCCAACACCATTTCAAGATTAAGACCGCTACCTAGGATGTCACAGTTAATTACCTTAGCACCCATGATCTCTATCTCTTTTCTTTTATCCAAATTCGTTGAGGCGGTAAATATATACGATTGCCCATTTTCATTGAATAGCTTTTCGTCTCCAAGAAGCCTCAGGTCAGTATCCAAAATTATCCTGTGGGGCTGGCGGCCTAGTGTTTCCAGACTAGGATCCCTCACATTAAGCATCGGATTATCTGATAAAACCGTACCTATCCCAGTTAAAACCCCACAAGCTTCTGCTCGCAACCTTTGAACATCAAGCCTGGCTTCTTCACTAGTAATCCACTTACTTTCCCCCGAAGAAAGAGCAGAATTGCCATCGAGGCTCATGGCTACTTTGACCCTGATTTTTGGCATTCCGATTCGCATTCTTTTCTCAAAGCCAATATTTAGATGACTTGCCAATTCTTTTCCGAACTCAGATACCACTTCAATACCATTTTTCTTGAGCACGGCAGCTCCCCGACCAGCCACCTTGGGGTTTGGATCTTTTCTTGCGTATATAACCCTTTTTACTCGGGCTTTTTGTAGAGCCTCTGTACAAGGACCGGTTCGACCATGGTGGCAGCAAGGCTCTAGCGTGACATATACATCCGAACCCCCAGCTCTCTCTTTGGCTTCTTTAAGGGCTATAATTTCAGCGTGCGGCATGCCAGCTTTTAAATGACTCCCTCTCCCAACAACTGACCCTTCATTAACAATCACACATCCCACCATGGGATTTGGACTTACAGAAAAACGACCCTTTTCAGCAAGTCTTATTGCTTCTTCCATATATTTCAGCTCTGGCCAATCCATCAGGCTGATACCGAGCTATAAACATTAGAAGACATCATGACCTCAGCGCTCCCTCTTTATGAGTTCTAACTGACCTCCTGAATCTCCTCCGGGGAGCTCGTCTTCCAACCGCTGAACCTCGTCGAGAAATGATCTCACATCCTCAAAACTTCTATAGACGGACGCAAATCGCACGTAGGCTACATGGTCAAGGTTCTTTAAGGCCTCCATCACTAATTCTCCTACATAGGTTGATTTCAACTCACGCTCTCCGTTTTCTCTCAACCTACTTTTTATCAGACTTACTTGATGATCCACCTGATCCAACTCCACTGGCCTTTTCTCGAGTGCTTTCACTATTCCAGAGCGTAGCTTATCTTCATTAAATGCCTCTCGTCTCCCGTCATTTTTTACTATTCTAGGCAAACTAAGCTCAGCAGTTTCATAAGTAGTGAAGCGCGCACTACAGACAAGACATTCCCGTCTTCGCCTTATTTGCTCACCATCTCCTAACAACCGAGAGTCAATCACTCTTGTGTTAGATTCAGGACAGAAGGGACATTTCATTTAAAGTACTCCTGAATTTAGCCGATAGTTACCGACCATACTCTTCAGACCAGTTCTTTTATCGGTAAACAGGAAATTCGGAACAGAGCTCTAAAACTTTCTGTTTAACTTTACCAATTTTCTCCTCACTCTCGCAATCATCCAAAATATCACATATCCAATTTGCAATTAATTTAGCTTCCGTTTCTTTAAAGCCTCGCGTCGTCATAGCGGGCGTTCCCAATCGCACACCACTCGTAACGAAAGGAGATTTCGTATCATTCGGAACGGTATTTTTATTAGCTGTTATATTCGCCTTCCCAAGGGCGTGCTCAGCTTGTTTTCCGGTCAATCCTTTCTTCGTAAGATCTAACAATAACAAATGATTGTCAGTCCCACCGGATACCACTTGGTAACTCCGTTCCCTAAAAATTTCTACCATAGCTTTCGCGTTTGCAACAACATCTGTCTGATATTCGACAAAGTCAGGCTGCATTGCTTCTTTGAAAGCTATAGCCTTCGCAGCGATAACATGCATCAGCGGACCACCCTGGGAACCAGGAAAAACTGCGGAGTTGAGTTCTCTATCCAAATTGCTTCTTTTGCCTCCCAAAATCATTCCTGACCGAGGTCCTCTAAGTGTTTTGTGTGTTGTTGTAGTAACCACATCGACTAATTCTATTGGACTAGGATAAATCCCCGCTACAATCAAGCCTGCAACATGAGCTACATCGGCTAACAGTTTACTATCGACTTCATCGGCTATTTCTTTAAGCGCGGCCCAATCGAGCACTCGAGAATAAGCCGAGAATCCAGTTACGATAAGTTTCGGTCTGTGCTTCAAAGCCAATTCTCTGATTTGGTCATAATTGACTAGGCCAGTATATGGATCCACACCGTAATGTATTGCATTGTAAATTTTCCCTGAAAAGTTTACAGGCGAGCCGTGAGTTAAATGACCCCCATCTGAGAGACTCATTCCCAATACCGTAGCACCGGGCTCTACTAATGCCAGATAAGCCGCAGCGTTCGCTTGAGAACCAGAGTGCGGCTGTACATTAGCGTAAGTCGCATTAAAAATTTTTTTTGCTCTTTCTATCGCTATTAATTCAACCACATCCACATGTTCACACCCTCCATAATAGCGTTTGCCTGGGTAGCCTTCTGCATATTTGTTAGTGAGTTGCGAACCTACGGCTTCTAAAACAGCCTTGCTCGCATAATTTTCTGAAGCAATTAGCTCAATGTGCATCTCTTGGCGCGTATTTTCTTGGAGCATAGCTTCCCAAACTTCAGTATCTGATTGAGCGATTGTCGATTTTGTATTTAAACTCATAAAAAGTAATACCGTAAATATTCTTATGTTTATCCTTACCTATGAAGTAATCGTTTTATGGGCGCAATGTCAATTTAATAACCCCAAGAAGAAGCAAACATAAAGCTGAGTGAGTGAAAAATTTCTTTAAGTCAAAAGACATGACCTATATTGTCATTATTAACTATAAAGGCCGATAAAACAACGTGTTATCGACAAGAAATGTGCTTAAAAATTTGAAAGGGGGTATCAGTCTGTGGGATTGTTCGCCTGATCAAAATTTGCGATAATCTTTTTGGCGTCGCTAATCTTGGGCATTTTACTTTTGCTGTAATTACGATTTTGATGAAAATGAATAGAACCGGTAAACTTATATCCAACTTGCTAAAATGTTTTCTTATTTAACCATTTCAATAAGAAAGTTAAGACAAAGATAAACAACTGGAATATAAACCTTGGGCAGCACTGAAATTTTCTTCGATAGAGCAAGTAGTCTCATGTCCCGCCTGGAAAAGCTATTTGGACCACCCCCACGCGATCAGTTAAATAAATCTGTTGCTTGGCGCTGGCGCAAAACGAAAAATGGTAACTACTTAGAAGCCATTGAAAACTTCGACTCAATACATCTAAAAGACCTACTGTTTATAGAGCGACAGAAAGAAGCTATAGAGAGAAATACCTCTCAATTTCTCAAGGGATATCCATCTAATAATGCCCTTTTATGGGGTCCTCGAGGCACTGGCAAGTCTTCGCTAATCAAAGCTCTTTTAAACGACTACTCCGAACAAGGACTTAGGTTAGTGGAAGTAGAAAAATCTTCTTTAACCGACTTGCCTGAAATAATAAGTAGACTGAAGGAGGGCAAACAGCGTTATATAATTTTCTGTGATGATCTCACCTTTGATGAACATGATCCCTCCTACAGAACATTGAAGAGCGTCTTAGATGGCTCCGTATTAAACACTTCTAATACTATAATTTATGCCACTAGCAATCGTAGGCACCTTGTCCCAGAAAATCATAGTGATAACGTTGGGAGTAAAATAATAAATAACGAACTTCACCATTCTGAAACAGTGGAAGAGAAAATATCTTTATCGGAACGATTTGGAATTTGGCTATCATTTCATCCTTACCCACAAGGTCAGTATATAGAATTAGTAAATCATTGGATTGATTTTTTCGAGCCGACTACTGACACGAATGAGTTGAGAAAGATTCAAAGTTTGGCACTAAAATGGGCATTAGAAAGAGGCTCGCGGAGCGGTAGAACCGCCTACCAGTTCGCGAAAGACTGGGCCGGGCGAAAAAAACTTAAGGAGCTAGAGAATTGACTACAGAAGAAGTTCAAAAGATATATAGGCATTCGAGCTTGTTAGCGGACCTCACCGATGTATCCCGTGCCGCAGACAGAATAGCCAATGAAGTTTCTGCTAAACTTGAAAAAAGTTTTCCTATAGTAGTTGCGATAATGAATGGTGGATTGCTACCCCTCGGATTAATTCTTACAAAACTCGATTTTCCTTTGGAAACCGACTACATCCATCCAACAAGATATAACAATTCAACCTTAGGAGGAAAACTCAAATGGATACGAAAGCCTCCAAGCGCTTTCTGTGGACGAACTATCTTGTTAGTGGACGATGTACTTGATAATGGAGAAACGCTGGAAGAAGCTGTAAAAGCCTGTGAATCTACTGGAGCAAAAAGGGTCTTGACTGCAGTTTTAGTTGAAAAAGATATCTCACAGAGAAAAGGTTTATTGAAATCTGATTTCTACGGGCTTAAGTTGCCCAATCGTTATCTGTTCGGATGCGGCATGGACTATAAAAAATGCTTTAGAAATGCGCCGGGCATATTTGCTTTACCGGTGGACTATTCATGACTTTAGCTATAATAGGGGGAACAGGTTTTGATCAGTTAGAAAGCATGGAAAAAACCCGAACCCACGAAATTAATACGGTTTGGGGAAGGCCTTCTGACTGCATATACGAAGGACTTTTAGGAAGTAAGAAGATCCTATTCCTGAGGAGACACGGTGGAGAAAGAAAGTGTCCTCCCCACAAAATAAACTATCGAGCGAATATCGCTGCCCTAGAACTCTTAGGGGCTACTTCGGTTATCGGAACTGCAGCAGTCGGAGGTATCGGTATTGATGTGGGAAGAATCCTGATCCCAGATCAGCTCATCGATTACACGCATTCCAGAGAATCAACTTTTTTCGAGGGTGGGTTGGGGCCCCTAGAACACATAGACTTCACACATCCTTACAATAGTGAGCTCCGAAAAAAAATAATAAGAGCGGCATCAAGAAAGTCAATAAAGGTAATTACCTCTGGAACATATGGAGTAACACAGGGACCTAGATTAGAAACCGCCGCAGAAATCCAGAGATTAGCAAATGATGGTTGTAATATTGTTGGCATGACTGGTATGCCAGAGGCGGCCTTAGCAAAAGAGAAAGACATGCCTTACGCAACAATATCGGTCATTGTAAACCCTGCTGCCGGACTTACTAATGAAGAGCTCGTCTTATCCGATATGCTAAGTGTGTTGTCCGAAGGTGGGAAGACATGCATAAACATACTTAAGGCGATAGAAGATTAGTCACCATCTGAGGCCTGATCCACCGGAGAAACCATCAACAAAGCGCCAAATGACGGGTGATCAAAATAATTCAATTCGTTCAATTTTATCTTCCTAGACTCCTTCATGCGAACTAACCCATTAACGCTACCAAAAACAAAATCCAGATCGACATATAACAGCTGAGACACCCTAATTCCCACTAAACCTTGTAGGATAGCAATTGTAGGACTGGTGAAAGCCTTGCTCAATTTAGCGGTGTCTCGAAAATTTAGTTTGTTTTCTATTGAGAAAATACGGATGGGTTCTGATTCCAGATAGACATACTCAAATTCGTTGCCTTCCGGTCTACCGTGATTCCAACCTTCAGAAAAAATAATCTTTAAATCAGGATTTGTTTCAAATTTAGATTCTAAATTCAGTTTTTTTTGTTCATTAGCCAACACCTGATAAGGTACAGGAAATATATTTGGCCCCATCTCCTCAAGGCCATCAGGAGGCCTTTTAAGAGGATTGTTGATTGGAAAAGAAGGCAAGGACTCAAGCTCCGAAAAAAATTCTTCCTCGAAAGAAATCGAGTTTTTATTTGAAAAAACTAAAACTTCAACTTGGTAGGTCCTTGCGTGGAGAGATATAGGAAATATAGTTACCAAAAAAAAGACTACAAAGGAATTAAAATCTGTTTTCATTGCGTGAGATCCAAAGTATTAGAGATGAATTCAAGTTCTTTCAATCTATCATTCCCTTCTGGGAGTAGTTTAGAGATAAGAAGAGTTTGTGGATCCCTCATTTTATAATCAACAGAAGACTCCAATAGATTAAGAATTTTACTTGGTGATACGGGAGTCTCGGGATAAAACTCTAACCTACCGCCCCTAGTGCCTAAATCAATTTTTTTAACACCAATTTTTTTCATGCCAAGTTTTGCTTTCGAAATACTGAATAAATTTTGTACTTCATCACC
>MDTD01187630.1_pt1 | contig 41575 bp, 32 predicted proteins | sample 811221 | NCBI WGS metagenome assembly MDTD01 (sample SAMN05326646, study PRJNA326480) | marine metagenome | isolation source: seawater | place: Pacific Ocean: South West | collected 2011
ATCTACTCGATCAACGAGGCCTATGCGGACCGGTTCCCGGATGGGTATCGCGACTACCTCAAGTGGGCGCATGACAATGGATACACCAGTCGCTACATCGGTTCGATGGTCGCGGATGTTCACCGAACGCTCATCAAGGGCGGTGTCTTCATCTATCCGCAGACGACCGATCGGCCCGAAGGCAAGCTCCGCTACCTCTACGAAGCCATGCCCATGAGCATGCTGATCGAACAGGCTGGTGGGCGCTCGATAGCGGCCGCCGGTACCAGACTTCTCGATGTCAAACCAAGTTCGCTTCATGAACGAATACCGGTCGTGATGGGTTCCTCCGAAGAGGTCCAGCACGTCGAACGATTCCTGTCCAAAGACTGAGTTCATTTCCCCTGAATCCCAGAAAACGAAAGTCCAACTGCGATGAGTACCGCCACCGCCAGCTGCGTCACCCTTCCCCGAAACGAGAATCAGGCTCTTGCCATCGGCCAGTACGCCTGCGATTTCATGAGTGGATCGCTGGGCGAGCCATCCGATGCCGTCAAGCACCGGACCATCCAGTTCTTCACGGACAGCGTGCTCTGTGGACTCTCCGCTCTGGCACTGCAGACCAATGCACCATGCGTGCTTCGTGACGAGGCACTCGACTATCCCGCCGAAGGTGGGGCCACCGTGTTCGGATCGACTACGACGGTCGCGCCCGAGAAGGCCATCCTCGCCAACGCCAGCGCCGTTCGCGAGTGGGACAGCAATGGAACCAACTTCGGATACAACCCGGCGCTCGGTCATACCGCCGGCGAGTTCGGACACAACGACTTCTACGCCGTGCCGATAGCGGCGGCTCAAGTGGGTGGTCTCGATGGAGCAGCAGCCCTTCGCGGCATGATCTGCCTCGATGAGATCCGAGGTCGACTGGCCGAGGTCTTCAGTCTCAAGTCCTACAAGATCGATCACGTCGTGCATGGCGCGATCGGTTCCGCGGCCGTCTACGGCGCCATGCTCGGCGCGACGCCGGAACAGATCGAGTCGGCCATCGGAATGGTGGTGGCGCACTACATCCCGTGGCGTGCCATCCGGGCCGGAAAGCAGCTCTCGGATTCGAAGGGCGCTTCGGCCGCGATCAGCAGTGAAGTGGCCATCATGTCGATCAAGCGATCGATGAAGGGTTTCATCGGACCCAAGGACATCTTCCGCAACCCCGAGGCGATCTGGCGACAGTTCGAGCCGACCGATGGGGATAGCCCGTTCGATCTTGTGCTCTCGACATCCGGTGACGACTTCGCCGTGATGGGCATGCACTTCAAGCTGGGCCTGTACGAGCACCAGTCCGCCGGCGCCCTCCAGGGACTGATCGATCTGATCTCGGCCAACCCGACCGTGCTCGAGAATCCGGATTCGATCAAGGGCATCACCATCGTCGCCTACGAACCGGCATTCGGCATCATCGGTGATCCGGCCAAGCGCAGTCCCAAGACGCGGCAGAGCGCCGACCACTCGATGGTGTACATCGTCTCGACCATGCTGCGAAAGGCCATCGAGATGGCGTCCGAGAACGGTAGCGGCGCGTTGGCCGACGGCAACGACGAATGGTGGAAGCTCCTGATGCTGGCGCCGGCCGACTATGGCCGTGATGCGATCAACGACAAGGCGACCCATGCCCTGATGGACAAGATTCACTTCGAGCATGGTGGCCAGGAATACGACGACCGGTATCCGGACGGCATTCCGACATCACTGGTGATCGAACTGGACGACGGCAACAAGCTCGACAGTGGGCTGGTCATGTATCCATCGGGTCACGCCCGCAACACGACCGCGGATCTCGAGGACATCCTGATGCACAAGGCGGGATTGCTCGGAGCGTTGGCCATGGAGGATTCCGGAACGATCATCGATCGTTGCAACAACATCGAATCCGCTGGTTCGCTGGATGATCTCTGGGATGTGACCATCCTGAAGGGTGATTCCGTCGACTGACTGATCACTCGGTCGCGGTCTCGGTGGCTGGTGAACCGACTTCGGCACCTGGTGTCGAGTTGACCAGATCCTGCATCCATGGGCCCATGAAGTACATGGCGATCACGATTCCGATGAGTCCCAGAAGAAGAACGATCCAGACGGCGACCTTTCCGGGTCCCTGAGGTCCCTGTTGTTGTGATGAGTCGTTCATTGGGTTGCTCCTTGCTGGGGGTGTGGAGGAATCCTATCAGGCCTTCCAGACGCCGCGGAGGTTCGTCCAGCTGAAACCGATCAGCGAGACGGCGAACATCAGCAGACCCATCCAGGTCAGGAAATGACCGTTGCCCATGATCATGAAGACACATCCGGCGATACCGATGGCGGCCGTGAGGGATGCCAGAATCAGATTGACTCGGGACTTGTCCGCCTTGCCGGTCCATTCGGACTTCGGACGGAGCAGTTTCATCTTCTCGAGATCCGACAGACTCATTCCTCGGGCTCCTTCGATGTCATGAAGTCGATCACCTGCTGGGTTGTGAAGCGAGCTCGACCCGAGCGGAGCTTAACGAGCAGCAGCGGACCGTCCCAGGCTGCCGCGACACCACGGTGGAGGGCTGTGAAGGAGCGTCTCTGTCGCCAGGTCTCGGCAGCTGCGCCGATGATCAGAAGATCGGCCGCCTGGGCCGCGTTGACGATGCTGCCCACGACGTCGGATGACGATTCGAATCGGAGATCGATCGGAAGTCCTAGATTGGGGGAACGAACCGGTTCAGCGGGATCGGAGATGTTGAAGATGCCCGAACGTAGATCCTCCCTGATTCGATCCTCGTTCTCCTCCGAGCGAAGGACGCGAAGCAGTTCGATCCAGGTCGATGGTCCCGCCAGCGATTCGGCCACATGGATGGCGAACTGGGCCTGCTTGGGGTTGGCTACCGGTATCAGGATTCGCTCCGGTGTCTCGGGTGCCTTGCCGCGTACGACTATCGTGTCCGCATCGGTGTTGCGAAGCACCGTGTCGAGTTCGGTGCCCAGGATTCGGGCTCTGGGTCCGTGTCGTCGTCCGCTCCATCCCATGACGAGCGCGTTGATCTTGCGATCGCGGATGGTGTCGGCGATGGACTTGCCGGGATCGCGACTCAATCGAACGAGTCCGCGGACATCGTGTCCCGTCTCGACGGCATGGTTGGTGGCGGTCTCGACGACCTTCCGACCTTCCTCAACGAAGCGTCTGGTCGACCAGTAGGGCGTCTGTTCCGGAATGGAAACGACGTTCAGGGCGATGACATCACCCGAGTCCGGTGCCACGAGTCGAGTCGCCAGATCGACCAGCGGTCCGGCGGTCTCCGGGTTGGCGACGGGAACCAGGATTCTGTAGTTGGATTCACGCGATGTGCCCGCACTCTGCTCGAAGGCGATGGCCGACGACCTGAACTCGTGTTCCTGACCACGTGCATAGAGGAAGTAGACGGCCAGTCCGGCGGTGATCCATCCGGCCGTCAGGGCGAGCGTCATCGGTTGCGAAGCCAGCAGCCAGACGGCGATACCGACCTGTCCGACGGCGGCCACGATCGGAACGACTGGATAGCCTGGTACGACGTAGCCGTATCGAAGCTTGTCGCCGTACTTGCGGCGGATGGTGATCGATGAGACGTTCACTCCGGCGAACACCAACAAGAACATGGCGCAGGTGGCGCCGGCGACCCGTTCGGCATCGAGTGCCAGAGCCACGGTGATGATGATCACGCCGCTGGCCATGAGCGCGACGGTGGGGGTCTTGGTCTTGCTCGAGATCTTCGCCATGCCCCTTGGCAGATAGTGATCCCGGCCCATCGCGAAGGACACGCGTGTGGACGAGAACGTGGTGGCGTTGAGGGCGCTCATCGTCGAGAGGATGGCGCCGATGACCAGCAGGATGCCGCCGAGTCCCCAGGGAAGGAAATCATTGGCGGCCACAGCCACACCGGTTTCACCCAGTCCCGCGAGATATCGCCAGGTTTCCGAAGCGGCCCAACCGGTGTCGGCAAGGACATCCTCGGGTATGCGCATGGCACCGATGCAGACGATGGCCACGAGTATGTAGATGGGTATGACGATCAGAAGCGAGTAGAAGACGGCGCGTGGGATGTTGCGACGCGGGTTCTCGACCTCCTCGCCGGCCTGGACGATGATCTCGTAGCCCTCGAAGGCGATGAAGGTCAGTCCCATGGCGACCAGTACGCCGCTGAAGCCGTTGGGCATGAACGGTATGTAGGTCTCGGAGACGGCGACGTTTCCGGTGGCTCGCAGCATCGCGATGAGGCCGGCCGCGATGAAGATGGCGATCACGACGATCTTGGCGACGGTGATGATGTTGCCGGCCTTGCCCGTCTCCTTGGAACCTCGGTAGTTGATCCACAGGAAGATCAGACAGATGAAGAGGGTGAGTCCCTTCACGTATGGCCAGGCGGGCATGCCGAAGAGCGTGCCGTGTCCGTGACCATCGGCGCCGGTCGGTGCTTCGCCGAGTCCGAAGATGACCTGCAGTCCCCAGACGATGTAGGTGCCGAAGATCACCGCGTAGAGCGACCCGGCGACGGCATGGGCGAGCCAGTCCATCCATCCGGCGAGGAAGGCGGAGGGGCCGGGCAGACCGAAGCGAACCCAGAGGTAGCCACCACCGGCGGCGGGGATGGCGCTGCCGAGTTCCGCGTAGACCATGGCGGTCATCAGCGTGAGTATGCCGTTGAGGCAGAAGGCCAGGATGAGGGCGGGTCCGGCATGACCGGCGGCGATGCCGGTGAGTGCGAAGATGCCGGCACCGATCATGGCGCCCACGCCGACCATGGTGATGTCGAAGAGACGCATGTCGCGAGCCAGTTCGGTCACAGGACCGCTGGACTGCGATTGGGGGGGCATCACGGGTGCGGATTCAGTGCCAGTCATGCGGGTCAGATTGTACCGGAGGGTGAATCAGCCGCTTGGGAACAGGGCCTTGACCAGATCCTCGATGCCCTGGCCCTTGGTCGCGATCGTCTCGCAGATCGGACGACCCGTGCTGATGTCCAGCAGCTCGCGAGCCAGCTTGGCTTCACCGGCATGATCGGCCTTGTTCAGGATGAACACATCAGCGATCTCGAGGATACCGGCCTTGTCCATCTGGACCGAATCGCCCATGCCGGGCACGACGACGACCGCCGTCTGATCGACGTGGTCACGGATGGCCACATCGCTCTGACCGGCACCGACCGTCTCGACGATGACCTTGTCCCAACCAGCACCACCGAGAATCTCGATGATGTCGGACAGATGGGCATAGTCCTCGCCGACGATCGCGAAACTGCGATAGAAGCAGTCCTCGTCGACCTCGTTGAAGTCCACTCGAAGACGGTCACCAAGCAGGGCACCGCTCGTGATGGGACTCATCGGATCGAAGGCGATCACGGCGACCTTCTCGCCGGCTCGATGCATCTCGTTGGCCATGGCGGCCACAAGCGTCGACTTGCCGGCACCCGGTGAACCCGTGAGACCGATGACGCGATCGGGACGCTTTCGCGGCGCCGAGGAGACGTCCTTGCCTGTGACCAGCTGCGACAATGTCCGACCAAGCCTGGCGGAACTGTCGTCGGAATCGAGATCGGTGTAGTCGGTCGTGGCCGCCCTCACGGAGTCGACGATGTCCTGCATCGTCGTTCCGGTATGGAATACGGAATTGACGCCGGCATCCAGCATGCCCTGGACATCCTCCTGAGGAATGATGCCGCCGATGTTGATCGTCATGTCGGGTCGACCGACCTTGCGGCACTCCTCGATCAGACGAGGCACCAGAACATTGTGGGAATTGCTCATCATCGAGGCCGCGATGCAATCGACGTCCTCGTCGCGAGCCGCGATGGCAAGGCTTCTTGGCGTCTGCCAGAGGCCGGAGTAGATCACATGGATGCCGCTGTCGCGCATCGCCCGGGCGATGAGCTTCACACCACGATCGTGACCATCGAGGCCCATCTTGCCCAGAAGGACGCGGGGACGATGCAGCAGATCGCCACAACGATCGACCTTCTCGAGAACACTGGTTGGCTCGGTTGTTGCCTTGGCCATGAGACCCGAATGATAATCGTCTCCGGCTTCGATGTGAAACCCGGACTGGATCCATGGCTCCCGGGATCGCGAAACGCCTTCGCTGGAGGGGTATACTCGGCACCCATGTCCACAACGACCACCAAGCATCCATCCCCGGACCCCCGGACCGCGATCAGCACAGCCTTCTCGGAAGCCATCGAAAAGACTCTCGGCAGCGACTTCGCCGACGCCGATCCACTGATCCGGAACACTACCAATCCCGAGATGGGGGACTTCCAGTGCAACGCCGCCATGGGGCTCGCCAAACGTGTGGGCAAACCACCACGTGATCTGGCCCAGGAACTGATCGATGTCGTGGAGCTGGCGGACATAGCCGACACACCGGAGATCGCCGGGCCCGGTTTCATCAACATACGACTCAAGCCCGAGACGCTCGCGAACGCTCTGGCGGGAATGGACGACGAGACGCTGGGTGTGAAGACGAGCGACGACACCCGTCCAGTCGTCGTCGATCTGTGTGGCGTGAACGTCGCCAAGCAGATGCACGTGGGTCATCTTCGATCGACGATCATCGGAGATTCGCTGGCCCGTGTCCTCGAGCGAAGGGGCCGGATGGTTCTCCGCGAGAACCATCTTGGTGACTGGGGTCTCCCGATCGCCATGGTGCTCCACCGGCTTCGTGAGAACGGAACCGATCTCGATGCCCTGACGCTGACGGAACTCGATGCGGCCTACCGGGATGCCCAGGCGGGCGCGAAGGGTGATGCCAAGGGACTCGAAGCCGCCCTAACCAGACAGTGCGGACCACATCGAGTCGCCGAACTGGAAGCACAGCAATCCGGTTCCGATGAACAGCGCAAGGCCGCGTCCGAGACGCTGGTCGCGCTCCAGCAGGGCGACGAGGAACTCGTCCGCGACTGGAACAAGCTCATCGATGTCACCATGCGGGCCGTCTACGAGGCCCTGAATCTCCTGAATGTCAGCATGGGACCCGACAACAACCGCGGCGAATCCTTCTACAAGGACTCCCTTCACTCGGTGATCGAGTACTTCGAGTCGAACAAGCTCTGTCGAACGGATGACGGGGCACTGGTCGTCGACTTCGACGATCGCAAGCGACCGTTGTTGATCAGAAAACGAGATGGTGGCTATCTCTACGCCACCAGCGATCTGGCCGCCCTGCGACACCGAACCCAGGAAACCGGAGCCGGTCGATGCATCTACGTCGTCGATGCCCGGCAACGCGACCACTTCCGTGACGTCTTCGACGCGACCAGGCAGGCGGGGTGGGGACGAACATCGGACGGTCACGATGTCGAACTCGTGCATGTTCCATTCGGTTCCATCATGGGACCGGACAAGAAGCCACTCAAGACACGAAGCGGGACCAACCTGACTCTGGCTTCGCTTCTGGCCGAAGCCATCGAACGGGGCACGCGTGAAGTCAAGGCCCGTTCCGAGAACCCTTCGGCGCCGACTCATGGTCTCGATGATGAATCGATCGCGCAGATCGGTCGTGATGTGGGCATCGGGGCCGTGAAGTACGCGGACCTGAGCAATGATCTCGTCCGCGACTATGTCTTCGACATGGATCGAATGATCGCCTTCGAGGGCGATACCGGTCCCTACCTGCAGTATGCCCATGCCCGCATCTGCTCGATGCTCCACAAGGCCGGCGAAGCGGATATCGATCAGGCGCCGCTGCAACTGGGTGATCCGACCGAACGACAGCTCGCGTTGGTTCTCCTGAAGTACGGAAGCGTGGTCGAGGATGTGGCCCGCACGCTCGAACCACATCGACTCTGCGGCTATCTCCATGAAGTGGCTGACGCCTTCAACAGCTTCTATCAGGCCTGTCCCGTACTCAAGGCCGAGGATGATGCCCTAAAGCGATCCCGCCTTCGGATCAGCAGCCTCACGAGACGGGTGCTTGCCGACGGGCTTGGCCTTCTGGGCATCGGAGCCCCCGACAGGATGTAGAAAACCCCTGTTTTCGGCCATCTGGAAACTCAACAGCAATGAAATGTAGAATCACACGTTCCCCCCAGAGACCGGGAGGGAAGTGTTGATTCCATGAAAGACATGATTCAAGAAGAGACAAAGAAGGGCTGTGGGCTTCGATGGTTCCTGGGACTCTTGTTCCTGATCGTCGCGGCTGGTGCTTCGGGCCTCCTGCTCATGACGGAGATGGGTGTCATCGGCGTCTCGTTGCCGGGTTGTGGTGAACAGAGCGCTTGCGGGGATCTCTCCCGGGGCTTCTTTGGCAGTGTGCCTGGCATCGGCTGGCCAACCTCATACGTTGGCTTCACATTCTTCATCGCCATGATGGTGGCCTGGCCGGCTTGCTGGCCGAGGGTTCCTCGAACCATGGTGTTGATCGCCCGACTTGGCATGCTCATGTCGGTCATGTTTCTCATCGTCATTCTGGTCGAGTGGAAACTCTGCCCGTACTGCATCACCGCTCATATCGCGAATATCGCATTCTGGATTACCGTGGAGTCGTCGAAGGACTCCAGCAAGTCAGCAACAATGGAAGGTTCATCCATGATCGCCACTACCACTTTCATCTGCAGCTTCATTCTGGCAACCGGTGGTCTGTACGCCGGACAGGTTCAGGTCGACAGGATCGACGGTATCCAACGCGCAGCATCGGAACAGGCCAACATCGACGAGATCGTCAAGGCCACGCTTGGTGGTGGCGCAAATCCCATGAAGGACGTCGAGAAGCCAAAGGACGACGGTGTTTTCACGACTACCAAGACCGCGGTCAAGGACCCCAGCGACTTTGGTGGACGGTATCTGTATGGACCAGAGAACGCACCGGTTCAGATCGTGATGGTCGGCGACTACCAGTGCCCAGACTGCAATCGCTATGAGAAGATCGTCGCGGAGATACTGGAAAGTCGCGATGACGTCTCCTTGAGCATCCGGCATTTCCCCTTCAATTCCGACTGCAACCCCTACGTGAGCAGGACGCTGCACGGAAACGCCTGCTGGGCCTCCAAGTTCGCCGAGACGGCGGGCATTCTCGGTGGGAACGACTCCTTCTGGGAAGCCCACAGTCTGCTGTTCGAGGTGAAGGGCAAGTTCACTCAGCAGGAGTTCCCGGTACTTGTCGAACAGCTCGGATTCGATCCGAAGACGTTCGAGCAGGTGATGGTCGGTCAGGTCGTCGATGCGATCCTCCAGGAGGACATCGAGATCGGTGGAAATCTAGGTGTGTACTTCACACCGATGATCTTCATCAATGGTGTCCAGTTGAAGTGGTGGCAGAATCCGGTCGATCTTTCATCGACCGTCGATCAGCTAGCCCGGGCGATCGCCGATGGTCGCAACGATGGCTCGCTCAAGGCACCTTTGAACACCGAGCAGAAGTTCATCGATGACTGGAAGACGGGTCCCGCTCGAAACACGCCAGCCCAACCGGGCATCAGCAAGGGGATCGCCAGCGCACCGCATAGCATTATCGTCTTCTCGGACTACACGGATCCGGAACTCATGGTGGTCGATGCGAAGATCCGGAAGCTGATGGAGAAGTATCCTGGGCAGCTCACCTACAACGTTCTCGCCAGTCCGAAGAATCCGGATTGCAATTCACGGATACGTGACAGTTTCCGGGAACTGTTCCCCAGTGGATGCATAGCCGCCAAGGCCGTGAAATCCGCCGGCAAGCTTGGCGGCAAGGAGGCTTACTGGGCGATGATCGATTACCTGATGAATGCCGGACAAAAGGTGACTCAACCAGAGATCATCTCCGCCGGGGTCAAGATCGGTCTCGATCGTGATGCGTTCCTGGAAGCCATGGATTCCCAGGAAATAGAGGCTCAGGTGCAGACCGATGTGCTCAGAACCAAGGGTTGGGGCATGCGTACGTTCCCGGCGATCGTCATCGATGGCAAGCTGGTTCCGAGATGGAAGCTGGACGACAAGCCGATCATCGAACAATGCGTCGAGATCGCCGTCAATGGCGAGTAGTCCTATCAGTCAGTGCTCATGCCGGTGATTCGATAGATGCGACCCTTCGAGTCGTAGGGTGCCTTGAATCCGCATACGTACAGCTCGCCATCGGTTCCCTCACCGAAGGAACTGATGGCCATCGGCTGCCCCTTGTATATCTCGCGGGTGAACGGCTCTCCGTCGGGTTGCATCACCGTGGCCCAAAGGCGACCCGACATGTAGTCGGAGAACAGATAGGCACCCTGTAGACCGGGGATCTTCTCGCCTCTGTAGACGAATCCGCCGGTGATCGAGCCTCCGGCCGATCTTGGATATTCGACGATCGGATCGATGACCTCGACGGTCGAACCCTCGGGATTGTTGAAGTCGTGCTTTCCCTCGCGCAGTCGCCAACCGTAGTTGCCGCCTTTCACGATCAGATCGACCTCCTCCCATTTGTTCTGGCCTACATCGGCTGCCCAGAGATCGCCCGTCTTCGAATCGAAGTGCATGCGCCATACGTTACGGAGTCCATAGGCCCAGATCTCGGGTCGGGCACCCTCAACTCCCACGAACGGATTGTCGGAGGGGACCACATAGGGCGCCTCGTCCGTATGGACGTCGATTCGGATGATGGTCGCCAGAAGGTTGCCGAGATTCTGTCCATGATCCTGGGGATCGTTCGCAGCGCCGCCATCACCGATGCTCAGATACAGCATCCCATCGGGACCGAAGAGAACGGTTCCTCCGTTGTGGTTCCAGTAGGGTTGCTCGACCTCGAGAACTATCTTCTCGGTCGACTTGTCGATCATGCCGTCGGGTTTCACGTTCATTCTCGAGAGAACGGTGCGCCGCGGCTTGGAGGCGGTGTAGTAGAGGTAGACGTGCGGGTTCTTCGATTGATCGGGGTCGTAGGCGATCGAGAGAAGACCTTCCTCCGACTGGGTCAACCTGACCTTGTCGCGCATATCGAGGATGGTTCGTTTCTTCGAACCGGTCTCGAGTCCGACGGCGATCACGCGACCACGTTGTTCCACCATGGCCAGTTCCGGTTTGGATGAGGGGGTGGGAAGGACCTGGACCGGGGCTCTGAACACCTGTCCGCCCAGAACCGGTTCCATTCGAATCGTCGGGAGGCTTGGCTTGGCTGGTTCGGGTGTTGATTCCTGCCCTGCGGCGAGCAGGGGGGTGATCATCGACAACATCAGAATTCGGGCCGACAGGCGCATTGGTCTTCTCCTCGTGGGTGGACATGATGATGGTAGCACTCGATGGATGATTCAACCGGAGAAGTTCAATATTGAAATCCAGATGATCAATCCAAGAAGAGAGGGGAACAACAGGAACCTCCAACGATCGATCAGGCACCATGAGACTGCCCACAAAATCGCGAGTGTCGTCCATGTGGTACTCGACTGGATGTTTTCGATAGATACGAATGGGATTCCAGCCACTGTTTCCGCAAACGATTCGAGTATGTACACCTCCTTGGCGAGCAGGTTTCCCATCAACTGAGAAACAAATTCAAAATCACCGAACAACAAACGTATTGAAGCTGTGAGAAGTATTACACATACCAGAGGTGTCATGATCATTGTCATCGGAACGGATACCAGAGATATCTGGCCGAAGTGGTGGATGGTTATAGGTATGGAAATCAACCATGCAACCATCGAGGCTGTAAAACTTCTCTGTATCCACATGATTGCGAATGTGAATGGGCCTGATATCCGTCTGTTTACATGGGGAAAGCATCTTCGGTGTACATGCGGAGAAAGAAGTACAAGGGAGGCTACAACACCAAAGCTCAATTGAAATGAAATCTGCATGAGGACGTTTGGTTCACAGATGAGTATCAGTGACATGGTGAAAGCCAGAACCCCTTTGACCGGTATCCTCATGTTGACGGTCAATGGGAGATAGAAGAACGCACTCATGATTCCAGCTCTCATGATTGGTGTCCTGATCTCGATGATCGACAGGTATATGAAGAGGATTGTGATGGCGAACAGAGAGTGCCATCTTCGGCGTACCCCACCGACTCCTATCAAGGGCATGAACATGAACAAGACCAGACTGACATGAAGTCCTGAGATCGCCAGAAGGTGTGATACACCTGTTCTTCTGAATGGATCTGAAATCTCATTCCACGAATCACCTCTCGCACCGAGCAATAATCCGGCCAAAATCGTTCGATTGGATCCATATGATGGAACTGGTTGAGACAGAAGTCTGTCTTCAGCATGCGACTTCAGTGAATTCCAGATGCCGGGTTTTTGGATTCTTTTGATGTGGATCAAATCCATTGATTCCAGTCGCATCCATCCGCGGTAATCGCCGTCGATTGCGATTGTTCTCCAATCCGGCTCGGAATCTCTGGGCGCCTGGATTCCATGAAGCCAGCCCTTCACTTGGATGATGTCTCCTGGTCCGAGGATTTCAGAAGGCCTCGGTAAACGGACGACGATCCGACCGGTCACAGGAATTCCGATGTCTTCTTCGAATGAGGATCTGGTGTCCAGATCGATCCTCGTGCCTCTAATCCTGATGATCCGACCTTCCATGTGAACGAGAATTGGATCGGCGTCATACCCGGTGTAGACCATGAGATCCCGTATCTCGAACATCTGCTGGTTCAAAGCGCTCCATGTGGACATGATTAGAAATATGGATGCCGGTGCAAGAATCCGTAGATTCGATTGGATCACCATGAATCCACATAGAACAAGCGATACAAGGGCCAACACATCCCATGGAATTCCACTGCGGCCAATAATTGCACCGGACAGGATCAGGACTGAAAAAAGGATGATCGCGGGATTTTTCCGCCTGTTCTTGCTGAGCATCTAGGAAAATTAGTGTCAGAACGCCTCTTGTCCTCGGGTGTTGATGGATGAGCAGCAAGCCGACACGAGAGCGCTTCCTGACGTTATCCTCGCGCATCATGAAACCCGTCATTGGACATCATGCCGGATTGGAGACCCTTCGGGCCGCAGTGCAATCCGGAAGACTGCATCACGCCTGGATCTTCTCCGGGCCGCCGGGCATCGGGAAATGTCTCGTCGCCACCGAATTCGCACGGGTGCTGCTGGATCCGCAGGCCGGTGCCGATGATCTGGGTTTGGGTGGAACCGCACTGGCATCGCCCGAAGGTGAGAAGCTGGCTAACGGAAACCATCCCGATCTCCATGTGATCCACAAGGAGGATGCGGTCCACGCTCAGACCAGAAGTCTTCGGGAACGAAAACAGATGAACGTCCCCCTTGATCTTCTTCGTGAACGAATGATCGGTGGACACACGTCCGATGGCGCCAAGCACGAGGCACCCGCCTATCGGAAGAGCATTCTCGGCAACGGCAAGGTTTTCATCATCGATGAAGCCGAACTGATGGACAACAACGGACAGAACTCGATCCTCAAGACACTCGAGGAACCACCTGAGGACACGTGGATCATTCTCGTCACATCGAGACCGGAACGCCTGCTGCCGACCGTTCGAAGCCGGTGCGACCACGTTCGATTCGGACCCTTGTCGGATGAAGACATGAGGAAGTGGCTCGCTGAACATCCCGGAGACCATGAGGATGTCGAGTGGATGCTCGACTGGTCCGAAGGGGCACCCGGAATGGCCCTGCTTGCCCGTGAGAGCAATCTCATCGAATGCGCCAACGAACTCCAGCCCATCATCCAGTCACTCGACTCGGGTACGTGGCAGAAGGAATTCGGGGTGCACGTCGCGGAATTCGTCACCAATCGATCGGAACAGGTCGTCAAGCAGAACAAGAAGGCCAGCAAGGATGTGGCGAACAAGCAGGCGCTTTCCCTGATTCTGAGATTGCTCGGCATGCATGTCCGAAGACGGTTGTCGGCTACCGAACCGGGTGATGTGGAGACCGGTCGTCGACTGTGGGAACTCGCCAACCGGATCGGAGATGCGGAGGACCAGCTTCACCGGGGTCTCAACATGAAACATGTTCTCGAATCACTAGCCGCCGGATGGTCTCAGACATGCCGAACATGAACAGATTCAAAGCGATCCTCACCTCGATTGTCATCGGTGCCCTCCTTCTTCCGGGATTCGCCCCGGCGGCACCTGTCGACATCATCACCTTCGATCTTCCCGGGAAGACCATACCGATGGAGATCCCGGCGAATCCCGATGAACTCCGTACCTATCTGACGCAACTCGTCGCCAATGGATCCCGATTCACGTCTCATGAACAATTCGATCTTCCTGTTTCAGAGGAGAGCTTCATCGCCAGACAGGCATCGACCGGAAATCAGCTGACACTCGTCGTCATCAACATGGCTTGCGGCGATCCGCTCGATCTCGTCGAGGCCGATCGACTCTATTCCAGAACGACACCGGCCTACGACGGAATCGGAAAAGTCTACATGGGTCGACAGATTTCCCAGGTGATGGGGCATCTGGGTGCCGGCTGGCTCGACCGTTCCAAGCGGGAGCAGGAGGAGCGGACCGATCTGCTCGTCGAGATGATGTCTTTGAAGCCGAACGAGGTGGTCGCGGATATCGGATCTGGCACCGGGTACTTCAGTCTGAGACTCGCCAAACGGGTTCCGGAGGGTGGTGTTGTCGCCGTCGACATCCAACCCGAGATGAACGCGATTCTTGAGGAGAAGGCGGAGTCACAGGGCGTAACGAACATCAAGACGATTCTGGGAACGATCACGGACACCAAGATTCCCGCCGAAACCGTTGATGTCGTCCTGTTCGTCGACGCCTATCACGAATTCTCCCATCCATGGGAGATGAAACGATCACTCATGAAGGCGCTCAAGCCGGGTGGTCGAGTCGTTCTTGTCGAATACCGTGCCGAGGATCCGGATGTCATGATCAAGCCGCATCACAAGATGGCGGAATCACAGGCTTTGCTTGAATTTGAGGCGGCTGGATTCGAGTGGATCAGGACCATGGACGACCTTCCACAGCAACACGTCCTGATATTCGAGAAACCCGTACGGAATCAGGATGTCGACGGTTGAGTAGTGGTCGGTGGACACCCGAGTCCACCAAGCTTGGGTCCCTTGGATTTCGATGCAAACAACACGAAGAGGATTCCCGCGAGGATCATGATCACGCTGAGAAACTGGCCGCGGCTGAGTCCCATGAGAAGCGAGACGCCCTCATCGGGTTGACGGAAAATCTCCGTGAGGATTCTGAGGATGCCGTAGGCAATCAGGAATGTTCCCGTCAGAACACCGCCCTTCTTCGGTGCCCACCAGGCCGCGATGAGAATCAGGAAGAGAATCGGACCATCCGCCAGTGCCTGGAAGATTTGTGAGGGGTAGTAGGCGGTCAATTGTGGAACAACCACTTCCATGACGACCGGATCGCCTGCCCTGAGCGAGTCCACGACCGTCGGAAGAAATGTCTGATCACCCGGAACAACGCCGCGGAGCTGCTCCAGATTCGTCTCTCCCAGATAGATCTCCTCCGGATACTTCACACTCCACCAGGCTGGATTCTCCTGATCAGGAACAGGGTGGCCCCATAGTTCACCATTGATGAAGTTAGCCATTCGACCAAGGAAGAGACCGGGTGGCGCAACGAACGCGATCAGATCGGCGGCATGGATGATCGGAACAAGCTTGTTGCGGATCATGAAGATCAACATGGCGATCAAAACACCGATCATCCCTCCATGACTGGCCATTCCACCCTGATTGATCGCCAGAAGCGCCCACCATGGTGGAACCACCCGACCATCCATGTCCCTGGCGGCATCAGTGAAGAGGGAGGGATCGTAGAAGGCCGCATATCCGAGGCGGCCACCCACCAGAACACCGATGATCGCGTAGATCATCAGATCCGCGACCTTCTGAGGAGGAACGACGGAACGACCTGTATTGGCCAGCCATTTGATGAGCAACCAGGCGATCAGGAACCCGGCCACATAGGCCAATCCATACCATCGGATGCCAAACCCGCCATCAGTGAGCTGGATGACGTACGGATCAAGCGTATGCAGGTAGGATTCGGCCAAGAACATGAACAAACTCCTGTGGTGCCGCGTTGTACCACAGGCTGGAACCCGACGTGCCATGACCAACGATAGAAAACAACCATCCGAATTCGCCCGTGACTCCCAATCAGCCGATCTGACGCCGATGCTCGGGACACTGCTGGATGGTCGGACCCTCAGTGTCGATGAAACAACCACAGCCTTCGAAGCCATGATGACCGGTCATGTGCACCATGGGGAGATGGGGGCCCTTCTGGCCCTGCTCGCGACACGCTTGCCGACCCCGGATGAACTTCAGGGGGCAGCCACCGTCATGCGGCGCCATGTCACCAAGGTCGAATCCAGTCTGCCGGCCGATGATGTCCTGGATACAGCTGGAACCGGTGGAGCACCCAAGACATTCAATGTCTCGACCGCAGCCGCTCTGGTGGCCGCGGGTGCGGGCGTCAATGTCGCCAAGCACGGCAATCGTTCACGAACCGGCCGTGGATCCGCCGAGGCGCTCGAGTCAATTGGAATCAACGTGGATGCCGGACCCGCCGTACAGGCGCGTTGTCTCGAGGAAGCAGGCATCTGCTTCTGCTTCGCGATCCACCATCATCCGGCCACAAGGCATGTCATGCCTGTTCGCAAGGCCATGGGTGTTCCGACAATCTTCAATCTGCTTGGACCCCTGACCAATCCCGCGGACGCGGGAAGACAATTGATGGGTGTCTGGGATGGCAGATACCAGAAACCTGTCGCCCAAGCCTTGAATCATCTCGGAACAAGAAGGGCCCTGATCGTGCACTCGGATGATGGTCTGGATGAACTTTCCATATCGGCGCCGTCCACCGTGTATGAAGTCAGGGATGGTGAAGTCTCCCAGTGGCGCATATCCCCGGAGGATGTTGGGTTGACGTCCGTTGACATCGGACTGGTCACAGCCAGAGATCTCGATCATGCAACGGAGATGATGAAGTCCGTCGTCGATGGGAGTGAGAAAGGTCCGGCTCGAGATATGACGCTCCTGAACGCCGCAGCCGCATTGCTGGCATGCGACCAGGTGTCGGACATGAAGGAGGGGGTTCAGGTGGCCGCGGCTTCGATCAACGATGGATCGGCCATGGCATCACTCGAGAAGCTGGCGTCCGTCTCCAACAGTTGATTGCTTCGAAATGATCGGATCCCTGAGAATGACACCACATTGAACAGGACCATGTTCACCACATTCGACCCTGATCACGAGTGACTCGCATGATTGGGGCAACTCTAGATCGATCGGAACCCTTCCGACCACCGGCCCGCTCCAGATGACATCGTCACCCACCTTGATCTCTACATCGGGCGATGCCCAGCGGTCGCTGTTTCGGGGCCGCTCGAGAACGGTCCTGAATCGATTGAAACCTCTGGTGACGGTGAATTCATGCTGGACAGGGCCTGAAATCCGGAGATCGGACAGGTTAAACACCTTCATGACGTCCAGTTTCCGGGGATCGGGGTTCACTCTTCGAACAGGATCAATCGCAACAGTCCTTACATCGGCGCTGGAGAGGGGGGTGAACCGGTCCCCATCCATGACGATGGCGACCATCTCCTCTATCCCGGGATAACGTTCATACGGGCCCGTCATGAATTCATGTGGTGCCATCCTGACATGACCGGTGTCGTCGACCTCAATCGATGGGACAGTCGCCTGGAGACCATCGATGAACCAGGCACGAGGCCAACGGGGAGGCTTGGAATCTCCCGCCAGTCTTATCTCGGCGATTCGTTCCAGTGGTACATCGAACATCTCGACTTCATCGCGAGTGACCTCGATGGTGACCGGATCCGAGATCATCTCGATGAAACCCGACATGACATCGCCGTTCCTGAGCAGAAGGTGATCCTGATCAGTGTCGGTGATCGATGTATCGGATGATCTGAATTCGACTCGGTCGACATCGTCGAGGGGAATTCTCATCTCCCGCATCCAGGGATGTCTGATGGTTATGGAATCCTCGTCCCCGCTCATGAAGGAACCAGGGAAGACCTGACCATCCCTGGAAAAAACACGCATCCGGGAAGGTATTGGTTTCCACTCATCCTCACGAATGATCGCGAGACATTCCCGGAAAGGGGTTTCAAACCAACCCTCATCAACATCGAGTAGTTCGGTTCCGGAGGATTCGATCGTTCCCAGATGTACGCTCCTTGGGGAATTCTGCTCGAGAATGACCAGGAACACAGGCAGATCACCGGGGCTCATGGTGAACACCATTGCTATAAATCCCGAGATCAGGATCATCAGGTTTGAGGCGAATATTGTCATCGCTGGAAGATGGGCAGGTATCTCTTTGGCATCTGGAGAACGATCAACGCCATGGCGGTCGAATAGGCGCCGCCGATCTGGTTGTCCAACCATCCACCGTTGGCCGATTGCCTTCGCATGAGGTCCTCCCGGGCCGCACCCCACCATGATCTCCACCAGTTCCCGCCAGCCAGATACATCGCCTGCGTGGCGTAGTACTGACCGTAGTAATAGTGCGACTGACGAACACGGCTGCGTCCAGGCAGCGCCGTGCGAACCAGATAACCGAGCCCCTGGTCGATCGAGTCGTCCTCGTAGATTCCGGCATAGAAGAGTGTGGCCACCCCAGCGGCCGTCCTGGGCCAGGCGGATGTCCCCATTCGGATCATGTAGCGAAATCCACCATCCTGATTCTGACATTCACGCACATACCGAACCGCTCTATCGATAGTCGATCGGGGTACCTTGATGCCCGCATTGCGTGCGCTTCTCAGTGCCATGACCTCGCATATCGTCACGGATACGTCCGCATCGACTGGTACCGGCTGGTATCTCCATCCACCTTGTCGGTTCTGGGTTCGAACGATCAGGTCGACTGCTTTCTCGAGAACCTCGCGAACCCTGTCATCGGTCTCGGACATTCCATAGATCTCACCCAGAAACAGCGTGGCGAAACCATGTCCGTACATCGGACCGTGAACGGTATCGGCCGCGATCAGACCGGATTCCTGTGAACTATCCAGTATGAAATTAACGGCACGTTGGACATGATCTCCGTATTGACCTCGACCGGGAACATGGCCGTCAGACATGAAGGCTAGACCGGCCAATGCCGTGATCGCCACATGGTTGGAGAACCTACCTCTTCCGAACGAACCGTTCTCCGCCTGTTGATCCGCGAGATAACGAAGTCCCTGCCTGATCCTCAACAAGAGAAGATCATCGAGCTCGTTTTCAGCAGGTGCGTTCTCCGCACCCTCTGGATGCTGGTTCTGTGGTGCGAGGTAATCGGGAATATCGTCCTCTGGGACGATTTCAACTGGTGTTTCCATCTCGGGAGCAATAGGTACCGAATCCTGTGCATACAGAAATGCACAGGGGAGGAGTGATGTGGCTAACAACAAGATGGTGAATCGGAACATGATTCTAGGAACCGCCTTCCTGCTCAGCGATCCTTCGATAGTACTCGCCGGTCAACTTCTCGTAGACACTCGAATAGGCATCCTTACGACCCTGCTGGAGCAGTTCCCGTACCCTCTCGGGAAGTGATCCCCATTCACGACCGGTCTCGTAGAGGGCGCCACCCAGCCTCGGATTCATCGCATCCATGGAACCGGATTCCGAATCAGCGGACTGTGGATTGGACTGTTGGGTGATCGCTTGTTGGGATTGGGTCTGCTGTTGGTCCATCTGACTCTGTTCCTCATCCGACTTCTGTTGGTCCGATGAGCGTTGACTGGACGACTGGCTTGATCGCTGGTTCGACTGTTGTTCCTGCGCCTGATCGATCAGACTGTCTATCCGCCTGAGAATATCCTGTTGAAGTCTCTGTGTCGGTGGACCTGTATTCAGATCGGTTCCAATCAATATGGAGACTCTTTCCATTTCATCGATAATCGCTTCCAAGGGATCATGGTTGGCAGGAAGGGGGGTTGGATCCACTGAGCTGGATTCCACGTCGAGACCGAGAAGTTCATCGAGTGATTTGATACCCATTTCCCTGTCGGCCGGGTTTCCATCGACCGACATGTTGGGTTCATCATCGAACCATTTTGATGGTGGCAATACTGGTTCGGTGGATGTCTCCTCTGGTGACGATTCGTTCACATGACGGTCGAACATCTCCTGACCTAATTCAGCGAGTTCCATCTGGAGATCGGACAACCTTCTGAATTCATCTTCTCTCTGTTCGATGTTCTCGATTGGATTCCGATCCATCAGGCGAGTCGACTCCATGAGATCGAACTGAAGTGTTCTGAGAAGCCGAAGTTCGGCAATCGGGGGAAGCACTTCGTTCTGACCCGAACCACCCGAGGAACCGTTCTCTCCACCATTCTGCGCCCTGGATCCGCTTCGTCGCTCGAACTCCTCATCATCGGAGGATTCGTCCTCAAGCGCCTCGGCCATGGCAAGATAATCCCGCGCCAATCTTCCTTGATCCAATAAGATTGATTCATCGGGGGTGGAACTGGAAAGCAGATCCGATACCTCTCTGGAGATCCTCTGGATTCGATCGTGCATCAGAATGAAGATGGGCCGCTCCTCTATCTCGGGATTGTCGGACCTAACCTGATCGGAACGCTCGGCAAGCTCCTTCTGGGACATTGAAATCCGTCTTGACTCGTGTCTTCTGCGACGTTCGCTCTCGCTTGATTCGATGATTTCGTTCGTTCGGTTCCTGATTTTGAGTTGGGTCTCCGACATGTCGCGGTACAGTTGGGCAAGTTCGACCCTCTCAGCCTCGACCATCTCCTCCTCGCTTCTGGCTTGAAGGTCATCAACCTCTTCCATCGCTTCGGAGAGTTGTTGCAGTGATATCTCCTCCTGAAGTCGAACGGCACCGGAATCGATCGAAGGCGAACGGAGCAGACCGATTGCGTTAGCCTGGGCCTCGGCGGCCTTCATCAACCTTTGTGCGATCGTCTTCTCCTCCTGAGTTCTCTTGCTGATCGTGGATTCGGTCGAGATGGTCATTCCTCGAAGTTCGATCATGGCATCGTCCCTTGGATCGAAGTTCGAGGTGGCGATGGATTCTTCGAGCAACTCGATCTCGTTAGCCTGAACCTCGACCAGTCGCTGGATGGATTGCCTGAGATCCGAAAGCCTCCTGAGAAGATCGGTTATCCGATCTCTGGCATCCGGTGTCATCGACTCCCTCATTCTGTCCAGAGCCTCCAACGCCTGTTGTTGCGAGGCGTCCGCCATCTGCATCCGACCATCCTCTATCTGGTCGGACGCCTCGGACATCGCCGACTCGATCTGTGATTCACGAGCCTCGTCCATGACCTTGTTGAGCGTCTCCGAGGTTGCCGGATCCACATCGGCGGTGTTCTCCGCCTGCTTCTCCATTTCACGGGCGAGATCGGAAAGATCGGAAAGGAGTGACTGTTGCCTTCTGGCGGCATCCTGGATCGATGATTGAAGGTCGGCATCAGATCGCTCCATTGGCTGCCCGTTCAATTCTCTGGACAATCGTCTCGTCTCGGACTGCAGGAGCTGTTGATCGGATCTGATCCTGTCGAGTTGACGGGTGATCAACCATGAATCCTGATCCTCGGAAAGTGCACGGACGACATCCTGAAGCGCCTCCTGAACATCGGTCTGCATCTGGAGGACCTCGGATGCGAGACGTGATTCCTGTTCCGCAGGATCGGAATCCGATTCGGTATCCCTCGACCGCATGGATTCCATCGACTGGAGCGCCTGGGATGACGCACGAACACCATCCTCGAGGGCCTCGGACACCTGCTCCAGAACCGAGTCCATGGTTTCATCGAACATGCCGTTTGATTCCAGCCATTCCTCGATTGAACTCGTGGACTCCAGCTGCTCGTTCACCAGACGGGTTATGTCCGATTGCTGCTTTTCGAGTGATTGGACCTTTCTCGATATGTCACTTGAGACGGTATTCGCCTCCAAGTCTTCGAATGATGTTCCATTCATCTGCATGGATCGGACCAGTTCACCGAACGATTCACGTATGTCGGATTGCCGCTTCTCGAGATCGATCGATCTCTGTTCGATGAGAGACATCTCGTTTCGCATCTGGGAAAGAAACTCCGATTCGGTAACCACACGGACAGTCCGTGATCTCGATCTGGTCGTTCGTGTGGAACCAGAATCGTTGATCCATTGATCGATCGCCATCCCGTTTATCTTGAGAACATCACCCTCGAAGACACCTGATTCGGAAAGATCAAACATCGAATCGAAGCGACCATCCTCGATATCACTACTACGGGTATCCGATAGGACTGGTTGGTCAGATTCACGGAATACCTCGATTCCGATGGTGCGAAGTGGAAGATCATCCACAACCTTCACGCTCAATGGGATGATCGCTGTTGGGAGAACATCCAGATCCCTCTCGGGCTTCATCAGTACGACATCGGGAGCCGAGTCTGGTTCGACGATGATGTGAACTGGAATGGACACATCGCTCTGGAGTCCATATTCATCGAGAAGCGTTATCAGCATTCGCTCCGTCTCATCAGCCTTCCAGTGAAAGGTCCATGAAGTCGATTGACCTTCATCGACCTCGAATTGGAAGCGTGTCGAATTCCCGTTGACACCGAGAGTCTGGTTGATCCAATCAGGATCCTCGGGGACCTGAATGGATCTGTTCAGATCCATCTTTAGACTGATATCCGATCCCTGCATGACCGGGCTCTGGACGATTTCGATGCCGCTGGTTGGATTCGCGGGTTGTATCAGACGATCGTCGATCCAGGGTCTCGTGTTCTCCGGTGCAACGACGGTCAGATTGATCGATGTTACCTCGGGGACCTCCATGATCCGTATTCTTTCCAGTTGGGTTTCCGAATCCGATGAATGAAACCTCAGATCGATCGAGTCGCCTTCGGTGGGGACCACTCGTTCATGTATTCCATCCCGCTGGTGGGTCAGAAGGACTCTCTTCCATTCGGAATTCGTTCCATCGGAGGTGAATCGATAACTCGCCTCGATGGTCCCCTCTGGATCATCTGGTGTCGTGTTTTCAGCCCTCAAGACCAGTGGAATACTCCGCCCATGGACACCGTGTTCTGGAACGATCGAATCCATTTGTGAAACAACCGAGGTCCTCGGGGGCCATTGGACCAAGGTCCATGGAGAGAATACCCGTCTGAAGCCGATGCTCGATCCGGTTGGCTGAAGAATGAAGAGTAGGCCAACGATCATGGCAAGAACAAAGAGGATTGATGTGGATCTGATAGCGGGTCGAACGTCCATCAACGAACGAATCGAAACTCTCTTCATGCGTTCGGTTGTTTCACCGATCGATGCGGCCGCCAACCTGTTTCTCCGCGCAAGACCGGTTGAATCGAATTCGACACCAGATGCCAGTCGACCGCTCAATTCGGGTACATGCTGCTCGATCCTCAATGCGACATCACGTCTGGTCGGCCTGAATCGGATCGATGGAATGATCCAGATGAAAACGAGTAGTGTTGTGGATGCGATCAGGACGATGAGGTTTGCGAGACGCCATCCCGACTGGAATCTGACAGACCAATCGGTGATCACGAGAACGAGTGTGGCAACTATCAGGAATGAAAGGGTTGTGGATACCCGACGGACCACAAGCAGCCTTCTGGCTTGTCTGGTCATGTTGTCGAGTTGCCTGATGACTTGCTTCATCTACCTCTATTCTCACTGTCATTGGACTGGGAATCCAATCAGAAAACGCTTGAAAACAAATTAATCGATCATCGCATCGTCCTGTCACGCCATCCTGTGCAGACGTCGACCTATCCACTCGACAAGAAGGAGAATCATGGTGAGCATGAAGATGAATGGTGCATCCCAGAGCGTCGTCTTCTGGACATCTATCTCCGTGATAGACCTGTCGGGAATCAAGTCGAATAGGTTATCTATATCCCGGGGATCCACTATGTGTCCGTTAGTTATTCGTGCCAATTGCTCGAGTGATGTGTGATCGACCTCGGGATTTCTGTATTCCATAGATGAATCCTCGACGCGAATGTCGGTTCGGATGTCGAGTTCTCCCGAATCGATGTGGAAAACGAATTCACCTGGCTCCGTGGCGATCCAGCTCCCATTCCATGTGTCCATATCCGACCTGTCCCGTTGAACAACAGTTTCCGAAACCTGTTTTCCATTCTGATCTTCGATGGAAACGATGAGGGAATCGCCCATATTCGAAACCAGTGATTCATCAATAACCTTCAACCTGATCCGTACCAGCTGCCCTGTGGAAACCTGTCTGCTTGATGGTGTGAATTCCGCAATTGATTCATTCCCTGATAACGAGGATCTACCGAGGAGTCTGATCAGTTGTATCCAGAATTGCTCACCGAGACGCTCACCCCTCCCGTATCGCCATCTCCAAATGTCGTCGGTGGCGACGTATATGCTTCGCCCAAGACCGAATCTTGAATCCACGACGATCGGTATGTTCTCATCCTGATTCTGGAAACGAACGGTCTCCGCAAGGACACTGGATGTCGGTTTAAGTCTGTCTCTTTGGATCCATTGGACCCATTGAATCTTCGACCACTCGATCTTCTCGTTGGTCAGTTCCTCTGGCCACTCGATGGAATCACCGTCGTTAAGACGAAGGACGCCGATCCTTTTCGCTTCATCCGTAGGCTTCATCTGGACAGGGGATCCGATCGCAGGCAGATCGAAGGGTTGTGTGAATGGAAGGAGTGATGCGGACTTCGAATCACTCCATGTCCGTGGTGTGGATTCCTCGCCCGCTATCCAGAGAACCCCTGTGCCACCGGATGCAACCGCTTCACGCAGGAGGTGGTGTTGATCTGGGGACATCACGCCGGCTGGAACATCCCCGATGATGATCACATCGAATTCGTTGAATTCCTCCGAAGTCACTGGAAGTCGTGAAATCGGCCGATCACCTTCCTGAGCAAAGCTTCTGTCGGCCGAAAGAAGCATGATTGAACTCTCGATGGATTCCTCTCTGAGAAGAAGATTCTTGAGATATCTGTACTCCCATCTCGGGACACCCTCGACATAGAGAACCCTGAGTGGGTCCTCAAGAAGCTTGATGTCTATGTCCATCGTGTTGTTGTCTACGACGAGATCGTCGCCTTCAGGTTCTATGACGACTCTCCATGTGACAGACCCCTCTTCATCGGGGATACCAAGAAGTGTTCTGTCGACAACCGGGGCGTCCCCTTGATCGATATGAAGACGATCGAGTTCACGTCCGTCTTCACGATCCATGAGAACCAGATCGAAACCACCCTTCATGGAACCTCGACGTGATATCGAAACCCTTATTGGGACACGGTCGTCGGTGAATGCGATCTGTGGAGCAACGATCTGGTTGATACCAAGATCCCCAGCAGCATCCGGGGAACCAATGGGAATCGTGATGATGGGCACACCCCTTGAACGTATCTTCGATGTGAATTGTTGATCGGTGTTTCCATGTGATCTTCCATCGGACAATAGGATGATCGAGCTGGTTGGTACTCCGGTTGTAACCGAGAGCGCCTGATCGATCGAATATCCGATCCTGGTGTTGCGTCCGAGTTTTTCATCGAAGACCGGCGTTGTCGCGTTTTCCTGAGTGGATTTCTCGTAGACATGGCCATGGAAACCGAACCATCTGACAGTCCTCTGGTCCGACATCTTCCTCAGATCATCCTCGATCTCGTCAAGAATCCTGCTTGTCTGATCCTTCCTAGAGATTCGATTGGATTCATATCCCTCGACATCCATGGTGTCCATCGAACCACTCCTGTCGACCATAATGATGATTTGGTCGGAAGTCCGTTTCTGTCTCGAAGACTCAATGACCGGACCGTTGAGAAGTAGAGCGACGAGAATAAGAATGAGAAATCTGTTCAGTGGAAGGAAGAAACGCCAGAATCGGTTTCCACTGCTTCTTCGATAGCACCAGATCGAGAATATCCCAATCGCGATGGTTGTCGCCATCCATGTCCAGAAAGGCCATGGATGCAGCCATCCGATGGAGATTGATTCTCCCTGTGGTACGGAATCGAGTTTAAAAAGCCAGTCGATCATGAGATCTAATTGGATCCGATCCATCCTCCGTTCGATTCGTCCGTGGGTGTGAACAATCTGGCTAGCAGACTCTCTGAAATCAGAAGAAGTGAGAGGATGATCAACATCAACCAGACCATGTCATTCCCACCTGATTCATCCTCTGAGTATTCACCAATGACACTCCAGTCACCCGTTTCACCCAACCATTCGTTTATCGAGGCCAGTGATTGGGTGTCCATGTCGCCGGATTCGGGTTCGATGTTGACCGCCAGATACGTCGTATCACTTCCCGTCTTTGACGGGTGACTCCAGAAGCCCGGCTTGTCGATCCTTGATTCAGGATCATCCAGAGCGATGAATGAACCGTCGGTATGTGTGAGATCGCCATCCGAATGAACAATTCGATCTCGCCATCCATCCTCACCTAGTTCGATCGTGGATCTTGATCTACTCTTTTGTAGACCACCACGGAGGGATTCCTGTATCAATGGAACCATCAGGGGTTTCGCTGGCAGTGATGTCCATTCGAGATCGACGGCCGTTGTTAGCACCACAAGTACACCCATACCTCTCGATGATTCGATTATGAGAAGAGGGATGCCTGTTTCATCCTCCATCAACACGGTCCCCTGCATACCAGGGTCGATATCCACGATCTTCATTACGCGAACGGGTTCGGTGAGTGATGGAAGTTCCGGATCGATGACGTCGAGAATTGAATCTGATGATTCAATGTTCTTGATCCGCTCACCTTTATCGTGAACCACCGTCTCCCCTTGGAATCCCCAATCGAGCTCGAAAACCTTGTTCATGGAATCGATCCAGTCATGGATCTCGCGATTGGCCGGTGGTGTGATCATCACCATTCCACCATTACTGAGAAACATGGATAGCTCATCCCAGGAATCCTGCTCAAGCAGATCGGGACGGAGGATGAATACGGCATCTGTATTCAGAAGATCGGTTGGCGACAAGGAGGCTGGATCGATGCTCCGCACATCGATCGGTATGTCGTCCGTGGGAACCAATGCTCTCTGCATCCATGTGCCGGGATCGTTTCCTGTTTCCCGATCCCGCGAATCGATTTGATTCCTGTTCAGGACAATGATCTTGAGTGATTCCTCCACCTCGATGGTTGTGAAGTGGTTCTGCGATGCGTGTGGACCTGTGGATATCGAGATGGGACTTATCTTCAGTTCTTCGGGTGAAACCGGTAGAACCATGTCGACGACCATTTCTCTTTGTCCATCCTCCCAAGACACATTTCGAACGGTTTCATCGCCCGATCTGGATTTCGCAGTGATCACGGTGTTGGATGGTGGAAGCCTGTTCCCGTCACGTTCCAGCCTGACGACACATTGTGAAACAAGTGACTCTATACCACCTCCCTTGAGGGTTATTCTTCTTGCTGGATCTGCTCCGGTAACACGAACAATCTCGATTGATTCGGAAGATGGTTCGCTGAAAAGAAGTTCGACTCTTGTCGGATCGAATTCGACGTTCTGGATCTTGTCTTTCACATGCGATGTTCCCTGACGAAAATCGCTAAGAAGAAATATTCTGTGGAGTTGCGTTGAATCAAGATCGATTTCATTGCTCACGGTCCTCAGAATGTTTCCGATTTCCGCAGGATGGTTACTGTTCGTGATCAGGTTGATTCGATCAAGGGTTGTTTCACGCTCACTTGCATAGAATTCCGGTGGTTCTTGTCCCGGAGCCAAGGGGATGATCCTGAACAAGTCACCATCATTTGATGATCGAACGATATTCCTTGCGGATTCAATGTGTCTTTCGAGTGGCGATATTGTGGTGCCCTCGAATCCACCTGAAGTGATTGAGTTGTCGATGAGTATGTGGTTTACCGTTTTGGATGTCCCGAGGAGACTTGATTTGTTTAGGATCGGTTGGGCAAGAGCGAATCCAAGTGTCACCGGTATCAAGCACCGTACAAGCAACAGAATCAGATTCTGAAGACGTAGTCTTCTTCTTTGGTTCCTCCATGCCTCGATGATAAATTGCATCGCCGCCCAGTCGATGGGCGGTCTTTGTCTTCGTGAAAGCAGATGAATGATTATGGGAATTGATATACAGGCAGCCCCAAGGGCCGCTATCCAGGGTGAAACCAGTACCAGTGCAACCATCATCAGCCGGCCCTGTGACGTTTCAACCAGACTGAACGTCTGGCGAGAAGTCTTCCCAAGGAGGGTCCTACTGATTCATGGGAATTCATTACAAGATGGTCGAATCCGAATTGACTGCATGTGGAGGAGATCAAATCAATGTGATGTTTGAGTGATTGGAGATATTCATTCCGAATCGTTCTTGGATCCACCTTCAGTCTCTTGTCGATCTCGAGGCCCCTGAACGATTCCATTCCCTTGAATCTGAAGTTGATCTCCTGATCATCCAGGATCTGAAGACAAAGAACGTCTTGTCTCTGATGTCTGAATCTTGCCAGAGTTGACTGGATGTGTTCCTTGTCCACCAGAAAATCTGTTATCAGCACGAATATGGAGCGATTTGATACTCGACCAAGGACCTGATCGGTCGTCTTGATCAGATCGGTCCCATGATCGACGGGCCTGCTGTTCAGCTTCGATACGATTCTTCGCCATTGACCCTGACCGCTCGAGCGATCGACCATTCCGTCAATTCCATCGGAAAACATGAACAACCCGACGCGGTCGGACTGTTGAAGTGACAACCATGAAAGCGCAACGGATGTCGCTACCGCATGGTCGAATTTCGTCCACCTGCCTGTTCTCTCGCTCGCATCCGTCTTGCCCCAGCCCTTCTTGATCGGATTCGTTCCGAATCGCATCGATGCTGAGGAATCGACCATGAGCAGAACATCCAGGTTTGTCTCCTGTTGATACTGCTTGATCGTCAACCTGTCGGATCTTCCGAACACCTTCCAGTCGAGGTGACGGAGGTCGTCTCCGGGAACGTATCCACGATGTTGATCGAACTCCACAGCCATACCCTGGTGTGGTGATTGGTGGAGTCCACTTCGAACACCCTCGACGATCATCCTTGCCCGCATCTCGAATGGTGAGAGTTGGGAGAGTGTCTCTGGGGCCAGATAGGCCTCGGCTCTCCTGTTCGATCTTGGAGAATCGTCTTGGTTTGTGTTCATCGATCAGGATCCTTGATCGGGTTTTATCACCTAGTCACTTCATCCATGTGACGTCTGGTTCGTTCATCGAGATCATCGATTGACACTTCCTTAAGGAGCGTGTTGATGACGTCGTCGGTTCCAATTCCATCGGCTTCCGCATTGAAGTTGAGAAGAATCCTGTGTCTGAGAACTGGATGGGCCACTTTCCTGATGTGTTCCGGGGTCACATGGTTTTCACCATCAAGCAGGGCCTTGGCCTTGGCCGCCATCACGAGAAACTGGCTCGCTCTGGGGCCGGCGCCCCAGGAAACATAATCCTCGACGATCTTTGGGGGGTTGGACATGTCGCGAATGCGGCTGGAACGCGCCAGACGTACCGCATAGGAGGCGACATGTTCGGCTATGGGAACCTGTCTCACGAGATTCTGGATTGACGCGACATCCGATCCATCCAGAACCGGATCGACTTCGACGATCTGGTCTCCGGTCGTCTGTTGGACCACCTGAAGTTCCTCGTTCTCGCTCGGATAGGCGACCTGAATATTCAGCATAAAACGATCCAGTTGTGCTTCTGGAAGTGGGTAGGTTCCCTCCTGTTCAATTGGGTTCTGAGTTGCCAGAACGAAGAAGGGCTCAGGCAGATCATGTTTTTCTCCGCCTGCGGTGACCTGTCTTTCCTGCATGGCTTCAAGAAGGGCTGCTTGTGTCTTGGGTGGTGTTCTGTTTATCTCGTCAGCAAGAACTATGTTCGCGAAGACGGGGCCCTTCACGAAACGGAGGCTTCTTGTTCCGGATGTCCGGTCCTCCTCGATCACCTCGGTTCCGGTCATGTCGCTCGGCATCAGGTCGGGTGTGAACTGGATTCTCGAGAAATCAAGCTTCAGCGACTGGGCTATCGTCCTGATGAGTAGCGTCTTCGCCAACCCTGGAACACCAACCACAAGTGCATGACCACCTGAGAAGATCGCGATCAGGAGCTGTTCGATGACTTCGTCCTGACCGACTATGACCCGGTGAAGCTCCTTCTTCATTTTGATCGCCGCTTCGGAAATCCGCCTTATGGATTCCTTGGGATCCTGATTGAATTCGTTCATGTCATCCATGTTCATCTGGATGTTTCTCCCAAGAGATCATTGGTTCAATATCAATAGATGTCTGTTCATTTACCGGACAGGACGAAAGTATACTTTTCAGACTCGCGATCAATCGTGGAACTGAACATGCCTGAACTTCCGGAAGTAGAACATCTCTGCCGACATCTTCGTTCCCACATCATTGGAGCGGAAGTCAGGAAAGTCTGGTTGTACCGACCGGATTTCATCGATCGTGGTGGTGCTGAGAGGGGCGGACCCCGAATGTCCCGTGAAAGGCGGCTGCTCAAGGGTGGTGTCATTTCGAAGGTGCACCGACATGGAAAGCAGTTCGCGATCGAGGCCGAGGATGGAAGGGTCCTCTCGATGCATCTGGGAATGTCTGGTCGTGTCCAGATTCCGGATCATGACGACTCGATCAAGCTGGAGCCGCATACACACTGTGTCTGGAGCCTCCAGAGAGCATCAGGAAGCTGCGAGATGCGTTTCATCGATCCCAGAAGGTTCGGTGGCATCTGGCCAATCAGCTCGCGTCAGAAGCTCCTCTCGACCCGCTGGAGCCATTTGGGTCCAGATGCACTCCAGATCTCGTCGGCTGATCTGGGGAAGCGTTTGAAAGGTCGCTCCAGGCCCTTGAAATCAGCCTTGCTTGATCAGGGCATCGTTGCGGGTCTGGGAAACATCTACGTCGATGAATCGCTCTTCCAAGCGGGTTTGAATCCTAAACAGCCTGCTAGCACCCTGAAGGCGTGTGAAATCGATCGATTGCATGAAGTCTTCGTGGGGATATTGGGCAAGGCCATCACCTTGGGTGGGTCAACCGTTCGGACCTGGATCGACTCCACAGGTCAGGAAGGGCTGTTCACCAAGACACACCAGGTGTACGGACGAGATGGAGAGATGTGTATGGAATGTGGAAAACCCCTCACATCCGATCTGGTGGCTCAACGTCAGACAGTGTGGTGCACCAGATGTCAGCCATACAGAAGACGAAAGAGAAGATAGAAATCTTCTTCTCTCTTAGTAGTAGTCCTGTCGGTTAGTGGATGACTTGGACAAGGTTTCAATTAAACCCATTAAAAAAAAGAGTTTGAGTCAGATCGAGTGTGTTGAAAAACTGTCTCTTCAGCTGTCATCAATCGTTATCTGGATCCACTGGAAGGTCCGATTTTCCGATGTTCAAATTCATCTTGAACAATCCTCGGTTCTGAAGGAAAACCAACTGTCAGTTGAATGACAGTTTACCAAGACCATATGAACAACTCGATGGAACCTACTGGGGTTGGGCTGGATTAGGAACCGTGATGAGCTCCTCAATTCGCCTGACCTCGTCATCCAGATGTCGATCGCCTGTTCGACGTGAATCAATGCTTCGAATTGCATGCATCACGGTCGTGTGATCGCGTCCACCAAAGTAACCACCTATTTCACCCAGACTGAATCTCGTGTGCTTCCTTGCGAGATACATCCCGATCTGCCTCGGAAGGGCGATGGACTTGTGTCGTCGTTTGGAAAGGAGGTCCGTGATCCTCAAACCATAGTAGTTGCTGATGGTGTTGAGAATGTCCTGAATGGTGGTGGGGCTTCCCGGTGTACTGATTTCCTGTTCACCGATGGCCTTCTTGCAGAGTTCGAGATCGATGGACCTGTTTTCCAGAAGAGCGAGACCCTGAAGCTTCGTGATGGCACCCTCAAGCTCCCGGATGTTCGAATCGAGGCGTGAAGCTATGTATGCCGAGCAGTCGTCGGGAAGTTCGATGTTCCTCATCTGGGACTTACTCTTCACGATCGCAACACGGGTTTCATAGCAAGGACGCTCGATATTGGCGACGAGACCACAGTTGAAACGACTAGTCAGTCGCTCCTCCAGATCGGGAATCTCGTTTGGAGGCGCATCGGAGCTCAACACAATCTGACGACCAGCTTGATAGAGCGTGTTGAAGGTATGGAAGAACTCCTCCTGAGACGGACCTCGCTTCGAGAGATCGTGAATGTCATCGACGATCAGAAGATCGAAGTTTCGGAATCGATGTCGAAAGTCCGCCATCTGTCCAGCCTGAACAGCTTCCATGAAGTGGTTCATGAAACCATTACACGAGGTGTAGAAGATCCGCATTCCAGGATGTGTTCTCAACGCCATCTGACAAATAGCCTGGAGAAGGTGTGTTTTCCCCAAACCGACACCACCATGCACAAAGAACGGGTTGTAGGCCTTGCCGGGTTTCTGCGCGACCGCAAGCGAAGCGGCGTGGGCAAGACGATTGTCAGGACCGACGACGAAACTATCGAAGGTGTAGTCCGGACTGAGAATCATCTCCTCATCGAGTTCAGGCTGGGTGAATACACCGGTTGTCACGGGATCCTCAGCACGTTCAATCCGCTTGTTCTCACCGACGAATTCCACGGCGAGCAGACGTCCGGTTGCCGATTGTGCGGCTTCCGTGAACTGCTTGACGCAGCATCTCTGAAGATATTTCAGACGAACCTGTTCCTTGACGATCAATGTCAAGGTTCCTTGTGAGAGTTCACCGACTTCAACTTCATTGAACCAGTGGCGACACATCTGCGCATAGTTGCTCTTGAGATAGGAGAGAATTTCCTCCATTACTCTTGGTTCAACCATGTTGTGCATCTGCTTTTTCCCCTCTCTGCAAAGGACGCTTTCGAATCACCAAATCCCACCACGGATTCAATGAAAGCGACCTACGAACTTACGATGTCGGGTACGGTTTCGTCAACAACTCATTTGGTTGAAGCTAAACTTGCATCCTCGACCTGTTGCTCGTATCGAGTCTTGTTCCGCCGATGATCCATGAGGAAATGAACACGCTCCATCGCCTTTTCCCCGAGAAATTCCCTGGCCTGTTCCCTGGATTGCTCGATTCTGGTGCGTCTGGAGGTGTGAATAACGACCACGGTTTCCGCTTCCCAAGCCTCCAGAAGTTCTCCTAGATCGTTGAGGTGCAAGTGGTTGCCGATTCTGGCACGCTGTCGATGACCCTCGTCGAAGAAGGTGCATTCGGTGATCACCAATTTCGATTTACAGAAATCCTCGCCGAGGAGGTTCTGATTCATGTCGGTATCGCCTGAATAGGCCACCAGAGGTATCTGAAGGGTTCTGGTGATGTCCTCACCCGACTCCCTGAGCTGCTTCAACTTGGCCTGAGGAACGTCCTGAAGGTCCTCCCTGAGCTTGCTCCGGTGTTCGATGACCACATAGCCGTTTGCAGGCACCGTATGCGTCATTTCGACGGCCTTGAGGTAGATCGAGGGCTTGATCTCGATCATTTCCTGATGTCCAAGGGGTACTAGTTTGAAGGGGGTCTGCTGGTTTTCGACAGGTGACCAGGCGTGCAACATTCGCTCAAGTGGTTCCAGCATCACAGGAGGGCAGACACAGGCCCCTCCCGGCATTTTCTGGAATGTTCTCTGACTGAAATAGTACGGGAGACCTCCGATATGGTCCATGTGACCGTGGCTCAAGGCGACCCAGGGGGCAGCAAGGGCAACCCTCGGACACATGCCGATGTCGAAATTTATGTCGAGTTCGGGGATCTGGACGACCGTCTGCTCACCACCCACACTGATTCCCTGGACACGCCAAGGGGGGCAATACAGAAAGCCGACACGTCCACCGTGGGGTGGCCGTCGAGGAAGCATATTGAAATCTCCTGGGTGACGCTTTCACGCCACCGGGACAATGAATCCACCCATGCTAGCGGTTCAACCCCATCCGGCAAGTCCCTAATTTCAGGAATGTCGGGTGAGCACACTCTTTGAGAGTTCGAGTAGAAGTTCTCTGGCTGGACCTGCGGGTAGCACATCGAGCCGTGACTGCGCCTTGACGACCATCTCTCGTGCGGTTTTCATCGTCTCATTGAGCGCGTTGGATGAATTAAGCAATTCGATCAGATCGGATTTATCTCGTGATCCGACGATTCGGTTGAATTCACGTCTACCACTCTCATCCAGACCATCCCTGAGTTTGATCAATGGGAGCGTCAGTTTTCCAAGATCAAGATCACGACCGACGGATTTACCGGTGATCTCGGTCTTCCCCATCAGATCGAGAACATCATCGGTTATCTGGAAGGCGATCCCCATCTCCTCACCGAAGAGTCGAAGGGATTCACAATGCTCATCGTCTCCACCACCAAGAACCGCACCGAGATAACAACAGGCACCGATCAATGAACCGGTCTTTCGACCGACGATGTCCAGATAGACATCCTGTTTCATGTCGAGATCATTCTTGTTCTGGAGCTGGATGACCTCACCTTCACACAAGGTGTTCGTGACCTCCCCAAGCGCAAGATTTATCGACGGATCGCCAAGCGTCGAGCAAAGATGGAATGATTTCGATATCAGATAATCACCAAGCATCACAGCGACATCGTTTCCATGCAGTGAATTGACAGTCGCACCACCACGACGGACATCCGATTCATCGAGAATATCGTCATGAACAAGCGTGGCCATGTGGATCATCTCAACAACAGCCGCAAGCACCCGGTGACGATCGTCCAGAGCCTCTCTGGAGTCCGATCCCATGGTCGCCAGAGACGAGAGGATCACCAGAGTGGGACGAAGCATCTTGCCTCGATAACGTTCGATATGCATGCACAGATCGTTGACATCATCATCCTGACTGTGAAGATGCTTCTTGAACACATCCCCGATTAGATCCAACTCCTCAACAAGCAGGATCCCAAGGGATTTATTTGAGATGACCGTATCAATCAACGACACAATTCTGACCTGTAGATCTATTTGATTCCGACGAGATAGGCGACCCAACCCTCACAGGCTTCACCTGTCTCAACCTCGGTCCACTCACCATTTCCCTCGTCGGTTTCCTCGTCAGTACCTTCCCAATAGACGACGGCGTCCCGGAAACCAGCTTCCAACAGGAGTTCCTGGATTTCTGGAAGTGTCCAGAGTCTCCACTCGTAGGTGAAGGCCTTCATTATCTTTGTTCCATCTGGAAACTTGAAGTGGATGTGGTTCACCACATCGCCACTCACAGGATCATAGTGACTCTGATCCCACACATATGTGAAACCATCGAGATCACGATCCTCCTCCATCTCAAGAAAGGAATCACTGCCACCATAGGCATCGAGGATGAAAAGACCATCATCGGTCAGCTGATCCCGAACACCCTTGAAGTATTCGATCAACTGTTCCCTCTTCTTGAACAGGAAATAACTGAAGTTGAAGGCGAGTATCGTCTCGACAGGATCGGTCTTCGTGGTGAGGACGTCACCCTCAATCAATTGCAGCCGATCAGCCTGCGTATCGTCCAATCCGGTCTCGATCTTGTTCCTGCAGTACTCAAGGACATCGGTACTAAGATCCACACCGATGGCCATGTTGTCATCACGCTTCTTCACCCATTCTCGGGCGATGGCGGCGGTTCCACAGAAATCCTCACGCATCGATCTGGCCACTCGGCCCCTCTGATCATTCCAGATCCGATCGATTGTTCCGATTTCACCCTCGGGATCCTGAACCGACAACTCGTAGAGCTCGTGGATATCACTACCCTTTGCGGTTCGCCAGTTCTCAGAACCCTTCTTACGCTTTCTTTTCGTCGAGGTAGCCATAGATTTCCAGTGTAACGGTGGAACCGGTCAAGGCGTGTCATCCACGACATCGTAGATGCGAACCCACTCCCATCTGGGTTTCCATTTGCTCACGAGATCGATATGTCTGGGATGCTCCAGATACGCGTTGTAAGCCTCATCGGTATCGAATCCAACATAAAAACCCACGTCATAATTTGAATCCACGACTCCAGATCTGCCAAAGTCCCCATGCTTTCCACAGAAGTATGAAGTCACCCCCGGGATGGTGGCGAGGTCCTGGTCGCAATCCCTTATCAACTCATCCACATCCTGAGCCGCCTCCAGCTTGAAGAAGACCACGTGATTGATTCTGGCTGCACGATTCGAGGAAGAACATCCGGTCAGGCATACAGTCACCGGAAAAATCGCGATCAAAGCTAGTAGACACAGAATTTTCATGTGTCCGAGTATAGTCGTTCCACCATGAGATCTGACGGGATTAAGGTTACGGTCCAGAGTCGATGGGCCGGCGGAGACGAGAAGGCGGAATCCATTTCCTCGACACTTGGTATTCCCATCTCCACAGGTGAACGTGTTCCATCAGGTGAATTCAGGATCATCATCCTCGAGGACGGCGTCGAACTCTGGGACGAGTTCTCCCGAAGACATGGAATGCCGATGAATTTCAGATCCACCGATCTGAGAACCGGATCCGGAAGCCTCTCACTCAAACAACCCCTGGCCAGAGCGGTCGGAAGATCCGCGCGAACAATCCTCGATGCGACCGCTGGATTCGGGCACGATGCGTTTCTTCTGGCATGCCTTGGCTGGAACGTCCACGCCGTCGAGCGTAATCCAATCATCTTCACACTTCTCAAGGAATCGCTCCTGTCGGCCACGGGTGATGAACAGATATCCAACATTATGGGTGATCGTCTCCAGATCACCAATCAGGATGCAGTCGCGTGGATGGATGAAAACAACAATCCCACTGTCGATGTCGTCTATCTGGATCCCATGTTCAATACACGCCCCTCATCAGCATTGCCCAAGAAACCAGCTCAGATACTGCGACGGTTAGTCGGTTTCGACACCGATGTACAGACACTCTTCGACAGGGCGATGGAACATGCGATGGACAGGGTCGTCATCAAGCGATCGGATCGTGATCCACCTCTCGTCGATCAACCATCCGTGAGCTACAAGGGAAAGATGGTCAGGTACGACGTCTACATGAACAGTGGGGGTGGATGATGGATGATGTGCTTGTTCTGGACGTGGAGACGACGGGACTTTCCAGAAGAGATGATGTGATAACAACCGCCTGCTGGTACTACAAGGGTGAATGGAACAGATGGGTTCGTGATGTCGATTCACCCGATTCCCTGAGATCACATTGGATCGATAGTGATGTACTCGTCACCTTCAATGGAAGAAACTTCGATGAGAAGTTCATCATCAAGGATTTTGGACTTCAACCACACACAAACCATCGAGACGTCATGCACGATGGTTGGAGACTTGGTTACAAAGGTGGTCTCAAGTTGGTCTCGGAATCAATCGGACTTCCTCGTCCACCGGAGATCCAGGGTATGGATGGTCGAGCAGCCATCACTCTCTGGCAATCATGGTCATCGGGAGACCACGAGGCATTGGAGCTTCTGAGTCTCTACAACGCCTGGGATGTGTGGCTGACCCGGTGTCTGTATCAGAAGTTCGTTCTTGATATGGATCCCGATTCGGAGCACCGAATTCCATGGAAGCTGGACCCAAAATCAGCCAATCGACTGCTTGGATGACCCGATATCGTTCGGTTCTCCGGACACATGGCTGGATTCATGGTCGATGGTGGTGTACAACTATTCCTTGACGGAGATATTCCATGAACACACCCGATACCGATCTGATTGAAAATGTCCAGGGGATGGATAAGTGCGAAAAGAGAGCCTGGATGGTTCTCCTTGTTGTTTTCGCCATTTTCATGATCGGGCTCATTATGGTCTGTTTCTGGGGTGGTCCGTTCGAGGCAAACAGTTATTGGCTCGAGGAAAAACCACCAACCTTCCCCAATTGACGATTGTCCAACGCATCCAAGATGAGCGAACAGCCAAAATCAAAGTCGTCCAGATGCTTTCAAGCCAGCATGGTTCTGGTGATTCCAATCGTGATTCTGGCGATCATCGGCGGCATCGACAGCGAGGATGGTTTTCTCGACGACATCATCCTCTGGGTGACATTCACGCTTCTGGTGATCATGGCTGCTTGTCTGGTGGTGGGCTGGCATGCCCGTAAGGGCGAATCACGGACCGATAAGCCCGACGATGGCGGAGTTCTCTAAGAAACCGCCATCAAGGTGTTCCCGAAGGCTTCGGCTTGAAGTAGAATTTCAGGTTCAGGGGCTGTAGCTCAGTTGGGAGAGCGCCTGCTTTGCAAGCAGGAAGTCGTCGGTTCGAGCCCGTCCAGCTCCATTTCAGATGTCAGGCTGCGTCAATTGAGAGTCGCAGCCACCAGATCGACACGTTCCGGTTCGATCACCTGGATCCGCCAGCGACTGTCGAACTCCATCTTCCCAACGACACCGATCCATTGACCGATCATCGATGTGACATCGGCGGTTCCACTGGGCTCGAGATACGCCAATGTACGGCCATTCATCGGATCCTCGACACGATAGAAGGTCGGTCGACCATCCGTTCCCGTGAATACGCTCGAGACATTCAATCGGCCAAGAACGGCATATTCGACAGGCTCGTCGAGTACCTGTCGAATGATCGAAACATCGTTGTTGGCCAGACGCGTGATTATGTCTAGGTCCTCAAGTGAACGATTCTGTTCACGGAGCACCGCAGCCATCTCGAGTTGACGGATTCTGACTGTCGCCATCAAGGCCGCTTCCGGTTCGATTTCGACATCCTCCGTCGCAACGATCCTGTATCCATCAACAAGCTTTTCCATCATCTGACGAGACATGTCAGTCGCGGGAATTGATGCGTAGATCGTCTCCAGTGTGTTAAAGAAACGCTTCTGATGCGAGATGGGTTCGATGAGGATGATCTTCTCCTCAACCAACTTGGTTTCAGGTTGACTCGAATCATCGACGATCTGGTTATCCCTGTCCTTTAGATATCTGGCTAGATAGGAGGGTTCGGTGGAAGGTGTGGACACCTCTTCTCGAACCTCCTCGACGATCTCGATTCCCGATTCAGTCTCGAGGACGATCGTCTCATCCACCAATAGGGACACACCTCCAGTCCAGAGATCCAGATCCTTCGGATCCGCTGGTCTAAGGTTCGCCATGTTGATCCAACCTTCAGCTGCTCCGGGCAACCGGACCTTGTAGAAATTGAAGGACTTGCCGTCGATTTCACCAGTTGTCTGTTCAATGATTTCAACAGATGTGTCCATGGGCAGCATGCAGACCTGCCTCCAGGCCTTCTGTGGACTTGGATTGGAGAGATCCGCAGCGAATACAGCCGTCGTATCGAGTGTCTTCCCTGATCCATCAGTCAGGACCGTGAACCGTCCCGGCTCGTTGACAGGTTGCCTGATCCATCCCCATGAATCGGCGAAAACAGGGCCAGTGGCGGGCACTCTTCCCCAATTGACCTTGTTGTCTACGACATGGATGATCGAACCAACAGGTACCTGCTGAAATGCGTAGTAGTTCTCGGCTGCCCCACATCTGACCAGCGTGTTGTCGGCCTCCACGATGAACAATTCGTCCACCGGTGGGGTTGTGGGTTGCGAGAAGGCGAGGCAGGTGATGATCAGGCTGAAAATGGACATGTTTCTGGATCCCTCCTAGACCCAGACTATACGACTCAAAGGTCCTGCGGTCAGCCCCTTGGCAACCGGTGGAAAACAATCCGAATTCAGGAATCCACCTATGCGGACCATTCCGGTGTCGAGGCTTGAAAACAGGTTTCAGGCCGGCTGATCGGGGCTTCACGTCGGCTGCGCGGTAGGATTCACACCAATGCGGAAAATCGCTTTCATCCTCCTGCCCCCGATTTTGATCACAGCCTGCTCGTCACCGCTGGAAGGTCCTGATCATGGTCCATATTTGGACAAGGGGTTGACGAGGATCATCGAGCAGGAGATGCAGTCGGTCGATCAGCTCGAACGGGAGGCGACAACCGAGCAACCCGGTGAGATAGAGACCATCCTCGCCGACAGGCGGGATGAACTCGATGCCTTGACCCCGGTTCCACCCGGAGCGGATCTGAATGCAGATCTGGGTCCCGATCTCAGTGGCGAGTCCTCCCAACGCCAACCGATCAATCTGGATCAAGCGGTACGTTCGGCCGTCATAAACAACCTCGATCTCCAATCAGCGAGACTTCAACCCGCCATCAAGAAGGAGGAGGTCATACAGGCCTCCGCTGTCTTCGACATCATTCTCGGTGCCGGTGTCTCCTTCGGCAGATCCCGCACCCCGACCACAGTCGTTGAAACCGACGGAAACCAACCGCTCAATGTCGGCCTCGCCCGTGTCGAGCAATTTCAATACGACGTCGGTTTAGCCAAGAAGCTCACGACCGGTGGTGAGGTGAAGTTGTCCACAAGCATGGATCGTCAGCTGCAACGGGATTACGACAACCTGAAATTCAACCCCAACCCAGGCTCACAACCGACGTTCGCTCTGGAACTCGAACAACCGATTCTCCAGGGTTTCGGTCAAGCGGTGAATCTGGCTGATGTCTTCATAGCGAGAAAACTCGAGGAATCGGCCATCGAGGATCTTCGAAGCCAGTTGATAACAACCATCACGGAAACAGAGATCGCCTACTGGAATCTCGCCATGGCCTGGCGGAATCTGGCCATTCAACAGTGGTTGGTCGAAGCCGCGGAGGAACTTCTCGATCTCATCAATCGCCGTAGAAGCTACGACGCCAACATCGCGGACTGGGCACAGGCGGTGGCCACTGTGGAAGAGCGCAGGGTCAATATCATCAACTATCAGGAGCAGGTGAAGGAGGCTTCTGATTACCTGAAGCTCTTGATGAACAATCCCGACATCCCGCTTTCTGGTGAACCGGTACTCGAGCCCGAGGACGAGATGGTTCATGCTCCGATCGAGCTGGAACTGAGGGAATCGCTCCTGAAGGCCATCGCCAACCGTCCCGATGTTCGCAAATCACTGTATGAAATCGATATCGCCGAGATCAACGAGGTTGTAGCCGACAACGGCCGTCTTCCCGAATTGGATTTTCAGGCGAGTGTGAATACACAGGGACTGGGTGAGACATACAGCGAGGGATACGACGGCGCCTTCTCGGGTTCGTACATCTCATATCTGGTCGGACTTGTATTCCAGTATCCACTAGGGAACCGTGGACCGGAGGCGGCGTTTCGCGCTTCCAGACTGGAACGAAGCGCTTCCATGGTCGCGTATCGAAGAACATTGCTTCAGGTGATATTGGATGTCAAGACCGCCATGCGGCAGGTTCTTAACAACGCCAGATTGATAAGAGCCACCAGAATCTCACGTGTTGCGGCCGCGGAATCGCTTCGTGCACTCGAGATCGAACGACAGACACTGGCGAGTCTCACACCCACCTTCCTGAATCTCCTGTTCACCACACAGGCACAGTTGGGCAACGCGAGAAGTGAGGAATTCCTCGCGATCGTTGATTTCAACATCTCCGTATCGAGGATGTACGAGGCAATGGGGACCACGCTGAACATCAATCAGATAGGTCTCCAGACACTCGACGAGAACGGCGACTTCGATCCGTACACACTCCACTGAGCTGAACATGATCGGACCACGCATACTTCCAGCCAACGAGGAATCCATCCAGGAGGCGGCAGCTGATCTGGAACGTGGCTCCATGGTCGTATTTCCGACCGAGACGGTCTACGGACTCGGTGGTGGAACTCTC